>Ga0209595_100025_pt1 | contig 95611 bp, 86 predicted proteins | sample Porto_4metaG_FD_187427 | JGI IMG/M metagenome (GOLD analysis project Ga0209595, IMG submission 187427) | Marine algal microbial communities from Porto, Portugal - Porto_4 metaG (SPAdes) (version 2) | ecosystem: Host-associated > Algae > Red algae > Unclassified | place: Portugal: Porto... | reverse complement strand
AAACAACCCGTAAACAATTGTAGTAACGGAGTGCCTTGTTCGATAACAAAACACCAGCTGAATCGTAGGTCGGAGTTTATTATATTAGAATATTAAGAGTTACTTTAGTTAAATACCCTTAAAATAACAAAAAGCGTTTCTATTAAGAGACGCTTTTTTTGTGTGTTTTGTAGAACTTATTTAGATTTGACGATAATGGGTAAGGAATACGTAGTTTTAGTAGATAAGAACGATAATCAAATAGGTTTAATGGAAAAAATAGAAGCTCATGAAAAGGCTTTACTCCATAGGGCTTTTTCGGTTTTTATTCTTAACAAAAAAGGACAGTTGATGTTACAGCAAAGAGCTTTTGATAAGTATCATTGTGGAGGTTTATGGACAAATACTTGTTGTAGTCATCAAAGAGATGGAGAAACTACTTTGAAAGCAGCTAAAAGGCGCTTATTTGAAGAAATGGGTTTTGAAACGGAGTTAGAGGAAAAGTTTTCTTTTATATACAAAGCTCCGTTTGATAATGGCTTAACTGAACATGAATTGGATCATGTTTTGATAGGAAGTTATGAAGGAGAGCCTAAATTAAATCCAAAAGAGGCAGCTTCATGGAAATGGATGAAAATTGAAGAAGTTAAAAGAGAAATAGAAATTAATTCAGAAGAATATACTCCGTGGTTTAAAATTATTTTTGAAAAATTTTATGACCAACTAGGAGGGATTATTTAATTTAAAAAACCAATAAATTACAGCCCCTAATATCGCTATTATCAAATCTTCCCAAAATTTCAAAACTATTATTAGTAAAAACTTTACCAAGATCCTGTGTGGCTAAAAAACTACATGAATTAATATTTGCTAGATCAATTACATTTATTCCACCAGTTTTACCATTACCAATTAATTGCAGTGCATTCTCAGTATTTCTAACAAATATTTTCATCCAAGGTGGGCATTCAAAAATACCATTTCCTTTACTGTAAGCTTGGGATAAAAGTTCAGTCATTCCATATTCACTGTGAATATCTTTAGTGTTAAATCCCAATGAAAGTGTTTTGTGTAATTCAGACCGAATAAGTTCTTTTCTCCTTCCTTTCATACCGCCAGTTTCCATAACAATAGTATACTTTAATGTAGGTGAATGACTTTCAATAAGGTCTAAAAGAGCAAAAGAAACGCCAATTAGTATTGTAGGCTGTTTTTTTTTTTCTAATTCTATAAGTGTATTTACGAGTTCACTTATATTATTTAGATAAAACCCACTCTCAGTATGACTAGACTGCTGTATTAATTTTTCAGTCATGTATATTAATGAAGATCCTTCTCGCTCAAGATAAGAAGGAAGTAAAGCTAATATGCAATAATTGGAAATTTTTCCATAGAAGTATTCAAATCCTTTATTAAAGCTCTCCTCATAGATACTTAAGTTGGTAACGTAATGTTTGCTTGTTGTGTTTCCTGTAGTACCGCTGCTACTAAAAATAATTTCGTGTCTGTTGGTAGTGCTAACTATTTTTTCTGTTTTAAAAAAAGCTATGGGTAGAAAAGGAATATGTTCTATTTTTTTTACAGAAGATCTAGATACTCCAATGAGATTACAAAATCTTTGATATATAGAGTTATTGTTGTACTGGTGTTGAAAGACCTTAATACAAGAATTTTCGAATTCTTTTTCAGTAGATATATTGAAGATATCAATTGCTTCCATATGTGCAAAAACTTAAAAAGAGAGTATTTACAAAATAGTAAACACTCTCTTTTAATTATAAGTATAATTATTATAGCGCAGGAATACGCAATACTTGTCCAGGGTAAATTTTATCAGGGTGTGTAAGCATTGGCTTGTTAGCTTCAAAAATAATTTCATATTTCATAGCATCACCATAAACAGATTTTGAAATTTTGCTCAAATAATCTCCTTTTTTTACAGTGTAAAAAGTAGCTTCAGGCTCTTGCACAGCAACTTCTAATTGATCATCTACTTGTGCAATTCCTTCAGTATTACCTACGACTAAAATTACTTTTTCACGTGCAGCTTGATTTGCAGCCAAACCACTAACAATAGCAGTATCTCCATTGATTACTACTTGCATGTTTTCAACTTCTAATCCAAGTGCACTAGCAGTTTCTACCATTTTAATCGCGGCAGCTTCATTAGCTATTGCATTTGCAGCCGCAGCTTCTGCAGCCTCTTCCGCTTCCGATTTACCGATTCCAATAGCAGCCCCAGCATTTTTGATAAATGAAAATAATCCCATGTTTTTTTATTTTTTTTATTAATGATTAATTTGATACTGAAAATACAAAATTTTATCTAATAACAAAGGGGTTTTTTGTGAAGCAAACGAAAAATCCTGATTTATACTAAAAATATAAATCAGGATTCGAAAACTAAAACTAACAACTAACTAATTTCAAATATTGATTCACAATTAGTACGCCAAAAAAATATTGATTTAAAATAGGTTTGATTTTTTAAAAAAGGAACTACCATTTCTTTTATAAGCAACCTTTCCTTTACAAGTACAAAATAGATATGTTCCTTTAGCCTTGGATTCGCTAGTATTTATAAGGGTAATATCGTTGATGTTACAATTTTCTTTTTTTGCAACTTTCTTTTTTAACTGATTGATACTAGATCTGTTTCGTTTTAAAAAAGCTTGAATCTGAGGATTTAATTGGGGTTCTTTAAACCCTTGCTCCAAATCACAATTAGTTACTAAAGGTTTTAATTTTGGTTCGATAGTGATTTTTTGTGCTATTTCTTCTTTTTTAGCAGTTTCAAGATTTTGTGTGACAGGTATAATCTGATCTATATATTCCCAAGTATAGTCAGCTTTTAATAGTACCCTTTTACCATCTTCAGTTGTAACAATATAATTGTTCTGGGCATTGATAGTAAAAAAAATAAATCCAACAATAAAACAAATAAAGTACTTTTTCATGATAGGTATTTAAGTAAATCAAAAGTACTGCAATTATAAAAGGGGTTTTTAAGTTCAAGAAAAAATATAAAATAAAATACATTTTACAGCTAGACATAATAAAGATGTAGTATTTAATATTTTTGTAATTATTGAATATAAATATTGCGGGGAAAAATTTAGTGTATAATTTCGTAAACAGTAAACAGTAAACAGTAAACAGTAAACAGTAAACTATGTATCCAATTCAGCGTAACCGTCGTCTTCGTAATAATTTTGCTATTCGATCTTTAGTTCAAGAAAATAGTATATCCGTAAACGATTTTATAGTTCCTCTTTTTGTAGTCGAAGGAGAAAAAATAAAGGAAGAAATTGCCTCAATGCCCAATTACTATAGGTTTAGTTTGGATTTGTTAATAAAAGAAGTAACAGAAATCTGGGGATTAGGCTTGAAATCAGTATTAATATTTGTAAAAGTTCCAGACGAACTAAAAGACAATCAGGGTACGGAAGCATTAAACGAAGATGGTTTAATGCAGCGAGCAATTAAAGCAATAAAAAAAGCGACTCCAGATATGATTGTAATGACGGATGTTGCTTTAGATCCCTATTCTTCATATGGTCACGATGGTATCGTAGAAAAGGATTACGTGGTTAATGATAAAACAGTGGAGGTATTATCGAAAATGGCGTTGTCTCATGCACAAGCAGGTGCGGATTTTGTTGCGCCAAGCGATATGATGGATGGTCGTATTGAGGGGATTCGATTAATATTAGAAAGAGCCAGTTATAAGAATATTGGAATAATGAGTTATAGCGCCAAATATGCTTCCGCTTTTTATGGGCCGTTTAGGGATGCGCTAGATTCTGCACCTGGTTTTGGGGATAAAAAAACATATCAAATGGATCCAGCCAATCGTAATGAGGCGATTATTGAGACTTTATTAGATATTGAACAAGGAGCCGATATCGTAATGGTCAAACCAGGATTAGCATATTTAGATATAGTTAGGGATTTAGCTAATAAAATTGAAACGCCTATTGCTGTTTATCAAGTAAGCGGAGAATATGCAATGCTTAAAGCTGCTGTTGAAAGAGGTTGGTTAAATCACGATGAGGTAATGATAGAACAACTACTTGCTTTTAAAAGAGCAGGAGCAAGTTTAATAGCTAGTTATTTTGCAAAAGATGTAGCTAAATTATTAAAGGATAATCTTTTGTAAGGAAAAATAAAATTGATAGACTTAATTGAAATAATATAATTTTTTGAACAAATGATACTAAAAAAAATAATTATTTCAATTTTACCGATACTCCTCTTAAACTCCTGTGTAGGAGAGGATATTATTACTGATACATCATTATTGGTTCCAAATTTAAGTTTTGATAAAAGGTTAGAGTCTGTGGCCATAGATGAAAACACACTAGTCAATTTAAGATTAATAATTGGTAACGAACCAATTGACCTAAAAACTACTAGTCAATTTGATATTAGCTTTAGTAGTAGCAATACAAATATCTTTGAAATTGATAGTAAAGGTGTGATTTCTCCTAAGCCATCAAGTCTTAATAAAAAGGCTAGTGTAATTATACGATTAGAAGAAAAAGACGTAGAAAGCCCAAGAGTTGCAACAATTGAGGACGACATAACTGTAGGAAGAGTGACTATTTCAGAAAATGAAGCAAATCTTATAAAAGAAAAAGATCCTGATAGATTAAAAAAGTTGATAAGTGAAGGTTATGATCCTAAAATTACCATAACAAATTTAGTAAAAGTAATAAATGTAAATAATTCTGATGGGATATTGCTATCGGCTGTTTTTCAGAATATTAAAAATGAAGTAGAAGAAGTTCCGTTTACTTGGATAAGTAGTAACGAATCTATCCTAACAGTCTCAACATCTGGTTTAATAAAACCAGTGACTAAAGGCAGTGTTCAAGTAACAGTAAATACGAATTTCAATGATGAAGATATTTCTTTCAAAATCCCTATAGAGGTGGCTGAAAAAGATGAAGTGGAAAAGGTAGAAGTTCCTGTAAAGCCAGATAGTAATAGTCTAGGTTCAGGGCAGTTTCAAACAAATAGTTCTTATCCTATTTCAGGATCATTTGAAATTGTAAATCAAGGTGGGAAAAATGTAATTAAGCTGAGCGATAATTTTAATGCAGACGGTGTGCCGGATTTAGTTATCTATTTAAGTAATAGTATAACATCAAATGCAGGTGCCCCAGCTTTAGCAGAAAATAGTAACGTGACAAGCTTACCAGATTTTAAAGTGAAAGGAGCGCAGACAATAGCTATACCAGATACAATAAATCCTGCTGATTTTAAAAATGTTTTGTTGTATTGTAGAAGATTTGGAGTTAAGGTGGGTTTTGGTATAATTAATAGATAAAATAAAGATGAAAATTAAAATAATTGTAAGTGCAGTAAGCTTAGTATTAATATCATCTTATGCTTTTGCAGGTGGTGGATGGACAAAGCCTAAAGGGAAATCATATATAAAAGTTGCAGGATGGTGGGTTGAGTCTCAAGATTTCTTTTCAGGAAAAGGAGAAAAAACATCAGGGGTTACCACAGGATTGTTTAATGCAAATGTATATGCGGAATATGGATTTACGGATAAATTAACAGCTATAGCATATGTGCCCTTTTTTTCTAGATCATATCAAAATAAAAGAATAACTAATGGCGTCGATGATTCGTTTTTATCTGGGGGTAGTTTAAACTCTATAGGAGATATTGAATTAGGAGCAAAATATAGTTTGATTAATTTAGGTGGGGTAGCATTGTCGGGAAGTATAATTTTAGGTTTACCTACGGGAAACGATGGAGGAAGCCAAGTTTTATCATTAGCCACTGGTGATGGGGAGTTTAATCAAATTGTAAGAGTCGATTTAGGTTTTTCTTTCTTGAATACAGATGTTGTTAATATGTACGGAAATATTTATGGAGGTTTTAATAATAGAACTAAAGGTTTTTCGGATGAGTTAAGAGCAGGGTTTGAGGTTGGTGCAGGCGTTTTAGATGATACGCTTTGGTTCATAGGAAAATTCGATACAATACAATCATTAAATAATGGTACTAGAGAGTCAGGAGGGGATAGTGCTAGTATATTTGCGAACAATTCTGAGGCGACTAATATCGTAGCCGAATCGGCTTATTATTTAACAAAACAAATAGGCATTAATGGATCAGTATCAATCCCATTAGCAGGACAAAATATTTTTAATGCTCCAGCTTATAGTTTAGGATTGTTTTTGGATATAAAATAATTTACATTACTGTTTATACTTAAAAAGCTGATTTGTTAAAACTAAGTCAGCTTTTTTTGTGATAGAATGTTTTTCCTATTATCAAATTGTTTAAATTAGCCTTACTATATTTTAAACAAATTATGTTTTTATTATTCCTTTACGGAACACTTTCAATACTCTTTTCTTTTATATGCTCCATACTTGAAGCAGTTTTATTGAGTATTACCCCAAGTTTTATTACTTTAAAACAACAAGAAGAAAAGGGGTATATCGAATATCTACAATATCTTAAAAAAGATGTAGATACCCCTTTAATAGCAATTTTGACGCTAAATACAATTGCTCATACCGTAGGTTCAATATTAGTTGGAGTACAAGCTGAGAATTTAGATTTAGAAATTAATATTTTTGGATTTAATTCAGTTGTAATTATATCAGCTATAATGACATTTTTGATACTTACCATCTCAGAAATTATTCCTAAAACTATTGGAGCAACCTATTGGAAGTCGCTAGCAGGTTTTACAACTGTAGCCTTAAGAGTGTTGGTGTTTCCGTTGAAATATTTAGGGATTTTGTGGGTATTAAGATTAACTACCAGATTGATAGGCAAGTCTGCACATGTAAACTCAATGAGTCGAGAAGAATTTATGGCTATAGCAGATACTGCTGAAGAAGAAGGGGTAATTAAAGGTAATGAAACTACAGTTATCAGAAATTTATTAGCCTTTAAATTGATTTCTGCTAAAGATGTAATGACGCCTTTTACGGTTGCAGTTATTGAAGATGAAGAGGCTAGTCTTTTAGATTTTCATGAAGGACATAAAAATCTAAAATTTTCTAGAATTCCTGTTTACAAAGATAAGTCACATAATATAACAGGATTTGTCCTAAAGGATGATATTTTAGAACAATTAGTAGAACAAAACGGAGAAAAGCGATTAAGTGATATTAAACGTGAAATTTTAATTGTTAGCAGCGTACAACCTATACCAGAGTTGTTTAATCAATTAATTAAAAACAAAGCACATATAGCAATAGTAGTAGACGAGTTTGGAAATATGATTGGTTTAATTACCATGGAAGATATTATCGAAACACTGTTAGGTCTTGAGATTATGGATGAGAGCGATAATGTTGAAGACATGCAAGTATTAGCTCGAAAAAACTGGGAAAATAGAGCCAAGCGCTTAGGGATTTTACCAATAGAAGAAGAGGAAGAAGAAAAACAAAAACAAAGCACTTCTCCTGACGAAGATTAGAGATAACGATTATGATAGTATTAAAAAGCATATTCAAGTGGATACTTATTGTTTTTTCAGTACTTGTGCTATTACTTTATATTTTTGATTATGATTATATTCTTAAAGGTGTTCGCGTAGTATATTTTACAGGGCATACTACTGCCTTTATTGATGATACCCCATACTTTGATACGCATACTATAAAAAAAGGCGAAAAGCAACTTTGGGCATTACACTCTAGCTATAACAAAATTTCAGCAACTAAAAGGTTAGATTCTACAAATATTGCATTAGAAACAATAGCTTATTTAATTGTGAAAAATGATAGTATTTTCTTCGAGCAGTATGCTGAGAATTATTCATCAAAAAGCAAAACAAATTCCTTTTCGATGTCAAAAAGTATTATAACAGCACTACTTTTTAAAGCTATTGACGAGGGTTATATAATGGATTTAGAAGCCCCTGTAAATCAATTTCTTCCCGAAATAAGCGGTAAATATGCTAAGGAGTTTACTGTTGGGGATTTATCATCAATGTCTTCAGGCTTAGATTGGCAAGAGAGTTATTCAAGTCCATTTTCAATAACAGCTAAAACTAATTATGATAGCAATATTAGAGAATTGATGTTGGGTTTAGAAGTTGATGAAAAACCAGGACAATCATTTAAGTACCTAAGTGGAGCTACACAAGTTTTAGGAATGGTAATTGAAAAAGCAACACAAAAAACGTTATCAAATTACTTAAGCGAAAGCTTTTGGAAACCAATGGGAATGTCCGAGGAGGCATTTTGGCAATTAGATAGTGAAGAAAGTGGTTTAGAAAAAGCTTTTTGTTGTGTTGCAAGTAATACCAGGGATTTTGCACGTTTTGGACAATTGTGGATGAAAAATGGTAAATGGAATGGGAAGCAATTAATACCCGAAAACCTTGCTGTAAAAGCACAAATGCCTCGTTTTTCTGAATCACCTGAGTATGGATATGGTTTATGGTTAAGTGATTATAAAGACAAGAAAATAACTTATATGAGGGGCATTTTAGGACAATATGTTATTTGCATTCCAGAAGATAACGTAATGATTGTTCGTTTAGGACACCGTCGTAGTTCACCAGTAAAAAATAAAGCTGGAAAGGATTTTTCTATTTATATAGATGAGGCGTATAATATGATGAATCAATTAGATTAATGAACTTTAACGTTAATCATATTCTTTTTCTAGATATAGAAACGGTACCTCAATTTGAGAATTTTGAAGACTTACCTAAGGAATTACAGGAATTATATGCAAATAAAACACAATACCAACGCAAAGAAGATTTTACACCAAATGAGTTTTATGAACGCGCAGGAATATGGGCGGAGTTTGGAAAGATTATTTGTATTTCAGTGGGCTATTTTGTAGAGTCTAAGTCTGATAGAGAGTTTAGAATTACCTCTTTTTTTGGAAAAGAAAAAAAACTACTACAAGAGTTTAAAAACTTATTAGAATCGCATTTTAATAAAACAAAGTACGTTTTATGCGCACATAATGGCAAAGAATTAACTAATAATATTTTGTATATTGCATAGAAAACATTGATTATTAATGAACTATGCAAGAACCAAAAATAAGAGTAGTAGCATATGTACGAGTTTCTACTAAAGGACAAAGTCTGGATAGACAAATAGAAGAGATTGAAAAATACGCTGCTGAAAATAATTATATTATTGAGAAGTATTTTGAAGATAAAGTCTCTTCAATTAAGGTTAGCATTGATAAACGTAATGGTTTTAATAAACTAAAAAAATACTTGTTTGATAATAGAAATACCGCAAAAACACTTTTGGTTCACGAAGTTTCAAGATTAGGAAGAAAAAACTTCGAAGTGCAAAACGTAATAGAAGATTTTTCACAAAAAAGAGTAAATATTCATATAATGGATATGAGGCTATCTACACTTAATGAAAATGGTATTAAAAGTCCTGAATCAAATATTATCATTTCTATTCTTGCAAGTATGGCTGAAAATGAAAACAGGTTGCTATCCGATAGGATTAAAGGTGGTCTTCTATCAAGTGCAAAAAAAGGGTTAGCGTTTAGCGAAAAAATAACGGGATACAAGAAAGGTAAGGATGGTAAACCTTTGATTGATCCAAGCCAAGCTCCTATTGTGAGAAGAATGTATGAATTGGCATCGAATAATACAACGTTATACTTTATTACAAAAAAAATAAAAGAAGAATTTGGAAAAGAATTTGGTTCTAAGACTATTAGTGGTATTATTAAAAATCCTTTTTATAAGGGAACAAGAATGTATCTAGGAGAGCCAATACCTGTAGATCCAATAGTTGATATTGAGCTATGGGAATCAGCTAACAATTTTTTAAATACAAGAAAAGTATTTACAAAAAGATATCAGGTTAATGTAAATGTAGTAGAAGGAAAAATTGATTGTTACAAATGTGGAAATCCAATGTATCAGGTCGTTATTAAAAAAGGGCGTAGTGATATGTTTAAATGCAGTAAGAAGTGTTCAAGAGTTACTGTAAATCGTCCTTGGCTTTATGAGATGATAAGATATGTTGTAGAAAAACACACTAAAAAAGTAAATGATAAAAAATTTAAAAACAGCCTTAACAAGCAAATAAAAGAAAATCAGGAATTAGAAGCTGACCTAGTAAGACAAAAGGATAGTACTGAATCTGCTCAGCTCAGAAATTATGATATGTTTTTAAAAGGAAAGATTAAGGAAACTATATATGATAAAACTAACGAAAATTATACTAAAGATTTAAATTATATATCACTACAGCTTAACGAATGTCAAAAAAGAATTACGTCCTATAAAAAAGCTCTTAAAACTGAGCCCAAACACTTTAGCAATGATCTAAAAACTTTTAAAGTTCAAATCCAAGAGTTATTACATTACATCGAGGTTTCAGAAGATTTTGTGATTATAAATATTGAAAATTTAGTTAATTATAAAATTACTCAGTTATCAGGAACAGAAATAGGCTGGTTGAAAAGAAAATACAACGGAGAAGGCATGATGTATAGAAGTCCTTTTAATACAGGGATTGAAATTAAGAATATTTTTAGTGACGAAGACTTACAATCACTGGCAGCAGAACAAATAAACCCAAATTTTCAAGATGAGATTCAGCAATATTTGGAATCAGAAGATTACAAAAATAAAATTAATAATTCTGGTAGTTTAGGGGGAAGCAACAACAAGTCTATATAGTAATTTCTAGTTCTAATATTTTACAGATACGATGAATGGTAATGATAGATGCTACGGATTCGGCACGTTCAATTTGACCTATTAGATTATCAGCAATGTTAGCTTTGTATGCTAAGTCGTATTGTGTTAGGCTTAGTTCTAACCGTTTATTTTTTATTTGATCTCCAATTTTTTTTAGAAAATCTATTTCGTCTGTGGTTCTCACAGGGCAGAATCATACTTTGTCAAATTGAATTTTATTACACTTAAAATTCAAAATTGACCAGTTTTATTCATAAATTATGATATATACATTTTTAATATATTTCAAAAAAATATTGATTTCATATCAATATTAAATATTTCTTATGGAAAATGAAAAGTATGATTCTGCCCTGGTGGTTCTCACTTGTTTAATATTTGCCATTCCGAAATATTGAATATCAAATCTTTAAAACATACCCATTATAATGGTTATCATAGATTTTTTATGTATTTTTGAAGAAAATACAAGATGAGATACATTTACATTTTAACTACATTATTATTTGCTTCCTTTATTAGTTGTTCAGATGACAGTACAGAAATTATTGAAGAAGATATGCAGCAAGTAGACCCCAACGATGAAACAAATAACGATACTGATTCAGGTGATAATAATACCGAATTATCATTCTTCGATACAGATTTATTTAAAAAGGCTAATTTGGAATTAGGAACTTATACTACTTCGTTAAGTAAAAACCCACCATTGGTATATGATGTAGAGCTAAAAGAACTTGAATATTCAATAACTTACATACTTCAAGGCGAGGCAATAGAAAAAATTACAAGTCCATATGAAGAAACCATTTGTGGAGAAGACTCATGCAATTTTATTTTCCTAAGAAGTTATACAGATTCCAATGATGAAGTGCAATACGAATTTAACATAAGGCTAAACTTTTTCGATTTTCCAATAGAGAATAACTATAGTTGGATGGGTAGTGACTATAGCACAAGCATGGAACTAATTTCTACTGATTCAACAGAAGACACTTGCGAGGTTTGTACAGTTTCAATCTATGAATATCCTTTTGATATAAAAGAAATTAACCTACCAAATGTAAAAGTGAATTTTAGTAAAACGGAAACTAGCTTTTCTTTAAAAGTAGAGGACAATCATGGTACAGATAATGGAGAATTTGTAACCCATATTGATGTAACTGATATTCCTTTAGAGCAATGGAGAACTATTTTTGACGGCATAAATACTGTTATACTTTTTAGAGATGCTTACACTTTAACATATCAAAATGCTACGTCTGGTTCTGTACTTTTCCAGTAATTTTAAAACCATTGATTGAAAATATCACGAGAGGTCGGTCAGTTGCGAAAACATGGCATTTTCCAGAGTAATTGTATTGCATCAATTTTTTTCAAAAATTTGATTTACCAATTTAGTATTTAAAAAATAGAAATTTCTAACCTGTAAATCAAATTAATATGTATTCCGTAAGGTCTGCATCTCCATGTTTTCTATGATTTTCATTTATATTAAGTCCTATTTTTAAATTTTTGCCAATCATGGTTTTAGTATTGCCACTACCAATTCTACTACCGTTAACGTAATTATATACTTTTACTTTATAATGAGCTACATCATCAATTAAATCTTTTTCTTTAATAGTTAAGGCTTTATTTTTAGGAAGTTGAGGCTTTTTGTTTACTTTATGAGAGGTGTTTACTTTTTTAACAAAACGTTCTTTAAATTCGTTTTTTTGTTCGTTAATAAAGCCTATTTTTTTTAGTACAGACCAATCGAAATGGTAACATAACCCATTGTTCTTACGCTTATCCTTAGCTACCTCAACGCTTTTATTAAAAAGCTTAATTTTTACGGTGAAATACTTTAGTTCTTCCAAGCTATCACGGGTTTTAGCCAATGTTGGTCTCCTCATTTTTGTAAGGCTTTCTAATTCGCCATTTAGTATATGTTTATAGCGGTTTTTGCAATTGGCTTTATGGTATATGAGCAGGTTAAGTAATAGTATTTTTTGACTGGATTTTAAATCTTCGTTGCTTACAATTTTTTCGTAGTTAATTGTAAAATCTTGTTTTGGTTTTCTAGGTTTATGTGCCATAAAGGATTGAGCTTTATGTGAAAATACTAAAAAAAATTGCTTTTCATTATAATGCTAGTAAAAAAGAGGGTTTACAAAATGTATTCGAAAGAATCTTTACAATCAATTAGTGAAGGTTAGTGTAAAAAGGTCAGTAAAAACGAGGGATTGTAATAGCTATATGAAAGATTCTTTCTATGTATATATTAATATATAATATATGTGCTTTTTAAAGCGCACACATATATCCATTAATATAAAGCGAATCAAAGATTCTTGCTTTCGGTTTTATTGCCTGACGGCAAAACCGATGAAGAAGATTAATAAAAATAACTACTTCCATAAAGTTTAAAAAACTTTTTAAAAACACTATTAAGAGTAATTATGAATAAGACGATTTAAACAAATCAAAAAAGTAAAAAGATACAAACACCGAGCATTATTGTAAACTGATCTAAAATCACTCTTAGAAAGATTGTAAGGATCATAAACGGCTTTGATATTGGAAGTTAAAAAGAAAAATGAAGATTAGATTCTTAAAAAGGCTTCATGAGAAATAGCTTTGATTTTAGCTTTATGGGAAGTTACTTTTTTTGGTGTTTTTATATACTACGTAGTAGTATTATATAAAACACTTTTTTTATAATATTATGTATTAGTTTTTTTAGTTAAGAAAGTTTTGTTTTAGCAGTTTTTAGGGAATTGTTTTTAAACAATCAGGTTTTAGAGAAGTAAGATTTTAGTAAAGCGAAAATTTTTCGAGGTTTTTAGAAAAGGGAATATTAGCAACGAAAAATCAAGCAGATTGGTAAAAAACGGAAAAAATCTTTTTAATAGGGATTTAAAGAATTTACTTTGAATTTCAATGCTGTTAGTGATGAGATCAATGGTAAACGACTTAGAACATCTAAAAAAGGACTTATTCGTTGGGTTAAGGTTGATTATTATTAGTTTTTCTAATATTGAGAGCAATTTCCCCTTTTAAAGTAGTGTCTTTTAATTATATTTACGAATTTATATTAAAAAACAATAACAAAACTTTTAGAACACAATGAGTATACAGATTAGGTTATTTGTCGATGATATAGAATTCCGCGTTTTAGATTTCTTTTTCGGCTTCTTTCAAAATTCCGATTATACGGGAAGACCTGTTAGCAAAACCAATGCACACCCTTTTAATTTCACAATCGAAGCGAGCAAAGATATTACATTTGTAGAATGGGCAATGCACGCAACAATGATGAAAAAGCGTGTTAAGATTGTATTTTCACCTGTTAATGGAATGAGTAAAAGTACTACCATCGAGTTACTTGACGTGTATTGCATTTTTTGTAACCATCATTTTACTGCTACAGGCAGTAATCCGTTTACCGTTTCTTTTAGCCTGTCCCCTGCAACGATCATTCGTAATAGCGAAGTTTTGCTAAAAAGGCATTGGGCAGTAACAGACCCTTCAAATCTTAATGTACAACCTACTGTTATTGATAATGAGAAGAAAATAACAAATTATTATTTGACTAATAAGGAAGGTGAACGAATTGAAGGTTACAAAAAAGACGACATTATTGTTTTAAACATAGAAACTAGAAATCGTATTGGTGATAGGGTAACAATTGACCTGAATGATGCAGAGTATGATTTCGAATATAATGGCAGTATATTACAAAATGACACACTTAGGAATATTGTCATTGGCAATGATTTAGAACAAATTGAATTAAAAGTAGTCGAGCAAAAAAATAAGGATTAATGAAAAAAACTACATTTAAAATAACTTTTGAAGACGGAGAAACTAGATCTGAAAGTTTAATGCCTATACTACCTGCAAAATATATAGCTACCGTAGCACCTTCTCCTATAGAACCTAGTAAATTCACAGGAGAATATGGGATAGACTGGTGTGAAATGGATAGTAGTTTTTCAAAGATTGAAAAATTTCAAAACACGCCTACTTCTGATATTAGCCATATATTAGATGAGGTAACAAGCCAGTTTAAAAAAGGTGGTACTGATCCACAAAAACAGACACTTTTAAAAAAAATGTACCAGATTGAAACGTATAATGGCAAAGATTATCCTGTTACTTGGATGCACCTCCCTAAAGGTAAAACAGCTACTGTAAATATTAAAACAGCGTTGATAAGCGGTACAAAGGAAAAAACGGATTTTTTAACAATAGTTAAAAATTCTAATTTTGAAATATCTTATGATAAAACATCGGATGCAGGGAGTAATTCGCCCATTAAAATTGAGAAGTTAAAAAACAAAGGTTCTGATATAGAAATCAAGGCATTAACAACCTTTAACCAAACAGAATATATTAGTATTGAAGATTATAACGGTGATGAGATTGGTAAAATAGAAATGGCTTCCAATTCTATAGAAACCCTTGCTATTAAGATAGTTCCTGTTGTTTTTAAATCTACTACAGCTAAGGAGATAGCAGATGCACAAGGACTCTATAAAAGCGCAACTAATGGAACAAAATTAATAGATAGCCTAAATAATAAGGCTTTTAGTCAAACAGGTGTTAAATGTAATATAGAGCCATTAAAGCCTTCGCCAGAATGTATTGTAATGGATGTTTCAAAAGATAATTGGACACAATTTTATAAAGGTGGGGTATTTCAAGATTGGGAATATCAAAAGACAACAATTAAGCCTACGATATCAGTAGATGAAGATGAGGAAAAAAGATATACAGCGAGAGACCCGAATCCGAGATTTTTAATAGACAAATTGGAGGACATGTATTTTGCCAAATATGGTAAAACGCATAAAGGAGCATTAATTTTTGTGACTGATAAAAACTATTCAGACCCTCTTATTCAAGGATTTTCACAAACAAGTCCAATAAGAAGTCAAGGAACTGTTATCTTTAATGGGGGGTTAAGCGATACCTCTGTATTTGCTCACGAAATAGCACATATGTTAGGTCTAGAACATACTTTTTTTAAAGATTTAGCTGATATGAGTGATACGAATACTGCACTAGGTGGACTAACTCGTAATAAAAGTATCGCTGATGCGAAAAAAGAAATTCAGGATAATATAGCGCATGCTGAGAATTATATTAAGGAAAATTTGAAAGAAATCGATGAAATTAAATCTGGAAATACTCTTTTGGAAAAAGATAAGATTAGAATTGAAGAATTAGAGGAATCGGTTGAAGACACTAAAAAATCCATTATTAAGCAACAAGACAAACTAAGAAAAGTAGATATTGAAAAGGTATGTGGCTTAAAAGTAACGAAAGCAAAAAGTAAAAATTATATGGATTATATTAATGATCGAACGTATTTTGCTAAATACCAAGCGGAGATAGTAAAAAAGGAATGTAAAGATTTTTATAAGTAAATTTGATACTATGAGTAACGAATATATTTCTTTTAAAGCTTCTGTATACTTATTAATCATCTTATTCATAAGTAATTCGTGTAATACACAAAAACCTTTTTTAGAAGGAGTTTCATTAAAAAGGGATTCTTATCATCAAGAATTAGATGCCTTTGGAGAATTTTTATGGTCTAGAAATACCGAGGGTTCCATTAATATAATTAAAAAGAACTTTAAACAAATACATAGAAATTGCAAATCTAGTGAGGATGCTTATTTTGATTTACTATATGGTTACAGTATTTCTCTTACAACAAAAAAAACAAAGATAGCTAAAGAGCTTTCCAATTCTGAACGGGCTTATGTTGGAGCTTACGTTGTTGAATATTTATATAAATGCCAAAGAAAATTCAAAGAAGATACTCAATTCAAAGACACAAAATTTATTAATAGATTTTTAGCCCCTTGGAATGCCAATAACTACAATAGAGAGTTTAAAAAGCACAATTATTACGGATTAAAGTTATTAAAAAAACATCACCTTAAACATTATTTTAAATATTCTGAGGAAGATACAATCCCCTCAAAAAAGAAAGTTATTGATTAGAACTCTTTAATATCTTTCTAATATTTAGAATTCTAATCTCTTAGGGCTAAAAGGGAGTTTACACCTTCGCGTATTTTTAGAGTTATATTTTCTTTTGTATCATTATGGAAAACATTAACGAAAAGCCCTTCTTTATTGTTTTTTTGTATCAATCAATTGATAATATAATTTCCCTATTCTGTGTAATTCGATACCATCATTATTATTGTAATCCAATTCATTCATCTTAAAATTATTATTTGTTTCTGCAAATTTCGGTATAATTTAATTTCTGTGAAAAATTCTTAATTTTTTTGTTATGCCAATTTTAGATCACGGTTATAACGTAGTACACCTTGATTATAAAATTAGGTCTATAATTACTGGCATAAAGTGTATATTTATGCCTACCCTAAATTTGTTATTATGCGAGCAAGATATGTTAGGATTAGCACGGCGGATCAAAAGTTGGAGAGACAATTAATAAGTAGTAACCGAGATGAGGTTTTGTATATTGATGTTTGTAGCGGTACAGTTCCATTTAGCGAAAGAACCAATGGAGAAAAACTACTAAATGATGCTAAATGCGGTAAGATAAATTACCTATCGGTTAATGCTGTTGATAGACTTGGAAGGAATATTATTGATATACTAACTACGTTAGAAATATTGGAATTAAATAAAGTAACTGTAAAAGTTGAAAATTTAGGAATAGAGAGTTTAATAAATGGAAAGCCGAATGCAGCATTTAAAATGATTGTCTCTGTTCTTGCTAATGTTGCTGAAATGGAAAGAAATAACATGCTTGAAAGACAAAAAGCAGGTATAGCCATAGCAGTTGCAAAAGGCAAATATAAAGGCAGGTTGAGAGGAACAAAGGAAGATTCTAAAGAGTTTTTAAAGCGTTATCCAAAAGTTATAAAGTATCTAAATAGCAAAAACAAAACGTCATTGAGAGATACTGCTAAATTAACAGATGTAAGTCTTGGAACGGTACAAAAGATAAAGAGGTTAATGGAAATGCATAAATAATTGATAATAAATTATTTATATGCAATATAAAAATAAATTAACTTTTCGACTTTCCTTATATAGCCCGTAGAATGTTAATTCAAGGAATTTCTTTACCAACTAAATTAAATTTATTTGGTAAAAAACCTTGGGAAATTCCACATATAGATACGTTGGATTTATGGAAATTTGGCGATTACAAACACTATACTTCATTAAAATTATTGACTTCTATTTTTAATATTCCCTCCCCTAAAGACGATATTGATGGAGCACAAGTAAGGGATGTATATTATAAAGGAAAGAATTTAAAGCGCATAGTTACTTATTGCGAAAAAGATACCTTAGCTGTTGCTCAACTAATTTTAAGATTTAATCAATTGCCTTTGTTGATGGAAAGCGAAATTGTTTGGGTATCTTAGTAATATTGATTTTTATTTTAATAATTAATGAAGCCTCAAGACTATTTAGTTAAAGTTCAAAATTTATCAATTGCTTTTAATGGAAGAAAAACGATTCATAATATTTCTTTCGGCTTAAAGCCTAATACGATACTTGGAATTGTAGGCGAGTCGGGTAGTGGGAAATCAGTTACATCGATGGCTATAATGGGATTATTGCCTCAAAAAGTAGCCCAAATTACTTCGGGTGTAATTAGCTTTTTAGGTAACAATATTATTAATTATACTGAAAAAGAGTTTCAGAAGTTACGTGCTAGAGAGATTGGAATGGTATTTCAAGAGCCTATGAGTGCTTTAAGCCCTTCTATGAAATGCGGAAAACAAGTATTAGAAGTATTGCTTTGGCATACGGAGCTATCTAAGTCTGAAGCTAAATCAGAAGTGCTTAGTCTATTTGAAAAAGTAAAGTTGCCTAATGTAGCACGTATTTTTAATTCATACCCTCACCAATTAAGTGGCGGACAAAAACAACGTATAGTAATTGCTATGGCAATTGCTTGTAAACCAAAACTTTTGATAGCAGATGAGCCGACTACAGCTTTGGATGTTACTGTTCAGAAAGAAATAATTGATTTATTAAAGGATCTACAAGCTGAATCTGAAATGGGAATACTATTTATTTCCCACGATTTGAATTTAGTAAATCAAATAGCGGATGAAACATTAGTAATGCATCAAGGAAGAGTACTGGAACAACAAATTACAAAAATACTTTTTCAAAATCCTAAAGATACTTATACTAAAGCTTTAATAGCTTCAAGACCAAATGAAGAAGTAAGATTAAAGCGTTTACCTACAGTAAAAGATTTTTTGTCAAATACCGTCCCCAATACTATAATTACAGAAAAGGAACGAAAGGAAAAGCACTTAGAAATTTATGGAAAAGCCCCGTTACTTAGGGTAGAAAATATATCGAAGTCTTTTTTTATGAAAACAGGTTGGTTTTCTAAGACCGAATTTAAAGCTGTAGATCAAGTTAGTTTCTCTGTTTATAAAGGCGAAACTTTAGGTTTAGTAGGAGAGTCAGGTTGTGGAAAATCAACTTTAGGGAATTTAATGCTAAATCTCACATCAGCAGATTCGGGTAGCGTTTTTTATAAAGAAACGGACATTAGTAAATTGTCCAGTTCTAAAATGAGAGACTTAAGAAAAGACATTCAATTAATTTTTCAAGATCCCTTTGCTAGTCTAAATCCAAAGTTAACTATTGGAAATGCAATTATGGAGCCAATGAAAGCTCATAATTTATATTTGAACAACAAAAAACGAAAAGAAAAAGTAATTGAATTATTAAAGCGTGTAGGATTAGAATCGGATCATTTTAATAGGTACCCACATCAATTTAGTGGGGGACAGAGACAGCGAATAGGAATAGCAAGAACTATTGCACTCCAGCCAAAATTAATTATTTGTGATGAATCAGTTAGTGCCTTGGACATTTCCGTACAGGCACAAGTTTTGAACCTCTTAAATGAATTGAAAGAAGATTTTGGATTTACTTATATATTTATTTCTCACGATTTATCCGTAGTTAAATATATGGCAGATAATTTATTAGTTATGAAGGCGGGAAAAATAGAAGAGTCTGGCGAAGCAGACAGTATTTATAATAATCCAAAAAAAAATTACACCCAACAATTGATAGGTGCAATTCCAAAAATAATGTCTTAAATTTATTTTATCCTAGTAAAAGCACTTTTTTAAAGATATAAAATACGCCCGAAAAAAATTCTTTGGAATCACTTTTCTTATATTTTTTTGTTTGAATTATTTCTGTGCTTTGAGTATCTAATGTAATTGCTTTGTTGGTTAATGTTGCTTCCATTCTGTTAATAGGGGACTATTTGGTTGATAAATCATTTCAATGTATAAATATAAAGTAAATATTCATATATCATCGTTTAAAAACAATAAAGTTCGTTTAAAAACATTTTTTAAACATTTTTCACTTTTAACACCTAATTAATTAAGAAAAACCATTTTTTTCAGTTAAAAGACATAGTTGTCAATGATTTTGAAATTTTTAAAGCGCCTTCTGTTGCATTTTGAATTTTCTCAATTGTTACAGTAGGGGCAATTTCGGTTAAAACAAAGCTATAATTGTCTATTTCAAATACCCCAAGATTAGTAATTACTTTTTTTACGCACGATACACCTGTAAGAGGAAGCGTACATGAGGAGAGTAATTTAGAGTCGCCAGTTTTATTAGTATGCATCATAGCTACAATAATATTTTTAGCACTAGCTACCAAATCCATAGCACCTCCCATTCCCTTAACCAGTTTATTAGGTATTTTCCAATTGGCTATATCCCCATTTTGGGAAACTTCCATGGCGCCTAAAATAGTCAGATTAACATGCTGACCTCTAATCATATCAAAACTGGTAGCCGAATCAAAAAAAGAGGCACCTTTTAAAGCGGTTACGGTTTGTTTTCCTGCATTAATAAGATCGGGGTCTTCAGTTCCTTCGATCGGAAAAGGCCCCATTCCCAATAATCCATTTTCACTATGGAAAGCTACATTAATTCCTTTAGGAACATAATTAGCCACAAGAGTGGGAATGCCAATTCCTAGGTTGACATAGTACCCATCTTGCAATTCTTGCGCTATTCGCTGTGCTATTTGTTGTTTACTAAGCATAAAGTTATTTGGCGTCTGGTTGTGGAGTCATACGTAAGTAAGGTTTAATTTCAGTGTGTCCTTTTGGAAATAAAGCAGGAATATCCTCAGTTTTAACAGCGGGGGATACGACACAGTCATCTCCGTTTTTCCAATTTGCAGGCGTTGCTAATTTTCTGTAAGCTGTTAATTGTAGTGAATCAATTACACGAATTATTTCGTCAAAATTACGTCCTGTTGATGCAGGATAAATTAAAATTAATTTAATTTTTTTATCTGGTCCAATAATAAAAACAGAACGTACTGTTTGAGTATTATCAGCATTGGGGTGAATCATATCATACAAATTGGACACTTTACGATCTTCGTCGGCTATAATTGGGAAATTTACCGTTGTATTTTGAGTTTCATTAATATCTTTAATCCATCCGTGGTGAGATTCAACACCATCAACACTTAATGCGGCTACTTTTACGTTACGCGTCTTGAATTGTTCTGTGTATTTAGCTACGGCTCCTAATTCGGTAGTACATACAGGAGTATAGTCTGCGGGATGAGAAAATAATACTCCCCAGCTTTCTCCCAGCCATTTGTAAAAATTAATTTCTCCTTCGGAAGTTTGTGCTGTAAAATCGGGGGCTACGTCCCCTAATCTAAGTACTGACATTTTTTGTTTTTTTATGATTTATGTATTGGTCGTTTTTTTACTATATTTAATACAGAGTAATTAAATCTTTTTGTTTGTTTAGTCTGAAAAATTACTTACTTACTTACTTACCTGAACTGTTAGCTGTTCAATAGGTTTAATGTAATTGGTTCCTTGAAAAATTCGCTGTACAAAAATTCCAGAAACGTGTATTTGATTTGGGTCTAATGCTCCAATTGGTAAGAGTTCTTCCACTTCAACAATATTAATTTTTGCTGCACCGCACATCGGAGCATTAAAATTCCGTGCAGTTCCTTTAAAAATAATATTTCCAGCTTCATCTCCTTTCCATGCTTTAATAAAGGAAAAATCAGCTTTAAAAGCAGTTTCCAATAAATGCATTTTTCCATTAAATTCTCTGCTTTCTTTACCTTTAGCAACTTCAGTTCCATAGCCAGCAGGGGTGTAAAAAGCGGGGATTCCTGCTTTTGCAGTTCTACAGCGTTCAGCTAAAGTTCCTTGAGGAGTAAGTTCTACTTCTAATTCTCCAGAAAGCATTTGACGCTCAAACTCTTTATTTTCTCCAACATAAGAAGCAATCATTCGTTTGATTTGTTTCTTTTTTAATAGCAAGCCCAATCCAAAATCATCTACTCCTGCATTATTAGAAATACAAGTCAAGTTAGAAACGTGTAATCTTATTAATTCTGAAATAGAATTTTCAGGAATGCCACATAAGCCAAAACCACCGAGCATTAAGGTTTGACCGTTTTGTACTCCTTGCAAGGCTTCAGTAACAGAGTTTACTTTTTTTGGGATCATTTACTTGTATTATTTATAACAGAAAGTTACAATAAGTTTTTTAAATTACACATCAATTTAACCATGTAATTATGTAAGGAATAGAGAATTATTATGCTTTGTATTGGCTGGAATTATATTGAATATTACACCAGGTTTCGATACTATTTATATTCTTGCCAGAAGTATTTCTCAAGGTAAAAAAGTCGGAGTGTTTCTTACTATTAGGAATAGTTACAGGAGCATTTTTTCATGTGCTTTTAGCTGTTTTGAATTATCTGTAGTATTTGCTAAATCGATTTTAGTTTTTACAATAGTAAAATGGATAGGTGTAGTATATCTATTATATATAGGAGTGCAAATGATTTTTAGTAAATCATACTAAATTTGATTCGAACAAAGCAGTAAAAAGCGATGATTTGTTAAAAGTATACAGGCAGGGTCTACTGACAAATTTGCTAAACTCTAAAGTAACTTCTTTCTTTCTTTATTTATTTATTACAACAATTTATTATGCCAGAATATATTTATAGTCCAATTCCTTATTTACTATTGGGAATTACATTTATTGCAACAGGAACTATTTGGTGTTTGTTTTTAGTTATAATAGCTTCTAAAATGAGTGCCGCTTTGAGAGCTAAAAATAGTATTGCTAAGTGGATGAAAAAGTTTAGTGGCACTGTTTTTACGGGGTTGGGGTTACAGCTTTTATTTACAAAATAGCAGTAGTATGTGTTACATAATAATGTTTATTTTAGCGCAAAAATACTATTTATAATGAAAGCATATATTTTTCCAGGACAAGGAGCCCAATTTGTGGGAATGGGTAAAGATTTATACGATAATTCGCCGATAGCAAAGCAATTATTTGATCAAGCGAATGAAATTTTAGGATTTTCGATTACTGATATTATGTTCGAAGGAACCGTTGAAGCATTGAAGCAAACTAAGGTGACACAGCCAGCTATTTTTTTACATTCCGTAATCTTAAGTAAAGTTTTAGGAAACGATTTTAAGCCAGATATGGTAGCAGGACATTCCTTGGGGGAGTTTTCAGCTTTAGTAGCTAGTGGAGTACTGTCTTTTGAAGATGGATTACGACTCGTATCAAAAAGAGCACAAGCTATGCAAAAAGCTTGTGAAGCTTCGGAGTCTACAATGGCAGCGATTTTAGGATTGGAAGATATTGTAGTGGAAGAAGTATGTAATTCCATAGGAAACGAAGTAATGGCAGCAAATTATAACTGTCCAGGGCAATTAGTAATATCCGGTGGAGTAGTAGCGATAAATCAAGCATGTGAAATCTTAAAAGAGAAAGGGGCTAGGAGAGCATTGGTATTACCTGTAAGTGGGGGTTTCCATTCTTCTTACATGGAGCCAGCTCGTGAAGAACTTGCAGCAGCTATTGAGAGTACTACTTTTAATACACCCACTTGTCCAATATATCAAAATGTAACTACCACAGCAGTTACGGATGCGGAAGAAATTAAGAAAAATGTAATTTCACAATTAACAGCACCTGTAAAATGGACACAAAGTGTACAGCAAATGATTGTTGATGGAGCAACACTATTTACAGAAGTTGGTCCAGGAAAAGTGCTACAAGGATTAGTTAAGAAGATTGATCGTAGTGCTGAGGTTGCTGGGGCTAGTGTTTAATAATATGGTAAGTATTTTATAGAAATTAATTTATAATATTTTGATTTTTAGAAAAATATAAATTTAAACTCAAGATTTGATATTAATCAAGCCTTGGGTTTTTTATTGAAAAAAATAATCGCAATTACATTACTAATGTTTTCAAATACATTAGTAAGTACGCAAACGTATGGTAAATATTAAATTACAGGAAGTGTAAAAGATATACCTAACAAAGACATAATAATAGATTTATAAGAATTTGAAGGTGATATCAGAAAACGAATTGCTACAGATAGTATTATAAATGGAAAGTTTCAATTTTTAGGTGCCTTAAGTAGTAAATCTATGAAAATGGGGTGTTTTTCTCAGAGATCAAAAAAAGTTTTGTTGTGATATTATATGTGATTTTTGCGTAAGGGATAGTAGTGAAAATCCTTTTTAGAGGTACGAAAAAAAGATTGTAGCGGATAGCCCGACCCTAAGGGAAACGCCCAATTATTATTTCATTGAGATATAAAAAACGGCTAGCTCATTTTAAATGAACTAGCTGTTTTTATTTTATAAAATAAGGGGCAGCTATTATAGAAACAGTAGCTTATTTTCCAATATTATGTTGGTGATTGATAGATTCATCATGAATAGCGGAATATACTTTATCAACAAATTCTTGACTTAGTCCAACGGTACCACCTTCGCTAATCATTTTACTTTTAATAGCATTCCAACGGTCGTTTTGTAAAATTTGTACATTGTTATCTGCTTTAACTTTACCAATTTCGTCAGCAATACCCATGCGTTTTGCTAGTTGTTGAATTATTAATTCATCAGTAATATCAATTTTAGAACGCAACTCATTTAAAGCATGTTCGTATGCAGCGGATCCACCTTTTTCACGACGTACTTTCAAATCTTTCATGATTTGTACTAATACCTCTGGTGTAATTTGTTGCTTGGCATCACTCCATGCATTGTCTGGATCGTAATGCGTTTCGATAATCATACCATCAAAGTTTAAGTCTAAGCCTGTTTGACATAAATCTTGAATAATATCACGACGCCCTGCAATGTGTGAAGGGTCTAAAATAATTGGTAAATCAGGAAACTTAGCTTGTAAGTCAATTGGGATTTGCCATTCTGGAATATTTCGGTATTTTGTTTTTTCGTATGTAGAAAAACCTCTGTGAATTACACCAAGATTTTTAACATCACACGTATAAAAACGTTCTACAGCACCTAACCACAAAGATAAATCTGGGTTGATTGGATTTTTAACTAAAACGGGGTTATCAATTCCACGACAAGCTTCAGCAATATCCTGAATAATAAAAGGGGATACGGTACTACGTGCACCAATCCATAAAATATCTACACCTGCTTCTAAAGCTAGTTCCACATGGTATGGGCTAGCAACTTCGGTAGCAGTAAGCATACCTGTTTCTTCTTTAGCGCGTTTTAACCACTTTAAACCAAGTGCCCCAACTCCTTCGAAGTTTCCTGGGCGTGTTCTTGGTTTCCAGATACCCGCACGCAATACTGTAGTGTCAGTATCTTTTAATTGGTGTGCAATTTTCACTACCTGATCTTCAGTTTCAGCACTACAAGGACCTGCGATTACAAGTGGGTGGTCTAATTTGTAGGCGTCTAACCAATTTCTAAGTTCCTTTTTGTTTTCCATTGTAAGTATTTATGGTGCTTTTCGCTGTAAGCTTTCAGTGATTTACTTCTAGCGACAAACAATAAGCTTTTTAATTATTATTTAGTATCGAGTACTTAGTATTAAGTACAATTTTTTATTTGAAACAAAATACAGAATCTATTTTCTATACTTTATTTTCTTTTCACCTTTTATTCTATTCCTTTTAAAATATCTTTTATTCGATTAGTATTCTTCATCTCATTAAAAATATCAGTATTTCTATTGGATTGCATTAATTTTTTAAATTCCGTTAGATTGTTGATATATTCATCAAGCGCATCAATAATATTTTCTTTATTTTGGTTAAAAATTGGTGTCCACATTGTTGGGGAACTTTTAGCCAAACGCACTGTAGAAGCAAAACCACTTCCTGCCATATCAAAAATATTGCACTCGTTTTTTTCTTTTTCAATGACCGTTTTACCTAACATAAATGAACTTATGTGCGATAAGTGCGAAACGTAAGCAATATGTTTGTCATGTGCTTCGGCATCCATATAACAAATACGCATTCCTAAACGATTAAATAGATCTAAAGCTAACTCACGTTGTTGCAATCCTGTTTTTTCAATTTCACAAACAATATTTACTTTGCCTCTAAATAAATTTGCTAAGGCGGCTTTTGGACCAGAAAACTCAGTTCCTGCAATAGGGTGTGTCGCTAAATAACAAGCACGATTAGAGTGGTGTTCAATAATAGTGCACAAACGTTCTTTAGTTGATCCAACATCAAAAACCAAACAGTTTTCAGAGACTTTGTCTAAAACCTGCGGAAGTACAATTTCAGTAATATCTACTGGTACCGAAATTACTACAATATCCGCTTCATTTAGGTTTGCAAAGGTACTACTTTTATCAATAAAGCCTAACGAAATTGCGGTTTCCAAATTATCTTCGCTAGCATCAATTCCAAATACAGTTACATCGTCAAAAACAGCTTTGATGTCTATAGCTATTGATCCTCCAATTAATCCTACTCCTATTACAAATACATTCATTTTTTATTCGCTTTACGCAAATGGCTTTTGGCTTTTAGCTTTTAGCTTCCAGCTATTTACTTTTTTAATTGCTAAGGCAATTACTCGTTTTACTAGTTGCTTCCAAGTTTGGGCTATAGGCTTTAACTTTTTGTTGCTACTTGTATTTATTAAATTTTAAAGTCTTTTAAACGTTCTATAGCTTCTTTGATTCTATTTTCTTCAATACATAACGAAAAACGGATATAATTGGATCCCTGTGAGCCAAAAATACTTCCAGGTGTTATGAATACAGATTTTTCATATAATATTTTGTCTATAAATGCTTCTGCATCTGTAATGTTAGATGGTAATTTAGACCAAACAAACATCCCTGTGGCATCTTCATCATAAGTACATCCTAGTAATGAAGCCAGTTCCCATATTAATTGTCTCCTTTTAGTATATACTTGATTCATGGATTGATACCAATCTTCATTTGAGTTAAGTGCCGCAATAGCTCCTTTTTGAAGCCCTTGAAACATTCCACTGTCCATATTACTTTTTACTTTAAGTACAGCGTCAATCGTTTCTTTTTTTCCTAAAACCATTCCAATACGCCAACCAGCCATGTTAAAAGTTTTGCTCAAGGAATTTAATTCCAGGGCAATTTCCTTTGCGCCTTGAACACTAAAAATACTAATTGGATTAGGGTTTAAAACAAAGCTATATGGATTGTCATTTACTAAAAGGATGGTGTGTTTTTTAGCAAAAGCTATTAATTTAGAAAATAATGTTTCAGAACCTGAAGCTCCTGTAGGCATATGAGGATAGTTAACCCACATAATTTTTACTTTGCTGAGGTCTAATTTTTCTAAAGCATCAAAATCAGGTTCCCAATTATTATCTTCTGATAAATTATAAAAAACAGGTGTTGCTTCTAATAATTTTGTTACAGAAGTATATGTAGGATACCCAGGGTTGGGAATTAATACTTTATCGCCTTTGTCTAAAAAAGCCATCGAAATATGCATAATTCCTTCTTTAGATCCCATAAGTGGTAACACTTCGGAGTTGGGATCAAAATCAGCATTGTATTTAGACTTGTAAAAATCACAAATAGCTTGTCTAAATTCAGGCAATCCCTGATAACTTTGGTATTTATGTGCACCATCAATTTGGAGCGTACTTGAGAGTGCATCCAAAACTTTAGTTGGTGGAGCCAAATCAGGACTCCCAATAGCCATATTAATAATTGGCTTACCAGCAAGCGTGAGCTTTCTTACTTCTCTTAGCTTTTTAGAGAAGTAGTATTCTTCAACACTATGTAATCGCTTAGCGGTAATTAAATTCATCCTTTTTGGTTTTGGTATTCTCCTAGCACTTTAAACTCTGTAGCCATAATTTGTAAAATAGAAACAGCTTTCTCATACTCTTTATAAGAATCAAAAGTAGTATCTACAAAAAAAGCATACTTCCACGGTTGCTCTATTACGGGTAATGATTGAATTTTAGTTAGGTTTAAATTGCAATTATTCATTACATTTAAAACGGTAGCTAAACTGCCACGATTGTGATCTAGCACAAACTTTAAAGAGGCTTTGTTAACTGCCGTTTTATCGACAATTGGCTTTTTAGTATTTAGGATAAAAAAACGGGTACTATTGGCTTTTATGGTCTGAATTCCTTTTGCTAAAATAGATAATCCATAAATCTCAGCTGCAGTAGTTCCTGCAATAGCCGCTATTCCTTTTAACTGATTTTGGCTAATTCGTTTGGCTACTTCGGCAGTGTCCGTATCTTCAATTAATTTAATGTGATTGTGTTTTTTGAAAAACTCCTTGCATTGCAGTAATGCCATTGGATGTGAATATACTTCTTTAATATCCGCAATTTCTTGTCCTTCTAAGGCCATTAAGCAATGGTGGATTGGTAAATAATATTCTCCACAAATTGTTAAATTGTGTTCATCAATATAAGCGTAATTAGGAATAATAGAGCCTGCAATTGAATTTTCAATAGCCATAACAGCATCGGTACATTTACTCTTTTCCAAACTATTTACCAATTCCTGAAAAGACATACATTCATCTATTTCAATATTAGTACCAAAATAGGATAAGGCTACTCCATGGTGGTATGAGCCTTTGACTCCTTGTATGCCAATTATTTTTTTCATTTACACTTTTGCCTTTAACTGTAATATATGGTAATAAAAAATCCCGACTCATTTTTGAATCGGGATTTTTTATATTTTATAATTATTTATAACATAACAAACCCGACTTACTACTTATAAAAGTAGAAGTAATAAAATTTGTTGTTAAAAAATAAATTATTCATTTCTTAGTTTATTAAGTTACAAATTTATTTAAAGTTTTCTAAACTAAAAATATATTGAAGTTTTTTTTGAAAAAATAAATGATAGACTTTGTAAATTTGCCTTATGTCCATAAAAGTAAGTAACCTTTCGAAGAAATATAATGATGTTGATGCTTTAAAAAAAGTGTCTTTTGAGATTCCTGAAAAGCAAATCGTAGGATTTCTTGGTCCTAACGGTGCTGGAAAGTCAACATTAATGAAAATATTGACGACTTATTTGAATCCTACTTCTGGAAAAGCATTAGTTAATGGGTTTGATATTGCAACGCAACAACACGAAGTGCAAAAGAGTTTAGGGTACTTACCAGAGCATAATCCATTGTATTTAGATCAATATCCTAAAGAATATTTATTGTTTAATGCGCAGTTGTACAAAACAAACAAACAACGAGTGGATGAGGTTGTTGAACTTACAGGATTACAGAATGAATTGAAAAAAAAAATAGGGGAATTGTCGAAAGGGTATCGGCAACGCGTAGGTTTGGCTAGTGCATTGTTGCACGATCCTAAAGTGTTGTTGTTAGACGAACCTACGACAGGATTAGACCCTAATCAACTTGAAGATATTCGAAATTTGATTAAAGGCTTAGGTAGTGATAAGACGGTGTTATTGTCTACACATGTTATGCAGGAAGTTGAGGCGATGTGTGATCGTGTTTTGGTAATTAATAAAGGGCAGCTGGTGGTTGATAAGATGATAGCAGAATCTTTCGAAAAACAATTCTTAGTTTCTTTTGGTTCTAAAATTATTGACAGCCAGTTGATGTCAATACCCAATATTTCATCAGTAAAGGCTATTACACACACTCAGTTTGTATTAAGCTTTACAAATCCCGAAAACAATATAAGAAATTATGCCGAAAATATTTTTGATTTTGCAGTAGCCAATGGTCTTAAAATACTTCAATTGGAAGAAAAACAATTAAATATTGAAGATTTATTTAAATCGGTAACAAAAAGTGAAGCCTAAATCTAGTTGTGATTTAGGCTTCGATAGTTTAATTGTAGTAAATAGTTAAGACTGTTATTTTTTGTTTATAATGCTTTCGTAATCTTCATAAGCTATTTTTCCTCCGAATATTAGTTTTGATTTATTGATTATTAGTTCAGCATCTTTAGAATTGAAACCAATACCTATAGCATATTTGTTTACTAATTTTTCTTCGTTTTCGTCCATTATATGGTCTGCATATACAATTTTGAATAAATCGTAAATACGCTCTAAACGTTCAAACTTGTTATTTGGTGGATTGATTGGGTAACGATTAGGAGTTTCTAAAATTTCTTCGAATTCAGAATTATCAACATCTAATTTACGAGCTAAACGCTTCAACATTGCTAATTCATCTTCATTTATAGCCCCATCTGCAGAGGCCAAAGTTACTATAGAAGCAAAATGACCAAGATTTTTACTGTGTTTTCCGCTATCGAATAAATCGTTAAATGACATAGTATATTTTTTTAAGAGAGCAAATATAAGTAAAGTGGCATTATATTTTAGCTACAATAATTATTTTCCAAAATTAAAAACCGAGAATTATTTTTGCAATATAAAAAAATAAAAAGATCCCAAAAATATCATTACTTGTTGTTATAAATGGACCTGTGGCAATTGCAGGATCTATACCTCGTTTATGTAAAATTATAGGTACAAAAGTTCCTATGAGGGCGGCAATAATAATAACTGAAAGCATTGAAATAGCTATTGTAAAGCTAAATGCTTGATCAAGCCCAGTAATAGCTCCAAAAATCATGACTAAAACGGCTAGTGCAGTTCCATTAATTAAACTTAGTCCTACCTCTTTTATCAAACGGTTTAACAAGCTTCCTTTTACATTATCGTTAGCCAAACCTTGAACAATAATGGCACTGGATTGAACCCCAACATTACCAGCCATTGCGGCTATTAATGGTGTAAAGTAAAAAAGTCGCGAATATTTTTCAAGTGCATCTTCAAATCCTTCCATAATGTATACACTTCCTAAGCCACCAAGTAAACCTAAGACCAACCACGGTAACCGTGCTTTGGTAAGTTCAAAAATACCATCATCCGCTTCAACATCACTGGAGATACCCGCTGCCATTTGATAATCTTTTTCGGCTTCTTCTTTAATAAAGTCTACTATATCATCAATAGTAATACGACCTCTGAGTCTCCCAGATTCATCTACAACTGGTATGGCTTCTAAGTCATATTTTTGCATGATACGAGATACTTCTTCCGCCTCTGTATTTACAGTTACAGCATCTACTTTTGGAATGTATATTTGACTAATATTTTTAGTAGCAGCTGCCATCATTAGATCACGTAATGATAAGCGACCTTTTAATTTTTCATCATCATCTATTACATATATAGAATGAATTCGAGAAACATTTTCTGCCTGTTGTTTAATTTCGTTTAAGCATTGAGTAACAGTCCAATTTTCATTTACTTGTACTAATTCTTTAGCCATTAGTCCACCAGCAGTATCATTCTCATAGCGCAATAAGTCTACAATATTCCCTGCGTGGTCAAAATCTTCTATTTCTGCAATTACATTTTCAACACGATCTTGAGGAAGTTCGTTAAGGATGTCAGCGGCATCATCAGTATCTAATTCTTCTAATTCTTCAGCAATTTCCTTGGCAGAAAGCTTTTTAAGAATAGATTCACGCACATCTTCTTCTAACTCGATTAAGGCCTCAGAAGTGGTTTCAGCATCCAAGTTTTTTACGAGGTAGGTTGCTTCATCAATAGAAATAATTTTTAAGATTTCTGCTAAATCAGCAAAGTGAAGTTCGTTATAAGTATTGGTAAGCTCTTGGGCGTTTTCAGCCTCGATTAAAGCTTTTATGTTTTGGATTAGTTCTTTAGTAATTTCAAAAGCCATAACTTATTATTTTGAGTAAGTAGAACGTAGTAAAGGTAATTGTTTGGAGTAAATAAAAATGAAGATAATCTTACAAAACAAAGATCAGTCGCTAAGATTTATCTTTCGCAACAACACTTTCTACAAGCAGTGTTAATTCAATAAAATCTTTTACAGAGAGTTGTTCTGGACGTTCTTTAAAGATTTTATTAGTTGAAGTTATTTTTTCAGAAATACCCAATGATTTTAAACTATTTCTTAACGTTTTTCTACGCTGATTAAAAGCAAGTTTAACAACCATTTTAAAGGTAGCATCATTACAAGGAAGACTATAATCTTTTTTTCGAATTAATCGTAATACACCACTTTCTACTTTAGGAGGGGGATTAAATACTTCTGATCCTACTGTAAATAGATACTCAGCATCAAAATAGGCTTGTGTTAAGACAGATAAAATACCATAAGCTTTGCTTCCTTCTTTTTCGCAAATTCGTTGGGCTACTTCTTTTTGAAACATTCCAGAAAATTCAGGTACTAAATCACGATTTTCAATGGTCTTAAAAACTATTTGAGTAGAAATATTGTATGGGAAATTACCAGTAATAGCAAATTGATCTCCATTAAAAAGTGTATTTAAATCATATTTTAAAAAATCAGCTTCTTTGACTGTAAATGATTCAGTTTCGTTGATTTTAGAAGCATGCTCGATCTGAAAGTGTTCTTTTAAATAAGTGGTAGATTCAGTGTCTACGTCTAAAACAGTTAAATTAATTCCTTTATTTAGCAAGTATTTTGTTAAAACTCCTGTGCCGGGACCAATTTCGACTATATTATTATAATTCTTACCAGTAAGTGTATTTCCTATACGTGCGGCTACTTCTTCGTCAATTAAAAAATGTTGCCCCAGGTGCTTTTTTGCAGCTATAGGCGATTGGGGATTTTTAGCTTGAAATTGTTCCTTTGAGTACTTTTTCTTTTTTGGGAGTTTTGCCATTAGTTTGCATTTTCAAAAAACTGGTTTATCACTTTTAATTCAGTACTGAAATCTACATACATTCCTTTAAATTGAGTATGTTTTGAAAGTAATTCATTTTGATCTTCTTTGTAAAAAGCTTCAATTTCTGTTTTACCATTTGCAAAATATTGAGTACTATAAGTTACACCTCCCATTTCTTCTTCAATTTGTACTTGCGTAAGTAGCGCTTTATTAAACTTTTTAGTGGCTAACATAGCGGGAATAAAAGTGTTTTGCATCCAGTGCAGCCATTTTGGCTCAATATTGTTAGCAATATTGGTGGTAATATTTAAAATATACATTCAAAAATTTTATCAAAGGTAGTAAAATGTATGGATCAAGTGCCAAAAGCTAATTTCTTTATCTAAAAAACATATATTTTAAATTGTAAGTTGTTAAAACTAGGATGAACTAAATCTTATCTAATTTTAGGTAAAAGATTATGGATATGGAACAAGCTACCAATAGTTTTTTTTGAATTGGGGAGTATTTTTAAATAAAAAGCATAACAGGTTTTAAGCATTTTCTTGCTTCATATCTTTTACCAATCCAGAAATTACATAGCCAATAAATAAAGTTGCCAATCCAATACATAGCCACATAAACCATGGTTTCTGCCAAAAAGAAAGCTCTTTTTTTAAAACCACTTTACTTTTATGATTAATGTTATTGATGGTAAGGGTAGGTAATTCTTCTGAAACTTTATTTTTGAAATACGCAATATCGTAGTTAGGCTTTTTTAGTTTTTTGTCTCCAACGGAAATAGTGTAATTTTCTTCAGCTTTTAAATCAGCAATTGCGTATAAGGAGTTTTGAAAGAATTCTAATTTCGATATTTCTAATTCAGGATTATCTTGGTTATCAATTTCTATAAATAATTCATTTCCAAAAAAGTTATTGATTTCAAAATCATTTGAGCTTTCAGAGTTCAGTGTAAATCTTCTGATAATTTGTTTATGGGTAATCTCTTTATGGTTTTTTTCTTTTGTGATTAAGTAATATATTGTAGCACTTCTCCTATAAAATTCAGGAGCATTGACGTTAAAAGCTATTTTATCAATAATTTCAGAATTAGAAAATCGAATATTGATTTTCGTTTTCTTTTGTTTTGCTAATTTTGAGTATTCAATTTTTTCTACAGGAATCTTTTCAATGGTAACAGTGCTTATTTGCCGAATACTCTTTCCTATATTTAAAACATTTATAGGTAATGAGTTTTTATCATTAAAAATAATTTTTAGGTATTTATAAGAATTTAAAGGAAAGTTGACTACTTTATAAATAGTGGTGTTTTGCGAGCTATCCAGATTTGATATATATTGATTATTAGTCAATCCAAACCATGATGTATTATTGTTACTTCCTAATATACTATATCGTTTACCTCCATTGTAATTTGCGATATGAATTACTATTTGGCTGATCTGCTTTTCTTCATTTTTAAAAATATAAGTAGAGCTGGTGTCCGCAATTTGGCTTTTATTAATAATTTCAAATTTTCTGAAATCGGAAGCTTGAACTTTGGTGTTTCCCTTTGTAATAAAATAAGGAACTTGATTTTTTGTGGCATCTAAAATCCTCAAATCTCTTAAATCTTCGTTTGCAAAAGAACGAACAGTATGTGGTAACTTGATTTTATGTAAGCCTTTTGTAGTTGCCAGTTGTATATTGGCAGTAGTATTTTGTTGACCAAAAACAGCTGCTATAGAAAAAAGGGCTAATAGTTTAACTAGTTTTTTCATCTTGATTTAATATGGTGTTGTCGTTTTTTGAATCTTCAGTATCATCAATTACTAATACTTTAATTTTTTGATAAACAAATGAAATAATTAATATTAATACTCCTAAGAGAATAAAGGCTACAATTTTTCCTGTCTCAGAAACATTACTAATATCATAGCTAAATAATTTTACAATCGTAATCCCTAATAATGCTAAGGCTGCTATACGTAAACTTTTAATTTGCTTTTTAATTCCTAAAATCAAGAAAATAAAGGATAAGACACCCCACGAAACAGGAAGCCCGGTTTTAATAACTTTAAACTTTAGGGATTTAATATTTCGTCTTGCAACTCCTATTTTTTCGTAGTAGTCTAGCTTTCTATTTGATCCGTTGCTAAGTTCAGCTAGCTGCTCAGTTGTTATTTCGGGGTTTCCAATAATTAAACCATTTAATATGAGTTCGGTACTTGTAATAACAATAATTACTACAGCAATAATCCAAACAACAGCTTTGTGATTGAATTTTTCGAAGACGAGTTGATCTTTATTTGTTTTGTAAAGAAGCCATCCAAAATAAATAATTAGAGCCAAGGCCAAGAAGTGCAATTGATAAGCTAATGAACCTCCCTCAGCATTAATTATGTTATTTTCCAATTCAAAGAAAGGGATTTGCATGAAGAAAACAGCAAAGGCTATAATATTAATTATGGAAATTACATTTAGAATTTTATAATTCAGACTTGATTTCTTTTTAAATAAAATAAAACAGAAAATAGCAGTAAAAATTAAATGATACATTACAGGGAAAAAAAAGGCGGTTGATTTGGTATCGTAAAATTTAATAGCTTGGTAACCAGTTTCTAAAATCCCGACAACATACAAGAGAATGATCGCTAGGATTCCAATTATTTTTCGATAAGCAACGGTGTCCAATGTTACTTTAAACATTGATATTTTAAGAGCTTCATTACGAAGAAGGTATTGTATCATAAGCAAAGAGGCTACAGCTACTATTCCAGTAATAAATATGGAGTTGATTATTAGTTGTATAAAATCTTCGCCTCCGTATTTATCATGCCAATCAATATAAAGACTTATTGCCATTAGTATATGTACAATTACAGATCCAAAGCGATAACTTTTAATTTTTGATTTTTGTGCTAACCACATTAATAAAACAGCTTCAATAGACCAAAATAGGGTGATGTAATTTCCTTTAAACTGAATAGGTATGGCTAACGTAATAAAAGTTAAGGTTAGTCCAATTAATAAATAAACGGCAGTTTTGTCCAAGCCAAATTTTTTGAAAAGAAACCATGCATAAATTAAATTTAATAAAGCTACAGCAGTAGTAAATAAACCTTTAAATTCAGGATGAAAGTTTGAAAGGATAAACATACCAACACCATAAAATATAAATGTATTGGTAGTAAGTAGCATTAGTTGTGCTTTACTGAAAATTCCTTTAACTCTAATATTATTTATAATATTGGTAATTGTGAAAATTATATAAAATAAAAAGGCAAAAAATAAAGCTCCAGCGTAAGGTACTGACTCATCAGGAATACTCGTAAATTCAGCTTTAGCTAACCAAACTACATAAAGCATAGAGGTAAATATAAAGGCAAGGGTGTTTACTAAACTCCATTTTTTGAAATAAGCAATGCCAAGTATTCCGATATCCAAAATAGCAATGTAGCTAAATAAAACTTGGTAATTACCACTACCTCTACTAATCATAAAAGGAACAGCAAAGCCACCTATTAAGGATAAAACAGCCAATTCCATTCGGTTGTAGGATAAGGATAAAAAGCAACTAAATGTGGTAACTAAAACCATAATCACAAAGGCTACAGTTTGGTTAAATAACTGATATTCATGAAATGCAATTGCTATGGTAAAATAAAATATAGCAACTGCTCCTGCAACTAAAACAGAGCTAAATGGAGCGTATTTTTTTCGTAACTTATGGGCAATTCCCAATACTAGGCTTCCCGCAAGAATACCAATTCCTACCCGAGCAGGTTCATTAATCCAATCTTTGTCAATAGCATATTTAACAAAGTAGCTAATTCCTAAAACTAGTATTAGTACTCCTAATTTATTGATTAGATTTTCTCCTATAAATTTTTCTAAATCTGGATTTTTTTCTTTGAAGCGTTCCCATAAACTTGGCTTAGGAGGTTTTGGAGTTCTTTTTTTAACAGGGATAGTAACTTTTGGAGCAGAGGTGTTTTTAACCTCAATATTTTTTTCTTTTGATTGATTTGTAGAAATGGGATCAGTCTTTTTAGTATCTAAAATTGATGTAACTACTTTTAGTACATCTTCTGAGGTTTTAAGAGTTTCCTCCTTAAGAGTATTAGTTTTAGCCTTTTCTGACAATGTTTCTTTGTCAAAAGTAGTTGCTTTTTTAGGGGTTATCTGCTGTTTCGTGGAAATTGCATCCAGTTTACTGTTTAACTTTTGGATATTATCGGTAAGTGTTTTTATTTTAGCTTTAAATATATTGTTCTGGTTAATTATAAGTATAATTATAATCACTGGTAAAACATATTCCATAAAAAAGTATTTTTAAGAGGTATAATATTCTGATTTTTAAACCAAAATATTATATATGCTAAATATAGTATTTATTATTTAACATGAAATAAGGCAGCGTTATACTTCTATAATTTCCAAGAATAACGCGTGTTAGAATATATCTAAAAAGGCGTAAAACAAAAAAGGACTACTAATTAGCAGTCCTTTTTGTTTTTGTATATTATGGTTGATTAAAACTTAGCAAAAAGTTTTTCCATTTTAGCTTTTTCTTCAACAGCTAGTTCAAGATCAACTAAAATACGACCACTATGCTCATCTGTAATAATTTTTTTACGTGAAGCAATTTCCATTTGGATTTGTGGTGGGATTGTAAAGTATGATCCTCCAGAAGCACCTCTTTCAACGGGAACAACAGCTAAGCCATTTTTAACGTTACCACGGATACGTTTATATGCATTAACAAGACGCTCATCGATTTTTTTTCCAAAATCTTCTGATTTACCTAATAAAAGTTGTTCTTCCTTTTGAGTTTCTGCTAAAATTTCATCAAGTTCATTTTTTTTATGATCTAAATGAGTAGCTCTACTTGCTACTTTTTCTTGAGTAGTTTCGATTACTTCTTTTTTTTGTATAATTTGAGCTTTAAATTCTCTAATGTGCTTTTCAGCTAATTCCATTTCAAGCTCTTGAAATTCCATTTCCTTACTTAAAGAATTGAATTCTCTGTTGTTGCGAACATTTTCTTGTTGTTCTTTATATTTTTTTATTGATTGCTTAGATTCTTCTATAGCAATTTTTTTGCCTTTAATATTATCGTCAAAAGCTGTAACATCACTGTTTAGCTTTTCTAATCTTTTTTGTAAACCGGCAACTTCATCTTCAAGGTCTTCAACTTCCAACGGAAGCTCTCCACGGATAGCTGTGATCTCGTCAATACGAGAATCTATAAGTTGTAAGTCGTAAAGCGCTCTTAGCTTTTCTTCAACAGTAACTTCTTTTTTAGCCATAAATTAAAAATACTTAATAGGATTGGTGTTAATTTCTGATAAAATAATATCCTCTAAATTAAAGATAGACGCAAAATTACTGATTTTTTTTCTAAGTAAAGTGACAATTAGATTTTTTGTGTATTGCTCAGATTCATAATGACCAATATCGGCAACAATTAATTGGTTTTCTGCTTGATAAAATTCGTGATATTTAATGTCAGCGGTAACAAATAGATCTGCTTTGGCTCTCATAGCGTTTTTTATAGCAAAAGCCCCGCTACCTCCTAATACCGCAATTTTTTTTATTGGTTTGTTTAAAAAAGCACTATAACGGATTCCTTTAGAATCAAAAGAATCTTTTACCAATTGTAACGCTTCTTCTTCAGGGATTGCTTCAGGAAGCTCACCAATCATTCCCATTCCAATCTTTTGATTTAAATTTTCAAGAGTACTAATTTCATAAGCGACTTCTTCGTAGGGATGTGTTTTGTGTAAGGTGCTAATCACTTTTCTTTTTAAATGAGCCGAAAAAGTTAATTGCAATTGTATTTCTTCAGCTTTATGAAGTTCGTTTTTAGTTCCAACAGTAGGATCGGAAGAATCATTACCTTTAAAACTACCAATACCTTGATTAGAAAAACTACAGTTTTCATAATTGCCGATATGTCCAGCTCCAATTTCAAAAAGTGCATTTTGAACCTTATCAAAAGCTTTATTTGGAACAAAAACAGTTAATTTCTTAATAGTTTCCGCTTTAGGGATTAAAATTTCTTGATTTATCAATCCTAATTTTTCACACATCATATGGTTAACACCTTGCCAGTGATTATCCAAGGCAGTATGAATCGCATAAATTGCAATATTATGCTGTATTGCTTTTATAACAACTCTTTCTACGTAGTCATTACCATTTATTTTTTTTAGACCTTTAAAAATTATAGGATGAAAACTAATTATAAGATTACATTTTTTTTCGATTGCTTCATCAACTACGGTTTCTAAGGTGTCTAGAGTTACTAGTACTTTGGAAACTTTTTGGTTCGAATTGCCAATTAAAAGGCCAACATTGTCAAAACTCTCTGCAAAATGTAAAGGAGCAAATTGTTCGATAAGATTAGTGATGTCAGAAACAATCATTTTTTTCAATATTTTTTGAAGTGAAAATACAACTTAATTTAAATCAATTACAAGGATTCCGTACTTTCGTTGGCATGAAATGGCTACGCAAATTATTTTTTCCATTAGTTCCGATATATTATTTAGGGGCTTTAATTAATAAAAAATTATTTGATTGGAATATTAGAAAATCAAAAACATATGATTTGCCAATAATTACAGTTGGAAATTTAAGTGTCGGAGGCACTGGTAAGTCTCCAATGGTAGCTTATTTAATCGATTTGTTACAAAAGGAAATTAAAGTAGCTGTGTTGAGTAGGGGTTATAAGCGAAAAACAAAAGGTTTTCAACTAGTTACAAAAAATAGTACAGCTTTGGAAGTAGGGGATGAGCCTTTGCAGTTTAAATTAAATTTCCCAAAGGCCACAATTGCAGTTGATGCAGAACGTAGAAATGGGATCGAAAAGTTAATAAAGAGTAGTGAAAAACCAAACGCTATTATATTGGATGATGCATTTCAGCATAGAAAAGTTAAAGCAGGTTTACAATTATTATTAACATCTTACGATGATTTGTATGTGAACGATTGTATGTTGCCAATAGGTAATTTGAGAGAGCCTAAATCAGGATCAGAAAGGGCTAATGTTATTATTGTAACTAAGTGCCCGGAAGCCTTAAATATTGATCAACGAATTAAAATTAGTACTTCATTAAAAGTAAAATCATATCAAAATGTGTTTTTTACTTATATTGAGTATGATTCGGTTGTAAAAAATAAGACGCAATCTATAAGTGTAGATGAATATTTAAAGGACAAATTTACATTAGTAACGGGAATTGCAAATCCAAAACCTTTAGTGGATTATTTGACATTAAAACAAGTTCACTTTAAACACTTGTCTTTTCAGGATCATCATAATTTTTCTAAAAATCAAATAGAGAAGCTTTCAAAAGAAGGGCGGATTTTAACAACAGAGAAGGACTTTATGAGGTTGAAAAATTTCTCTTTATTAAAGGGGAAACTATTTTATATCCCTATAAAAAGCTCTTTTATTGAAGATAGAAGACAATTCGAAGAAATAATATTAAACTATTGTAAATAAAAAAAATCCATTGATTTTTAAATCAATGGATTTTAGGTGTAATGATTTTTAAATTATTATTTAATTAAATTTTATCGCCTATTGAGGGATCAATTTTAAATAATCAATACCATGAAAACTAGATCTTACGGCTATTATTATGGTGTAAATACCAGGGCTATTAAATTCAACAAATATAGGAAAACCATTGTGGTCCCATGTAGAAGCTGCTTCTGTCCATGCTAGTTTATTCATATATATTTTCATAAATCCATTTCCGCTTTCACCAACAATTCCTTTGGGAGATTTAGAGGATCCATTTGGATAATATTTTCCAGGAGTTTTTGGAATTTTATTTTTCTTATCATCAAAAACATAATCTCTATCTAAATAAGTGTAAAAATCATCAGCATCAGGGAATTTTAACCAAGAATCATTGTGTTCTGTAGCTCTGTTTGGTTGTCCATTATCTTTTGCAATAATCGAACGCCATGTAAATTTATATTTTCCAGCTTTGTCAATTTTAACTTTATAAGTCAATTGACCAGTATTTCCTTGGCTGCCAGGTCCTTTCCAAAAATAGTCGAGTCCTTCCCATTGGATATATCCTTCTCCAGTAAATCCAGTAATAGCTGTACTCTTTTTCCAATTAGTGTTTAGTTCTGCTGATTCCGCTTGGATGGTAATTGTTCCATTGGCACTTACTTCTTGATTTGTCCCATCAGTAGCGCCTGTCGATCCAGTATTACCTGTTGCTCCTGTAGTTCCAGTCATACCAGTTACACCTGTTGAGCCAGTAGTCCCAGTTGTACCAGTCGGTCCTGTAGTTCCTTTATTTTCATCGTCTTTTTTAGGTGTAAATTCATCAGGAGTGTCTTTTACAACGTCTACTTCTTCCTTAGCGTCTTCGGGAGAGCAATTAATAAAAGTAAACCCTAACATAATAGAACTTAAAAATAAAATAACATTTTTTGTGTTTTTCATAGTGCAATTGTTTTGATACAGCAAAATAAATAAAAGTATAGTAATAAATGGACTATAACGTTTTTTTTACAGAATAAATGATTAGAGAGTTAATTGTGGGAGGCTTTTGTAATATTAAGCTGCTATGGTACTCTAACAGTATCGGGAACTAACACTGTATAATCTCCGTTATTTCTAATTACATCCCTTACAATACTACTACTTATAAATGAAGTGCTGGCATCGGTAAGTAAAAATATAGTATCAATACCTGTAAGTAGTTTATTGGTATGAGCAATCGCTTTTTCAAATTCAAAATCAGCAGGATTTCGCAACCCTCTCAGTATAAACTGAGCTTCGATTTCTTTACAAAAGTCTACGGTTAAGCCAGAGTAAGTAACCACTTTAATGTTGGTAAAATTGCGAAATGCCTTTTTTATAAAAAATACACGTTCTTCTAAAGAAAACATGTATTTTTTATTAGCATTAATCCCTATGGCAACCACAACTTCGTCAAACAGCTCTGCTCCACGAGAAATAATATCATAATGTCCTAAAGTTAACGGGTCAAATGATCCTGGAAAAATAGCTCTTCTCATAATTGTGTGCTTATAATAGGTAATTCTAAATTACAATGTTTATTTTGAAAAAAGTATCAAAACTCAAAAAAGCGCTTCAATTTCATTGATAAATAATTCTTCTAAGGAAATTCCTTTGGCCTTGGCTTGCTGTGGTAATATACTAGCTTCGCTAAGTCCAGGATTTGTATTTATTTCTAAAAAATAAGGTTTATCATTATTAAAAATAAAATCAGTCCTTGCAAAACCTTTCATATTTAAAACCCGATAAGTTTTTAAAACCAATTCATTAACTTCTTTTTCTTGTGCTTTTGTAATGCGGGCAGGAGTAATTTCTTCTGACTTACCAAGGTATTTAGCTTCATAATCAAAAAAATCATTTTCTGTAACAATTTCCGTAATTCCTAAAATAGTAGGAACTCCTTTAATGGTGACTATACCAACTGAAATTTCAACCCCACTCAAAAAAGATTCAATAATTACTTCGCTATCCACTTTAAAGGCTTCGTTAAGAGCAGGTTTAAGTTCATCAATTTTATGTGCTTTAATTACTCCAAAACTACTTCCTGAACGATTTGCTTTTACAAAACAAGGAAGTCCCACGGTGTTTACTATTTCTTCAACATTAATTGGATCCACACTATTAATTAAATAATTAGTTGCAGTAGGAATATTGTAAGCTTTTAAAATACTTATACAATCCCTTTTATTAAAAGTAACTGCGGATGTATAAAAATCGCAACTAGTTTGTGGAATATTTAATAATTGAAGATAGGCTTGTAATAATCCATCTTCTCCAGGAGTTCCATGTATCGTATTAAAAACAGCATCAAACCATATGGTTTCATTATTAATTTGGACAGTAAAATTAGCACGATCTACAGGGGTTTTAGAATTGTCATCCAGCAAACAATACCATTCTGTTTTAGTAAATATTATTCTATAAGTATTGTAAACTTCTTTAGGTAGATGTTTGTAAACAATAGTTCCACTTTTTATTGAAATGTCATGCTCTTCAGCAAAACCTCCCATAGCAATTGCTATATTTTTCTTCATTATGAAAAGATATGTTTTCTATCAAAAATTAAGGATAGAGTAAATTTTTATAAAACAAAAATAAAGGAAATCTACAATAAAAACAGCTAAAAAAGCAGTATTGGTTTTAGTATATTTGTTCAAAATTAAAGTATGGGTTTTTTTCGTTTTCTTTTCAGTAAAACATTTTTAATTCAATTAGTAATTGCTATTGTTAGTGTAGTGCTTATTGGGTTTTTAGCTTTAAAATGGTTGGGTTTTACAACTAATCATAATGAGCGTATTCAGGTGCCCAATTTAGAAAAGTTAAGTTTTGAAAAATCAGCATTAATACTAAGTGAGTTAAATTTAGAAGCTAAAATTCAGGATTCTACTAATTTTAACCCAGCCTATCCTCCTTTGTCAGTAATCGAGCAGAATCCTAAAGCGGGTGGATTTGTAAAACAAAACCGAAAAATTTATTTGGTTTTAAATCCATCAGGGTATCGAAAAGTAGCTATACCAGATATAATTCAAAAAACAACGCGACAAGCCGAACCAACACTTAGGGCCTTAGGTTTTAAAGTAGGTAAAACAATTTACAGACCTAACATAGCTAAAAATGTGGTGTTAGAGTTGCAGCATAAAGGAGAAGTAGTGGAGCCTAATTCATTATTAATGAAAACGTCTAGTATCGATTTGGTCGTAGGAGACGGATCAAGATAACAAACCAATGAATACAGAATCAAATCAAATGGGTCCGGAAGAAGCTTCAGATTTACATGAACATCATCGCTTTATAGCAGGTGAAGGGCAAGAACCATTACGTGTAGATAAATTTCTGCTTAATTTTATAGAAAATACCAACCGGACTAAAATTCAAAAAGCAGCTAAAGATGGATGTGTGTGGGTAAATGATGTGCCAGCAAAATCCAATCACAAGGTAAAGCCAAACGATGTAGTACGCGTAATGTTAGAGCATCCGACTTATGAGCAGTTGCTTACGCCTCAAAACATTCCAATAGATATTGTTTATGAAGATGACGACTTACTAGTAGTTAATAAGGAGGCAGGAATGGTAGTACATCCAGGGCATGGCAATTATGAAGGAACATTAATTAATGCGCTGATATATCATGTAGATAATTTGCCTAATAATAGCAGTGATCGTCCAGGTCTAGTACATCGTATTGATAAAGATACCACAGGACTTTTAGTTGTAGCTAAAACTGAAAAGGCTATGGCACATTTAACAAAGCAGTTTGCAAACAAAACAAGTATTCGCGAATACGTTGCGCTGGTTTGGGGAGACGTAGTAGAGGAAAAAGGGACTATTGAAGGAAATATAGGGCGTCATCCTAAAAATCGTTTACAAAACACCGTTTGGTTTGGAGAAGACGAGGATAAAGGAAGACCAGCGGTTACTCATTTTGAAGTTATCGAGCGTTTAGGTTACGTAACATTAATAAAATGTAAGTTAGAAACAGGACGTACACATCAAATACGTGTACATTTAAAGCACATAGGGCATACACTTTTTAATGACGAGCGTTACGGTGGTGATGCAATATTAAAAGGAACGACATTTACTAAATACAAGCAATTTGTAGAAAATTGTTTTAAGATTTTATCCCGTCAAGCCTTGCATGCACGTACCTTAGGATTTATACATCCAACTACAGGAGAGCAAATGTTTTTTGAGGCACCAATTCCAAAAGATATTATTGATTGTATTGAAAAATGGCGTGGTTATTCAGGAAGTAATGCTAAGAAAAATTTGTAACTCAATCTGTTTAATTGATTAAAGGCAATATAAAATGTTATTTATTTTGCCTATTACTAAAAAACTTATTTTAAATACGAGCTTATTTTTGTTTTTTTATGATACAGACTAATTAGTGAAATATTTTAAAAAACGAATTTGATAATAGAACAAAATCAAGGTCATATTATTTAATAAAAATAATTATACAAGATAAAATGAAAATCGTAATCTCTCCAGCAAAATCACTAGACTTAGAATCTGCATTACCGACCGAGCAGTTTACAAAATCGTCTTTTTTAGAGCAGTCAGAGCAATTAAATAAAAAGTTACGATTAAAAAAACCAAGTGATTTATCAAGCTTAATGCGTATTAGTGAAAAATTGGCTGATTTGAATTGGCAACGGAACCATGCTTGGGAAACTCCTTTTACAAAAAAGAATGCGCGCCCAGCTGTTTTTATGTTTAGCGGAGATGTTTACACGGGTTTGGATGCCTATAACTTAAGTAAACCCAATATTGATGCAATGCAAAACAAACTTAGAATACTATCGGGCTTGTATGGAGTTTTGAAACCATTAGACTTGATTAAACCCTATCGTTTGGAAATGGGAACTAAGTTTGGAGTTAATGGCACTAAAAACTTATATGAATTTTGGAAAAAAACAGTAACTACATATTTAAATAATGAATTAACAGACAATGAGCTTTTTGTAAATTTAGCCAGTACAGAATATTTCAAGGCAGTTGATACAAAAAATCTAAAAGTACCTGTAGTAACTCCTGTTTTTAAAGATTGGAAAAACGATAAGTTGAAAATAATTAGTTTTTATGCAAAAAAAGCGCGAGGTACAATGAGTCGTTACCTAATAGAAAATAATGTAGAAACCATTGATGGTATTAAAAGTTTTAATATTGAAGGTTATGCTTTTAGTGAGGAATGTACAATAAAAGCTAACGAACCTGTTTTTGTGAGGTAGTTGTGTGATTTGAGGATTACCTGTTTGAGCGCATAGAGTAACAACCTAGGTTGCTGTATTTATTCTATAATTTTTATCAATAGGCTTATGATATGAGTAGTCATTAAAATTTTCACCAGTAAAATACTCTAAAAGAGTCTTTATTGTCAAAGACTTGAACTCTTCAATAAAAAGGGATTCCTACTATTTTTCGGACAATTTTTTAAGATTAACTTTGATTAATACCATTTCTAATTTAATGAAATTCTCTTGACTCATTGACTAACTAAACTAGACATTCCAGTTAAATCGAAATCATTTTTATGCCCAAAGAGGTGTTAAATAATTTTAAATCTATTTGATTTTTTATCAAAAAATAGTTTTTCATATTTAAACAGAGAGTTAATGGCGTCATTTTCAATACTATTTTTAACCGTATTTATAGAGATAGAATTTTCAGAAACACAAATCAAATTATCAATTACCTGAAGCGATAATTCAATTTCGTGTGTAGTATAAATAATGGTTTTGTTTTGTGTTTGGCAAAGACTTTTTAAAAGGTCTAAAGTTTTAATTTTATGTATTATATCTAAATGAGTAGTTGGCTCGTCTAGTATTATTACAGGGGTATCTTGAGCTAAAGCCCGAGCTATAAAAACCCGTTGTAATTGACCGTCGCTAAGTTCCGCACATTTTTTTTTTCGTAAGTCGCAAATGGTTGCATTTTTGATAACAGTATTCACTATTTCTTTGTCTTTATATGATAGTTTGTCTATCCAATTGGTATAGGGTTGCCTTCCAAGTGCAATAAATTCTTCTACAATTAAATTTAAAGGAGGCAAAGCATCAGTTTGAACCCAAGCAATTTCTCTAGCCCATTCAGCGTAATTGTATAAATGAGCATCTTTTAAATTTAAAGAGAATAAGCCAGAAAGTTGGGGTTGTTGTTTGGCTAAAGTCCTTATAAAGGTGGATTTTCCAACTCCATTTAAACCTATTACTGCTGTTAATTGTCCTTTTGGGATATCTATATTAATATTTTCAATAAGTACATTCTTTTTCCCTCTCTTAGTGTAACCAATTGTTAGCCCTTTTGTCGATATAATAATTTCCTTATTTTTCATTCTAAAGATTAACTTGTCGATTATTAAGGAGTAACAAAATAACTATTGGAGCACCAATAATAGCTGTTATAGCATTAATAGGTAAAATTAAATCGTTATTTGGAAATTGTGCTAAACAATCACATAAAAGCATTACAATGCAACCAATGCAGATAGTTGCAGGGAAAATTATTTTATGGTTAGAAGAATTAAAAATTTGTCTCGCTAAATAGGGGATAGCTAATCCTATAAAAGCTATAGGTCCAGAAAAGGCAGTAACAGCACCTGTAAGCAAGCTGGTAGCAAATATTATTATAATTCTATTCTTTTTAATATTGTGGCCAATACTTTTGGCATAGCTTTCCCCCAAGAGCAATCCATTTAAAGCTTTTAATGAAAATAAACCAAGTCCTATTCCAATAAAATAAATACAAGCAAACCAACGCAACTCTTCCCATGATAAATTGCCCAGACTTCCAAATCCCCAAAATACATATTGTTGTAATTCGCTTTGGGAAGCAAAATAGGATAGTATGCTTACAATAGCAGAGGATATACTGCTAAACATTAATCCAACTATTAAAATTGAATTGGTGTTTTTAACTTTTGCAGAAACCATTAGGACGCCAATTAATACCAAAAAACATCCTAAAAAAGCAAAAATAGCATAAGACCATTTATGTAGTGTTAAAAACTGTAAACTACCAAAGGTAGAACTTCCTAATATTAATAATGCAACTCCTAAGCTTGCGCCTGAACTTAATCCTAATACGTAAGGTCCAGCTAATGGATTTCTAAAAAAGGTTTGCATTAGTAATCCTGCTACTCCTAATCCACTACCTACAAGTAAAGCAGTTATTGCTTTTGGAAGACGATATTCTTGTATGATCAAATAATGACTTTCTTTTACGGTACTGGGATTAAAAAAACTATCAATTACTTCTGAAAAGCAAATAGATATTGACCCTATAGCTAAATTTATTAAAAAGGAAACCAGTATTCCTAATAAAAGAACAATAAACCAAAAAATGTGTTTACGAGAGTTATTCAAAAGCTATTTTAATTGTTTGTAAAAATGAAATGGTTTTTTAGAAACTAAATTAGGGTGGAAAATTTGAATTAGATCTTCTAAAATCCAGTCAGGTCTCAAAGCCCCAGTTTCGAAGTATAAAATTCCACCTGTACTTCCTTGGGTCAGATCTTTGGTAAATATCTTTTTTGTTTTAATAACATCAAATAATTGATATTTTTCTTCAAAATTGATCAATTCAGTAATAGAGTTAAACATTCCCCCTCCCAGCCAAATATCAGCATTTTGTCCTTTTTCAAGCACTGTTTCAATACTCAAGGATAAACTTCCAGTACCTTTGGAAATCTTCCAAAGGTAATTGCCATTCGCATCTTTTATAAGATTAGCTTCAAAACTTTCTCCTGCAGGAGTATACCAGACATCCCTATACAAATTTCCTGAAAGTATTGTAGAAGATTTTGTTGCCTTGGTGGCTACCTTTTTTAATACATTATAATTTTTTTCGATAGTTTTAAAAATAGAATCAGCCTTTTTTTGTTTTTCAAACAGAAACCCAAATAGCCTAATCCATTCTGTTCTCGCCAATGGGTGTGTTTCTAGCCAAGAATTGTTTATAAGAGTTGGTATGCCATTTCTTTCTAAAAGTTGTATGCTTTTATTTTTTTTAGTAACATTAAAACCAATGAATAATTTAGGCTGTAATTCTAAAATTTTTTCAATATTTAACTGATGGGTATTTCCAATTTCTTGAATTATTCCATTATTAACACGTTTTCGTGTTTTTGGAGACGAAATATATTTAGTTTCCGAAAACCCAATTAATTCCTGATCCACTTCTAATGCCTCAAAAAAAGGAATGTCTGTTGTGGAAGAAGCAATGAATTTCGTTATTGGTATCTCAATATTTTTACTAGTAGTTTTGTTTTTTACTAGTGTTTTTTTCGATATTAAATTGTAATGTATTGTATCGTTATAATTGTTGATATAAAGAGTGGTTTTTTTGGTTTTATTATTGCGAGTAATTAAAAAACCTCTTGCATATTTTGGTTTTATAATTGTATCTATTTTATATACGGAAGTTTTTTTTGGTTTTTTGTTAAACTTACATCTAGTGCAAAATAAAAGCACAACAAAAACAGTGGCAATAAAAAACTTATATTGTTTCATATAACAAAAATAGAAGAACTTATTTTAAAAGGATAATTTAAGCAGGCAATTTTAAGAAGTAGTAAAATTTAAGTAAACTGACGTGCCAATCCCAAACTTACTTTCAGCAGTTAGAGTGCCGTTTTGCTTTTCCATAAGTTTTTTAGCTGTGTTTAACCAAAACCATTTCCTTTCTCATTTTCTGTTCCGCGTTTGGTTTAAATTTTGGGGCTATCAAAAAGCTTTTTTAGTTGTTTTGTTTTAATACCAATTTCCTTATCGTCAATTACAATTGACTTAATGCTATTTATTATTGCAATTATCGTTATTTAGTTAGTTGCTTTTTTTAAGTCAATTGTTACATAAATTAATGATTAATTTTCACAAAAAAAATACAAGTTTTGTTTTTTTAAAGTCTAAAGATGTAGTTAGTTGATAATAAGTATTTTATGTTTTTAAGGTGAATAATTTTATAATTTTATTTTTTTCAAAAATACTTTGGCTTTATTTAAAATTTATTTTAAATAAAGCACTAATTTTGCACCTTCGAAAGAAAAGCTTTCGACATGCATAATAATCATTTAAATAATATTGGAATGTATTTAACAAAAGAAGCAAAAGAAGAACTTTTTGCAAAACATGGTAAAGGTGGAAAAGACACCGGAACAGCAGAAGGACAAATTGCATTGTTTACACAAAGAATTTCACATTTAACAGAGCACCTAAAAAAGAATCGTAAAGATTATAATACTGAGCGTTCATTAGTAAAGTTAGTAGGTAAGCGTCGTAGCTTATTAAACTATTTAACTAAGAAGGATGTATTGAGATATAGAGCTATTGTAAAAGAGCTTGGATTAAGAAAATAATCTTTTCATAAGATATTAAAAACGGAGTCGTAAAGGCTTCGTTTTTTTTTGCGTTTTTCTGATCTATACGTTTGGAAGAAATGTGTATCTTTCGCAAAATTAAAAAATTAAATTGTCTCCCTTAAATTAGGGGTTTCTCTTGAAGCCTAAACAGCACAACAACAACAACAATGATTTGTCACCAGCAAATCGAGACACATTTTAATTAGAATAAAAAAATATGATTCCACAAGTTTTTAAAGAGGTGATAGACCTTGGAGACGGTAGAGAGATTACACTCGAAACTGGAAAATTAGCAAAACAAGCCCATGGGTCTGTTGTTGTTACATCAGGAAAATGTATGTTATTATGTACAGTAGTTTCTAACTACAAGCAAAGTGATGTAGATTTCCTACCATTAACAGTAGATTACAGAGAAAAATTTGCAGCTGCAGGTCGTTACCCAGGAGGTTTCTTTAAAAGAGAAGCAAGACCAAGTGATGGTGAAGTATTAACAATGCGTTTAGTAGACAGGGTTTTACGTCCATTATTTCCAAAAGATTATCATGCAGAAACGCAAGTGATGATCCAGTTAATGTCGCATGACGAAAATGTAATGCCAGAAGCAATGGCAGGTTTAGCAGCATCAGCAGCTATTCAATTATCAGATTTTCCATTTGAATGTCCTATATCAGAAGCAAGAGTAGCACGTGTAAATGGTGAATTCGTTATCAACCCAACAAGAGCTCAATTAGCAGAATCTGACATCGATATGATGATTGGAGCATCCGCTGATTCAGTAATGATGGTTGAAGGTGAAATGGATGAAATTTCTGAAGAAGAAATGGCTGAAGCAATTAAATTTGCACACGAAGCTATTAAAGTACAATGTGCTGCTCAAGTAAAATTAGCAGAAGCTTTTGGTAAAAAAGAAACACGTGAGTACGAAGCAGAAAGAGAAGATGCGGATTTAGCTCAAAAAATTCATGATTTGGCATACGATAGAGTATATGCAATTGCAAAAGCAGGTTCTTCTAAAAAAGAACGTAGCACTGCTTTTACAGAAATTAAAGAAGAAATCAAAGCCTCTTTTTCTGAAGAAGAATTAGCGGATTTTGGGGATTTAGTTTCTAAATATTATAGCAAAGCCGAAAAAGCAGCGATTAGAAATTTAACGTTAGACGAAGGTTTGCGTTTGGATGGTCGTAAGACTGATGAAATTAGACCAATTTGGTGTGAGGTAGATTACTTACCATCAACTCATGGTTCTTCAATATTTACACGTGGAGAAACGCAAGCATTAGCAACAGTTACTTTAGGTACATCTAGAGATGCTAATAAAATAGATATGCCATCTTACGAAGGCGAAGAAAATTTCTATTTACACTATAATTTCCCTCCTTTTTGTACAGGTGAAGCAAGACCTTTAAGAGGTACTTCTCGTAGGGAAGTTGGTCACGGAAACTTAGCACAACGTGGTTTAAAAGGAATGATTCCAGACGATTGCCCTTATACTGTACGTGTAGTGTCTGAAGTATTAGAATCCAATGGTTCTTCTTCTATGGCAACTGTATGTGCTGGAACAATGGCATTAATGGATGCTGGTGTAAAAATGATAAGACCAGTTTCTGGTATTGCTATGGGATTAATTTCTGATGCAGAATCAGGAAAATACGCTGTATTATCTGATATTTTAGGTGATGAAGATCATTTAGGAGATATGGATTTTAAAGTAACAGGTACTTCTGACGGTATTACTGCTTGCCAGATGGATATTAAAGTAAAAGGATTGTCTTACGAAATTTTAGTAAATGCACTAAAACAAGCTCGTGAAGGTCGTTTACATATCTTAGGGAAGATTACAGATACTATTGATGCTCCAGCAGAAAGTGTAAAGGATCACGCACCAACTATGGTTACGCGTAGAGTTCCTAACGAATTTATCGGTGCATTAATCGGGCCAGGAGGAAAAGTAATTCAAGAGATGCAAAAAGAAACGGAGACAACTATCGTTATTAACGAAGATCCAGTGACTGAAGAAGGCATCGTTGAAATTCTAGGGGTTGGTAGTGCGGGAATTGATGCTGTTATGGCAAAAATTGATTCTTTATTATTCAAACCTACTGTTGGTAGTGTTTACGAAGTTAAAGTAATCAAGGTGCTAGACTTCGGTGTAGTAGTTGAATACAAAGACGCTCCAGGGAACGAAGTGTTATTACACGTATCTGAATTTGCATGGGAACGTGTGGAAAATGTAACCGATGTACTTAATTTAGGCGATGAGCTTGATGTGAAGTATTTTGGTCAAGATCCAAGAACACGTAAGGAAAAAGTATCACGTAAAGCATTACTTCCTAAGCCAGAAGGTTATGTAGCTCGTCCACCAAGAGATGATAAAGGAGGAAGGGGTCGCGATAATAGAGGTAGAGATAACCGCGGAAGAGACAATCGCCGTGATGATCGTAAGCCAAGAGAAGAGAAGACAGAAGATTAATCTTTTTTTTAATCTATATATAAAACGCTCTGAGGAATTATTCTCAGAGCGTTTTTTTTTACTCTCTTCGGGTTAATTTCCCGATGCTTGTATCATATAAAGAGGAAAGCTTGAAAACCTAAATTTTCACCAACGAGATTAGAATTCGAACAAATACCTCGTATGCTTGCACCGAGGAACTTTATTTCCTCAAAACTCACCTCGAATGAGGAAGAAAATTTAGAAAACTTAAGATTTTCATTGATAAAATTAGGGTTCTAATAAATACCTTGTACCCTAGCACCGAGGAGTGGACTACTCTAATGATGAATATGGTACAATTTCATTAAGCCACTTTTTATACTTGTTTTTTATTAATTTTAGTACCATTTCAAAAGGAGTTAAATACCCTAGTACAATGTGTTTTTTTTGGTGTTACACCATTTAAATATTGATTAATCTGCACATTCTAGAATTTGAATTTTATATCAAAAAAAAAATTAAGACCTATTTTAATTAATAATCAGTATTGTTATCCTTTGCTATAAATTAAGGAAAAGAAATAGCTGTACTGTTATTCCTTTTGTTGATATTAAAAAGTTAAAAAATTGAACTCAGATTAAGAATATTCTATTTGCTTTTGAATAAGCTTATTAGATTTTTTTAAAGGTAGGGTATTTTGCTTTTGAGTTGTATTGCATGTATAGAGGATTAATTTTGGATTAACAAAATATCAAATTAAAATTTTGAAGTATGATTTAATAATTGACAAATATTTATTTAAAAAGCTCACGTTAAATAAATATTTTATCCTGAAAAGAAATGACAGCTAATTTAAAAATATATACAACAATAATTTCGTAATATCTACGTTTTTATAAAAAAAATTAAGGCTGTTTTTATATCTTTTTATGAATTGCGTACACTGATTGATTTGCTCCTGATATATATATTATGGTTAAGGTAATATATATTAAATAGATATAACTTTTAATTTAAAGTTATTTTACCATAAAATCGAATAATCGTATTTATAGAATACTAACACAGCCAGTACAAATCAATTTTTTTTAAAAAAAGTTTAAAAAAATTGAATTAACAGGAAAATAATCAATAACAACAATCATAATGAGAAAATCACTTTTAAGCATTTTTGCGCTAATCTTATGCCTAACAAACATCTTTGCTCAAAAAGATAGCGAATTCGTAACAACTGATGGAACTAAATTTAAACTCAATGGTAAAGATTTTTACTTTCAAGGAAGTAATGTATATGACATCGGTTTTAATCAACCAGGACCCAAGAATTTTTATGAAGAGGATATCATTAGTTTATTTAAATTTTATAAAAAAAACAATATAACCGTTTTACGTGCATGGGCATTTTCAAATTTAGAACCTATTAGAGATGAAAAAACGGGAGGAATAAAATACAATCAATCATGGTGGAAAAAGTTTCACTTTCAAAAAGAATATGGCAAGGGTGTTGACTACGACGGTATGAAGCAATTGTGTTATGTAATTCAACAAGCAGAAAAATATGACATAAAATTAATTTTAAGTCTTACAAATTTTGAGCACGCTTTTGGGGGGATACCGTGGTATATGCATGAATACCTAAAGGCAGAAAAAAATATTAACATGTCATGGAAAGAAATCGAAAATAGTAAAGAGGAGGGAACCCGCATAGTCGATTTTTTTAGTCTTAAAAAAACAAGAAATGCCTATAAAACATATGTAAATTCATTATTAAATTATAAAAACCCTTTAACAGACAGGTTAATTAAGGATGAGCCTGCTATTATGGCTTGGGATTTATGTAACGAGCCACATACAAAGGATTTTGACGAGCCTTTAGATAAAAGAGGTGATACTGTTTATGAGTGGGTAAAAGAAATGTCAGGATATATTAAAAATATTGATAAAAAACATTTAGTAACAACAGGAGAAGAAGGGTATATAGTAGGTGAGGAAACAGGGAACGCTACATTCGATTGGCTTTACAATGGAATAAAAGGTGTAGATTTTAAAAGGAATGCTACTGTAGCTAATGTTGATTTTTTAACAATTCATTCCTATCTAGATCGTTGGGATAATTTTGATGTTTCTTCGGCTATTAATTTTTGTGATAAGTATTTTAAAGATAGAGCTGACATTGCTAAGGAAGTTAATAAGCCTATAGTGCTTGAGGAATATGGTTATAGTGCTAAGATGGATAAAAGAGGTAGTTGGAAAAAGGATCATCCTAAAGATCCCACAAATGCATTTTTTAGAAGGGTACATGGAGTTGTAAATAAATATGATTATGCAGGGATGTTAGTGTGGCAATTAATGCCTGGAAAGCATAGCGAAAATAATTATAATGATGAATCAGAAAATTATGACATTTTATATGATATCGAAGGTGCTGATGGATGGGTAGCAATTAAAGAAAATGCAACTGCTTTAGCTAAAAAAAGTAATGGAGATGTAGTAATTATAAATGCTACAAAAATAATAAGTATAAGTAGCAACAGTGTTAGTGGTTTGATAGGGGAAACTTACACTATTAAAGGAGTATATGGTGCAAAAGGAGATTATTCAATAGCTTTAAAAGATATTGATGAAGATTGGCAGTCTCATGCTTACTCTGAAGTTAAAGGAGTTAATAGTGGAGAAAACTTTTCAATAGAACTTACCATTGATAAAGAAATAACAAATGATGATGCTGAATTAATTTGGGAGGTACAGATGATTGGAAATAGCACTCAGAGGGCCGGAGAGAAAGTTAAATTTGAGAAAAAATCACCTATTGAAGTTACACCAAAAGCAATAACGAAAATCAAAATTATAGATGCGCCAACAACAATAGCTCGAAATAAAGGAGAAAAATATAAAATTACAGCATCTGCAGATTCCAAAGGGTCAGCTATTATTTATTTGAAAAATACCAAGAGTTGGAAAGAGGACTATATTGTTCCTAAATTAATTGAGTTGAGTCGTGAAAATCAGGATTACGAAGTGTTAGTTAATAATGACATAGAGGCTACCGATTTAAATTTAGTATGGCAAATTAAATTAGTAAGTACGGAATCCAATGTTAGTGCAGAAAGACCTGTAAGTTTAGAAAATATAAGTAAAATCGTAAATATAAGTAAAATCGAAATTATAGATGCGCCAACAACAATAGCTCGAAATAAAGGAGAAAAATATAAGATTACAGCATCTGCAGATTCCAAAGGGTCAGCTATTATTTATTTGAAAAATACCAAGAGTTGGAAAGAGGACTATATTGTTCCTAAATTAATTGAGTTGAGTCGTGAAAATCAGGATTACGAAGTGTTAGTTAATAATGACATAGATGCTACCGATTTAAATTTAGTATGGCAAATTAAATTAGTAAGTACGGAATCCAATGTTAGTGCAGAAAGACCTGTAAGTTTGGAAGATATAAGTAAAATCGAAATTATAGATGCGCCAACAACAATAGCTCGAAATAAAGGAGAAAAATATAAGATTATAGCATCTGCAGATTCCAAAGGGTCAGCTATTATTTATTTGAAAAATACCAAGAGTTGGAAAGAGGACTATATTGTTCCTAAATTAATTGAGTTGAGTCGTGAAAATCAGGATTACGAGGTGTTAGTTAATAATGATATAGATGCTACCGATTTAAATTTAGTATGGCAAATTAAATTAGTAAGTACGGAATCCAATATTAGTGCAGAAAGACCTGTAAGTTTGGAAAATATAAGTGAAATCGTAAATATAAGTAAAATCGAAATTATAGATGCGCCAACAACAATAGCCCGAAATAAAGGAGAAAAATATAAGATTACAGCATCTGCAGATTCCGAAGGGTCAGCTATTATTTATTTGAAAAATACCAAGAGTTGGAAAGAGGACTATATTGTTCCTAAATTAATTGAGTTGAGTCGTGAAAATCAGGATTACGAGGTGTTAGTTAATAATGATATAGATGCTACCGATTTAAATTTAGTATGGCAAATTAAATTAGTAAGTACGGAATCCATTATTAGTGCAGAAAAACCTGTAAGTTTAGAAAACAAAACCACTAGTATATTTTCGACTATTCCGCAGTCAATATTTGGACCTGAAGTATCTACTGAAATGAAAATTATTGATTATGAAGAGTCAATTAGTAGAAGAGGGCAAAGATTTTATGATATTAAAGTGTATTACCCACAATCAACATCTGTTGAAGTTGCTTTAAAAGATAAAAACACCTGGAATCTGTTTTCATTTTATAAAAAAGGAATTAATGTAAACGGGAAATCCGAAGTAATTCACAAGGTTTTTATTCCAACTTATATTAAAGGACAAAATTTAAATTTGGTTTGGGAAGTGAAAAATAAAGATGGAAAAACAATATATAAGGATGTTGTACTTAGAAGTTTTAAATCTATAGATGTTAAAAAAGGCAGGTCGCTTGTGTTTCCTGTACCAACTAATAATTTTGTAAATGTAAAAGTAAACCAACAAGTAGATCGATTAGAGTTAGTAGATGTAAATGGAAGAATAAAAATCAGTAGAAAATTAAATGTAAACTCAGATTTGCTAGAATTAGATATTACACAGTTATCAAGTGGAAGTCTTTATTTCTTAAATTTAATTAAAGATGACATTAAGGTTTCTACTCACAAGGTAATAAAAAATTAATAATTTGATTATAAGGGTTTTAAGACAAGAATAGTTAGTGGTTTTATTTTAAATTAAAAGAAAGAGGACTATTGTTCTCTTTCTTTTTTAATTATTAAGTCTATATTTTTTTATGAAAAAACAATAAATGTAACCAACAATTTTATTAAAGAAACTAAAACTCAAAATAATAATATTTGATATTTAGGTCTAGGTGCTATAAAACCAGCGACACTTAATCAGGTAGGATAATTTTGACAAAGCGAACGCTAAAAATCAAATTACTGAATAGCTGAGACAAGCGGTTGTAGATAGCAATTTTTGTCCATTTCTATTAACAAATAAAATAAGTGATACTGTTTTGTAACAAAAAGTCAAAAAATTACGTAATACTATATATAGAGTTTTATTAACCCCACAATCTTAATCCAGAATTACGTAGATGAGACAACTGAAGATTACCAAGCAGGTTACAAATAGAGAAACAGCATCCTTAGACAAATATTTACAAGAAATAGGTAAAGTAGATTTAATTACAGCAGATGAAGAAGTAGAATTAGCTCAACGAATTAAAGCAGGTGATATGCGTGCTTTAGATAAATTGACAAAGGCAAATTTACGTTTTGTAGTATCTGTGGCAAAGCAATATCAAAACCAAGGATTAACACTTCCCGATTTAATAAATGAAGGAAATTTAGGTTTAATAAAAGCGGCTAAACGCTTTGACGAAACACGTGGGTTTAAATTTATCTCTTATGCTGTATGGTGGATTCGTCAATCTATTTTACAAGCATTGGCAGAACAGTCTCGTATTGTTCGCTTGCCGCTTAATAAAATTGGATCGATTAATAAAATTAATAAAACATATGCTTTTTTAGAGCAATCTCATGAACGTCCACCTAGTGCAGAAGAAATTGCAAATGAATTGGATATGACAATTAGTGATGTTAAGGAGTCTATGAAAAACTCTGGACGTCACGTATCTATGGATGCACCTTTGGTAGAGGGAGAAGATTCTAACCTTTATGATGTATTGCGTTCAGGGGAATCACCAAATCCAGATCGTGAATTAATGCACGAATCCTTGCGAACAGAAATCGAAAGAGCACTAGAAACATTAACACCAAGAGAAGCAGATGTAATTCGCTTATATTTTGGTCTAGGCGATCAGCATCCAATGACCTTAGAAGAAATAGGAGAAACATTTGATTTAACACGTGAGCGTGTACGCCAGATAAAAGAAAAAGCAATTAGAAGACTAAAACATACTTCTAGAAGCAAGATTTTAAAAACATATCTAGGATAATTTTTTAAGAAATAAATATATTACAAAAAAAAGCTCAAGTTTTACTTGAGCTTTTTTTGTAATAGGCATCAGGGCAGAATCATACTTTTCATTTTCCATAAGAAATATTTAATATTGATATGAAATCAATATTTTTTTGAAATATATTAAAAATGTATATATCATAATTTATGAATAAAACTGGTCAATTTTGAATTTTAAGTGTAATAAAATTCAATTTGACAAAGTATGATTCTGCCCTGTAATAGGCATGATTATTGTTGCATAATAATTATTTTTTGTTTACAATTTGTGATATTTAATTATTTTTTTGTTGAAAATTATGCCTATGAAAATTTTTACTACAACCATTACGCTTTTATGTTGCCTTGTCAGTTTTGCAAAAAATATTTACGTAGCAAAGGATGGAGCAGACTCTAATTCAGGGACAAAAGCATCCCCATATCTATCACTATCAAAAGCAGCCAATGTTGCAGTTGCTGGAGATATTGTGTTTATAAGAGAAGGAACGTACGAAGAAACCTTAAGTCCTGCTAATTCCGGGACTAGTGGAAATCCGATTGTTTTTCAGAGCTATCAAAACGAAAAGGTCGTTATTACCGCAATGAAAGAATTAACTGGTTGGATTGCGGATGGAGATGGAATTTACAAGACAGTTATTGACTGGGATTTGGGACAAAGAAATTTTATAATGAATGGAGCATCTGTTTTAGACCTTGCTCGCTGGCCTAATAACATCGATGCAGATCGGTTTACATTAAATTCGTTGCGAAATGACGGTGGAAGTCAAGATGAGGTATCAGCTAATGCTTTTTTAACAGATAGTGATATTCCAAATTGGGATTGGGCAAATGGAGGCTCTCTTGTTTTTTATGGAGACCGAAAAGGTTCAGGGTGGACCACATGGCGCGCATGGATAAAAAGCCAATCTGCAGGCAGGATAAATTTTGATGCCATAAAAAATCAAAGCTGGATTATTTCTGCGCATCCACCTGGAGATCTTGGAGACTATTATTTGGAAGGAATCAAAGAAGCATTAGATTATGACAACGAATGGTTTTTTGATGAAGATACGAAAACAGTATATTTAAAATTACCTAGAGGAGCAAAACCTACAGATGGGGAAGTGAAAATGTCAAGGAGGGAACGTACTGTTAATTTAACAAATAGAAATTATATCCATATAAATAATCTAGCTGTTTTTGGAGGTAGTGTTGAAATTAAAGGAACAGGAAATAAATTATACGGCGTTTCTAGTTTTTATGGAAGTATGACTAGAGGTATTACAGCTAATTTTAACTCAGGCGTAAATGCGATCAATTTATCTTGGAGTGCAGTAAATAATACTGTTGAAAAATGTGAAGTCGGTTTTGGCGATGGAACAGGAATTTGGGATTCAGGAAGCGGAACAATAATAAAGAATTGTTATGTTCATGATTTCGACTTTTTGGGTTCGTATGACGCCCCTATAATGGTAAGAGGACGAGCAGATGCTAAAGTTTTGAACAATACAGTTACCAGAGGCGGTAGAGACGCACTTCAAATTATTTCTAAAGGCTCAGAAGTGGCTTGGAATGATTTTTCACAAAGTAATCTTATTGCAAATGATTGTGCATTATTATATACCGTAGGTAAAAATCGAAATATGGAAATACATCACAATTGGTTTCACGATGCTGAAAGTAGAGGTGATTTAAGTAAAGCTGCAGGAATTTATCTTGATAATGATGCCACACATGTTAATGTATATAGAAACGTTGTTTGGAATGTTGAATGGACAGCAGTACAAATGAACTGGGATGTCGAAAACGTGAACATATACAACAATACGTTAGTTAAGGCTGGAGGAGGGGCTATGGGAGCTTGGCATAAACCAGGGACAAAATTTACGGATGTAAATGTTTGGAATAACATCGCAAGTGATATAGTTACGGATGATCCGAAAACTCAGGAGATTGAGGCAACATTTGAATCTCAATCAGACAAACAAAATAATTTAATAACAAAAATAGGTTTTGTTAATTATGATGGAAATGATTTTACACTTGCAACTGGATCAGCTGCAGTAGATATGGGTAAAGGAATTTTAGGTTACACAGATGATTTTCTAGGTGTATCCCCAGATATAGGGGCTTATGAATTAGGAGTGCCTGTTTGGAAACCTGGTATTGATTGGGAAGTGTTATTAGGGCCAGCGAATAGATGTTATGATTTACCAGGAAATATCTGTCATGGAGCAACTACAATACCAGCTGATACTTTTAAAGTATTAACTACTGGTGTTCTCTGTCCAGGTTCAAAAACGGGTAGTATTTCCATAGAATCTAAACTCAAATTAAATTGCAAAGCAGATTTAAAAGATGCGTCAGGACTTGTGGTTGCTTCGAATTTTGTAAATTCAACCGACTTCAATCAATTAGCAGGCGGAAATTACAGTTTGTGTATTACAAGTGCAGATTTGCCAGAATTAAATCAATGTTTTGATTTAGTTATTAATATACCAGAACTATTTGTATTTGATGTGGCTGTTTCATCCAGCGCCAAAAAAGTGAATATTGATTTAAGTGGGGGGAATTTATTTACTATTCAGTTAAATGGAGAAACTTTTGTAACAGATAAAAATGCGATTGTATTAGATTTAGCTGTTGGGGAAAATAATTTAGAAATAAAAACAGATAAAGATTGTCAGGGAATTCACTCTCAGAAAATTATAATAGAAGAATCTAGTTTCAAAATTGTTGAAAATCCAGTTAGAAATACTCTTTTAATGGAGTATTCAACTAAAATTGAAAATGTAAAATTGAATATCTATGGATTATTAGGTAATTTAATTATAAGTGAGAATTTGAAAACTAACAAAAATAATAGTGCTGTTGATACTTCTGGTCTAACCCCAGGGGTATATATATTAAAATTGACAGGAAAAGATTTAAATGAAACAATGAAAATTGTAAAAAAGTAATTTTATGAAAAGTTTAATATTTGTATATTTTAGTCTATTTTCATTAGCAATTATTAGTTGTGGAGGAGATAGCGATGGAGTGGATGTAACTCCAGAACCAACAAAATTAGAGGCTCCAAATTTAAGATATCCTTTGGATAAAACAGCGTGCGAGCCGGGAGTATTTATTAATGATACTGAAAGTAAGATAAATATAGAATGGAAAAAGGCAGCAAATGCAACATCTTATATTTTGGTAATTACCAATAATGCAAATACTTCTGATAAGCAAGAAATCACAAATATTTCAGGTGATGATGTTATTGTGCAGAATATTACTTTAAAACAGAATGTTTCGTATTCATGGTACGTAATTTCTAAACGCGGAACAGAAACAAAACAAAGTAAAACATGGCAATTTTACAATGCAGCACAAGGAGTTCAAAGCTATGCTCCGTTTCCGGCCACACTCGGAAGTCCAGAAAATGTAGCAACAGTAGTAAACCTTACACCAACGTTAAATTGGACAGGTAATGATGTAGATAATGATATCAAAGAATTTGAAGTTTTTGTGGATACAGCAAACCCACCAATAACATCTAAAGGAAAATCTTCTAAAGATGCCGTTTCGATAGTAGCTAGCGGATTAGTAGCAGCAACAAAATATTATTGGCAAGTAGTAACTTCTGACGATTTTGGAAATAAAACAAAATCATCAATTAAAGAATTTACAACACCATAAATAATAGTATTAATAATTTTTTTAAAAGCTATCTTTGAGAAAAGATAGCTTTTTGTTTTTATAAAAAAAATAGTTAGAATGGATACATTAATAGCCCCGTCAGTTTTAGCGGCTGATTTTGGAAATTTGCAACGAGATATTGAAACCATAAATAATAGTCAGGCAGATTGGTTTCACATAGATATTATGGATGGAATGTTTGTTCCTAATATATCATTTGGTATGCCAGTACTAAAAGCAATTCAAGAACATGCTAAAAAACCATTAGATGTTCATTTAATGATTGAAAGCCCAGATAGATATATTAAAGAATTTGTTAAACTAGGAGCAGCGATAATTACCGTGCATTATGAAGCTTGTCCACATTTGCACCGAACAATCCAGTTAATTCATTCTTATGGAATTAAAGCTGGTGTAGCTTTAAACCCACATACTAATGTGGAGTCGTTAAAAAATGTACTTTCTGAAATAGAGCTAGTATGTTTAATGAGTGTGAATCCTGGTTTTGGAGGGCAAAAGTTTATTAAAAATACCTATTCAAAAATTAAAGATTTAAGAGCGCTTTCAAAGCTAGTTAATCCAGGATTACTAATTGAAATTGATGGTGGAGTAGGGCTTGATAATGCCAAAGAGTTAACAGACGCTGGCGCAAATATATTAGTTGCAGGAAGTGCTATTTTTGGATCTAAGAACCCAGCTAATGCAGTTAAAGAAATTAAACAAAGTGTCTTATAACAAAAAAAAGGCTTTCAGAAATGAAAGCCTTTTTTGAATAAATATATTTTAGAATTAAGCAATTTTATTACGCTTACGTTCATTTTCAGTTAAATAAACTTTTCTTAATCTTAAGAAGTTAGGAGTAACTTCTACATATTCGTCTTTTTGAATAAATTCCAAAGCTTCTTCTAATGAAAATTTAATTGCAGGAACAATCTTAGCTTTATCATCAGCTCCAGAAGAACGTACGTTAGACATTTTTTTAGTTTTGGTAATATTTACAGTCATGTCATCTCCACGAGAGTTTTCTCCAATAACTTGACCTTCATAAATATCTTCTCCTGGCTCTACAAAGAAACGACCTCTATCCTGTAATTTATCAATAGAATAAGGGATAGCTTTACCTAATTCCATTGAAACTAAAGAACCATTTTGGCGTTCAGGAATACCTCCACGCATTGGTTGGTACTCAGTAAAACGGTGAGACATAATAGCTTCACCAGCTGTAGCAGTTAACAATTGATTACGTAAACCAATAATACCCCTAGATGGTACTATAAATTCGCAAATCATACGCTCACCTTTAGCAACCATACTCACCAATTCTCCCTTACGAAGCGAAACCATTTCTACAGCTTTACCAGATACTGTTTCTGGTAAATCAATAGTTAGTTCTTCTACAGGCTCACATTTAACACCGTCAATTTCTTTAATGATAACCTGTGGTTGACCAATTTGTAATTCGTAACCTTCACGTCTCATAGTTTCTATAAGTACAGAAAGGTGAAGTACACCACGGCCAAAGACTAAAAATTTATCAGCACTACCCGTTTCATTGACACGTAGAGCTAAGTTTTTCTCTAATTCTTTATTTAAACGATCTTTAATGTGTCTAGAAGTTACATACTTTCCATCTTTTCCGAAGAAAGGAGAATCGTTAATAGTAAACAACATACTCATTGTTGGTTCGTCAATAGCTATAGTTTGTAGTCCTTCAGGAGCTTCGAAATCAGCAACAGTGTCACCAATATCAAAAGCTTCTAAACCTACGAGAGCACAAATATCACCAGTCTGAACGGATTCTACTTTTTTACGTCCAAGACCTTCAAAACTATGTAATTCTTTAATTCTTGATTTAATAATTGATCCATCTGCTTTTACTAAAGAAATTTGTTGTCCTTCCTTAAGTCCGCCTCTTTGTAGTCTACCTATAGCAATACGACCCGTAAAAGAAGAGAAATCTAATGATGTAATTAGCATTTGAGTTGTTCCTTCTTCAAATTTTGGAGCTGGAATATGTTCTAATACCATATCTAACAAAGGTTCGATATTATCTGTTTCATTTCTCCAATCGTCACTCATCCAGTTGTTCTTGGCAGAACCATAAACGGTAGGGAAATCCAGTTGCCATTCTTCAGCACCTAATTCAAACATTAAGTCAAAAACTTTTTCATGTACTTCTTCAGGAGTACAATTTTCTTTATCTACTTTATTTACAACAACACAAGGTTTTAAACCTAAGTCAATTGCTTTTTGTAAAACAAAACGTGTTTGTGGCATTGGTCCTTCAAAAGCATCTACTAACAAAAGTACACCATCAGCCATATTTAATACTCTTTCCACTTCTCCACCAAAATCGGCGTGACCAGGAGTATCAATAATGTTAATTTTAGTTCCTTTATAATTAACAGAAACGTTTTTAGAGGTAATCGTAATTCCACGTTCACGTTCTAAATCGTTGTTGTCTAAAATTAAATCACCTGTATTTTGATTTTCACGAAATAGTTGACAGTGATACATTATTTTATCAACCAAAGTAGTTTTACCGTGGTCAACGTGTGCTATAATCGCAATATTCTTAATTGGCGTACTCATAAAGCTTGTGCTAAAATTTGGCGCAAAGGTACGGTTATTTAGTTAAATAGCTGCAATAGTGTTTTTATGATTTATTTATGAAAATATTAAAGTCAGAAAAGTTTAACGTTTTAAGATGAAACTAGCTTTAAATTGTTTTTTCAATGAGGACTGTTTGTCATTGTATTCCACTACAAACCAATACTGATCAGATGGCATTGGAGTTCCAACATAGGTGCCATCCCAAGGAGATGAATTTGGAAGTAATTGTTTTAATAATTTTCCATATCTATTAAAAATTTGAATGGTTGATATAAAAACTTTTTGAGAACCATTAATATTCCAAGTATCATTAAAACCATCATTATTAGGGGTAAAAAAACGAGGGTAATTTACTATCTCTATTTTTTCTGATAACATAGCACAATTGTAAATATCTCTAACATAAAAAGTAGATTCTCCTATTCGTATTTTAGAAAAACGATTATTAGACTGCCAAGTTTCATTATCAGTGCTATATTCATAATCTCCTTGACCTTCGACATTGATTTCAATAATTTTATTATCAGAAAATAAATCAGATTTTTCTGTTAAAGTTATTTTTTTAGCAATAGTAGAAGTAATAACTTCTGTAGTAGCTACAGATGAGCATCCTGTAGTAGTGTTAGTCACTTCTACGGTATAAATTCCAGGTTCGGTTGGTAAATATTCAGGAGTGGTACTATTTAAAATCTTTGAATTATCAGTAATAAGACCTTTAAACCATTTAAATGAATAATTAATTTCCAATAACTTAGTATCGATAGGTAATTGAGGAAGGGATGTTTTATTATCAGAAAAAATTAGTGAATTGTCGGAATCCCTACAAAAAACGTATTGATCAGATAGCGTGATTACTGGTTTAGGATTTGTTTTAATGGTAAAAGAAACAACTTTGGAACAACCACCATCAAATTGCTCGACTCTTGTAAATATTGTTTGAGTACTTGCAACTGAATTTTGGAAACTATTGGTATTTATAATTTGATTTTGAGAAGCTTCTAAAGCTTCTGATTCGAGTAAATAATATTTAAATAAAAAATTTTTGATAGGTTGTCCAGTACCACGAATTATTTCAGATTCGATTTGAGTAAGATTAAAAGTCTCAAAGCCATCATTACCAGTGTCACATTCTTCAAGAGTTGGTAAAGCTGTATTTATATCTGCGAATAATGTAGTTAGTAAGGTTAGTGTAGTGGTGGCTTCACAGCTATTTTGATTTATAACTTTTATAGTTATAGTATTATTTAGAGCAGTATTAATATAGTTTTTAGGATTTGAAATAGGGGTGTCTGCAGATAACGCTAAATTATTTTCAAAATATTGGTAAGTAAGAATGTCATCTCCATTAATATCATTATTGGCAATTTCATCTTCGCAAATAGTTAAGTCATATGCTGTATCAATTGCGATATTACATTTATTAATTGCAAGTGGTACCTGTAAATTAAGGTTGTCTAATTTTAAATCAAATTGAAGATCATTATTAGAACAGCCATTTGTAGTGCTAAAAAAACTTTTTACATATATGGTTTTTTCACCGCTAATATAATTGTTAGGATTTGTAATTGGGATACCCAGATTTCGATTATTTATAGTTTCATAAAATAATACATTAACATTGGATTGACCATTAATAATTTGTGATTCGCTATCTGTTAAATCAAATTCAGCGGTAGTTATACCGCAAATTATTAAATCAGTAATTTCATTTTTTTTAGGAATAGGATTAACTGTAATTTCAAAATCACCAAATCCTTGACAATCGTTACTAATAGTTCCATCTACGCGAACATAAATGCGCTGATTATTAGGTGTAGAGTTTCTGTAATTATTAATGCTAATTTTATTCTCTTCACTTAAAGCATCATTTTGTGACTCATAAAAAGTTGTAGTTACTACCAGTGGAGAGAAAAAAGTATTTATATCATTTTCCACATCAGAAAAATCAAAAGCAGTAATTCCATCAGTATACTCAGTTATAATAGTCCCATCATCACATTCGCTAATATCCAAAGCATCAAAAAAAGTTTGTGGAATATTAGAAACTCCAACTTGTAATGCCACCTCAGCAGTTCTAAAACAAGTATCCATATTCTGAATACGTGCATATACTTTGCTTCCAATAGTTGTTGGGTTTTGATATGCACTTGATGTTGGAATTTCAGTTCCTGAAATTCCATTTTCAGCTAAAGTATTAGAAATATAGTATGTAAAGGTTTCGTTAATATAGTTATCTGACAATAATATATTTGCTTCATTTAAATTAAATAAACTAATACCATCGGAGTTATCATCGCACTGTTTTAAAATAACGGTAGCTGCTTTTAATATTGGTAAGGGAGTTACGATTATATCAAATTCTGTATTAGAAGAACATTTTGGATCCTCTTTTTCTTTAACGGAAACATAAATAGTTTGACTATTCTGAGCGGTATTAATATATGTTTTGGGTAAAGGAATTGGTAAAGATCGAGAACTGTCGCTAAAAAATGTGATTTCAAAATCTACTTTATTTTTTCCTTTAAGAATTTCATTAGTTTTTGATGTAAGATCAAAAGTAGTGAAACCATTCATATTATTACCATCAGTTGAATCATCACATTTTTTTAAAGGACTTATGATTGTAGAAATATTTGGTAATGGAGCTACTTTGGCTTTAAAAGAAATAAATGAAAACCCGGGACAGACTATAGTTGGAGGACTATCAATTCTTACCCATATTTCAGTATCTCCAAAGCCTTTGAAGCTATTAGGTGTTGTTATTGGCAACAAATTCACTTCAGCGTTACTTTTGCTGGTAAAATAACGTATTAAAAGTTCGGATTGTCCTTTTTTTATGGTTGTTTCTTGCGATGTTAAATCAAAAATAGCAGAGCCATCTCCAGAATCACATTGTGTGATATCGATAACCTCTCCAAGGTCTATAACCGTTCCAATTTCAATAGGTACAATATTACTTTGAAGAAAATTTTCGGGCGACTGTATTTGCAACCTGTAATTATTACTCGAAGGGAGGGTATTTGGAATAGTAATAGATATATTTCCATCCGTTTTAGAGTCAATAAAGCCTATTTCGGTTTTATTTTCAAAGCTTCCATTTTTATCACTTAAAAATAAGAAGAATTCTGAATTGTCTACAAAAGCACCAGCCAAAGTAAAGGGAATTAGTGATGATTCTCCTTGACATAAATTATATGTCGTACTCGGTTCAGTAATTTTTACACTTCGTAGTAAACCATCAAAAACATCCATATATATTCGACCGTTAATCTCATATATCACATTTAAATCGTCTTCTTTTGGATTGCGCTCTATGTTATGAGAAACCGCACTATCAATAGTGATTTCTAAAGGAAAAGAAATTCCTTGATCGTAACTAATATCCATTTTAATTTTACCGTCAATTGTTAGATAACCATCTACTAGTGCGCCAAAATTATCAGCAAATAGTGTTCTTCCTCGGTCATTAGCATCATTGGGTTTAAACATTATAGGTGTAGACATTCCTGTTTCGGCTTCTATCTTATAACCTTCGGAACCACTGCCAGCAACAAAAATGAATGTTCCCGCAGGGGAGTCACTAAGTGCATAGCTAGAAAAATATACACTGCCTCTTGGGGTTAGAAGGACTTCTTGGGTTGTAGTACCATTATCTTTACTATTAAAAAGATACAGAGTTGGTAAGTCTGAGGGTAAATGAATCACACCATTAACATCCGTTCTTACATCAGAAAAGACATCAGTTTGAGGAAGTGTAGATGTTATAAATGGACCATCCCCATTGTTGTTATTTCTAAAAAAATTTCGCCCAGATCGGCCTCTTAGATATACATTTTTGCCGTAAGTAGTCATATGTGCTACAGATCCAAATGCTCCTGTAACTACAACCCCTAGGTTTCTTGGCGCCGAAAAAGAAATCCCTTGGTTAATACTCCTTGAGAAAAAAAGAGTATCAGACTCAACCCAGCAAACAAAAACAACACCATCAGTATTCACCGCAACTTCAGGTTCAGTAAATTGGGTACTAGTAATTTGGACACTTGGAAGAAATGATTGACCACGATTAGTGCTTTTGGTTACTCTGACGCCTTCAGCACCCACATAAACAGCGTAAATAATACCATTATTGGTTATTGCTAAGTTTCTACTAGTATTTGCTCCTCCAATATTATTACTAGTTCCTGTATCACTAATTAAAACTCTTTTAAATAAAGGTAATTGCGCAATACAATCAACTACACCAAAAAATAACATAAAAACAGCTAGAAATAATATTGTTTTCAATAGATTTTTTTTGCGAAAATACATCTTTTAAAACAATCCACGTCAAATGTAAGATGTGTGCAGAGTAGTTACTATGAATAATTATTAAGAAACCTATGAAATTCAACTATTTTTGTAAAAAAGAAATACCATGCAATTAAAAAATATACCTAAGTTGAAAAATATTGATGCTAATAACTTTTTTCTATTAGCGGGTCCTTGTGCAATTGAGGGAGAAGAAATGGCACTTCGAATTGCTGAAAAAGTAGTTAAGATAACATCTGACTTACAAATACCTTATGTATTTAAAGGTTCTTTTAAAAAAGCAAATCGTAGTAGAGTAGATAGTTTTACAGGGATTGGAGATGAAAAAGCATTAAAAATTTTACGTAAAGTTTCAGAAATGTTTGATGTACCTACAGTAACGGATATTCATACGAGTGAAGATGCCGAGCGAGCAGCACAATATGTAGATATACTACAAATTCCAGCTTTTTTAGTCCGTCAGACAGATTTGGTGGTTGCTGCAGCAAATACGGGGCGAACTGTAAATTTGAAGAAGGGGCAATTTATGAGTCCTGAAGCTATGAAATATGCAATTAAAAAGGTATATGATAGTGGTAATGAAAATGCTATGATAACTGATCGAGGAACTATGTTTGGATATCATGATATGGTTGTTGATTTTAGAGGAATCCCGACTATGAAACAATATGGTACCACAGTTTTAGATGTTACACACTCATTACAACAACCCAATCAATCAAGTGGGGTAACAGGCGGCAGACCAGATATGATTGAAACCATTGCACGTGCTGGAATTGTAACGGGAGTTGATGGTTTATTTATTGAAACTCATTTTGACCCATCCAATGCAAAAAGTGACGGTGCTAATATGTTACACTTAGACTATCTGGAAAAACTACTTAGTAATCTAACAGCCATTCGAAAAACAGTTAATTCGTTATAACCTTGATTCCGCAGATCTAACATAAAAAAGAAACAAAAAGTCTTTTAAAAATAGTATTTGCAAGACTTTTTCATTTGCAACAACTCAAGAAAGGATAAGTGCCTATGGAGACTTAAATTTTATCTCTGAAGTTTTTAACACGCTGAAATTTTCTTCATTGATAGAAAAACACCTAGGGAAGAGATCCTTACAATCAGCATTTAGTTATTCTGATGTATTAAAAAATATTTGGATGCTATTTTTAGCAGGAGGAGATTGCGCCGAAAATATTGGGTAACATTTAAAATTTGATTTGCTTCAAATCCCAAATTTAAAGGTTTGCTCACCCGATACCATTGGTTGTGTTTCAAAAAATTTGGCCCATAAAAAGAAGTTTCCATCAGTGATTCAGGCATTGAGCATCAATTTAGCAACCATAAAATTCTTAATGCTCTAAACCTAAAAATGCTAATTAAAACAGCAGATTTAGCGCCTAGTAAGTACTATAATTTTGATAACCAATTTATTCCATGTGAAAAATACGACTCAAAGAAGAGTTATAAAATGAAACGAGGCTATTTCCTTGGGGTTTCTACTATGGAAAACACATTTTCATATTGAAAATAGAAACGGAAACACCAACGTAAAATATAAACAAGCCGATACCCTAAAAACGCGTATTGAGATAATTATACCCTGCATCTAGTAAGAGATCGATATGAATGGATTTTATTTTCTTGTAAATAATATACATTGCAACGCTTAGTAATGCTAGCATGTAGACCAATAGAAGTCTTTATTTGAATATCCTCAAGTCTATATTACAGATTTCTACTCTAAGATACCGATAACCATATCTTTCCTCGTGCGTATTTCTGGTTTACTAAGTGGGCTATTTGTAGAAATATAATTACTTGTTTGAATTTGAATTTTCTTTGTTAGTAACTTGTCCATCAAACTGTTTTAGGGAATTTTGTATTCAATTGCAGCTTTAAAATACAACTTTTTAAACAGTTTTTTTGTTTTTAAATCACCTAAAAGCCAATAAAATCAATACTTTAACTGAAAATTAAAGCAATTTTAAGGGGGGAATGGCTAATTTCTATTAATAGTTTCTATATATTCAAAATACTTATATTTGATATAAATTGTAAATAGAGCTACAAATTAAAAACTATTTTTAAATTTTAAATTATCAAAAAGCTAAAGCAACGTATCCACGATATTATTTTTAAGGTCGACACAAGTGGAGGACTTGTTTTTGATGTGGTGTTATTATTTTTAATTTTAGCCAGTGTAATATTGGTAATGTTAGAAAGCGTAGAACATATTAATGAAAAATATAATTATGCTTTTGGTATTGCGGAGTGGGTAGTTACCATCCTATTTTCAATAGAGTATTTATGTAGAATTTTAGTAAGTAAAAAGCCATTAAAATATGTATTTAGTGGTTTGGGAATAATTGATTTATTATCTACACTTCCTAAATATTTGTCTTTTGTTTTTTTGGGTTCCAATGCTTTGTTGGCAATTCGAGCATTGAGATTGTTGCGTGTGTTTCGTTTGTTAAAGTTAGCCCGATATGTAGGAGAATCTAATAAACTAATTAATGCTTTAAAAGCGAGTCGGATTAAAATTTCGGTTTTTTTATTATTCATTGTTATTTTATGTGTTATCCTAGGAACGCTTATGTACCTAATTGAAGGTTCTGATAATGGGTTTACAAGTATTCCACGGAGTGTATATTGGTGTATTGTAACCATGACGACTGTTGGTTTTGGCGATATTGCTCCAGGTACACCCCTCGGACAAACCATTGCTTCCTTAATTATGATTATTGGGTATGGAGTAATTGCAGTTCCGACAGGGATTGTAAGTGCAGAGTTTTCGCAACAAGGAAAAGGAAATGAATCTGAAAAGCCACAATGTGAAAATTGTGGTGCTCAAAAACTGATTCAAAACGCTTCGTTTTGTTATGTTTGTGGAGAACCATTGAAAAATGAATAAAAAAACACTTATTGTAGTAATAGGTCCTACAGCTATTGGAAAAACAGCTATAGGAATTAAATTAGCACAGTATTTTAATACTGAAATTATATCTGCGGACAGTCGTCAGTTTTTTAAAGAAATGGCTATTGGAACTGCGGTTCCAGATCAGGAGGAACTTTCATTAGCAACACATCACTGTATTCAGCACATTAGTATTCACGATAAATACAGTGTAGGCGATTTTGAAAAAGAAGCATTAAGTATTTTAAAGCGTCTTTACGAAACTGAAGACTACGCAATTATGGTAGGTGGTTCAGGATTGTATGTAGATGCAGTTTGCAACGGCTTAGATGTATTTCCTGAGGTAACTTTAGAAGCAAAAGTAGAGGTGAATAAAATTTACAAAGATCAGGGATTACAGACGTTGACAGAAATTTTGAAAAAAAAAGACCCAGAATATTATAAAACGGTAGCACTTCAAAATCCACAACGCGTAATCCGAGCTGTTGAGGTTTGTTTAAGTAGTGGGCAACCTTTTTCTAGTTTCTTGAATAATGAAAAAGGAAAAAGACCTTTTAATATTATTAAAATAGGATTAACTGCCGATCGTGAAATTATTTACGATCGAATTAATAAACGTGTTGACCTTATGATTGAAAACGGACTGATCGAAGAGGTGAAATCTATATTCAAGTATAAAGAATTAAATGCCTTAAATACGGTAGGTTACAAAGAGCTTTTTAAGTATTTTGACAAAGAATGGGAATTGGATTTTGCTGTTTCGGAAATAAAAAAAAATACAAGAAGGTTTGCCAAACGTCAACTTACTTGGTACCGAAAAGATGGAGAAATACAGTGGTTTGACTATCGGTGTGATTTTTCTGTGGTAGTAAATACTATACGATCACTTCAGAAATAATAATGATTTATTACATTATTCCTTTTTATAACTTGATTTTCAATACTATTTTAGTAAAATAATATTGAAAATCAGCATATTACATCATTCAGATTTCTGTTTCAGGGCTTCATTAGTTGTTTTTTTTCTTTGATATTAATTCGACGGTAATGAATAATGATTATACTGCATATTTTATATCCTTATAGTTAAAATATTTAGAAACTCTTTAGCTATTTGAGTTAGTATTTTCATATGATTTTTAACATTTTCTTCAAGCTGTTTTTTTAGGGGCAGGTTTTTCAGATAAGGCATATTTCAAATCACAATTTAGATATTCATAGGGGTTTTTCTCAGGAGAATATGATGGCAATAAGAATAACTCAATATGTTCGAGTTTTTCTTCAATCCATTTCTGAACAGCCTTTTTTATAAGTCATAATTCAAGGTATGTTTAGATTATAATTTAATTGAGTGAATAAATTTTTTTCAGAATTTTTGTAGAAGAAGTCTACTTCTAGTAATCAAAAAGCGTTTTTCGATACTATTTTTTTTAGAAATAAACTCAAAAAAAACACTATTCAATTTTTAGAATATTACTGCAGAATACGAATAATAAATATTACTCGTCTACGTCAAACTTTAGGATATCAATAACTTCACGAGGGGGGGCACAACAAATATTAGATTATTATCCAAATCCTTAGAAGTTATTATCTTTAATTCGTTAGTAACCACAGGTAAGTCTTCCAAAGGTAATGGCATGACTTGAACTGGTAGAAAAGATTACCATTTAAGAATACTGCATGGTTTTCACTATCTCATGATGCAATTTTTGGTTGATTTTGGGTAGCTATTAATCTGAGATCTATCTTCGGAGTATCTAGATTCTAATTTCTATTATCCGTATTTTTAATTTGAGTATTGTCATCCGTTTTAGTGTATTCACTATAACTATTACAGGAAATAGTTACAAATAAGGAGGTGATAATTCCTAGTGTTAAAAATGTTTTTTCATGATAAATATTTCATTGTTTTGTACATCAAACTTACACTCAAATACCATTTCAAAGGATTCAAAATTTTTCTATTAATATCAAATAAGCATCTATTTAAATCAAAAAATGATTATTAAGTTCATTGTTAATTTTTTGATGCAATAATCTATTATTTTAGTGCTACTAAATGCAACTATGGTTTCAAAAATTAAATCGGGATATAATTTTATTGTAGAAATCGGAAGTAATAAAGCACAAGACCCATATGAAGCCAAAAAGATTCGTTTATTGAATATTTTTGGTATTATCTGGTTACATATCAGTCTTTCTTTTATCTTCTTAGATGTCTTTTTTCAACCATCAGGAGCAATTAATGATATTATAATACATTCAATTTGTATAGCAACAATACTATCTATTTTATTGTTGAATAGTAGCGGATATATATGGATTGGTAGAGTGATTTTTATTTTGCTAGCTTATATTGCTTTTTATATTTTATCCTTTGTCCACCTGTTTAGTCAATTTACAGTTTGTTATTTTATTTTGTTACCCCCATTGGTAATGAGCCTTTATAAAAGTAATAAACCAGCATACATTATGCTATTCATATGTATGGCTACCTTTAATCTTAACGATGCAGTACACGGTATTAAAAATTCTACAGATATGGTAGATATACAAATGATGCAAAATATTAAAACTGTTTTTAATGGTGAGGTGCATCAAATGGAGTTGTTTAGATTACTGATTATGATGAAGGATCCAGTAGTAACTACCTTATTTTTTGCTTCTTTTTATTTGTTCCATTACTTTAAAAGATCTAATGAAAGAAATGAAGGCCTATTAGAAATAGAAAAAGACAAAGTATTAAACGATAAAATTATATTAGAGCAACAGCAAAAGGAATTAAAGGAGTTGAATGAATTTAAGTCTCATTTTTTTGTGAACTTATCACATGAAATTAGAACCCCTCTAACTTTAATTAATGGACATGCCTCGCGTATAGATTTTAAAAAATCGGTAGAGGAAAACAAGGAAAATTTGGACATCGTTAACTCGCAGACTAAACAAATTCAGAGTATAGTTAACAATATCTTAGATCTTAGTAAAATTGATGAAAAAAACTTTAAAATTGAAAGAGAACCGATCGTTCTAATTCCATTTTTAAATAAACATTATGCAAATTTTAAGGGGCTTTTTGAGAAAAAAAGGATTGAGTTTAAATTAGAAATTGATCGATCAGATATTGTTATTTTATGTGATGAAAATTTATTTTCAAAATCGATTAATAATCTACTAAATAATGCGCTGAAGTTTTCAATAGAAGGCGGGCAAGTAAAAATTTCAGTGAATAGTTCAGATCAAGGAGTGTCTATAACAATTTCAGATACAGGAATAGGAATTCCCGAAGAAGATAGAGTACATGTTTTTAAACGTTTTTATCAGTCTAAAAATCATATTACAAAAAGTAAAGGAAGCGGAATAGGACTTTCATTTACAAAAAGTATTATAGATGCCCATGGATACACTATTGCATTGACGAGTGTGCCCAATACTAGTACAAAGTTTATAATACAAATTCCCAATAACTTTATTGAATCAGAAAAAAAGCCTTTTGTAGTAGGCTCGAAAAAAATGGCTACAAGTATAAGCAATAAAAAAGAATTGCCTTTAGTAAAGAAAAAAATAAACAAATTAACACCAAGAATTTTAATTGTTGACGATCACGAGCAGATGCGACATTACCTTTCTAAAGTGCTCGATAAATATGAAATAGAAGAAGCTGAGCATGGTAAAGAAGCATTGAGAATATTGGCAACACAAAGTTTTGATGTAATTATTAGTGATTATATGATGCCAATAATGGATGGCGAAGCTTTTGTGAAAGAGTTAAAACGACAAAAAAATAAAACCCCCATTTTAGTACTTACCGCACGATCGGATAATCAAGGAAAATTAAAGATGCTCCGTTTAGGTATTGACGGGTATTTAAATAAACCCTTTTTAGAAGAAGAATTATTATTAAATATTAAAAAGGCAATACAATCCTCAAATACGATCAAGGAGTTTGATGCTACCCTATCGAAAGAGGAAACAAAAACTTTAAATACATATGCAGATAAATTTAACAAGGATTTAAACGAATTTATTTTTTTGAATATCAAATCGCCTACTTTTGGGATAGATGATATTGCAGGGCATTTAAATGTTTCGAAAAGCACCTTAAACAGAAAAGTGAAATCTATTTTAGGGCAAACGCCTAAAGATCTTGTAATGGAAGCTCGTTTACAAAAAGCAAGAATTCTTTTAGAAGAAAATCCAACCGAAACTCAAAAAAATATAGCCGAAGCCGTGGGTATTAGCAATACCTCATATTTTTTTAGAAAAATGGAAGAGCGTTTTGGAAGGTTAAAATAAAAGTGATTTTAAAGTAATATTGCCTCAAAATCACTTTTTGTAATTAGATTTTTATTCTAATCCTTATTTTGCAATTGCAATACCTGAGCCTGCTAAGTTAAATTCTTTGTTAATAATCGTTATTAATCCATCTGGATCTCTTGCAGTTACTTTTACCGTTTGCTTGCCTGTACTCTTAATTTTATTACTTGATATGGTAGCAGAACGTGATGTTGTATTTGATGCAATACCTAATGCTCCAAAGAAAACATCATAAACAACAGTATCTCCATCAGGATCCGTACTTGCAGTCCAAGTAACTACATATTTATATTTTTTTACAGCAATAGATTCTTTAGGAGAACGTCGTCTTCCAGACTCTTGTTGAGCTGTTACGGTAACAGTAAAGTCTCCAGGGGCTCTATTTGCTATAATTTTTGAATCAAACTCTAAAGATTTTGTAGTAGTTAAACCTTTATCATCTTTAGCAATAATAATAACTGTTTTGATTTCCTACTTTTCCGTCCATCTTTGAATTTGGAATAGTGTAGGTTAAATCTTCTGAATCAGCCAATAAAACTTCGTCACCAAAATTAACACTATACGTTACTTTTCCCCCTTCAGGATCTTTACTAGTAGTCCAAGTAACCACCTAGTCATACTTTTTAACTTCTTCTTTTGGTGCAATTATACTAGGTATTACCGCAATTACTTTTGGCGATCTAAGTTTTTTAATTTTTTCATTATCTACTTTTTTCACAATTTTCTTTGCCTCTACAGTTATCGTAAAATCCCTTGAAGCTCGATTTTACTTCTTTAGTAACAGTTTCATCATCTTCTTCGTATGAAGTAAATCCAATAGAAAAAGACATTAGCACAATAGGTAAAAATTTTAATTTCATAATAAATATTTATTCAGTGATACGTAATTATTTGTATCAAAATTAAGATAGCTAGAAGGTTTAAACGAGTCAATAAAAAGTTTATTTACGTCAAAAAAACAACCATTTACGTCAAAAAATAACGATTTGAGTCAAATTGAATCACTTGATTTGAAAGCGCTAATATTTTAGCAATATTTGAGGTATATATACATTATAGATGAGATCTAAAATAAAGTTAGTATACAACTCAGGGGTTAAGAATGGTATCAGTAATGAGTTCTCTAATTTAAAAAATAAGAAAATTCAAATCCTAAATACATATTCAATTATTTGGGTACATTTAGCAATTTTTTTTGTATTTGTAGATTTTTTACAGTCAGGATTAGTCGAATATTTTAATGAAGGAAATATGACTTTTCGGTATTTTAGAAAGGATGCATTTTTAGGTCAGTTTATAACAATAATCTTAATGTATTTGGTTTTACTGCTAAATAAAAATAAGAGATTCGGAATTGCCAGAGATTTATTTATAATAACTGCAATAATTAATTTTTCGGTATTTACGCTTTTTATTGATCCAGGAAAATATATCGAATATTATTTTGTTTTCGTTTCAGGAATGGCACTTTCTATATACACCAAAAATACGATCCCCTTCATGATAATGATCTTGAGCTTTGTTATATTCCTAACACCATATTACTTTTATGTAGTATACCCTAAGGACTATGTAGATAGATTACTAGTGCCTGCAGCTTTTTGTATTTTTTTGAGTATTTATTTACTAGTAAATTATTTTAAAAAATTAAATTTAAATAATGAGCGTCTTTTGGAAATAGAAAAAGATAAAGTGCTAAGTGATAAAGTGATTTTAGAAAATCAACAGCGTAAATTAAAAGAATTAAGTGAATTTAAATCGCATTTTTTTGTGAATCTTTCACATGAAATAAGAACCCCATTAACTTTAATCCAAGGCTATGCTTCTAGAATCGATTTAGAAGATTCTAAAGAAAAAAATCATGAGCATATAAGAATAATAAATTCGCAAGCAGAGCAAATACAATCGATCATCGATAATATTATGGATTTAAGCAAAATGGATACAAGCCAGTTCCATTTAAATACAAGTTGGGTAGTACTATCTATATTTTTCAAAAAACATTATGCAAATTTTAAAGGATTATTCGAGTCTAAGCAAATCGATTTTCAATTATACAATACCACACAAAAATTAGCCCTAAGTATAGACGAGGATTTATTTTCAAAATCGATTAATAATCTTTTAAATAATGCGCTGAAATTTACACCCAAATATGGAGAAGTAACACTTTCAATTTTTACAGCAGGTAAAAATGTAGTTATCGAATTATCAGATACAGGAATAGGAATTCCTGAAATAGATATCATAAGAGTTTTTGATCGATTTTATCAATCTAAAAATCACATTACAAAAAGCCAAGGAAGTGGCATAGGTTTATCTTTTACAAAAAGTATTATCGAAAATCATGGTTTTTCAATAGAATTAGAAAGTGAACCAAATGTAAAAACAACCTTCAAGTTAATTATACCTGAGGAAGCGGTACAGGAAATTGATTTTGTTAAGGTAGTAGAATATCCTTGTATTCCAGAACTAGAATACAGTATAAAAAAGGATAATATTCAAGCAGAAAGCTCTCTTATTAATCCCAAAATATTAGTAGTAGACGATCACGAACAAATGCGTAGCTATGTAAGTAGTGTTCTTTCCGAGTATTATGTAGCAGAGGCAGCAAATGGAAAAGAAGCTTTAGAACTAATGAAGAATAAAGAATTTGACTTGATAATTACAGATTATATGATGCCTGTTATGGATGGAGAGGCTTTTGTAAACGACTTAAAAAATAATGGAATAAAAATACCTGTACTTGTATTAACAGCAAGGACTGATAATTCAGGAAAACTAAATATGCTTCGCTTAGGGATAGACGGATATTTGAATAAGCCCTTTTTAGAAGAAGAATTATTAATATCTGTAAAGAAGGCACTAAAATCCTTTGACGTAATAAATAAATTTGACTCTAAATTAAACAAAGAAGAAAAACAGGAGTTAAATAAATTTTCTAATAAATTTAATGAAGAACTTAAGGCCTATATTTCTGAAAATTTAACATCTAATAATTTATGCGTCGAGGATATAGCAGTCCACTTTAAAATATCGAAGAGTACTTTAAACCGTAAAATGAAGTCTCTATTAGGACAAACAGCTCAACAGTTGATTATGGAAGTTCGTTTTGAAAAAGCACGAATTTTAAAAGAAGAAAACCCTTATGAAACTCAAAAGAATATAGCTCAGTCAATAGGGATAACAAATACAACTTATTTTTTTAAGAAAATGGAAGAACGGTTTGGGAAGTGTTTATCTCAGTAGACTAGTGTAAGCCCCCACAGCTTCATAGTTAGGTCTAAAATAGAATATGGCATACTATGTATTATGAGATTTAATATTTAGATTTACCGAATAAATATTTTTGTAAACAAATCATTATTCGTTATAGATTTAATAAGTTCAGTATCCATTGTTTTAATAATCTGGGTTATTTTGGATTGTAATTCTTCAATTGTATCAAAAAAAATCATAACAACTCTATCTTTCATCCATTGCCATACTTTTTCAGCTGGATTTAATTCAAGAGTGGGGTATCCTTAGTAAATAAATATTTTCAGGAAAGACTATGTTTTTATAGGCATGAAAGCCTGCATTATCAATTACTATGATTTTATATTCTCTAGGATTTTGCTAACAAAGCGCGTTAGTGACTATAACAAGGAATCCAATAAAAACAAGTTACTTTAAATCAGGATTGTATTGTAGTAGTACACTATAAAATTAAATACAACCCAATTTACAACCTCATTTTGATCTTCACATTTAATAGGCGAGGAGTTAAAAAATTAGGTACAGCAAATTGTTGCTGGCTATTAGCATCTCGTACAAATGCATTAGTAACAGCATTTTGAAGGTTAAAAATATTAAAGATTTCCAAACCAACTTCAAAAGATTTAAAGTGGTTTAAAAATTTAAATAGCCTAGCTTCTCTATCTTCACTAACAATTTCGTAAAAAGTACCAAGATCTGCTCTACGGTAGTCGCGTAATCTCTTTTGGAAATTGTAAGGATCAGCACCAGTAGGAGATCCACCAGGCAATCCCGTTTGATATACCAAATTAATATAAGCTTTAAGGTTAGGAATACTTTTGACATAGTCTTGAAACAAAACTCCAACTTTTAAACGCTGATCAGTAGGTCGGGCAATAAATCCTCTATTATCTTGATTTTCTTCCGTTTTCAAGTACCCTAAACTAAACCACGATTCAGTACCAGGAACAAACTCACCATTAATGCGCAAATCCAAACCTTGTGAATAGGCTTTAGCATTATTATTAGCACGATATCGGATGCGGACATTTTCTACAGTGTAAGTATTTACGTTAGTCAAGTCCTTATAGTAAATTTCAGAAGTTAATTTAAAAGGGCGTTCCCACATTTTAAAACTATAGTCATTACTTAATGAAACGTGAAAAGATTGTTGTGCTTCAACATTAGGAATTACTTCGCCATTTAAACTTCTTAATTCTCTGTAAAAAGGGGGTTGATGGTATAGTCCTGTAGACAAACGAAATAACATGTCTTTTTTCCACGCAGGTTTTATGGCTAATTGAACCCTTGGACTTATTATGATTTGATTTTTTCCGCTAATTTTTTTCCCCTGACCTGTACCTGAAACACTCCATTGTTGCGCTCTGATTCCACCATTTAACCAAACTTTATGATCGTTAATAAATGTTTTTTTACTCCATTGCCCATAACCCGAAATTCGATTAATTTGTACTTTATTAATAGCTCTTACGTTATTAAAAGGAATAATACGCTTATCAGGTCGATCATCAAAAGGGTTTAGAGGAGTAGGGTCTTTAAGACCAGATAAAGAAGGGTTTACAAAATTCCCAGAATTATCAATAAATTCAAATTCACGAACACGGTCTCTAATATCTTCTTTCGTATAGCGAATTCCCCAATCAAATTGATTATCATTTTTAGTGTAAGTTCCTTTATGTTGAAGGTTAAAAATTAAGGCATCAAGGTCATTACGAGCATGTGAGATTTCAGCTCCAACCCCGTCTACAGATTCAATTTCTCCAAAAGTATCACTACCCACAACATTATTAACACGACCAACTAAGTAACGAGAAATAATATCAAAATATTCCTGTTCCTGTGTTTGATATACCGAAGAAATAAATCGAAGACTTAAATTTTTATTAAGCTTATATGCACCTTTAAAGGCACCAAAAAAAGTACGGTATCGATCCTGCTCTTGCCCTTCAAATACAACAGTTAATGCTTGTGGACTATCGAGAGTTCCAAAATTAGTGCGTCTGGAAGTGGGTTCTAAATCATAAAGATTAGAAGCAATATTACCTAAAAAACTCAATTCGAACTTGGAAGACACAGCATGTGTTATATAGGTTTGTACATCTACAAAGCGTTGTTGATAATTACTTTCAGTATCCCGATTATCAACTAAAAAACTATTATCTCGATAACGTCCACCTACAATAGCAGAGGTTTTTGCGTTTTTAGACAATCCTTCTAAACTTAAAGAACCTCCTAGTAAACTAAATTCTGCACTAGCACTATATTTTTTTGGTTGGCGATAAGTAACATCTAAAACGGAAGAAAGCTTGTCTCCGTATTTGGCTTGAAAACCACCAGCCGAAAAGTCAACATTTTTCACTAAATCAGTATTTACAAAACTCAACCCTTCTTGTTGACCAGATCGGATTAAAAAGGGGCGGTATACTTCAATTTCATTAACATAAACTAAGTTTTCATCAAAATTACCACCACGAACATTGTATTGTGTGCTAAGTTCATTGTTATTACTAACCCCAGGAAGTGTTTTTAATAAAGCTTCAACACCAGCACTAGCTGAAGGTAAGTTTCGGATAGTAAGTGGGTCCACACTAATTAATCCTTCGATATCAGTTTTTTTAGTAGCAGTAACCAAAACCTTAGCTAATTGTTCAACATCTGTTTTTAAAACAGGATTAAATTCGTATTGCTGATTGGGTTTTAATTGTATGGTAAGTTGTACTAATTTTAAGCCTAAGGACTGAATTTTTAAGACTATTTCTTTATTTGCAGGTATTTCTATAGTATAAACTCCATTTTTATCAGAAGATGTTCCCTTTTTATTATTGGTAAAAACTTCAGCGTCTGTAACGGGAATCTTGTTCTCGTCTAATACAATTCCCCTAACCACAGCTGTTTGCGAAATAGCATTAAGCGAAAAAAACAACAAAAATAGAATGCGATATAGTGTTTTCAATTATTTTCTAAAAAAGGTTGCTTCAAAAATAGTACTATTTCCCACATTATCTTCAACATAAACTTTTAAATCGTTTTTGCCAGAAGTATGTATGTTATCTTCAAAATCATAAACGAGTAGATTTTTTTTGTAGTCATATTCCATTAAAGCAAATTTTCCATTAATGGTTGTTTTAAACTTCTTAATTCCTGTCTCATTATCAGCAATCCAAACTCGAAGTGTTTTATTTTTAGAAACCCACTTATTATTCGAGAAATTTAATGCTTTAACTTTAGGCTTTACAAGGTCAGAAAAAACACCAAAATTTCCAAATTCCCGAGTGCGAGCTGTAATTTGTGTACCGTTATTTTTTGCACCTACAAAAGAAGGTTTATTTGGTGAAGTTTCATAAAAGCGTCCAATATAACTATATTTTGGATTTTGAATATTTTGTAAAGAAAAAGAAATCGTCATGTATTTATGTAGTGGAGTAGTGTTTTTATGAACTTTAATACCTTTATTTGGAAGGTCTTTTATATTTAATGGAGTAGGATCGTAAAGCCCTCCTTTAGGAATGGACACATTTACAAAAGAGTTCGAAAATTCAAAAGGAGCATCAGGGCGAGCAAAATACTCATAGCCTTGTGTAACCAGCGCAGTAGTTCTGGGAGTGTTTTTTCCAGTAATAGGAATATTAAGCGTTTTTGTGTTTCCTTTTATATCCTTAATGTTTACGATACAGTTATATGAAAGACTATCTTCAACAGTAATATATCCATTACCATTCTTATAAATACTTAATGGATTATTAGGTTCCACAAAAAGCTTTGTAATTCTGCTCCTATTTTCTTTAAAATAACAATAGTCAATCATTCTATTAATATAGCGCGTTTCTGAAAAAGTAAAACGTTTCATTTCAATTTCAAAATTTTTATTTCCATTAACACGAGATTCTATGTTATAATATCCATTTTTGTTATTAGCAGCATTTTGTTGATCTATTGTACTTACAGCAATTCCAATCTGCCCAAAAGCATCTACAGAAATTGTTTTTAAAGAGCCATCACTAAGTGTTTGCATTTTTAAGCGATACGGTTTGTAGCTCCCATTAATTTGAGATTGGTCATCTAGTGGATATAGCCAAGCAGTATTTACCAAAGGTTTACGAGTATCTTTAATTTCAATCCCAAAAAGCATAGGGTTCATAGGTCTTTGTTGTGCATCTCTAATTTCAAAATGAAGATGTGGCCCACCGCTACCACCGCTATTTCCACTTAGTGCAATAATTTCCTCAGCAGTAATAATAAGTTCTTCTTTTTTTGGAAAAAGCTCTATAGTGTATTTTTCCAGCGCATATTGTTTCGCTTTAACATAAGTTTCAATTTTAGGAGCAAATTTTTTCAAATGGGCATATACAGTAGTATAACCATTAGGATGTTGAATATAAATAGCTTTCCCATATCCATAATGAGAAATTTTAATGCGACTAACAAATCCTTTAGCAGTAGCATGTATATTCACACCTTGTTTCCCCTGAGTTTTAATATCTAATCCAGAGTGAAAATGATTACTGCGAAGCTCTCCAAAAGTACCGGAAAGTACTAAAGGGATTTTTAAAGGAACTTTAAAATAATCTGTAGGAATTTGTGAACTGCTAGGAATTGAAAGTAAAAATATAATAAGGAGCAACAAAGGATATTTCATGTAAGATTTAAATTCTAATTTTATGCTTAGGCTAACTAAACTATTGATTTTAATAGGAATTAAGAAGAGATTTAGTAAAAAGTTAAAATTTAATTCATTTAGACTTGCGAAAAACGAAAGGTATGCTAACTTTGTAGATATAAGTAATGAGTATAATGTATGGAAAAGCGGCTTTCGGAAGTTGTTGATTTTCTTGAAGATAAGATTCATAAATTAATGAATTCATATACCAATCTTCAGCAGGAATTAACAAAGACTAAAATTGCTTTGAATAAAGAACAATCCCAAAAAGAAATAATTAATTTGGAATTAGAAGCTTTACAAAAAAAATACCTTATGCTCAAAAATGCCAATGCGTTGCTTGGCAGTGACGAACATAAAAAAGAGACGAAGCATAAAATTAATGCTTTGATTCGTGAGATAGATACGTGCATCGAGCAACTTTCTTAAAATATGACCGAATATCAGAAGATTAAATTGTCGATTGGGGATAGAGTATATCCAATGACAGTTTTGGTGGAGCAAGAAGAAGGACTTCGGAAAGCGGCTAAGAAAATAGATGAGTTATTAAAATATTACGAGCAAAGCTATGCGGTAAGAGATAAACAGGATGTATTAGCCATGTGTGCATTGCAATTTGCCTCTCAAACTGAGCAAGAGTCCATTGATAAAAATAAGGATATTACCGATTCTGAAAACAAACTAAAAGTATTAGCAAGTCAGATAGAATCAGTATTATCAGAACGTTCATAGCATTAAGTTACTGCCTGTATTAGTTACATTTTGATAAACTCAACAAGATTTTTTTATAAAAGGGTGAGTTTTGTGTTGTAAGAGCGTGCCACCTTGAGTGGATTGTCGAGCAATCAGTTAGCCCTAAACCTGTTTTAACAGAGTTTATACAAACCACACTAATACAGGCTTTTTTGTGCTTAAATTTTTAGGGAAAACAGTAGGAGACTACTTTTTATATATTTAACTGAAACTAATTACTAATGGAATTTTTATACATTCCTGCATTATTTGTAGGATTAATTATAGGCTTTTTTGTAGCCAAATTTTTAGAAAAGAAAAGAGGAGATAAAAAACTTTCCGAGTCAGAACAAAAGGCAAAGCGATTAATCAAAGATGCTCACAAAGAAGCAGAAGGGATTAAGAAAGATAAAATGCTTCAGGCTAAAGAAAAATTTATTGAGCTTAAATCGGAACATGAAAAAGTAATTTCTTCTCGTGAAAAGAAAATGGCAGATTCTGAAAAACGCACTCGTGATAAAGAATCACAAATATCAAGCGAACTGAATAAGACCAAGCAGACCAATGCCAATCTTGAAAAGAAATTAACAGAAAACACTATTATTGAAGAAAAATTAATAGCCAAAACAGAAAAGTTAGATGTTATTTTAATAAAGAAAGAGAAAGAGCTAGAAACAGTTTCTAATTTAACAGCGGAAGAAGCAAAAGTAGAATTGGTTGCATCCTTAAAAGATAAAGCCAAATCAGATGCAATGTCTCATATTCAAGACACTATTGAGGAGGCAAAATTAACAGCACAGCAAGAGGCAAAAAAGATTATAATTAATACAATCCAGCGAATAGGAACAGAAGAAGCAGTAGAAAATTGTGTATCTGTTTTTAATATTGAAAATGATGATGTAAAAGGACGTATTATAGGTCGAGAAGGTCGAAATATTAGAGCTATTGAAGCCGCTACAGGGGTAGAAATTATTGTAGATGATACTCCTGAAGCAATTATCTTATCATGTTTTGATTCTGTAAGAAGAGAAATAGCACGTTTATCACTTCATCGTTTGGTAACAGATGGCAGAATTCACCCAGCACGTATAGAAGAAGTAGTACGTAAAACAACAAAGCAGATCGAAGAAGAAATCGTAGACGTTGGGAAACGTACTGTAATTGATTTAGGTATTCATGGATTGCATCCAGAATTAATTCGCCAAGTAGGGCGAATGAAATACCGTTCATCCTATGGACAAAATTTATTACAACACTCTAGAGAGGTTGCTAAGCTTTGTGGTGTAATGGCTTCTGAATTAGGCTTAAATCCAAAATTAGCAAAACGAGCAGGGTTATTGCATGATATAGGTAAAGTGCCAGATACAGAAACAGAAGTGCCTCATGCAATTTTAGGAATGCAATGGGCAGAAAAGCATGGTGAAAAATCAGAGGTTTGTAATGCAATCGGAGCACACCACGACGAAATTGAGATGACATCATTATTATCTCCAATTGTGCAAGTTTGTGACGCAATCAGTGGAGCGCGTCCTGGGGCAAGGCGACAAGTATTAGATTCGTACATTCAACGTTTAAAAGATTTAGAAACTATTGCTTTTGGCTTTCAAGGAGTCAAAAAAGCATATGCGATTCAAGCTGGGCGAGAATTAAGAGTAATCGTAGAGAGTGAAAAAGTGAGCGATGATAAAGCAGCTGCACTATCTTTTGAAATTTCTCAAAAAATTCAAACGGATATGACCTATCCAGGACAAGTTAAAATTACAGTTATTAGAGAGACTCGTGCAGTTAATATTGCGAAGTAGTTTTTAGGATTAAAGGATACCAAGCCATATGATGTTTCTCATATGGCTTTTTTGTTGTAATTAATCTCTTGTATAATAAAGGTCAAACAAGAGTAAATTTTTATATTTTTGCGCTAATGAAATTTACAGCCAGTCAGATTGCACAAATTTTAGAAGGAACTGTAGAAGGTAATCCAGAAGCAGAGGTAAGTAAGCTTGCCAAGATTGAAGAAGGAACACCGGAATCCCTTTCTTTTCTTTCTAACCCCAAGTATACACATTATATATACACTACTGAAGCTACAATAACTATTGTAGCCAATGACTTTACTCCAGAACAGGAGATTACTACAACCTTGATTAAAGTTTCAGACCCAAGAGAAGCATTTTCAAAACTTTTGGAGTATTATGATATGGTCAAGAAGAATAAATCAGGCATAGAGCAGCCTAGTTTTATTTCAGAATCAGCAACTATTGGCGAAAACATCTATTTAGGTGCTTTTTCATATATTTCAAATGGAGTTATAATAGGAAATAATGTAAAAATTTATCCAAATTCTTTTATTGGAGATAATGTGGTTATAGGAGATGATGTTGTAATTTTTGCAGGAGCAAAAATTAATTCCGATTCAATAATTGGAGACCGATGTGTAATTCATAGTGGTGCCATAGTGGGATCAGATGGTTTTGGTTTTATTCCCAATAAAAAAGGAGTTTATAAAAAAGTCCCTCAAATAGGAAACGTAATCATAGAAGAGGATGTAGATGTTGGAGCAGGTACATCAATTGATAGAGCGACTTTAGGGTCTACAGTTATTAAAACAGGAGTAAAGCTTGATAATCAAATTCAAATAGCACATAATGTAGAAATTGGAGCGCACACCGCAATAGCAGCTCAAGCTGGAATAGCAGGATCTACTAAAATAGGAAAGCATTGTTTAATAGGTGGACAAGTTGGAATAGCAGGACATATTGTTATAGGCGATAATGTGAAAATTCAAGCGCAATCAGGAGTAGGAAGAAATATAAAAGATGGCGAAGTTATTCAAGGAACTCCTTCTTTTGGCTATACAGATTGGAATAAATCATATGTACATTTTCGAAATTTGCCTAGAATAGTTGATAGAATAAACACATTAGAAAAAAATAAATAAGCACAATGAGTAGTAACATTGTTAAACAAAAGACAATTAAAGAAGCAATTACCCTAACAGGTGTGGGCTTACATACAGGTAAGGAAGTAACTTTAACATTTAAACCTGCTCTGGCAAATCATGGATACGTTTTTAAGCGTGTAGATTTAGAGGAGGAACCAACCATAAAAGCTAGTGCTCTATTTGTAACTAATACGCAAAGAGGCACCAATATGGAGAATAATGGTGTGGTTATTCAAACTTCGGAGCATGTATTGGCAGCTTGTGTAGGTTTGGGAATTGATAATCTTTTAATTGAATTAAATGCTCCAGAACCACCAATAATGGATGGATCTAGTAAGTTTTTTGTTGAAGCTCTAGAGAAAGCTGGTGTTAAAGAACTAGAAGAGGCTATTGATGAATACATTGTTACAGAACCGATCTCATTTAAAGATGAGGAATCTGGTAGCGAAATACTAGTGATCCCATCTTCAGAGTATCAAATTACAACTATGGTAGATTTTGAAACCAAAGTATTAGGTACTCAAAATGCATCTTTAGAAAAAATTTCAGATTTCAAGGTAGAAATATCTGAAGCTAGAACCTTCAGTTTTCTTCATGAGTTAGAAATGCTTTTAGAAAATGGACTTATAAAAGGGGGGGATTTAAATAACGCTATTGTATATGTAGATAAAGAGCTGAAACAGGAAACAATGGAACGCTTAAAGGTTGCTTTTGGTAAAGATGAAATATCGGTAAAACCAAATGGGATCTTGGATAATTTAACATTACACTATCCAAATGAAGCTGCGCGTCATAAATTATTAGACGTTATTGGAGATTTGGCGCTAATAGGAACCAGAATAAGAGGAAGAATAATAGCGACAAAACCAGGGCACTTTGTAAATACTGAATTTGCAAAAGTTATGGCGCAGCGAATTAAAAAAGAGCGTAGAAATTTTGTACCTGTTTTTGATTTGAATAAAAAGCCAGTAATGGATATTCATCAAATAATGGCAATGCTACCGCATAGAGCTCCATTTTTGTTAGTAGATCGTATTTTGGAAATGACAGAGAGTAGAGTAGTTGGAATGAAAAATGTTACTATGAATGAGCCCTTCTTTGTAGGTCATTTTCCTGATGCGCCAGTAATGCCAGGGGTTTTACAGGTAGAAGCAATGGCTCAAGCAGGAGGTATCTTAGCATTAAGTTTAGTGCCAGATCCAGAAAACTACCTAACATTTTTTATGAAAATAGACAATGTTAAATTCAAGCAGCAAGTACTACCAGGAGATACCTTAATTTTTGATTTAAATCTAATAACTCCAATTCGCCGAGGGATTTGCCATATGTCAGGAAAAGCCTATGCAAATGGAAAATTAGTTTCCGAAGCAGAATTAATGGCTCAAATAGTTAAAACAAAAAATAAATAATCCTTTTTCAGGATAAAAATATAGTATATGAATCAACCCTTAGCTTACGTTCATCCAGGTGCAAAAATAGCCAAGAATGTGGTAATAGAACCATTTACTACCATCCATAATAATGTAGTTATTGGAGAAGGAACATGGATTGGTTCTAATGTAACTATAATGGAAGGAGCGCGAATTGGAAAAAACTGTAGTATTTTTCCGGGCTCAGTAATTTCTGCTGTACCTCAGGATAAAAAATTTAACGACGAAGATACTGTTACCGTCATAGGTGATAGAACAACAATAAGAGAGTGTGTAACTATTAATAGAGGAACTGCAGACAGAATGAAAACCCAGATAGGGAACGATTGTTGGATTATGGCTTACAGTCATATAGCACACGATTGTATTGTGGGAGATCATTGTATTTTTTCAAATAACAGTACTTTAGCAGGTCATATTACCATTGGAGATTATGTGGTTTTAGCTGGGATGGTAGCAATTAATCAGTTTTGTAGTGTGGGGAGTCACGCTTTTGTTACTGGTGGATCTTTAGTGCGTAAAGATGTGCCGCCTTTTGTTAAAGCAGGTCGTGAACCACTTTCATATGTAGGTATCAATTCTGTTGGATTAAGAAGAAGAGGTTTTACTGTTGAAAAAATAAGAGAAATTCAAAACATCTATAGAATTTTATATCAGAAAACATATAACAATACACAAGCAGCTTCTATTATTGAAGCTGAAATGGAAGCGAGTTCAGAGCGTGATGAAATTCTTCAATTTATAAAGGATTCTCAACGAGGAATTATGAGAGGATACGCTCAATCAAAATAATAATAACTAATTATATAGCATAAAATGGCAAGTACAAGCGATATTAGAAACGGCTTATGTATCCGTTACAACCACGATATATTTAAAGTTACAGAATTTTTACACGTAAAACCAGGGAAAGGACCTGCTTTTGTAAGAACGAAAATGAAGAGTGTTACTTCTGGAAAAGTAATAGATAATACATTTTCTGCGGGGCACAAAATTGACGAAGTTCGTGTGGAAACACACAAATTTCAGTTTTTGTATAATGATGCTGAAGGATATCATTTAATGAATCAAGAGGATTACACTCAAATTGCTCTACAAGAATCGGCTATTGATAAACCAGATTTATTAAAAGAAGGAGATGTGGTAACTGTTCTTATTAATTCAGAAGATGGAATGCCGCTTTCCGTAGATATGCCAGCAACTGTAATTTTAGAAGTTACGGCTACTGAGCCAGGTGTTAAAGGTAATACCGCAACCAATGCTACCAAGCCAGCAACTGTTGAAACAGGAGCAGAAGTAATGGTGCCTTTGTTTATTAATGAAGGGGATAAAATTAAAATTGAAACAGCAAAAGGAACATATAAAGAACGCGTTAAAGAATAATCTTAAATTTAGAAATACGAAGTGAGAATCTGTTAGGTTACAAAACTTTGTATTTCATATTTTGTAAATCTTATTTTAAAATGAAATTTCCTCAACCATATACTTTAAAACAAATTGCAGATATTTTATCCATAGAGTTTGTGGGAGATGCTCATTTTTTAATAACAGGGTGTAATGAAATCCATCGAGTAGAAACAGGAGATATTGTTTTTGTAGATCATCCTAAATATTACGATAAAGCATTACAAAGTGCCGCAACGACAATTTTAATAAATAAAAAAGTAGATTGTCCAAAAGGAAAAGCTTTGTTAATTTCTAAAGATCCATTTACGGATTTCAATAAATTATCCAATTTTTTTAAACCATTCCAAGCAGCAACAAGTCATATTTCTAAATCAGCCAAGATTGGAAAAAACGTAATTATCCAGCCAGGTGTGTTTGTAGGAAATAATGTAAGTATTGGTGATAACTCAGTAATCCATAGTAATACTTCAATTTATGATGACTGTCAAATAGGAGAAAATGTAATCATCCATGCAAATACAGTTCTGGGAGCAGATGCTTTTTATTACAAAAATAGACCAGAAGGATTTGATAAACTACTTTCTACAGGAAATGTAGTGGTGGAAGATAACGTGGATATTGGTGCTTCATGTACAATTGATAAAGGAGTTTCGGCATCAACAATAGTTGGTGAAGGATCAAAATTAGATAATCAAATTCATGTAGGGCACGATACCATTATAGGAAAAAAATGTTTAATAGCATCTCAAACAGGTATTGCAGGTTGTGTAATTGTAGAAGATGAAGTAACGATTTGGGGACAAGTAGGGACAAATAGCGGGATTACTATTGGAGCTAAAGCGGTAATTTTAGGACAAACAGGAGTTACAAAATCAGTAACAGGAGGCAAGACCTATTTTGGGACACCAATCTATGAATCTCGTGATAAACTAAAAGAATTGGCATTCGTCCGAAAACTCCCAAAAGTTATTGAGGATATAAAACAAGAAATTAAGAAGGTTTAAAAAAGGTTTTATTTTAATAAAAGAAGCTTTAGTACTTAGTAATTAATACTTACTTTAGCAGGACTTTTAATAGAAAAATTAAGTATATCAAATGAGTGTTTTAGTAAATAAAGATTCAAATATAATAGTTCAAGGTTTTACAGGTAGTGAAGGAACATTTCATGCTACTCAGATGATCGAATACGGAACTAATGTTGTTGGAGGAGTAACTCCAGGAAAAGGAGGTCAAGTACATTTAGATAGACCTGTATTTAATACTGTTGCTGAAGCTGTAGAAAAAGTAAAGGCTGATGTATCCTTAATTTTTGTACCACCAGCTTTTGCTGCGGATGCAATAATGGAATCTGCAGATGCGGGAATTAAAGTAATTATTGCAATTACTGAAGGTATTCCTATTGCAGATATGGTTAAAGCTGCTAATTATATTAAAAGTAAAGACTGTAGATTAATTGGTCCTAACTGTCCAGGAGTGATAACTCCAGGAGAAGCAAAAGTAGGTATTATGCCAGGTTTTGTTTTCAAAAAAGGAACTATTGGAATTGTTTCTAAGTCAGGAACATTAACCTACGAAGCAGCTGATCAGGTTGTAAAACAGGGATTAGGAATAACAACGGCTATTGGTATTGGTGGAGATCCAATTATAGGAACTACAACAAAAGAAGCAGTTGAGTTGTTAATTAACGATCCTGAGACAGAAGCAGTAGTAATGATTGGTGAAATCGGAGGACAGTTAGAAGCGGATGCCGCTAATTGGTATAAAAATAGTGGAAGTAAAAAACCCGTGATTGGTTTTATAGCAGGAGAGACAGCGCCAGCTGGTCGTACAATGGGACATGCTGGAGCAATTGTTGGTGGATCGGAAGATACAGCAGCTGCTAAAAAGGCAATTATGAGAGAATGTGGAATCCACGTAGTAAATTCACCAGCAGAAATTGGCAAAAAAGTAGCAGAAGTTTTAGGATAAAACTTTTCTTAAAAATAATCATGAAAAAATCTACTTGCGTTTGTAAGTAGATTTTTTTGATTTTAATAGTAATGAGTGAAACAGATCGGAATAATATTAATAATAATAATTTTCTTTTTTTCCTGTAATGAAAAAGAGGAGCAAAGACTATTAATAGCATCAGCGTCAAGCTTAAGATCTGTTTCGGTAGAATTAATTAAAGCTTTTTCTGAAGAAACAAATATTAAAGCAGATCTTATTTCAGCCTCTTCAGGTAAATTATCAGTTCAAATAGAATTAGGGGCGCCATATGATATTTTTTTATCAGCAAATGAAAAATATCCTAATTATTTGTGTGCTAAATTAAATTTAAAAGATGAATCTTCAATTTTTGCATATGGGCAATTAGTTCTTTTGCTCACTAAACAGAAACAATTAAAGCTCAATTCAATTGACGTTTTATTAGAAAATGAAATTCAAAAAATTGCCATTCCAAACCCAGATCTAGCGCCCTATGGTATTGCGGCGATGGAAATTTTAAAGCTTTTACAGCTAGATAAACAAGTCAAAAGTAAACTGGTTTATGGAGAAAATGTAAATCAAACAAATCAATTTTTAAAAAGTAAAGTAGTCGATGCTGGTTTTACCTCAGTTAGTTCAATTCAGAATTCACATTTCCGAGGAGACTATAAAATCATTTCTATTTTAGACAGTCTGTACAATCCAATTAAGAATACGGTTTTAGTTGTAGCAAAAAAGACTTTTAAAAAGGAAAAAGCTCAAAAATTTAAAGCATTTTTACAAGAAGAAAAAGCAAAGTCTATTTTAAAAAAGTATGGATATAACATTCCTTAATAATATTAATTGGGTGCCATTACTATTAACATTTAAGTTGGCATTAGTAACTACAGTACTTTTGGTATTGATAGGAATACCCATTGCATATGCCTTAGCATTTTCGAAAAGTAAGTTAAAAGCTATTCCTGAAGCATTAATTTCAATGCCACTAGTATTACCGCCAACAGTATTAGGATTTTATTTATTACTAGTATTTAGCCCGGATTCCTTTTTAGGAAATCTATTAAATCAGTTTTTGGGAATCCAATTTGCTTTTTCATTTACAGGTATAGTAATAGCTTCTATGGTCTATAGTCTGCCTTTCATGGTGCAACCGATTCAAAATGGATTACAATCCTTACCAAAAGCATATGTTGAAACAGCTCAGGTTTTGGGTAAATCCAAATTCGAAATATTAAAACAAATATTACTTCCCAATAGTATTAGGTCAATTGTTACAGCAATAATTTTAACTTTTGCACATACTATAGGAGAGTTTGGAGTAGTATTAATGATAGGAGGGAGTATTCCTAATCAAACAAAAGTGGCTTCGATAGCTGTTTATGAGAAAGTAGAATCCTTAAACTATATAGGAGCGCATCAATATGCCTTTATATTATTCATCATAAGTTTTAGTGTTTTACTGGGGGTCTACATTTTTAATAACTCAAATAAAAATTGGTTAACGTCTCTTTCTAAATGATGATAAAAATTCAAATCGAAAAAAAACTAATAGGAGCGCAAAAAGATTTTACATTATCAATAAACAAACAAATTGATAGTGGAGACTTTGTAGCGATTTTTGGAAAATCAGGGGCAGGTAAAACAACCATACTTCGAATATTAGCAGGGTTAGAACAGCCTGAAAAAGGAATTATACAAGTTGAAGATAAGGTTTGGGTTGAAAGAAGTGAAAAAAAAGTAGTACCAGTAAAAAATAGAAATATAGGTTTTGTAGCACAACAAAGTATTTTATTTCCAAATATGAATGTAAAAGAACAACTTACTTTTTCTAAAGGAATAAATACAGATTTGAGGTTATTAGAAGAAGTGGTATCAATTATGAAAATTGATAATTTACTATCAGCTAATCCAAATAAATTATCAGGAGGTCAAAAACAACGAATTTCTTTAGCTAGAGCAATCATTCAAAAACCCAAAATCTTGTTATTAGATGAGCCTTTCGTCGCTTTAGATTATGGAATGAAACAAGAGTTAATTCAATTGACAAAGAAAATAACCAATCAATATAAAATAACAACTATTTTCGTAAGTCATGATCCTGTAGAAATTATCCAATTAGCAAACAGAATTTGGGTACTAGAAAACGGGAGGATACAAAATGATGGTAATCCAAAAGATTTGCTATCTAATTTTCTGAATTCTCTCAATAATTAATTTTTTAAATGGTGTTTACAGGGTTATCCTTATAGTTAGTGTATTGGTTCTAGATTTTTATCTTATGATATGTAGATTTATAATTATTATTTCTAGTATAAATTTTCGATTCCAATAATAGGTATATTTAAAAAAGAAAGCACTTATATTAGTGCTAGCTACTAGCTATTCAAAAGTCAAAGTATACTATATATAGTATAGTATACTATTTTATAAGGAATTCTATTGTGTGTTAATAATAGGTAAAGTGTTGTTATCGATTTTTATTAATTAGGGAGGGGGCTATGTACCATATATAATTCATTAGTTGTTCAAGATAGTCTATAATTAAAGTAATATAGAGCAAAGATTTGTTTTAAGTTACTGATTTAGAGGTTTAATAAAAAAGGATAAAAAAAGTCAAGTAAAAATAGTTTATAAAGTAAAAAGAAGTTGTAGTTTTGCACCCCGCTACGCAAGTGGTTTAGTTCATAAAAAGGATGTTTAATTTCGGTTGATTTACTAGTTTGTTAAGAAGTAGTAAGTGCTTAAAAAAAAAACTTAAAAAAAATTATTTTTTAAGTTGTTAAAGTAAAAAGAAGTTGTACATTTGCACCCCGCTACGCAAGTAGTTAAAGTTCATTAAAAAAATTGTTAGGTTGTAGTTTTTTTTAGGAGTTATAAAATTGATTTAAGAGTTGATTTTGGTTTCAAAAAAAAACAAAAAAACTTTTTATTTTTTAGTTTTAAATTAAAAAAAAGTTGTAGATTTGCATCCGCTTAGCAAGCTAAGTAAAGGAGTTGAGTTGTTGGAGACGGCGCTTAATTAACAAGAAAAAAGTTCATTGACATATTGATTGACAGCGCGTATGATTGCTAATTTATTAGTGAAAATACCAAATTAAGAATTAAGACTAGAAATTTTGTTTTGAGGCGATTATAATTTTTGTTTCGTTTATTTAGTAGATAAGTTTTCAACATATTTAAAGATTAACGATGAAGAGTTTGATCCTGGCTCAGGATGAACGCTAGCGGCAGGCTTAACACATGCAAGTCGAGGGGTAACATTGTGGCTTGCTACAGATGACGACCGGCGCACGGGTGCGTAACGCGTATAGAACCTACCTTTTACTGGAGAATAGCCCAGAGAAATTTGGATTAATGCTCCATAGTATAATTGAGTGGCATCATTTAATTAT
>Ga0209595_100024_pt1 | contig 111287 bp, 106 predicted proteins | sample Porto_4metaG_FD_187427 | JGI IMG/M metagenome (GOLD analysis project Ga0209595, IMG submission 187427) | Marine algal microbial communities from Porto, Portugal - Porto_4 metaG (SPAdes) (version 2) | ecosystem: Host-associated > Algae > Red algae > Unclassified | place: Portugal: Porto... | reverse complement strand
GAGCGTGAACCACCCGATCCCATGCCGAACTCGGAAGTGAAACCGCTTAGCGCCGATGGTAGTGTGGAGTTTCTCCATGTGAGAGTAGGTCATCGTCAGGCACTTATACTGAACCGCCCCTGTAGCCCAGCTGCAGGGGCGGTTCTCTTTGTGCGCAGGAAAAGTTGTGCGCAGGAAAAGCCGTGTACAGAGAGAGTCATGTACGAGACAGAAGCTGCACTGAGCGAAGAATGCTGAGTGGGGTGAGCTTGAGCTGAGAGCAGTGCTCTCAGAGCACCCAGGATCAATTGAGAAAGCCCGGCTCCCCCAGGAGTCGGGCTTTTTGCGTTCAATGTGCAAATACGGTGCTGAGAGACTGACAGCATGAGGTGCCAGGCAAAATGCCGTACTCTCTGAGCACGACTCTTCGATGACGGGCTGGACGATGGATGAGCTGATGTTGGTGGGCGTCATGATGGCGTTGCTGGTACTGGGCGGCTCCTTGATGGGGTGGCTCAGCATGCTGCGCATTAAGGCGCTGGAGCAGCGACTGCGCGACATGGAGGCCAGGCTTGCTCACGAACTTCCTGCCCATGGCGCTCCGGTTATGCACACCCCCTTGCGAGAAGGGGGTGTGGACAAATCGTCTGGCGAAGTGCAGCCCCGGGAGGGGCTGACAGCATCCGGAGCAACGCCATCGATCAGCGACTTGCGGACCACTGCATCATCCAGTGGCGGCCACTCTCTGTCCTACCGGCTACTTCAGCGCTTGTTGCATGGAGCTGCCTCCAGTCGTTCAAGCGAGAAGGGGCAGGGCGCAAACGCTGCAAGCAAGGCATCAGAGATGCTGCCGGGGGGAATGTCACGTCTGCTGACGGTCCTTCGGGAACATTGGATGATTCTTGTGGGTGCCTTGTCTCTGGTGATGGCCGGCATCCTGCTCGTTGGGTACTCCCTTGAGCAGGGCTTGCTGGGGCCGGGGGTACGGCTGGCGCTGGGACTCGGGTTCGGCCTGAGCATGACGGTATTGGCCGAGTGGCTGAGGCTTCGTACGTCCCAGTCATCGAGTCTGACCGGTGCCGTCAGCGGTGCCGGCAGTCTGGTACTCGCGGCGAGCCTGCTGGCTGGTCACTTTCTGCTTTCGCTGGTGTCCATGCCGGTCACCTTCGTACTGCTGGCAGCCTTGAGCCTGTGGATGCTGGAGCGAGCGCGGCATCATGGGCCGTGGCTGGCAGCATTGGGCATGTTGGGCGGATATGCTCTGCCCTTGGCGCTGCCCATTCAGCAGCAATGGCAGGAAGCCTCGACCTTGCTGTTGCTGGGGTATGCGGGTGTGATCGCGGTAGCGTGTCGTGTGCTGTACCGCCAGGTTGCGGTGAGCTGGCTGTATTGGGGCGGCCTGTTGGGAGCGCTCACCTGGTGGTTGTTGTTGATGCCCTTCGGTATCTCTTCTGCCGCGACATTGCTGGTGGGGCTGTTGCCCTGGGTGGGTGGTGTCTGGCTGGCCGTGCTGGCGTTGGGGTATCTGTGGGAGGAGGCGTGGGAGTCATCCACTGGCGCCGCAGAAAAAGATGAGCGACAGGCGCAGGCCTCACTTGCGACCTGGTTGCCTTGGCGCGCATCTCCTGACCTGCGTCGGCACTGGCTCGCCGGGGGCCTTGTCTCGGTGAGTGTCGTGCTGGGGCTCTGGCTGCCTTGGCTGGGGAGTCTCGTGCATGGCATCTCCTTTGACTCATTGGTGGCACCTGCCGATATGGCCGGTTCCGGTATGTCCCTGTGGCATCGGGGGTGGCTGGCTAGCCTCATGCCGATGCTGGTGATTGCCTGGTCCAGTCGCCGCCATGCGGTGCTGTGGTCGATGGTAGTTGCTGGTAACGGACTCTGGTTGCTGGTGTGGGGGCTTGCTTTGACGGCACCGCTATCGAGCAGCGTGATGTTCAGCCCGTTGATTTTGAGTGTCGGTCTGTTGTCGCTGGCGAGTTGGCGACCACGCCATGATGCGGGTGAAGGAGCACAGAGGTTGCTTGCAGCCTGTTGGTGGGCATTGGCGGCCATGGTGCCGCTGTTGGCGTGGGCCCTGGCCCTCTGGCAGGACGTCATGCCATGGGCGACGGAGGCGAGCGATGCGGGGAGGCTGATCAATACAGGGCTGCCGCCGTTGGTCTGGGGGTTGGTGTGCTGGGCAGGTGCCATGCGTTTCCAGGCGCGTGAAGGCGCTCAGCTTGCCGCAGGACTGTGGCTGCCGGCGCAGGCCGGGATCTTCCTCGCCCTGGTGGCCGTGCTGGAGGGGCCATCAATGACCCTGGCGCTGGCGCTGCAGCTGTTGGGATTGACCGCTTGTGAATGGCGCTGGTATCGCGAGGGGCGTACCGCGTCACGCTCCGTGTTTGCTGAGCTGTCACGCCTGCTGGCGTGGGGTGTCGTGGCTCGCTTGATGTATGGCATGGCGCATGACGACTACGCCGATATCGCGCACTGGCCGCTGCAGATACTGCTGCCGGTATTGGCCTGTGTTGCCATGACCAGTCTCGGCATGCGCCACCGCCCGCGGACACAGCGTTGGCTGGAAGGTGCCGTTGTCCAGCTTGCCGTCGCGACGGTGGTGATGGAAATCCGCTATGTGTTGACCGGTGGAAAGCCCTTCGAGGGCAGCCTCACCCTGGCGGAGCTTTCCCTGCAGGTATTGGCGCTGGCCGGGGTGGCGGCAAGCTACGCTTGGCGTGCTCGTGGAGGCGACGCTGAGGCGCGGGCAGGGACACAGCTGTATCGCGTGCTGGCACGGGTGGTCGGTGGAGCGGCCGTGATCCTCTGGAGTGTCGGCGTGCTGGGCATCTTCAATCCGCTCTGGCACCCGGGGGATGTCGGGAGCTGGCCGCTGGTCAATTGGCTTCTGCCGGCATACGGCCTGCCTGCACTCGGGGCTGCAATGCTCTGGCGCATGACATCCAGGCGCGCACCGGACGTGGATGCGGGAAGCGCCGCGACACGCTTACGAATGCGCGGGCTGAGCGAAGTGCTCGGTCTGCTGTCAGCCGGATTGTGGTTGGCGCTCAACTTGCGGCATTGCTGGCATGGCGCTGAGCTGGGGCTATGGCAGGGCATCGAGCAGGCGGAGCTATATGCCTACAGCGTGCTGATGCTGGTCGTCGCGGCGGCCTTGGTCGTGAGTGGTGCCAAGGTGGGGCAGCAGCACTGGCAGCGCATCGGACAGGGCATTCTGATCCTCACCGTGATCAAGGTGGGGGTATGGGATACCGCCACCCTTGAGGGGCTGTGGCGAGTAGGTTCATGGCTGGGACTGGGCAGTGTCCTGATGCTGCTTTCCGCCTTGTTCAATCGTCTGGCGGGGGCGGGAATGCGTGCCGGGGAGCGGAATTGACGAAAAGAGCGTTATCTTTGGTCGTTGTTCTTGGCTCGCAAGCCCATGAATCCGATAGAATGTGCGCTTTTGCACAGGGATAGGCCTCCGCATGACCATCCGTGATCTCATTCGTCTGCTTGGAGATGGTGGCTACCACTCCGGAGAGGCCCTGGGCGAAGAGCTCGGGGTGTCGCGTACGGCGGTCTGGAAGCAGCTCAAGAAACTTGAGGCGCTCGACATTCCGCTGGAAGCCATCAAGGGGCTTGGCTATCGACTGGCCAACCCCATCGAGTTGCTCGATGGTCAACAGATCATCGAGGCGCTGCCGCGCGAGACTCGCAAACACCTGACGCGCCTGTTCGTCGAGGAGTCGGTGGACTCGACCAATACCTTCATCCGCGAGCGCTTTCGTCAGGGAGCCGGCCATGCCGAGGTCTGTCTGGCTGAGGTGCAATCGGCTGGGCGTGGCCGTCGTGGGCGTGAGTGGGAGACCCCCTGGGGGCGCAGCCTGGTCTTCTCGCTTGGCTGGCGCTTCGAATCAGGTGCCGCATCGCTTGAGGGCCTGAGTCTGGCGATCGGTGTGGCAGTGGCGGAGGTGCTCGAAGCCGATGGCCTGCCCGCGCGTCTCAAGTGGCCCAACGATGTCCTGCTGCAGATCCAGAAGGATCAACCCAAGATCGCCGGCATCCTGGTCGAGGTGACGGGGGATGTGTCCGGTCCCTGTGATGTCGTCATCGGCATCGGCATGAACATCGAATTGCCGGCATCCCGACGCGAGGCGATCACCCAGCCGGTGGCTGCGGTACGAGACATCATTCCCGGTGCTTCACGCAATCGCTATGCCGCGCGCCTGATGGAGTCGTTGCTGGCGCTGTTGCCCGAGTTCGAGTCGCAGGGCTTTGCCGGATGGCAGGCACGCTGGAATGAGCGCAATGCCTTCAAGGGACGTGATGTAGTGATTCTGCGTGGAGACCGGCGAGAAGAGGCCGTGGCAGAAGGTGTCGATATCAATGGAAATCTCGAGGTGCGCATGAATGGCGAAACCATCACTCTCGCCGGTGGCGAGATCAGTCTGCGCGCCGTCTCATGATTCTGGATCTTGATATCGGCAACACCTTGTCGAAATGGCGTCTCAAGGACACCGTTTCCAGCGAGATCCGCTCGCGCGGCGCCGTCTGGACGCGAGAGGAGTGGCGGCCGGGCGCGGACATTCCTGATCTGGATGTCGTCACGGCCGTGCGTATCTCCAGCGTGGCGCGCAAGCAGGTGCTGGATGAGACGGTGGAGTTGCTGCGCAAGCAGGTCGGCGTCGTGCATGTCGCGCACTCGACGCGGGAGGCGCTGGGCGTTACCTGTGGCTATGAAGAGCCGCAACGCCTGGGCGTCGATCGCTGGTTGGGCGCACTTGCCGGCCATCATCTCACCGGGGGCTGTTGCAGCGTCGATTGCGGCAGCGCGATCACGGTGGATTTCGTACTGCCGGGTGGCAAGCATCTAGGAGGCTATATTCTCCCGGGGCTGCGTCTGATGAAGGAAAGCCTCAAGCTGGGCACACGCAATGTGGCCATCGACCCGGATACCGAGGTGGATACGCTGCTCGCGCCGGGCCGCAATACGGTAGAGGCCGTCAATCACGGCATCTACATGGCGGCCGTCAGTGCGGTCAATCGTCTCTATGCCGAGGTCTGCGATCGTGAAGGGGTTGCCTTGCCGCTACTGCTGACCGGCGGTGACGCGCGAGTAGTGGCGCGCGGTCTGCGGGTGCCGCATGCGCTGTGGCCGGACATGGTGTATGCCGGCCTGGAGGCGCTGTATCCCTTGACCGCTGCTGAGCGGGCAGGGCGCCTGTCGGGTGCGCCCGACCAGCCGCGAGTGCCTGATCTAGAAAAACTTCGCTCAGGGCTTGCGCTCACCCAGATGCTTTGACATACTACGTCCCGTTCTGAGGCGATACATTCCCTCAAGCGCTTGAAGTAGAATAAAATCAAGCACTTGACAGCGTATCCCAAGCGGCGTAAGATTCGTCGTCACAGATGGTGGGGTTCCCGAGTGGCCAAAGGGAGCAGACTGTAAATCTGCCGCGAAAGCTTCGAAGGTTCGAATCCTTCCCCCACCACCAGATTCGCATCATGATGCCATGTGCATCAGGGCAGCAAGAGTTGGAAAGCGGGCATAGTTTAATGGTAGAACCTCAGCCTTCCAAGCTGATGACGCGGGTTCGATTCCCGCTGCCCGCTCCAGTTCATCTCGCCAGTCGAGATTGCGCAAAGGTTTTGCTCGTGTAGCTCAGGGGTAGAGCACACCCTTGGTAAGGGTGAGGTCGGCGGTTCAAATCCGCCCACGAGCTCCATACAACGGAAAGGCGAGTCGCAGTTTGGCTCGTCTTTTTCGTTTCCGACGACCTCCCAGGTCGCGGTCAAAGATAAGGCTTGTCAGTTTGGGTTGTCTCAGCTATGATGGCGCCCGCTGTTCATTCAGCCTTGTTTTTAGTCTCTGGAACACGCAAGTGTTACAGGCCAGTAGCTCAATTGGCAGAGCAGCGGTCTCCAAAACCGCAGGTTGGGGGTTCGATTCCCTCCTGGCCTGCCATCCTTCCCCAGGATGGTATTCGACTTCTTACCGATTCTCGATTCTAGCGATCGCTGCACCCTTGAGGAGTCTCTTTGATGAAACAGAACGCCGAGGTGCAGGAAGCGCGCCACGACGGGTTCAAGTGGTCGGTCGTTGTCATTCTTCTTGTGCTGGCTGTTGCTGGCAACGCCTATTTTGCTGACCAAGCGCTGCTTTATCGCGTGCTTGGCGTCGTCGTGCTTGGTGTTGCAGCGGCTGCTCTGGCGATCACGACCAACAAAGGCCGTGATGTTGTCGAGCTGGCAAGTAGTGCGCGCCGCGAGATCCAGCGCGTCGTTTGGCCGACCCGACAGGAAACTGTCCAGACAACTGCCATCGTGCTGGGTGCCGTGCTTATCGTGGGCCTGTTGCTATGGCTCATCGATACCACCCTCGGCTGGCTGATGTCCGGCATCGTCAGTTAACGGAGTTTCCATGTCCAAGCGTTGGTATGTCATACACGCCTATTCCGGTTTCGAAAAGCAGGTCATGCGTTCGCTCAACGAGCGTGTGAAGCTTTACGCCATGGAAGATCACTTCGGTGAGATTCTCGTGCCGGTCGAAGAAATCGTCGAAATGCGTGACGGCAAGCGCCGCAAGAGCGAGCGCAAGTTCTACCCGGGCTACGTGCTGGTCGAGATGGACATGAATGATCAGTCCTGGCACCTGGTGAATGAAACCCCGCGCGTCATGGGTTTCATTGGCGGAACCCCGGAGAAGCCGGCAGCGATTACCCAGAAAGAAGCCGACGCCATGCTGCGTCGCGTTCAGGATGGCACCGACAAGCCGCGTCCGAAGACTCTCTTCGAGCCGGGTGAGACGGTGCGTGTCACTGATGGTCCGTTCGCGGACTTCAATGGCGTAGTCGAAGAAGTGAATTACGAAAAGAGCCGTCTGCAGGTCAGCGTGCTGATCTTCGGACGTGCTACGCCGGTGGAGCTCGAGTTCTCCCAGGTCGAGAAGGACTGATCTCAGGATCATCATCTCACCTGTTTGAATACGAGCGTCACGGCAACACGACGGGTCGCCTGAGGCGGCCCGGTTTTACGGGGAGCCGCAAGGCGCTACCACCCATACTGGAGTCCTATCATGGCCAAGAAAGTACAGGCTTACATCAAGCTGCAGGTTGCAGCCGGTAAAGCTAACCCGAGCCCGCCCGTGGGTCCTGCCCTCGGTCAGCACGGTGTCAACATCATGGAGTTCTGTAAAGCGTTCAACGCCGCTACCCAGAACGTCGAGCCGGGTCTCCCGACTCCCGTGGTCATCACTGTCTATTCCGACCGTAGCTTCACTTTCGTCACCAAGACGCCGCCTGCGGCCGTCCTGCTGCTGAAAGCGGCTGGTCTGAAGTCCGGTTCTGGCGAGCCGAACAAGAAGAAGGTCGGTACCGTGACTCGCGCTCAGCTCGAAGAGATCGCGACCACCAAGGAACCGGACCTGACAGCTTCCAATCTGGACGCTGCTGTTCGCACCATCGCCGGTACTGCCCGTAGCATGGGCCTGAACGTGGAGGGTCTTTGATCATGGCCAAGATTTCAAAGCGCGCCCAGGCGATCAACGCGAAAGTTGAATCCGGCAAGGTCTACAGCGTCGAAGAAGCTGTTGCTCTGCTGTCCGAGCTGTCCACCGTCAAGTTCAAGGAGACCATCGAAGTTTCCCTGAACCTGGGTGTTGACCCGCGTAAATCCGATCAGGTCGTTCGCGGCGCTACCGTGATGCCGAATGGCACCGGTAACGAAGTGCGCGTCGCTGTCTTCACCCAGGGCGCCAACGCTGAAGCAGCGAAGGAAGCCGGTGCAGACGTGATCGGCATGGACGACCTGGCAGAACAGGTCAAGAAAGGCGTGATGGACTTCGACGTCGTCATCGCCTCTCCGGATGCCATGCGCGTTGTCGGTCAGCTGGGCCAGATCCTCGGTCCGCGCGGCCTGATGCCGAACCCGAAAGTCGGTACCGTGACGCCTGACGTCGCGACTGCCGTGAAGAATGCCAAGGCTGGTCAGGTGCGTTTCCGTACTGACAAGAACGGCATCATTCACGCCGGTATCGGCAAGATCGACTTCAGTGCTGACTCCATTCAGGGTAACATTGACGCCCTGGTGGCCGAAGTCAAGAAGCTGAAGCCGAGCACTTCCAAGGGTATCTACCTGAAGAAGATCACCCTGTCCAGCACCATGGGCCCGGGTCTGACTGTCGATCACGCCAAGTACGCGTAAGGCAGTCTCAGAATGTTTCACTTTGCGGTCCCCGTGCTCAGCCGCGGGGCGCCGTCAAAGACCGCAGGCGCTGGCCTTGTCACTTCGGTGACGGGGCCGGCTTAATCGCGCCGCGATGCTTGCATTGCGCGTAGCCTGCGCAGATGGTGTCCCAGCCCTGCTGGTGGCAGCCATCCTCCAAGACTCTCCCGCGCAGTTCTGGTGAGAGAGATGGTAAACCACTGGGGAATTCGTTCCCCGGCACGAAATGGAGTCAACACCGTGGCTTTAGGTCTCGAAGACAAGAAGGCAATTGTTGCTGAGGTCAGCGAAACCGCCAAGGGTGCTCTCTCCGTAGTCGCTGCCGACTCTCGTGGTGTGACTGTTGGTGCAATGACCGAATTGCGCAAACAGTGCCGCGAAGCGGGCGTCCAGCTGCGTGTTGTTCGCAACACTCTGGCTCGTCGTGCGCTGTCCGGTACCTCTTACGAGGTGCTGAACGAGTCCTTCGTCGGCCCGACTCTGCTTGCATTCTCCATGGAACACCCGGGCGCTGGCGCTCGTCTGTTCAAGGAATTTGCCAAGAAGGTCGAGGCGTTCGAAGTCAAGGCATTGGCCTACGAAGGCGAGTTCATCCCGGCGGCGAATATCGACCGTCTGGCATCTCTGCCGACCCGCGATGAAGCACTGTCCAAGCTGCTGTCTGTCATGAAGGAAGCTTCTGCAGGCAAGCTGGTCCGTACTATCGCAGCACTGCGCGATCAGAAGGAAGCCGAAGCCGCCGCGTAAGCAGCGCTTTGACCTCCTGGCTGTCTCGTGCAGCCTGAATCGATTTCCGTTTGACCGAGCATCTTTGCTCCGCAAAGTTTAGGATTGCTAAAATGGCACTGACCAAAGAAGACATCATCAACGCCGTCGCTGACATGACCGTCATGGAAGTGGCTGAGCTGATCGAAGCAATGGAAGAGAAGTTCGGCGTTTCCGCCGCTGCCGCCGTCGTCGCTGGCCCGGCCGCTGCTGGTGAAGCCGCTGAAGAACAGACCGAGTTCGACATCGTTCTGACTGCTGCTGGTGACAAGAAAGTCAACGTCATCAAGGCTGTTCGTGAACTGACTGGCCTGGGCCTGAAAGAAGCCAAGGCAGCTGTTGACGGCGCTCCGGCCACCCTGAAAGAAGGCGTGAGCAAGGAAGACGCAGAAGCAGCTAAGAAGAAGCTGGAAGAAGCTGGCGCGTCCGTGGAACTCAAGTAACTCGTGTTCCAGGCTGCGCACGCTGCGTAAGCTTCCTGGCTGGTGGCGGACTCCGCCACCAGCCTTTTTCTGTTGCAAGACGAATTATGACGGCGAGCCAGCCCGCAAGGGAGGCTTGCCGTCCGCGCCTGATGGACATCGCCGCGCCATCAGGTATGAGCCGACCACGCATCGGTCACCCAAGGTGAACAAGCTGGGGAATACAGATGGCTTACTCATACACTGAGAAAAAACGCATCCGCAAGGATTTTGGCAAACTGCCCCAAGTGATGGATGTGCCTTACCTGCTGGCCATCCAGCTTGATTCCTACCACGACTTTCTCCAGCAGGACAGGGCGCCAGAACAGCGCCTGGAAGTCGGCCTTCACGCTGCCTTCAAGTCCGTGTTCCCGATTGCCAGCTTCTCTGGCAACGCAGCGCTCGAGTATGTCAGCTACCGCTTCGGTACGCCGGCGTTCGACGTCAAGGAATGTCAGCTGCGCGGAGTCACTTACTCTGCACCGCTGCGCGTGAAAGTGCGCCTGATGATCTATGACAAGGAATCGTCGAACAAGGCGATCAAGGACATCAAGGAGCAGGAAGTCTACATGGGGGAAATCCCCCTGATGACAGAGAACGGTACCTTCGTCATCAATGGTACCGAACGTGTCATCGTGTCACAGCTGCACCGCTCACCGGGTGTGTTCTTCGACCACGACAAGGGCAAGAGCCACTCGTCCGGCAAGCTGCTGTACTCCGCACGTGTGATTCCTTACCGCGGTTCCTGGTTGGACTTCGAATTTGATCCGAAGGACAACGTCTACGTCCGTATCGACCGTCGTCGCAAGCTGCCGGCTTCCGTTCTGCTGCGTGCCATGGGCATGACCAGCGAAGAGATTCTCGGTACGTTCTTCGACACCACGATGTACCACATCGAGCGCAGCGGCTTCTCCGTTGAGCTGGTGCCGGCACGTCTGCGTGGCGAGACCGCCGCCTTCGACATCAAGGATGCCGACGGTAGCGTGATCGTGGAGGAAGGTCGTCGTATTACACAGAAGCACGTCCGTCAGATGGAAGCCTCCGGCCTCGAGCGTCTCGAAGTGCCGATGGACTACCTGTACGGCAAGGTGCTGGCCAAGGATCAGATCGATCCGGCCACTGGTGAGCTGGTCTGCGAAAGCAATAGCGAGATCACTCCGGAACTGCTGGAGAAGATGGCTCAGGCCAAGATCACCCAGTTCGAAGTCATCTACACCAACGACCTGGATTGCGGTCCGTTCGTGTCCGATACCCTGAAACTGGATACCACGCGTAACCAGCTCGAGGCATTGGTCGAGATCTACCGCATGATGCGTCCGGGCGAGCCGCCCACCAAGGATGCAGCAGAGTCACTGTTCCAGAACCTGTTCTTCAGCGAAGACCGCTACGACCTGTCGGGCGTGGGCCGCATGAAGTTCAACCGTCGCCTGCGTCGCGAAAGCGATACCGGCAGCGGCGTGCTCGATCAGGACGATATCCTGACCGTCATGAAGGAGCTGATCAGCATCCGTAACGGCAATGGCGATGTCGATGACATCGACCACCTGGGTAACCGTCGTATTCGCTCTGTGGGCGAAATGGCGGAAAACCAGTTCCGTGTCGGCCTGGTCCGCGTCGAGCGTGCGGTCAAGGAGCGTCTGTCCATGGCCGAGAGCGAAGGCCTGATGCCGCAGGATCTCATCAACGCCAAGCCGGTTGCGGCGGCGGTGAAGGAATTCTTCGGTTCCAGCCAGCTCTCCCAGTTCATGGATCAGAACAACCCGCTGTCCGAAGTGACGCACAAGCGCCGTGTCTCCGCGCTTGGCCCGGGTGGTCTGACCCGTGAGCGCGCCGGCTTCGAAGTTCGTGACGTTCACGCCACGCACTACGGCCGTCTGTGCCCGATCGAAACGCCGGAAGGCCCGAACATCGGTCTGATCAACTCGCTGGCGACCTACTCCAAGACCAACAGCTATGGCTTCCTCGAGACGCCGTACCGCAAGGTCGTGGATTGTCAGGTCACCGACGATGTCGTCGATCTGTCCGCGATCGAGGAAGGCGATTTCATCATCGCCCAGGCCTCCGCGACCGTCGACGAGAACGGCCGTCTGGTCGACGACCTGGTTCAGGTTCGTCACCGTGGCGAGACCACCTTCATGGCACCGGAAAAGGTCACCATGATGGACGTGTCTCCGCGCCAGGTCGTTTCTGTCGCTGCCGCACTGATCCCGTTCCTCGAGCACGATGATGCCAACCGCGCCTTGATGGGTGCGAACATGCAGCGTCAGGCCGTTCCGACTCTGAAGGCTGACAAGCCACTGGTCGGTACCGGCATGGAGCGCTTCGTGGCGCGTGACTCCGGCGTCTGCGCCGTGGCACGTCGTGGCGGTGTCATCGATTCCGTCGATGCCAAGCGCATCGTCGTACGTGTTCGGGAAGAAGAGATCATCGGCGGTGAAGCCGGCGTTGATATCTACAACCTGACCAAGTACGTGCGTTCGAACCAGAACACCTGTCAGAACCAGCGCCCGATCGTGCGTCCTGGCGACGAAGTCGCCATCGGCGACATCCTGGCCGACGGCCCGTCCGTCGACATGGGTGATCTGGCCCTGGGTCAGAACATGCGTCTGGCGTTCATGCCCTGGAACGGCTTCAACTTCGAGGATTCCATCCTGTTCTCGGAGCGTGTGGTGCAGGAAGATCGCTTCACCACCATCCACATCCAGGAACTGACCTGTGTCGCGCGTGACACCAAGCTCGGGCCGGAAGAAATCACTTCCGATATCCCGAATGTCGGCGAATCCGCACTCTCCAAGCTGGATGAGTCCGGTGTCGTCTACATCGGTGCCGAGCTGAACCCGGGCGACATCCTGGTCGGCAAGGTCACGCCGAAGGGCGAGACCCAGCTGACGCCGGAAGAGAAGCTGCTGCGTGCCATCTTCGGCGAGAAGGCGTCCGACGTTAAGGACACCTCTCTGCGTGCCCCGACCGGCATGAAGGCCACCGTCATCGACGTTCAGGTCTTCACCCGTGACGGCGTCGAGAAGGATCAGCGTGCGCTCTCCATCGAGCAGATGCAGCTGGCCGAGGTCCGCAAGGACCTGCAGGAAACCTACCGCATCGCGGAAGAGGCGACCTTCGAGCGTATGCAGCGCAACCTGGTCGGTCAGGCCGTCAACGGTGGTCCGAAGCTCAAGAAGGGCGACGTGCTGACCGATGACTACCTGGAAGCACTGCCGCGTCAGGAGTGGTTCAAGCTGCGTCTGCAGGACGAGTCTCTCAACGAACTGCTGGCCCAGGCCGATGAGCAGCTCGAGATCCGTCGTCGTGAGATGGACGAGCGCTTCGAAGACAAGAAGCGCAAGCTCACCCAGGGTGATGATCTGGCACCGGGCGTGCTCAAGATCGTCAAGGTCTACGTCGCCGTGAAGCGTCGTATCCAGCCGGGTGACAAGATGGCCGGTCGTCACGGTAACAAGGGTGTCATCTCCGCGATCATGCCGGTGGAAGACATGCCGTTCGATGGCAATGGCGAGTCGGTTGACGTCGTGCTGAACCCGCTGGGTGTTCCGTCGCGCATGAACGTCGGTCAGATCCTCGAGACCCACCTCGGCATGGCCGCGCGTGGTCTGGGCGTGAAGATCGAACACATGCTGCGCGAAGAGCGTGCCGAGCAGGTCAAGCAGATCCGCGAATTCCTCGACAAGGTGTACAACACCGTCGGCGGTCGCCAGGAAGACCTCTCCGTGCTCAGCGATGATGAAATCATCACCATGGCGCACAACCTGAAGAAGGGCGTGCCGATGGCAACGCCGGTCTTCGATGGCGCCAAGGAACATGAGATCAAGCAGTTGCTCACGCTGGCCGGTATCCCTGATTCCGGACAGATGGACCTCTACGATGGCCGCACCGGCGAGAAGTTCGATCGCAAGGTGACCGTCGGTTACATGTACATGCTCAAGCTCAACCACCTGGTGGATGACAAGATGCATGCGCGTTCGACCGGCTCCTACTCCCTCGTCACGCAGCAGCCGCTGGGTGGTAAGGCGCAGTTTGGTGGTCAGCGCTTCGGTGAGATGGAGGTCTGGGCCCTCGAGGCGTACGGCGCTGCCTACACCCTCCAGGAGATGCTCACGGTCAAGTCCGATGACGTGGAAGGCCGTACCAAGATGTACAAGAGCATCGTAGATGGCGATCACACCATGCAGGCGGGCATGCCCGAGTCCTTCAACGTGCTGGTGAAGGAAATCCGCTCGCTGGGTATCGACATGGAGCTGGAAGGCTGACGCCGAAAAGCCACAAGTATTGACGGTCCGCAAAGCCTGGTGTCAGCAGCCAGGCTTTGCCCATGACAACTCCGCAACGGAGCGACCCATGAAAGATTTGGTGAAAGTTCTCAAATCGCAGGCGCAGTCCGAAGAATTCGACGCCATCAAGATTACCCTGGCGTCTCCGGACATGATTCGCTCGTGGTCTTTTGGTGAAGTGAAGAAGCCTGAAACCATCAATTACCGGACATTCAAGCCGGAACGTGATGGTCTTTTCTGTGCCAAGATCTTTGGCCCGGTGAAGGACTACGAGTGCCTGTGTGGCAAGTACAAGCGGATGAAGCATCGCGGCATCATCTGTGAGAAGTGTGGCGTTGAAGTGACCAAGGCGGCAGTGCGTCGTGAGCGTATGGCTCACATCGAACTGGCGAGCCCGGTCGCGCATATCTGGTTCCTGAAGTCTCTGCCGTCCCGTATCGGCATGCTGCTCGACATGACCCTGCGTGATATCGAGCGCGTGCTGTACTTCGAAAGCTTCGTGGTCATCGATCCGGGCATGACGACTCTCGAGAAGGGTCATCTGCTCAACGATGAGCAGTACTTCGAAGCGCTGGAAGAATTCGGTGATGATTTCGACGCCCGCATGGGTGCCGAAGCCATCAAGGCGCTGCTCGAGGACATCGAGCTGGAAGAAGAGGTCGAGCGCCTGCGTGAAGAGATTCCGCAGACCAACTCCGAGACCAAGATCAAGAAGCTGTCCAAGCGCCTCAAGCTGCTGGAAGCCTTCTACTATTCCGGCAACAAGCCGGGCTGGATGATCATGGAAGTGCTGCCAGTGCTGCCGCCGGACCTGCGTCCGCTGGTACCGCTGGACGGCGGCCGCTTCGCGACCTCGGATCTGAACGATCTGTATCGCCGCGTGATCAACCGCAACAACCGCCTCAAGCGTCTGCTCGACCTCAATGCGCCGGACATCATCGTGCGCAACGAGAAGCGCATGCTGCAGGAATCCGTGGATGCACTGCTCGACAACGGTCGTCGCGGTCGCGCCATCACCGGTTCCAACAAGCGTCCGCTGAAGTCGCTGGCCGACATGATCAAGGGCAAGCAGGGTCGTTTCCGTCAGAACCTGCTGGGCAAGCGTGTCGACTACTCCGGTCGTTCCGTCATCACCGTCGGCCCGACCCTGCGTCTGCACCAGTGTGGTCTGCCGAAGAAGATGGCGCTTGAGCTGTTCAAGCCGTTCATCTACGCCAAGCTGCAGGCCTCCGGTCACGCCAGCACCATCAAGGCCGCCAAGAAGATGGTCGAGCGCGAAGCCCCGGAAGTCTGGGATTTCCTCGCCGATGTCATCCGCGAGCACCCGGTGCTGCTGAACCGTGCCCCGACTCTGCACCGTCTGGGTATCCAGGCGTTCGAGCCGCTGCTGATCGAAGGCAAGGCCATCCAACTGCACCCGCTGGTCTGCGCTGCGTACAACGCCGACTTTGATGGTGACCAGATGGCTGTTCACGTACCGCTGACGCTGGAAGCCCAGCTGGAAGCGCGTGCGTTGATGATGTCGACCAACAACGTGCTGTCGCCGGCCAACGGCGAGCCGATCATCGTGCCGTCCCAGGACGTCGTGCTGGGTCTGTACTACATGACCCGCGAGAAGATCGGTGCCAAGGGTGAGGGCATGGCCTTCGCGAACCTGGGTGAAGTCGAGCGTGCCTTCGGCACTCACAGCGCTCACCTGCACGCGATGGTCAAGGTCCGTCTGACCGAGACACTCAAGGACGAAGAGTCCGGCGAGCTGTACGAGAAGACGTCCCTGCACGACACCACCATCGGTCGCGCGCTGCTGTTCCGCATTCTGCCGAAGGGCATGCCGTTCGATCTGATCAACCAGGTGATGAAGAAGAAAGCCATCTCCGGTCTGATCAACGAGGCGTACCGTCGTGTCGGTCTGAAGGACACCGTCATCTTCGCTGACCAGCTGATGTACACCGGCTTCCGTCTCGCGACCTGGTCCGGCGCCTCCATCGGCGTCAACGACTTCGTCATCCCGGACGCGAAGAAGGTCATCATCGACGCGGCCGAAGACGAAGTGAAAGAGATCGAAGACCAGTTCTCCTCCGGTCTCGTGACCGCGGGCGAGAAGTACAACAAGGTCATCGATATCTGGGCGCGTGCCAACGACCGTGTCGCCAAGGAGATGATGGCAGGTATCTCGAAAGAGACCGTCGTCAACTGGAAAGGCGAAGTGGTCAATGACGAAGACGGCAAGCCGATGGAGCAGGACTCCTTCAACAGCGTCTTCATCATGGCCGACTCCGGTGCGCGTGGTTCCGCGGCCCAGATTCGTCAGCTGGCTGGTATGCGTGGCCTGATGGCCAAGCCGGATGGCTCGATCATCGAGACGCCGATCACCGCCAACTTCCGTGAAGGTCTGAACGTACTCCAGTACTTCATCTCCACGCACGGTGCCCGTAAGGGTCTGGCGGATACGGCACTGAAGACCGCCAACTCCGGTTACCTGACCCGTCGTCTGGTCGATGTTGCCCAGGATCTGGTCATCACCGAAGCGGATTGCGGCACTCAGGAAGGTCTGATTCTGCACCCGGTCATCGAAGGCGGCGACATCATCGTCCCGCTGTCCCAGCGTGTGCTGGGTCGTGTCGTGGCGCAGGACGTGATCGATCCGGTCTCCGATGAGGTTCTGATCGCACGCGGCACGCTGCTTGACGAAGCCTGGTGTGCACAGCTCGATACCATGGGCGTCGATGAGATCATCGTGCGTACCACCATCGGGTGTGAAACCGTGCACGGTGTCTGCTCGGCCTGTTACGGTCGTGATCTGGCGCGTGGCCATCAGGTCAACGTCGGTGAAGCCATCGGTGTCATCGCGGCACAGTCCATCGGTGAGCCGGGTACCCAGCTGACCATGCGTACCTTCCACATCGGTGGTGCCGCTTCGCGTGCCTCCGCCGTGGACAGTGTCCAGGTCAAGCATGGCGGCAGCGTGCGTCTGCACAACATCAAGTCGGTCGAACGTGCCGATGGCAAGCTGATTGTCGTCTCGCGTTCCAGCGCACTGGCAGTGGCGGATGACCATGGCCGTGAGCGCGAATTCTACAAGCTCCCGTACGGTGCTGAGCTGTCCGTGCGTGACGGCGATCCGGTGGCCTCTGGCCAGTCCGTCGCCAAGTGGGATCCGCACACTCACCCGATCGTCGCGGAAGTCGCGGGTCAGGTGCAGTTCACGGACATGGAAGATGGCCAGACCATCAACCGTACCACTGACGAAATGACCGGCCTGTCCTCCATCGAGGTCATCGAAAGCGCTTCACGTCCGTCCGCGGCCCGTGACAAGCGTCCGATGATCATGCTGGTAGACGGTAACGGCAAGCACGTGACACTGCCGGGCTCCAACACGCCGGTCCAGTACCTGCTGCCGGGCAATGCCGTGGTGTCCGCCGAGAATGGCGCGGCCGTCGGCGTGGGTGACGTCATCGCACGTATCCCGATGGAAGCGTCCGGTAACAAGGACATCACCGGTGGTCTGCCGCGCGTTGCCGACCTCTTCGAAGCACGTCGTCCGAAAGAGCCGGCCATTCTGGCCGAGATCTCCGGCACCGTGACCTTCGGCAAGGAAACCAAAGGCAAGCGTCGTCTGACCATCACGCCGGTGGAAGGTGATCCGTTCGAGCTGTTGATCCCGAAATGGCGCCAGATCAGCGTCTTCGAAGGTGAAACGGTCGAGAAGGGTGAAGTCATCTCCGATGGCCCGAGCAACCCGCACGATATCCTGCGTCTGCTCGGCGTCGCGGAAATGACCAAGTACATCACCACCGAAGTCCAGGAGGTCTATCGCCTCCAGGGTGTCGGCATCAACGACAAGCACATCGAAGTCATCGTGCGTCAGATGCTGCGCAAGGTCGAGATCACCGATTCTGGCGATTCCACCTTCATCACAGGCGACCAGGTGGAATACGCCCGCGTCGTCGAAGAAAACATGCGTCTCGAGGCCGACGGCAAGTTCCCGGCCAAGTTCGATCGCATCCTGCTCGGTATCACCAAGGCGAGCCTGGCAACTGAATCGTTCATCTCCGCGGCATCCTTCCAGGAAACCACGCGAGTTCTGACCGAGGCATCTGTCACCGGCAAGCGCGATTATCTCCGTGGTCTGAAGGAGAATGTCGTGGTCGGTCGCCTGATTCCGGCGGGTACTGGCCTGGCCTATCACGACGAGCGTCGCCGCCGTCGCGATGGCCTGCCGCTCGCACCGGCCCCGTCGGCACAGGACGTCGAGCAGGAATTGGGCGCTCAGCTCACTGCCCTCGACGCGGACGACGACGACCTCTGAGGTCTTGCGCCCCGCCGTCTCTGACGGCGGGGTTGACGCCCTTGTGGCCCAAGCCCTAGAATATGCAGCCTTTAACAGTAGGGCAGGTGCATCCTGCCCTGTTGTTGGAAGGCAGTACAACCCATTGGAGCAAGCAAATGGCAACCGTTAACCAGCTCGTGCGCAAGCCGCGCAAGCGTCAGGCGTCCAAGAGCGACGTCCCTGCGCTGCAGGCATGTCCGCAGAAGCGTGGCGTGTGTACCCGTGTATACACTACTACCCCGAAGAAGCCGAACTCCGCACTCCGTAAGGTTTGCCGTGTTCGCCTGACCAACGGCTTCGAAGTCACTTCCTACATCGGCGGTGAAGGTCACAACCTTCAGGAACACTCTGTTGTTCTGATCCGTGGCGGTCGTGTGAAGGATTTGCCGGGTGTCCGTTACCACACCGTTCGTGGTGCACTGGATACCTCTGGCGTGCAGAACCGTAAGCAGGGCCGTTCCAAGTACGGCGCCAAGCGTCCGAAGGCGTAATTCAAAGTTTAATATCGGTCTGATAAGAGTAAGGTCGGGCGTCGCGTCCAACGCGAGGCGTCCCGGGTTTACCTGAAGGACCCTTCTACTGAGGGCTTATCATGCCTAGAAGACGTGTAGCAGCTAAGCGCGAAATCCTGCCGGATCCGAAGTTCGGAAGCGAGCGCCTGGCCAAGTTCATGAACCACCTGATGATCAGCGGCAAGAAGTCTGCAGCTGAGCGCATCGTTTACGGTGCTCTCGATCGTGTTGCCGAACGCTCCAATGACGAGCCGCTGGACCTCTTCGACAAGGCGCTGGAAGCCATCCAGCCGATGGTCGAGGTGAAGTCCCGTCGTGTTGGTGGTGCAACCTACCAGGTGCCGGTTGAAGTTCGTCCTTCCCGTCGTCAGGCACTGGCCATGCGTTGGCTGGTGGACGCTGCGCGCAAGCGCGGCGAAAAGACCATGGTGCAGCGCCTCTCTGGCGAGATCCTGGATGCCGCTGAAGGCAAGGGTTCTGCTGTGAAGAAGCGTGAAGACGTGCACCGCATGGCAGAAGCCAACAAGGCCTTCTCCCACTACCGCTTCTAAACAACGGGGATACTCACCGTGGCACGCAAGACTCCACTTAAGCGTTACCGCAATATCGGTATCTGTGCCCACGTCGACGCCGGTAAGACTACCACTACCGAGCGCGTCCTGTTCTATACCGGCCTGTCTCACAAGGTCGGCGAAGTCCACGATGGTGCTGCCACCATGGACTGGATGGAGCAGGAGCAGGAACGTGGCATCACGATCACCTCTGCGGCGACCACCTGCTTCTGGCAGGGCATGAACAAGCAGTTCGACGAGCACCGTATCAACATCATCGATACTCCGGGGCACGTTGACTTCACTGTTGAAGTCGAGCGTTCACTGCGTGTTCTCGATGGCGCGGTCGTGGTGCTGTGTGGTTCTTCCGGTGTCCAGCCGCAGACAGAGACTGTCTGGCGTCAGGCCAACCGTTACGAAGTTCCGCGCATGATCTTCGTCAACAAGATGGACCGCGCTGGCGCGGACTTCTTCATGGTCGTCGAGCAGGTGCGCAAGCGCCTGGGCGCGAACGCCGTTCCGATCCAGATCAACTGGGGTGCGGAAGACGAGTTCAAGGGCGTCATCGACCTGATCAAGATGAAGGCCATTGTCTGGGACGAAGACAATCACGGCATGAACTACGAGCTGATCGACATTCCGGCCGAGCTGCAAGATACAGCTGCCGAATGGCGTGAACACATGCTCGAGTCTGCTGCTGAAGCGTCCGAAGAGCTGATGGACAAGTACCTTGAAGAAGGCGAGCTGTCCGAGGAAGAAGTCAAGGCTGCGCTGCGTCAGCGTACCCTGGCCAACGAAATCTGCCTCGTGACCTGTGGTTCTGCCTTCAAGAACAAGGGTGTCCAGGCGGTTCTGGATGCGGTCATCGAATACATGCCGTCTCCGCTTGAAGTCAAGGCCATCGAAGGTGAGCTTGACGACAAGGACGGTACCATCGAGACCCGCGAAGCTGACGACAAGGCTCCGTTTGCGGCGCTGGCGTTCAAGATCGCGACCGATCCGTTCGTTGGTACCCTGACCTTCATCCGCGTCTACTCGGGCGTGCTGAAGTCTGGTGATGGCGTCTTCAACTCCGTCAAGAGCAAGAAGGAGCGTGTCGGTCGTATCGTCCAGATGCACTCCAACTCTCGTGAGGAGATCAAGGAAGTCTATGCTGGCGATATCGCCGCATGTATCGGTCTGAAAGACGTGACCACCGGTGACACCCTGTGTGACCCGGATCACAAGATCGTGCTTGAGCGCATGGAATTCCCTGAGCCGGTCATCTCCGTCGCCGTCGAGCCGAAGTCCAAGGCAGACCAGGAAAAGATGGGTGTTGCACTGGGCAAGCTGGCCCAGGAAGATCCGTCCTTCCGCGTCGAGACCGACGAAGAGTCTGGTCAGACCATCATCTCCGGTATGGGTGAGCTTCACCTGGACATCCTCGTCGACCGCATGCGTCGTGAGTTCAATGTCGAGGCGAACATCGGCAAGCCGCAGGTGGCTTACCGTGAGACCATCCGTACCAAGGTCGAGCAGGAAGGCAAGTTCGTTCGTCAGTCTGGCGGTCGTGGTCAGTTCGGTCACGTCTGGCTGCGCATTGAGCCTCTCACTGCAGAGGACAAGGGCGAAGACGAAGAAATGACCTTCAAGTTCGAGTCCGAGATCGTCGGTGGTGCGGTTCCGAAGGAATACGTGCCGGCCGTCGAGAAGGGCGCCGCTGAGCAGCTCAAGAATGGTGTCATCGCCGGTTATCCGATGATCGACGTCAAGGTCACGCTGTTCGATGGTTCCTACCACGACGTCGACTCCAACGAGACTGCGTTCAAGGTCGCCTCTTCCATGGCGATCAAGGCCGGTGCCCCGAAAGCGGGTGCAGTGCTGCTTGAGCCGCTCATGAAAGTCGAAGTCGTCACGCCTGAAGATTTCATGGGTGACGTCATGGGCGACCTGAACCGTCGTCGTGGCCTCGTTCAGGGCATGGATGATTCTTCCACTGGCAAGATCATCAATGCACTGGTGCCGCTGGGTGAGATGTTCGGTTATGCGACCGACCTGCGCTCACAGACCCAGGGCCGCGCAAGCTACTCCATGGAGTTTGCGAAATACGACGAAGCACCGAACAGCATCGTCGAAGCCGTCATCAATCAGAAGTAACCGATTAGCTAACGAAAGAGGTTATAGCAGTGGCTAAGGAAAAATTTGAGCGTTCGAAGCCGCACGTCAACGTCGGCACCATTGGTCACGTCGATCACGGCAAGACCACTCTGACTGCGGCTCTGACTCGCGTCTCTGCAGAAGTCTTCGGTGGTGACGCGCGTGCGTTTGACTCCATCGATAATGCCCCGGAAGAGCGTGAGCGTGGTATCACCATCTCCACCGCTCACGTGGAATACCAGTCCGAAGAGCGCCACTACGCGCACGTCGACTGCCCGGGTCACGCCGACTACGTCAAGAACATGATCACCGGTGCTGCCCAGATGGACGGCGCTATCCTGGTCTGTTCCGCTGCTGACGGCCCCATGCCGCAGACTCGCGAGCACATCCTGCTGTCCCGTCAGGTCGGCGTTCCGTTCATCGTTGTCTTCCTGAACAAGGCTGACATGGTCGATGACGAAGAGCTGCTCGAGCTGGTCGAGATGGAAGTTCGTGAACTCCTGAGCGAGTACGACTTCCCGGGCGACGACACTCCGATCATCATCGGCTCTGCCCTGATGGCTCTGGAAGGCAAGGACGACAACGGCATGGGTACTACCGCCGTTGCCAACCTGATCAAGGCCCTGGATGCGTACATCCCGGAGCCGGAGCGTGCTATCGACCAGCCGTTCCTGATGCCGATCGAAGACGTCTTCTCCATCTCTGGCCGCGGTACCGTCGTCACTGGCCGTATCGAGCGTGGTCTGGTCAAGACTGGCGAAGAGATCGAGATCATCGGCGTGCGTGACACCACCAAGACTACCGTTACCGGTGTCGAGATGTTCCGCAAGCTGCTGGACGAAGGTCGTGCTGGCGAAAACGTCGGCGCCCTGCTGCGCGGCACCAAGCGTGATGACGTCGAGCGTGGCCAGGTTCTGGCCAAGCCGGGCTCCATCAAGCCGCACACCAAGTTCGAAGCCGAAGTCTACGTCCTGTCCAAGGAAGAAGGCGGTCGTCACACTCCGTTCTTCAAAGGCTATCGTCCGCAGTTCTACTTCCGTACCACTGACATCACTGGTACCTGTGAGCTGCCGGAAGGCGTCGAGATGGTCATGCCGGGCGACAACGTCCAGATGGTCGTGTCTCTGATCGCTCCGATCGCCATGGAAGATGGTCTGCGTTTCGCTATCCGTGAAGGCGGTCGTACCGTCGGCGCTGGCGTCGTGGCCAAAATCGTCGAGTAAGGTTCTCCTTACCTGACACAGAAGGGGGCCCTGATGGGCCCCCTTTTCTCGCATGTTTGACACCTGATGTCAGTCTGCCTATAATGCGCATCCTTTGAATGCGTGGGTGACGGCCTACGCCGTCGACATCCATTGGAGTTTTGGGCAATGCAAAACCAGAAGATTCGCATCCGGTTGAAAGCATTCGACCACCGTCTGATCGACCAGTCCTCTGCAGAGATCGTTGAAACTGCAAAGCGTACCGGTGCTCAGGTTCGTGGCCCGATCCCGCTGCCGACCCGTCGCGAGCGTTACACCATCCTGGTCTCTCCGCACGTCAACAAGGACGCGCGTGACCAGTATGAGATTCGTACCCACAAGCGCGTTCTCGACATCGTCGAGCCGACAGAGAAGACTGTCGACGCGCTGATGAAGCTTGACCTGGCTGCCGGTGTGGACGTCCAGATCAAGGTTGACTGATACCTCACTAGTCACTGCGGCCCAGCGCTCTCACTGATAGAGCAGCAGCCGCCACGCCGGGATGGCGTCATACAATGTGCTAGTGGAATGCTCTGGAAAGGGCAGCCATAGCGGGTGACAGCCCCGTACACTAAAGGAGACTGAACATGTCTATCGGTTTAGTCGGTAAGAAGGCCGGGATGACCCGTGTCTTCACCGAAGCTGGCGCCTCTGTGCCGGTTACCGTGATTGAAGTTGAGCCGAACCGCATCGTGACCATCAAGTCTCTCGAGACTGACGGTTACAATGCTATTCAGGTGACAACTGGCTCTCGTAAAGCCAAGCACCTCACCAAGGCAACTGCTGGTCAGTATGCCAAGGCGGGTGTTGAGGCTGGCCGTACCCTGATGGAATTCCGCCTGAACGAAGGCGACGAAGCTCCTGCAGTGGGCGGCGAACTCACCGTATCCCTCTTTGAAGCTGGTCAAAAGATTGACGTGACCGGCACCTCCAAGGGTAAAGGTTTCCAGGGCGCAGTTAAGCGCTGGAACTTCCGCACCCAAGACGCTACCCACGGTAACTCACTGTCGCACCGCGCGCCGGGTTCCATCGGTAACTGTCAGACCCCGGGCCGCGTCTTCAAAGGTAAGAAGATGGCTGGCCAGATGGGCAACGTCCGTTCCACCGTCCAGAGCCTGGAAGTGGTCCGCGTCGACGCTGAACGCAATCTTCTGCTGGTCAAGGGTGCCGTTCCAGGTGCTCCGGGCGGCGAAGTGATCGTGCGTTCCGCTGTGAAAGCTCGCTGAGGGGAATTAACCGATGAATCTTAATCTTGCAGGTGCAGGCGGCGCAGTAGACGTCTCCGATGCCACCTTTGGTAAGGACTTCAACGAGGCTCTGGTTCACCAGGTCGTCACCGCTTATCTGGCTGGTGCACGTCAAGGTACCGTGGCTCAGAAGACCCGTTCTGACGTGTCCGGCGGTGGCAAGAAGCCGTGGCGTCAGAAAGGTACTGGTCGTGCACGTGCCGGTACCATCCGTTCCCCGCTGTGGCGTTCTGGCGGTGTGACCTTTGCAGCGCGTCCTCAGGACCACTCGCACAAGGTCAACCGCAAGATGTATCGCGCTGCCATGCGTTCCATCCTGTCCGAGCTGGTCCGTCAGGATCGCCTGGTCGCGGTCGATGCTATCAGCGTCGAAGCTCCGAAGACCAAGCTGCTGATCGCCAAGCTCCAGGAACTGGGCCTTGAGAAAGCGCTGATCGTCACTGAAGAGCAGGACGTCAACCTGTACCTGGCCGCGCGCAACATCCCGTATGTTGACGTCGTCAATGTCGCTGGCGCTGACCCGGTCAGCCTCGTCGGTTACGACAAGGTGCTGATGACTGTCGCTGCCCTGCGCAAGTTCGAGGAGAACCTGGGATGAATCAGGAACGCGTATTCAAGGTCCTGCTTGGTCCTCACATGACCGAGAAGGCCGCGGTCGCTGCCGAGAACAACCAGTACGTGTTCAAGGTTGCCAGCGACGCGACAAAGCCCGAAATCAAGAAAGCCGTCGAAGCGCTGTTTGGTAAGAAAGTCGATCGTGTTCAGGTTCTGAACATGAAAGGCAAGACCAAGCGCACCGCTCGCGGTGTTGGTCGTCGCGCTGGTTATCGCAAGGCCTATGTAACTCTGGCCGCCGGCGAGACCATCGAAGACTTCTCTGGCGCCGAGTAAGGCAGGAGTACGGAACATGGCAATTGTTAAGACAAAACCTACCTCCGCCGGTCGCCGCCACCTGGTAAAGGTCGTCAATGACGAACTTTTCAAAGGTCGCGCGTACGCTCCGCTGCTTGAAAAGCAGTCAAAGTCCGGTGGTCGTAACAATAATGGTCGCATCACTACTCGCCACATCGGCGGTGGTCATCGTCACCATTACCGTCTGGTCGATTTCAAGCGCAACAAGGATGGCATTCCGGCCATCGTTGAGCGTCTGGAGTACGATCCGAACCGTAGCGCGAACATCGCGCTGGTGAAGTACCTTGACGGCGAACGTCGCTACATCATTGCACCGAAAGGTGTCTCTGCTGGCGATCGTCTCGAGTCTGGTGTTAACGCACCGATCAAGAAAGGCAACGCTCTGCCGCTGCGCAATGTTCCGGTGGGTTCCACCGTTCACTGTGTAGAGCTGAAGCCAGGCAAGGGCGCCCAGATCGCTCGTAGTGCAGGTACCAGTGCCCAGGTCGTGGCACGTGACGGTAACTACACCACGCTGCGTCTGCGCTCTGGCGAGATGCGTAAGGTGCTGTCCGAATGCCGTGCAACTCTCGGCGAAGTGGGCAACTCCGAGCACAGCCTCCGTCAACTGGGCAAGGCCGGTGCTAAGCGTTGGAGAGGCGTGCGCCCGACTGTTCGCGGTGTCGCGATGAACCCGGTCGATCACCCGCATGGTGGTGGTGAAGGTCGTACCTCTGGTGGCCGTCACCCGGTCAGCCCGTGGGGCGTCCCGACCAAGGGTCACAAGACTCGCAAGAACAAGCGCACCGATAAGCTTATCGTCCGTCGCCGCAAGGCCAAGTAACAGATATTGAGGGGTAACGGCTGTGCCACGTTCACTGAAGAAAGGTCCTTTTATTGACCTTCATCTGCTGAAGAAGGTTGAGACAGCAGTGGAAAAGAACGACCGCAAACCGATCAAGACCTGGTCGCGTCGTTCCATGATCCTGCCGAACATGGTCGGGCTCACCATTGCCGTCCATAACGGTCGCCAGCATGTCCCGGTTCTCGTTTCTGAGGAAATGGTCGGTCACAAGCTCGGCGAGTTTGCTGCCACCCGCACATACCGCGGGCACGCTGCAGATAAAAAAGCCAAACGGTAAGCCAGAGAGGATTTAAGAGATGGAAGTAGCTGCTAAGCTGCGCGGCGCTCGTTTATCCGCCCAGAAGGCCCGTTTGGTGGCTGACCAGGTGCGCGGTAAGCCGGTCGCCGAGGCGCTGAATCTGCTCGCTTTCTCACCGAAGAAGGCCGCGAAGATTGTTCGCAAGGTTCTGCAGTCCGCGATCGCGAATGCGGAAGAAAACAACGGCATGGACATTGACGAGCTTCGCGTCTCGACTATCTGTGTCGACGAGGGCATGACGCTCAAGCGCATCCAGCCACGTGCCAAAGGCCGTGCGGATCGTATCTTGAAGCGCACTTGTCATATCACCGTCAAGGTAGCCGAGAAGTAGGAGACGACCAATGGGTCAGAAAGTTAATCCGACAGGTTTCCGACTGGGTATTGTCAAGGATCATACCTCTGTCTGGTACGCCGAAGGCGCTACCTATGCCGACAAACTGAACAACGATCTGCAGGTGCGTGGATTCCTGGAAGAGCGTCTGAAAAGCGCTTCCGTGAGCCGCATCAGCATCGAGCGTCCGGCAAACAACGCCCGTATTACCATTCACACTGCCCGTCCGGGTATCGTGATCGGTAAGAAAGGTGAAGATGTCGACCGCCTTCGTCGTGAAGTTTCCGAGATGATGGGCGTTCCCGTCCACATCAACATCGAGGAGATTCGCAAGCCGGAACTCGATGCCAAGCTGGTTGCTGCCAATGTGGCAGGTCAGCTCGAGCGTCGTGTCATGTTCCGTCGTGCGATGAAGCGTGCTGTGCAGAACGCAATGCGTCTGGGCGCCAAGGGCATCAAGATTCAGCTCTCTGGTCGTCTCGGCGGTGCCGAAATCGCCCGTACCGAATGGTACCGCGAAGGCCGCGTTCCGCTTCACACCCTGCGTGCTGACATTGATTACTCCACCTTCGAAGCTCACACCACCTACGGCATCATTGGTGTCAAGGTCTGGATCTTCAAAGGCGAGATCCTCGGTGGCATCGAAGAGGTGCGAGCCAAGGCGAAGCAGCCCGCGTCCGCACCCAAGAAGAAAGGCAAGTAAGGGGGTAATCGATGTTACAGCCCAAGCGTATGAAATTCCGCAAGATGCAGAAAGGTCGCAACCGTGGCCTGGCGCATCGCGGAAGCAAGGTAAGCTTTGGTGAGTTTGGCCTGAAAGCCACCGGCCGTGGTCGTATCACCGCTCGTCAGATCGAAGCTGGCCGTCGTGCCATCACCCGTCACGTCAAGCGTGGCGGTAAGATCTGGATCCGTGTCTTCCCAGACAAGCCGATCTCCAACAAGCCGTTGGAAGTTCGTATGGGTAAAGGTAAGGGTTCTGTCGAGTACTGGGTCGCTCAGATCCAGCCCGGCAAGGTCCTCTACGAGATCGAAGGTGTATCCGAAGAGCTGGCCCGTGAAGCATTTAGCCTGGCCGCTATGAAGATGCCGATCTCCACCACCTTTGTTAAGCGGACGGTGATGTGATGAAAGCCCAAGAACTCCGTGAAAAGTCAGTCGAGGCGCTCCAGGAGCAGTTGTTCGAACTGCTGCGTGAGCAATTCAATCTGCGCATGCAGAAGGCAACAGGCCAGCTGAGCCAGGTTCACCTGCTCAAGCAGACTCGTCGCCAAATTGCTCAGGTTAAGACTGTGCTCAACCAGAAGTCAGGTGAGTAAAATGGCCGAAGAAACTAAAGCACGCACACTCACCGGCAAGGTGGTGAGTGACAAGATGGAAAAATCCATCGTTGTCATGGTCGAGCGCCGTGAGCGTCACCCGATCTATGGCAAGTACCTGAGACGCTCCACCAAGCTGCACGCCCATGATGAGGCGAATCAGGCTCGGATCGGTGACACCGTCTCTATCGCCGAGACTCGTCCGCTGTCCAAGAAGAAAGCCTGGACCCTGGTCGAGGTGGTTGAACAGGCCAAGGGTTAATCCCTAGGCCAGTTCCCACCAGGCAGTCAGATTAGGTTTGGAGAAAACCGATGATTCAGACTCAGACAATGCTGGATGTCGCCGACAACAGTGGCGCGCGCCGGGTGCAATGCATCAAGGTGCTGGGTGGTTCACACCGCCGTTACGCTCGTGTTGGAGACATCATCAAGGTCACCGTCAAAGAAGCTATCCCGCGTGGCAAGGTCAAGAAAGGCCAGGTCATGAAGGCAGTGGTCGTTCGTACCAAAGCCGGTGTCCGTCGTAATGACGGTTCCGTGATCCGCTTCGACGGTAATGCGGCCGTTCTGTTGAACAACACCAACGAACAGCCGATCGGTACCCGTATCTTCGGCCCGGTTACCCGTGAACTTCGCAGTGAGAAGTTCATGAAGATCATTTCCCTGGCGCCCGAAGTGCTGTAAGGAGCGGAAGCGGATATGCAAAAGATCAAACGTGACGATGAAGTCATCGTCATCGCCGGGAAGGACAAGGGCAAGCGCGGTACCATCAGCAAGGTGCTGAAAGGTGAGCGTCTGCTCGTGTCCGGTGTGAATATGATCAAGCGTCACACCAAGCCCAACCCGATGCTGGGCACCCAGGGGGGTATCGTCGAGCGCGAGGCTCCGATTCACGCGTCCAACGTGGCCATCTTCAACCAGGAGACCGGCAAGGCGGATCGTGTCGGAATCCAGGTACAGGAAGACGGTACTAAGGTACGCATCTTTAAGTCGACTCAGAAGCTGATCGACGCCTAACGCGAGTCGGGTACAACATGGCGAACTTGAAAGAACGTTATCAGAACGAAGTGGCCGCCCAGCTTAAAGAGCAGTTCGGCTACGCCAATGTGATGCAGGTTCCCCGCATCACCAAGGTGACCCTGAACATGGGTATCGGTGAAGCCACCGCTGACAAGAAGCTGATCGACAACGCGTTTGCCGATCTCCAGATGCTTTCTGGTCAGAAGCCCATCGTCACCAAGGCACGCAAGTCCATCGCTGGCTTCAAGGTCCGCGAAGGATGGCCGATCGGTGTTAAGGTGACCCTGCGCAGCGATCGTATGTGGGACTTCCTGGACCGTCTCGTGAACGTGGCTATCCCGCGCGTTCGTGACTTCCGTGGTCTGAACCCGAAGTCCTTCGATGGCCGTGGAAACTACTCCATGGGTGTGCGTGAGCAGATCATCTTCCCGGAGATCGAGTATGATAAGATCGACCGGATTCGTGGCCTGGACATCACCATCACCACTAGCGCCAACACCGATGATGAAGGTCGTGCGTTGCTGGGCGCGCTGAACTTCCCGTTCAAGAAATAAGGGTGGATCATGGCAAAGAAAAGCATGGTTGAGCGCGAGCTCAAGCGCACCAAGCTGGTCGCTAAGTACGCCGCCAAACGCGACGCACTGAAGACCATCATCAACGACGTCAACGCTTCTGAAGAAGAGCGCTTCGACGCACAGCTGAAGCTGCAGCAGCTGCCGCGTGATGCCAGCCCGGTCCGTCAGCGTAACCGCTGCCGTATCACTGGCCGTCCGCACGGCTACTACAACAAGTTCGGCCTGAGCCGCAACAAGCTGCGTGAAGCCGCTATGCGTGGTGACGTGCCTGGTCTGACCAAGTCCAGCTGGTAACACCACTGCAAGAATTCAGGAGCGCAACGTAAATGAGCATGCAAGACACTCTGGCGGATATGTTCACTCGTATCCGCAATGCGCAGATGGCCACCAAGGAGACGGTTACCATGCCGTCTTCCAAGCTCAAGGTTGAAGTGGCCCGCGTATTGAAGGAAGAGGGTTATATTTCCGAGTTTGCCGTCGCAGAAGGCGCCAAGCCGGAACTGACCGTGACCCTCAAGTACTTCGAAGGCAAGTCGGTTATCGAGAGCATCAAGCGTATTTCCAAGCCGTCCCTGCGCCAGTACAAAGGCAAGGGTGAGCTTCCGAAAGTCGCAGATGGCCTGGGTATTGCGATCGTTTCCACCTCCCGGGGCGTGATGACCGATCGTGCGGCCCGTCAAGCTGGTGTCGGCGGCGAAGTCCTCTGCACCGTATTCTAGGAGTTTGGAATGTCCCGCGTAGCCAAGTATCCGGTTAAATTGCCGAACGGCGTCGAGGCAAAGCTCGACGGCGACAAGCTGACCGTGAAGGGCAGCAAAGGCCAGCTGGAACTGACCGTCCACCAGGACGTGGTCATCTCTATGGAAGAAGGTCAGATGACCTTCGCTCCGTCCGAGACCGCCAAGAACTGGGCAATGGTTGGTACCACTCGTGCTCTGGTCAACAACATGGTGTCTGGTGTTTCCGAAGGCTTCACCAAGTCTCTGGAAATCAATGGTGTGGGTTATCGTGCCCAGGCCAAAGGCCAGACAATCAACCTGACACTGGGCTTCTCACACCCGGTCGACTATGAACTGCCGGCAAGTGTTACGGCTGAAACGCCGAAGAACACTCAGATCGTCCTCACGTCTGCTGACAAGCAGGCTTTGGGTCAGGTCGCCGCAGAGATTCGCGCATTCCGTCCGCCGGAGCCCTACAAGGGCAAAGGTATTCGGTACAGCGACGAAGTCGTCCGTCGTAAAGAAGCCAAGAAGAAGTAAGGCAGGGTTATGAACGCGAAGAAAGAATCTCGTCTCCGTCGTGCCCGCCGCGCTCGTGCGAAAATCCGCGAGCTGGGCGTGTTTCGCCTGTGCGTGAACCGCACCCCGCGTCACATCTACGCGCAGATCATCTCGCCGGATGGCGGCCAGGTCCTGGCCACCGCATCCACGCTCGACAAGAGCCTGCGCGAAGGTTCTACCGGTAACTCGGACTCCGCCGCCAAGGTGGGTGCTCTGATTGCCGAGCGCGCGAAGGAAGCGGGTATCAAGCAAGTGGCTTTCGATCGCTCCGGGTACAAGTACCACGGTCGCGTGAAGGCCCTGGCCGATGCCGCACGTGAAGGCGGCCTGGAATTCTAAAGGGTTTTACGATGGCGAATATCGAACAGAAGGGCGGTGACCTGCAAGAGAAGCTCGTGCAGATCAACCGCGTCGCCAAGGTAGTCAAGGGCGGCCGTATCTTCGGTTTCACCGCTCTGACTGTCGTTGGTGACGGCAATGGTCGTGTTGGCTTCGGCCGTGGCAAGGCGCGTGAAGTGCCGGTCGCGATCCAGAAGGCAATGGACCAAGCTCGTCGCAACATGATCAAGGTTGACCTGAAGGGCCACACCCTGCAGTACCCGGTGAAGGCTCGTCACGGCGCATCCAAGATCTACATGCAGCCAGCGTCCGAAGGTACCGGCATCATTGCCGGCGGTGCGATGCGTTCCGTGCTCGAACTGGCAGGCGTCCATGACGTCCTGGCCAAGTGCTACGGTTCCACCAATCCGGTCAACGTGGTGCGCGCGACCATCAACGGTCTCGCTGCCATGAAATCTCCGGAAGACATCGCCGCCAAGCGTGGCCTGTCTGTCGACAAGATTGCGGGGTAAGGCACCATGGCAGCTAAGATCACGGTAACCCAGATCCGCAGCACCATCGGCGTCCTCGAAAAGCACAAGGCCACTATGAAAGGTCTTGGCCTGCGCCGCATCGGTCACACTGTCGAGCTGGAAGACACCCCCGCGGTACGCGGCATGATCAACAAGGTTCACTACCTTGTCCGTGTTGAGGGAGAGTAATCCATGAAATTGAATACCCTGAGTCCGGCCCCGGGCTCCAAGCACGCTGCAAAGCGTGTCGGTCGTGGTATCGGCTCCGGTCTTGGTAAGACCGGCGGTCGTGGCCACAAGGGCCAGAAGTCCCGTTCCGGTGGCAGCGTCAAGCCGGGCTTCGAAGGCGGTCAGATGCCTATGCAGCGTCGCCTGCCGAAGTTTGGTTTCACTTCCGCGAAGTCTCTGATTTCCGAAGAAGTGCGCCTGAGCGAACTGGCACTGGTAGACGGTGAGATCGTCGACCTCGAAACGCTGAAGAAGGCCAACGTGCTTCGTGATTCCACGAAGTTCGCGAAGGTCATGCTCTCCGGCGAACTGGACAAGGCAGTCACGGTTCGCGGCATTAAGGTCACCAAGGGTGCCCGTGCTGCGATCGAAGCTGCCGGTGGCAAGGTAGAGGACTAAATGGCTAAGTCAGGAAACGTACCGGCGATGCAGGGAAGTGGGTTGAGCGAACTCTGGGCGCGTTTGCGCTTCGTGTTCATCGCCATCGTGGTGTACCGAATCGGTGCACACATCCCCGTTCCTGGTATCAATCCTGACCAGCTTGCTGCCTTGTTCAGGGAAAACCAGGGCACCATCCTGAGCATGTTCAACATGTTCTCCGGTGGTGCACTGGAGCGAATGAGTATCTTCGCGCTGGGCATCATGCCCTACATATCCGCGTCGATCATCATGCAGCTCCTGACGGTGGTCTCGCCTCAGCTTGAGCAGTTGAAAAAGGAAGGCGAGGCCGGCCGTCGCAAGATCAGCCAGTACACGCGCTACGGCACGGTAGTACTGGCCCTGGTCCAATCGATCGGCATGGCAGTCGGACTGGTCGGAAACGGTGTCGCCTATTCCGCTGACTTCAGCTTCTACTTCACCGCCGTGAGTACGTTCGTGGCTGGTGCAGTGTTCCTGATGTGGCTGGGAGAGCAGATCACCGAGAAGGGTATCGGCAACGGGATCTCACTGATCATCTTTGCTGGTATTGTCGCCGGGCTGCCGAGTGCCATCGGCCAGTCTTTCGAACTGGCGCGCAATGATGGTGCCTGGAATGTGCTTCCGCTGCTGGCGCTGACGCTGCTCGCAGTCATTACCGTTGCCTTCGTGGTGTTCATCGAGCGCGGCCAACGCCGCATCACGGTGAACTATCCGCGCCGTCAGGTTGGCAACAAGATGTATGCAGGTCAGAGCAGCTACTTGCCGATGAAGGTCAACATGGCCGGGGTCATCCCGCCGATCTTCGCGTCAAGCATCCTGCTGTTCCCTGCGTCGATGGGTCAATGGTTTGGCCAGAGTGAAAGCATGCAATGGTTGCAGACGGCATCTCAGGCTCTCGGGCCGGGTCAGCCACTGTATATCTTGCTTTTCGCTGCCGCTGTAGTATTCTTCTGCTTCTTCTACACGGCGCTGGTCTTCAATCCGAAGGATGTTGCTGACAACCTCAAGAAGTCAGGAGCGTTTCTGCCGGGTATTCGCCCAGGCGAACAGACCGCCCGTTACATCGATAAGGTGATGACTCGCCTGACGCTGTTCGGCGCCCTCTACATCACCCTAGTCTCCCTGATGCCTCAATTCCTCGTTGTTGCATGGCAGGTTCCGTTCTATTTCGGCGGCACCTCTCTGCTCATCGTGGTCGTGGTGGTCATGGACTTCATGGCCCAGGTGCAGTCGCATCTGATGTCGAATCAGTATGCGTCGGTGATGAAGAAGGCCAACCTCAAAGGCTATGGCAGCGGTGGCATGATGCGCTGATTGCGCAGCCCCTGTTAGCAAACTGGAGAGAACGATGAAAGTTCGAGCTTCCGTCAAGAAAATTTGCCGTAACTGCAAGATCATTCGGCGTCGTGGCGCAGTGCGGGTCATCTGCACTGAGCCCCGCCACAAGCAGCGTCAGGGCTAATTCCCTCGACCCGCTTAGCTGAATACAAGCTCGGGTGCTGGCATACCCCCTTGTTCCCAATGGGATCAAGGGGTATGCTATTGCGCCCTTTGTGGATGTAAAATCCGCCGCTAACCTTTCGGAGAAAACTGATGGCCCGTATTGCTGGCGTCAATATCCCGGACAACAAGCACGCGGCGATCTCGCTGACTTATATCTTCGGGATTGGCCGTACGCGTGCACAGCAGATCTGCGCCGCTCTCGGTTTAGAACCGAGCGTCAAGATCGCTGATCTGTCTGTTGAACAACTGGACCTGGTTCGTGCCGAGGTGGGTAAGTACACCGTCGAAGGCGACCTGCGTCGTGAGATCACGCTGAACATCAAGCGTCTCATGGACCTCGGTTGCTATCGTGGCCTGCGCCATCGTCGTGGTCTTCCGTTGCGCGGTCAGCGCACCAAGACCAACGCACGTACACGCAAAGGTCCGCGTAAACCGATTCGCAAGTAAACGAACTGGCGTTTAGACAGGAAACATCTAATGGCTAACCCGAGTAAGCGCAAGAAGGTTAAAAAGCAGGTAGTGGATGCCATCGCGCATATCCACGCCTCTTTTAACAACACTATCGTGACGATCACAGACCGCCAGGGCAATGCTCTTTCCTGGGCAACTGCCGGTGGTTCGGGTTTTCGTGGTTCTCGCAAGAGCACCCCGTTCGCTGCGCAAGTCGCAAGTGAACGTGCAGCGACCGCTGCAGCCGAATATGGTGTGAAGAACGTCGACGTGCTGGTCAAGGGCCCGGGTCCGGGTCGTGAGTCCGCCGTGCGTGCTCTCAATGCCGCAGGCTTCCGCGTGCAAAGCATCACCGACGTGACCCCCATCCCGCATAATGGGTGCCGTCCGCCGAAGAAACGCCGCGTTTAAGGAGACAGACTCATGGCTCGTTATATTGGACCGAAGTGCAAACTGTCTCGTCGTGAAGGCACCGACCTCTTCCTGAAGAGTGGCGTGACTCCGTTCGAGAAGAAGTGCAAATCCGAACAACCCCCGGGTGTTCATGGCCAGCGCCGTCAGCGTCTTTCAGACTACGGCCTGCAGCTGCGTGAAAAGCAGAAGGTACGTCGCATGTACGGCGTGCTGGAAAAGCAATTCCGCAACTACTACAAAGAAGCCGCTCGCCTCAAGGGTGCGACCGGTGAGGTTCTGCTCCAGCTCCTCGAGACTCGTCTCGACAACGTCGTCTACCGCATGGGCTTCGGCTCCACGCGTTCCGAGGCACGTCAGCTGGTCAGCCACAAGGCGATCGCCGTGAACGGCCGTACCGTCAACGTTGCTTCCTTCAAAGTGAAGGCTGGCGATGTGGTCACCGTTCGTGAGAAGGCCAAGAACCAGGCTCGCATCCAGCAGTCTCTGGCACTCGCTGCCAACCGCGGTGATGTCTCCTGGGTCGACGTCGACTCCAAGAAGATGGAAGGCACTTTCAAGGCTGTCCCCGAGCGTGGCGACCTGTCTGCCGATATCAACGAAAACCTGATCGTCGAGCTGTACTCCAAGTAATGTAACGCCGGGCCGATTCGTCGGCCCGGCTGGAGTACCCAGATTATCCGTTTGGCAGCCTTAAAGGTGTTCTTATGCAGCGCTCAGTGACAGAGTTTCTCCGTCCTCGCGATATCAAGGTCGAGGAAGTCAGCGCCCATCACGCGCGAATCGTCCTCGAACCCTTCGAGCGTGGTTTCGGCCACACCCTGGGGAATGCTCTGCGTCGCATCCTGCTTTCTTCCATGCCCGGCTGTGCCGTCGTGGAAGCTGAGATCGAAGGCGTTCTGCACGAGTACAGCGCCATTGAAGGGGTGCAGGAGGATGTAATCGAAATCCTGCTGAACCTCAAGGACGTGGCCATCAAGATGCATGGTCGCGACGAAGCTGTGCTGGCGCTGAACAAGAAGGGCCCGGGTATCGTGACTGCTGGCGACATAGCTGGCGACCACGATCTCGAAATCGTGAATCCGGATCACGTCATCGCTCACCTCAATGATGGTGGCGAGCTGAAGATGCAGCTCAAGATCGCTCGTGGCCGCGGCTACGAAGCGGCAGATGCTCGTATCTCTGCTGATGACGAATCACGTGCCATTGGCCGCCTCCAGCTGGATGCGACCTTTACCCCGGTTCGTCGGGTCTCCTATGCCGTCGAGGCTGCGCGTGTTGAACAGCGCACCAACCTCGACAAGCTGGTGATCGACCTGGAAACCGACGGCACACTGGATCCGGAAGAAGCGATCCGCCGCTCCGCAACTATCCTGCAGGAGCAGCTGGCCGCCTTCGTTGATCTGGAAGCAGACAAGGAACAGGAAGTCGAAGAAGAGGAAGATCAAATCGATCCGATCCTTCTCCGTCCCGTAGACGATCTTGAGCTGACTGTTCGCAGTGCGAACTGTCTCAAGGCCGAGAATATCTATTACATCGGTGATCTCATTCAGCGCACCGAAGTTGAGCTGCTGAAGACCCCGAATCTCGGCAAGAAGTCCTTGAATGAAATCAAGGACGTGCTGTCCGCGCGTGGTCTGTCCCTCGGCATGCGGTTGGAAAACTGGCCGCCCGCAAGCCTGAAGGACGACAAGGCTTCCGCTTAAGGAAGCCCGGTCGGCTCAAGCCCCAGACTGGTAAGGAATCACAACCATGCGTCATCGTAAGAGTGGTCGTCACCTGAACCGTACCAGCTCTCACCGTGAAGCCATGTTCAAGAACATGTGCATCTCTCTGGTAGAGCACGAAGTCATCAAGACTACCCTGCCGAAAGCCAAGGAACTGCGTCGTCATATCGAGCCGCTGATCACCCTGGCCAAGCAGGACACCGTTGCGAACCGCCGTTTGGCGTTCTCTCGCACGCGCTCCAAGGAAGCGGTCGGCAAGCTCTTCAATGAGCTCGGCCCGCGCTACACCTCCCGTCCGGGCGGTTACCTGCGCATCCTGAAGTGCGGCTATCGCGCCGGTGACAATGCCCCGATGGCATTCGTCGAGCTGGTCGATCGTCCGGTTGCCTCCGAGGCAGCGGGCGAAGAGTAAGCTTCGGCTTGCTTCGTCCACAAGAAAAGGCCAACCCTCGCGGGTTGGCCTTTTTTTTATATCTGGCATATGCCTGGCAGTTGGTCGGGTGACACTGGCGTGTCATTTGCTGGAAGGTCCACCTCGCCCCCGCGGTGTGTTGAGGATGTGCTGGGGCGAGGTGAGTCAGAGGGGCTGAGGGGCCCAAGCCGGCGCCTAGCGGCTGGTCTCGGCCTTCTTCTTGCTGCTCGCGGTGGCACTAGTGGCTTTCTGGCGCTCCAGCAGCGGGGCCAGGAAGCGGCCGGTGTGCGAGATCTCCTGCGTGGCCAGTTGCTCCGGCGTGCCTTCGGCGATGATCTGGCCGCCGCCTGAGCCACCTTCCGGACCAAGGTCGATCAGCCAGTCGGCGGTCTTGATCACATCCAGGTTGTGCTCGATCACGACCACGGTATTGCCGTGATCGCGCAGACGGTGCAACACGACCAGCAGCTGGCGAATATCCTCGAAGTGCAGGCCAGTGGTCGGCTCATCGAGAATATAGAGCGTCTTGCCGGTATCACGCTTGGCCAGCTCGCGCGCCAGCTTGACGCGCTGGGCTTCACCACCGGACAGCGTGGTCGCACTCTGGCCGAGGCGGACGTAGGAGAGGCCGACATCCATCAGTGTCTGCAGACGGCGGGCAATGGCCGGCACCGGCGAGAAGAACTCCAGCGCCTCCTCGATGGTCATCTCCAGCACTTCGTGGATGTTCTTGCCCTTGTACTGCACCTCGAGGGTCTCGCGGTTATAGCGCTTGCCCTTGCAGACATCGCAGGGGACGTACATGTCGGGCAGGAAGTGCATCTCGACCTTGATCAGGCCATCGCCCTGACAGGCCTCACAGCGGCCGCCCTTGACGTTGAAGCTGAAGCGGCCCGGTTTGTAGCCGCGGGCACGTGCTTCCTGGGTGCCGGAGAACAGCTCGCGAATCGGCGTGAAGATGCCGGTATAGGTCGCCGGGTTGGAGCGCGGCGTCCGTCCGATGGGGCTCTGGTCGATATCCACCATCTTGTCGAACAGATCCAGCCCTTCGATGGTGCCATAAGGCGCAGGCGTCAGGGTGGTGGCCCGATTGAGCTCACGCGCCGCCAGCGGCATCAGGGTGGCATTGATCAGCGTCGACTTGCCTGAGCCCGAGACCCCGGTGATGCACGTCAGCAGGCCTGTCGGCAGCGTCAGCGTCACATCCTGCAGGTTGTTGCCGGTGGCACCGGTCAGGCGCAGCACCTTGTCAGGGTTGGCCGGAAGGCGGTAGGGCGGCACGGCGATCTCGCGCTCGCCACTCAGATATTGACCGGTCAATGAGCCAGGCGTGGCCTCGATCTGCTCCGGCGTGCCCTGGGCGACGATCTCGCCACCATGCACGCCGGCACCCGGGCCGATATCCAGCACGTGGTCGGCGGCGCGGATCGCATCTTCATCATGCTCGACCACGATCACGGTATTGCCCAGGTCGCGCAGATGGATCAGCGTCTTGAGCAGGCGATCATTGTCACGCTGATGCAGGCCGATGGACGGCTCATCGAGGATGTACATCACCCCGACCAGGCCGGCACCGATCTGGCTGGCGAGACGGATACGCTGCGCCTCACCGCCAGACAGGGTGTCGGCGCTGCGCTCTAGGGTCAGATAGTCGAGGCCGACATTGACGAGAAATTCGAGGCGCGCCTGGATCTCATGCACGATCTTGGCGGCGATTTCGCCCTTGCGTCCCGGCAGGCTCAGCTTGCCGAACTCTTCCCATGCTTCACCGATCGGCTGACGCACGACCTCGGAGAGTGTGCGGTCATCGACATAGACGTTGCGCGCTTCACGACGCAGGCGCGAGCCGTCGCAGCTTGGGCACGGCTGGACCGCCAGATAGCGGGCGAGGTCCTCGCGCACCATGTTGGATTCGGTCTCGCGGTAACGGCGCTCCATGTTGGGCAGCACGCCCTCGAAGGGGTGCTCGCGGGTTACCTTGCGGCCACGGTCATTCACGTAGCTGAAGGCGATGTCCTCGCGGCCACTGCCATTGAGCACGGCGTCACGCGCTTCATCGCTGAGCGACTCCCAGGCCGCCTCCAGCGCAAAACCATAATGCTCGGCAACGGCCTGCAGCTGGCTGAAGTAGTAGACGCTGCGACGGTCCCAGCCCTTGATGACGCCTTCGGCCAGTGACAGTTCAGGGTGGCTGATCAGTTTCTCGGGATCGAAATACTGCTTCACGCCCAGGCCGTCACAGGTCGGGCAGGCGCCGGCCGGGTTGTTGAAGGAGAACAGGCGCGGTTCCAGCTCGGCCAGCGCATAGCCACACACCGGACAGGCGAAGCGCGAAGAGAAGACCAAGTCTTCCTGTTCGCCATCCATGAAGTGCAGGCGAGCGCTACCGTCGGCCAGATTCAGCGCGGTCTCGAAGGATTCGGCCAGGCGTTGCTTGAGGTCTTCGCGCACCTTGAAGCGATCGACGACGACGTCGATGTCATGCTTCTTGTTCTTCTCCAGCGGCTTGAGGTCATCCAGCTCGACGATCACACCGTCGATGCGAGCCCGCACGAAGCCCTGGGCGCGCAGCTCGGAGAGCAGCTGTAGATGCTCCCCCTTGCGGCCACTGACCACTGGAGCCAGCAGCATCAGCTTGCTGCCTTCCGGCAGGGCGAGGGCCTGATCGACCATCTGCGAGATGGTCTGGGCTTCCAGGTCGATGCCGTGATCCGGACAGCGTGGCGTACCGGCGCGGGCATACAGCAGGCGCAGATAGTCATAGATCTCGGTAATGGTGCCGACGGTGGAGCGCGGGTTGTGCGAGGTCGATTTCTGTTCGATGGAAATCGCCGGCGACAGACCTTCAATATGGTCGATGTCCGGCTTTTCCATCATCGACAGGAACTGACGTGCGTAGGTGGACAGTGATTCGACGTAGCGCCGCTGTCCCTCGGCGTAGAGAGTGTCAAAGGCAAGTGATGACTTGCCGGAACCGGAAAGTCCGGTCACCACGATCAGCTTGTCACGCGGCAGTTCGACATCGATGTTCTTGAGGTTGTGGGTGCGCGCACCCCTCACCTGAATCCTGTCCATTGCCACCTCGGGCTGCGTCGATAAAAGCAACGATTATAAGGCGCGGGTGAAACACCCGGCAAAGGCTGCATGCTTTCAAAGCCGCCAAGCGGGCCTTAGAATATGCAGTCCATTGGTGGGCGACCACCCTTGGACGTCACATCTCGGCGACCCACGTGGTCGGCCTCCCTCTTCTTGACTGTCATGCTCCGGAGCCCGCCGCCGCCCATGAAAACCTCTCGACTGCTCGCGCCGGAACGCCGCGCCATCGTCGGCCTTGCCAGCCTCTATGCGACTCGCATGCTGGGGCTGTTCATGGTGTTGCCGGTACTGGCGCTCTATACCCGTGACCTGGCCGGTGCGACGCCGACTCTGGTCGGTGTGGCGCTGGGCGGCTACGGGCTGACCCAGGCATTGCTGCAGATTCCGTTCGGCTGGCTGTCAGACCGGCTGGGGCGCAAGGCCGTGATCGGCTTCGGACTCGGGTTGTTCATTCTGGGCTCGCTGGTCGCGGCGACGGCCAACAGCATCGAGATGATCATCCTCGGGCGCTGTCTGCAAGGCAGCGGCGCCGTGGCGGGGGCGATCATGGCACTGCTGGCCGATCAGACCCGGGAGGAGGTTCGCACCATGGCGATGGCCTCCATCGGCATGTCGATCGGGGTCGCCTTTGCGCTGGCGATGGTCGCAGGGCCATTGGCCGCAGACGCCTTCGGCCTGTCGGGGGTCTTCTGGTTGACCGCCGTGATGGCCGTCGCGAGCCTGTTCGTGCTCTGGAAACTGGTGCCAGCTGCGCCCAGGCGTCAACATCAGGATGTGGGGCTTGATAGGCGCCAGCTCAAGGGTATCCTCGCGAATTCCGCATTGTTGCGCATGGATGTGTCGATCTTTGCGCTGCACATGATCCTGACCGCCTGCTTCGTGGCCATCCCCCAGCAGCTGGTCAATTTCGGCATCGCTCCTGCACTTCACGGCTGGATCTACCTACCATTGATGGGGCTGGCCTTTATCGCCATGCTGCCGCTGGTCATCGTGGCCGAGAAGTATCGGCGCATGAAGCCTGTCTTCCTAGGGGCCGTCGCGACCATCGCGACAAGCTTGCTGCTGCTGGGAGTCGATGGCATCGAGCATGCGGGGCTGGCGATGTTCCTCGGCCTGCTGTGGCTGTTCTTCGTCGCCTTCAACCTGCTTGAGGCGACCTTGCCGTCGATGATCTCCAAACTGGCCCCGGCCGGTGCCAAGGGCACGGCGATGGGGGTCTATTCCACCAGTCAATTCCTGGGTGCCTTCGTGGGTGGTGTCGGGGGTGGCTGGCTGACCGGGCATTTCGGTCTGAGTGGAGTGTTCTTCGCCATGGGACTGGTCGCCATTCTGTGGCTGGTTGTGGTGTGGGGCATGCAACCGCCGCGACATCTGGGCAGTGAAGTGATCGGCCTGTCCCCCGAGGCCTCGCAATTGTCGGCCGTCGAGCTGCAGACACGCCTGCTGGCCATCGTCGGCGTGGAAGAGGCGCTCGTGGTGCGTGAGGAACGGGTCGCTTATCTCAAGGTCACACGCGATACACTGGATGACAAGGCGCTGGCCCGATTCACTCGCCAGCGTGATGACGAAACTCCGGCAGGCGCGGAAGTGCCTGCCAGCTGAACCCTGACATCGGCAATACATTGCCGGTGCACTTGATACCTTCTCCAGTGCCCATGGCGCACTGGTCTATTTGCAGGAGTAATCTTCATGGCTCGTGGCGTAAACAAGGTCATTCTGATCGGTAATCTCGGTCAAGACCCGGAAGTTCGCTTCACCCCGTCCGGTAGTGCGGTGTGCAACCTGAACCTCGCGACGACGGACACCTGGAACGATCGCCAGAGCGGTCAGCGTCAGGAACGTACCGAATGGCACCGTGTGGTGATGTTCAACAAGCTGGCTGAAGTGGCCCAGCAATATGTCAAGAAAGGCTCCCGCCTGTATATTGAAGGCCGCCTGCAGACGCGCAAGTGGCAGGATCAGAACGGCAATGACCGTTACAGCACGGAAATCGTGGCCAACGACATGCAGATGCTGGATACGCGTGGGGAAGGTGGCGGCGGCAACTTCGCTGGTGGTCGCCCGCAGCAGGCGCCTCAGCAGGGCGGCCAACAACCGGCCGCAGCTCCCCAGCAAGGTGGCCAGTTTGGTGCTCAACAGCCGGCCCCGCAGCAAGGTGGCCAGTTCGGTGGTCAGCAGCCGGCCCCTCAGCAAGGCGGTCAGTTCGGTGGTCAGCAGCCGGCACCTCAGCAGGGCAACAACTTCGGTGGCCAGCAGCCTGCCCAGCAGAACAACTCCCAGAACAACAATTTCGGTGCGCCGCCCGCGGGCAGCTTCGATGATTTCGATGATGAAATCCCGTTCTGAATAAAGTTTTTCGCCTGTGCGCCGATAGAACGCGCAAGCGATGACGATGAAAAGGCCCTCGTTCAGCGAGGGCTTTTTTTTGAATTAACCATGAGGTTTTCTTGATTCTGTTTATATAAACAACTGTTTTTTCATGAGTTATCGCTGATATTGAAAAATGATTTCGAGCGCGACATCCAGTGGCTTGTGCCGCGCGTAAGGGTGGTTGGGCGCGAGTCATACATGCGTTGCAAACGAGCGTTGTGCAATAACGCTTCGTGTCCGTATTCTTTTGTTATCTCGCCGCTGGGCTGCCAAGGTTGTCGGGTGGCAATCCATGGCCTGAGAAGCCTGTCGTGGTACTCCAGAGAGGGTGCTGGCGACATGACGCCGTTGTCGGATTTCCGCCCCTATCCTGCCGACTGTGGCATGCCCCTGATGATCGAGGTTATTCATGCATGGCAGTTATTCCTATCCACTGGTCGCCCTGTCAATCGTGGTCGCCGTGCTGGCTTCACATGCAGCGCTGCAGCTGATTCGTCAGGTCGCGCTGGCCCCTTCGCGCGCCACCAGCCTGGGTTGGCTGGTGGGCGGATCCGTGGCGATGGGGCTGGGTATCTGGGCCATGCATTTCATCGGCATGCTGGCATATGAAAGTCAGACTTCGGTCACCTATGCGCCCGGTCTGACGGCGTTGTCGGTGCTGATCGCGATGCTGGCCTCGGGGCTGGCGCTCTGGGTGAATACGCTGCCACGTCTGACGCCGATGTTGTTGATGACGAGCGGGGCCATCATGGGCGGTGGCATCGCCACGATGCACTACACCGGCATGGCGGCGATGCAGATGAACATGCCCTACCGCTATGACCCGCTGCTGTTCGCGGTGTCCATCGTGGTGGCGGTGGTGGCCGCGACGGCGGCCCTGTGGCTGGGAGGCTTCTTCTTGCGCCAGCGTCGCCCCAATCGCACTTATCAGGCCTTGGCGGCCGGCGCGATGGGGCTTGCCATCGCCGGCATGCATTACATCGGCATGGCGGCGATGGAGATGATGCCGTTGACCACGCCCATCATCTCCCCCGCCGGGGCGGGCATGAACTCCGGGCAGAATCTGTGGCTGGCCCTGGCCATCGCGATCGCGACCCTGGCTGTACTGGGGCTGGCACTCCTGGCCATCAGTGCCGAGCAGCGCATGCGTCGCAGCCGTCATTACCGTTCGCGTCTGGATGGTCTGCTGGAGTATCGGACCCGAGAGCTGCGTCATGAGCGCGATCAGGTGGCGGTCATGCTGGATTCCATCGATGAGGGAGTGATCAGCCTCGATCGCGAGGGCCACATCCAGCACATCAACCCCATCGCTGCCGAATTGTGTGGCTGGGACCCGTCGCTGGCCCGCGGGCGCCCCTGGACGCGTATCTTGCAGCTGCGCCATGAAGGTACGTTGCAGTCCGTTGCCAACCAGCTGGAAGGGGTCTTGCAGCGCGGCGAAGTGGTCCACATGTCCAGCCAGACGCTACTGGTGGCACGCGATGGCAGTGAATGTGCCGTTGAGCTCAAGGCCTCGCCCGTGCGCCGTCGCAGTGGGGATGTCGAGGGGGCGGTACTGGTCTTCCGCGACATCAGCTATCGCCAGGCCATGATTCGGCGCCTCAACTTCCAGGCACATCACGACAGCCTGACAGGGCTGCACAATCGCACCGCCTTCGATGACTCTCTCACCGAGGCGTTGGTCGATGGCGGTTTTCATCAGCTGCTGTACCTGGACCTCGACTTCTTCAAGGTGGTCAATGACACCTGCGGCCACGCGGCCGGAGACACCGTATTGCGCGAGCTCTCCGCGCTGATGCGAGCACATGTGCGGGAAACGGATGTACTGGCGCGCCTGGGGGGCGATGAATTCGCCGTGTTGCTCTATCGCTGCTCTCGCGAGCAGGCCATCGAGCGTGCCGAAGCGCTGTGCGCGGCCGTCAGTGCCTATCGCTACTACGATGAGGGGCGGCCATTCCAGTTGGGCGTCAGTATCGGGGTCGCGCCGGTCGAAAGCGGTCTCCAGGCTTCCGAGGTCCTGCGTCAGGCGGATGGTGCCTGCTACATGGCCAAGCAGAGCGGGCGCAATCAGGTGCATGCCTACCATGACGGAGATGCTGGGTTCGAGCGCGCCCAGCGCGAGGTGCAGTGGCTGCCGCTGCTGCACGAGGCGCTGGAGAATGATCGCTTCACGCTTTACATCCAGCCGATCCGCTCGCTGAGTGATGCCACCAGCAAGCCCTACTACGAGGTGCTGCTGCGCTACGTCAACGACTCGGGCGAGCACCTGGCCCCGGCGCACTTCATGGCGACGGCGGAGCGATTCGGCCTGATGCCCGAGATTGATATCTGGGTCGTCACCCAGGCGCTGCAGGTTCTTGAGTCTGATGACGGTCGCATCGAGTCGGACGCCGTGCTGGCGATCAATCTCTCCGGCCAGAGCATGGGCGATCTGCGCATGCGCGATCAGCTGGCGGCGCTGGTCACGCAAAGCTCCGTCATGCCACAGCGGCTGTGCTTCGAGATCACCGAGACGGCGGCCATCAGCAATCTGGCCCAGGCGCGCGAGTTCATCTACAGCATGCGCCGGCTCGGCTGCAGCTTCGCTCTGGACGACTTTGGCAGCGGCATGTCGTCCTTTGCCTATCTCAAGGAGCTGCCGGTCAATCAGCTCAAGATCGACGGCGCCTTCGTGCGCAACCTGACACGCGATAGCCTTGACGCCGCCATCGTCTCCGCCATCTGTGGCATCTGTGCCCAGATGGGCATCATCACGGTGGCGGAATATGTCGAGCGTCTTGAGCTGATTCCCGCCCTCGAGTTGATCGGTGTCGACTTCGTGCAAGGCTACGGCATCGGCCGCCCTCACCCGATCGGCGCCCCGCTGATCCCCATCACTCCACGCAACAACGGGCCTGCAGCCAGTCTGCAAGGTTGATAGAATGACATCTTTGCATCGTCGCCTCTTGCGGCGATGCGCCTGTTTGCTGGAGCCTGCCTGTGAAACTCTTGCTGCTAGATGCCGGGCATTGTCTTGGCCTGGGTCTTATCCGTGCGGCCGGTACGCGCGCTGACCTGGAGCTCAATGCCGTCGAGTCAGACCGTATCGATGCCGATGACATCCGTGCCAGCCAGGCGGATGTCGTCATCGTGCCGCCGTTCGCACGTCCGGCCGATTCCGCACCTGCCGAGGTGATGGCGCATGCCGAGGCGGTGGAGCAAGTACTGGCCGCCTGCATCGAGACCGGCACACCGCTGGTATGGTGCGTGGCAGATCAGATGTTCGAGCAGGGCGGCGAAGGCTTGCTCGACGAGGACGAAGTGCCCTCGCCGATCGATACGGCGCTGCGCCGCGTCATCGCGACCGGTGATCGCATCCGTGCCGAGCTGCCCAATCACCTGATCGTGCGCCTGGGCCCGCTGTTCGGTCCGGAAGGGCGCGATGCCTGGTTGCCGACGTTGATCGAACGCCTGCTGGCGGGGGAGGAGGTGCGTGCTGCCGAGGACGTCATACTGTGCCCGACCAGTGTCGATGCCGTGGCGATGGCGTTGATCGGCATGCTTCAGCAACAGCGCTGCGGTGCGGACGCCTGGGGAGCCTATCATCTGGCCGGCACCGAGCCCATCAGCACCTACGCCTTCGTCAGTGTCGTGCGCACCCAGTTGATCACCCGCCTCGAGGGGCTGGGCGAGACGGTGGCCGCAGGCCCGCTCAAGGCGCTGACCCTCAACGCCGGTACGCCGCTGCGGCGTGTGCTCAACTGCCGTCGCGTGCTGGACACCTTCGGTGTGCATCAGAAGCCGTGGCGCCTCGAACTATCCCGCCTGATGGATGACTGGATCGCGCAGCGCGCCTCCGGCTCATCTCGCCCTGATTCGATCTGACCTGTGGAGACTGTGCCTGTGAATGCGCTGCGTAGCGTGCTGTTTTATGTAGGTTATTTCATGGCGTTGCTGCTCAGCGCCGTGGTGCTGGTGCCGCTGGCGGCCTGCCTTCCGCTACAGGCGCGCTACCGTGTCCTGCATAGCTACAACCATATCGTGTTGTGGTGGTTCCGCCTGACCTGCGGCGTGAAGGTGCAGGTGAGCGGGCGTGACACCTTGCCGGAGGGGGCCTGCGTACTGCTGGCCAACCACCAGAGCGAGTGGGAAACCATCTATCTGCAGGTGGCCAAGCGCCCGCTATGTACCGTGATCAAGCAGGAGCTGCTGAAGATTCCGGTCTTCGGCTGGGGGCTGAAGCTGCTGGAACCGATTCCGCTGGATCGCACCCAGCCGGCCAAGGCGCTCAAGCAGGTGCTGTCAGTGGGTACCCAGCGCCTCAAGGACGGCTTTACCGTGCTGATCTTCCCGGAAGGCACGCGCATCGCGCCGGGCACCCGCAAGAAGTTCAACAAGTCCGGCGCCGCGATTGCCTGCCGTGCCGGCGTGCCGGTGGTGCCGGTGGCGCACAATGCCGGTGAGATCTGGCCCAATGACAGCTGGATCAAGCGCCCGGGCACCATCCATGTCGCCTATGGCCCGGCCATCGAGACGGCGGGGCGCAAGCCGGATGTGGTGATCGCCGACGTCGAGGCCTGGGTCGAGGCCAAGCTGCAGGAAATCTCCAGCGTCCAGCGCCCGCCGCTGGAAGAGGAAGCGGCGGCCGATAGTGTCGGTGCCTGACTTTCTGACGCCTTCCCTGTTGCTCGTCTGATGCATCCGGTGCTGCCAGCAAGCACCGGACAGCCAGCAAAAAGGCCGCCCCGAAGGGCGGCCTTTTCGTGTCTCACACCAGCGCATATCTGCACACTGCATGTCTGCTGAACGCGTGCTGAATCAGTCCTGGAAACGTTCCAGAATCAAGCAGGCGTTGGTGCCACCGAAGCCGAAGCTGTTGGACAGCACACGGTCGATCTTGACGCCATCACGACGGGTCGTGACGATGTCGAGGCCTTCGGCGCGGTCATCCAGCTCACTGACATTGGCAGACGCGGCAATGAAGTCGTTCTCCATCATCAGCATGGAGTAGATGGCTTCCTGCACGCCAGTGGCGCCCAGAGAGTGACCCGTCAGCGACTTGGTCGAGCTCATTGCCGGGCTGGCGGCGCCGAAGACTTCCTGGATGGCCTTGAGTTCAGCCACATCGCCCACCGGCGTCGAGGTGCCGTGGGTGTTGATGTAGTCGATATCGCCATTCACGGTCGCCATCGCCTGGCGCATGCAGCGTGCTGCACCTTCGCCGGACGGTGCCACCATGTCGTGACCATCGGAGGTCGCGCCATAGCCGGTCACTTCGGCGTAGATCTTCGCACCGCGTGCCTTGGCGTGTTCCAGTTCCTCGAGCACCAGCATGCCGCCGCCGCCAGCGATGACGAAGCCATCACGAGTCTTGTCGTACGGACGCGATGCGGTTTCCGGCGTGTCGTTGTAGCTGGTGGACAGGGCGCCCATGGCATCGAACAGGCAGGACAGGGTCCAGTGCTCTTCTTCACCGCCACCGGCAAACACGATGTCCTGCTTGTTCAGCTGGATCTGTTCCACGGCGCTACCGATGCAGTGGGCAGACGTGGCACAGGCCGAGGAGATCGAGTAGTTGATGCCCTTGATCTTGAACGGCGTGGCCAGACAGGCAGAGACGGTCGAGCCCATGGTGCGAGTGACGCGGTAGGGACCGACGCGACGCAGGCCCTTGGCACGCATCACGTCTGCGGCCTCGACCTGGTTCGCGGAAGAAGCGCCACCGGAACCGGCGATCAGGCCGGTACGCTCGTGGGAAACCTGCTCTTCGGTGAGACCGGAATCGGCAATCGCCTGCGCCATGGAGATGTAGGCATAGGCCGCAGCGTCCCCCATGAAGCGCAATTGCTTGCGATCGATGTGGTCTTCGAGATTGATGTCGACAACGCCGGCCACATGGCTACGGAAGCCCAGCTCGGCGTATTCCTCTTTGCGGCGGATACCAGAACGTCCTTCGCGGAGCGATTCCAGGACCTGCTGGCGATCATTGCCCAGGCAGGAAACAATGCCCAGCCCGGTGACTACCACTCTACGCATGGGAGCCTCCCGTTCAGAAGTTCGCAGTGGAGGTGAACAGACCGACGCGCAGGTCGTTGGCCTGATAGATGTCGCGACCGTCAACTGTCACTGTACCATCGGCGATGCCGAGGATCAGCTTGCGAGTGATGACTCGCTTGATGTTGATGGTGTAGGTCACTCTCTTGGCGGTCGGCAGCACCTGGCCAGAGAATTTGACCTCGCCGCAGCCCAGCGCGCGGCCACGGCCCGGATTGCCGAGCCAGCCGAGGTGGAAGCCCACCAGCTGCCACATGGCATCGAGGCCCAGGCAGCCCGGCATCACCGGATCACCCGGGAAGTGGCAGTCGAAGAACCACAGGTCCGGAGAGATATCCAGCTCAGCAATCAGCTGACCCTTGCCGTGGCTACCGCCTTCCTCACTGATGTGAGTGATGCGATCCAGCATCAGCATGTTGGGAGCAGGCAGTTGCGCATTGCCCGGGCCGAAGAGTTCGCCCTGGCCACAGGCCAGCAGCTCGTCGCGAGTAAAGGAGTGTTGCTTGGTCACTGAGTCATTCCGAGTAGCGGGATGGTAATGCCGTACGAGGCACCTGAGCGCCTGAATGGGGCTAGTCTAATGGCTGGCACCCCTGAATGCACGTGGGGGCCAGACTAAAGGGCAGCAAGGGCGGGTGCAAATAAGTCCTACAGCTGGGGCGAAAGTGGTCGATAGGAGCTAGTGTGTGATTCGCGCGGGATCCCCTTTGCCGGCATCGATCGCAATCCACTGGAGCCGTGCCGAGAGTGGCCCGCTCCTGCAAATGCAGGATCACCCCCCGATGCCCCCTTCCACCGAGAGCTGCTTATGTGGCCGCAAGCCCACTTCAATCGGCCCCTGATCATCGGGGCGCTCGTTGCCTTGACAGCGCTGCCTTGGTTGCCGGGGCTCGAGCTGCGTGTCGCCGCGTTGCTGCCTGCCGTTCTGGCGGGGCTGGACATCGCGCGCCAGCGTCGGCGCCAGCTGCTGCATCGTCAGCTGCTGGAAGCCGCCGTGCACCTGAGCAGTGATGGTCTGGTGATCAGTGATCGCCACAATCGGGTGCTGGCCGTGAATGCCGCCTTCAGTCATATCACCGGTTACGCACCGGAAGAGATCATTGGTCGCAACCCTTCCCTGCTCTCTTCCGGGCGTCATGACGAGGAGTTTCACGCCCGTTATCGCCAGGCGCTCGAGGTCAATGGCCACTGGGAGGGCGAGGTCTGGAATCGGCGCAAGCAGGGAGATGAATACCCCGAGTGGCTGCGGGCACGCCGTATCGAGCAGGGGGGAGATGTCTTCCATGTCGCTCTCTTTACCGATATCACCCGCCACAAGGCGCGCGAGCAGGATTTGCAGCGTCTGGGACTGGAAGATGCCCTGACGGGCCTGCCCAACCGTCGCCGGCTGGGCGACCTGCTGGTCAGTCGCCTCAATGGCCTGCGCGCCGGGGAAGCGATGGACCTGGCGCTGATCGATATCGATGCGCTCAAGAGCATCAATGATGCCCTGGGCGCGGAAGGGGGGGATCGCCTGTTGCAGCAGTTCTCCCAGCGACTGACGGCGCTGGCGCGTGGTGGCGTGGTAGGGCGCATCGGTGGCGACGAGTTCGTCATTCTGCGCTCCACGGCGGGTGGTGAGCACACCGCCTGGGTGGATGAGCTGCGCCAGGTGCTGACCAAGCCCTTCGAGATCGGCGATCAGGCGCTACACCTTGCGCTGTCAATCGGCAGCTGCCGCGCCCCGGATGATGGCGCTGACGCCGATGTGCTGATGCAGCGCCTGGAAAGCGCCCTATATGCCGCCAAGCGACATGGCCGCAATACCGACATGCGCTTCCAGCCCGCACTGGATGCAGGTGGTGACCTGCAACTGGGGCTGGCGAATGACCTGCGGATCGCCATCGAAAGCCAGGGGCAATTGCAGCTGCACTATCAATGTCAGCACGACGCCAGCACCGGCAAGGTCGCGAGTGTCGAGGCGCTGTTGCGCTGGAAGCACCCGCTGCGGGGTGCCATCTCACCGGCTGAGTTCGTGCCGCTGGCCGAGCGCCATGGCCTGATGTTGCGCCTGGGCAACTGGGTGCTGCGCGAGGCAGTACAGCAGCAGGCCAGCTGGCGGCGTGGCGGTCATCGCCTGTGCATCTGGGTCAATGTCTCGGCCTTGCAGCTGATCCAGGGTGGCTTTGAGGCCTCGCTGGCGGGCCTGTTGATGGAGTATGACGTGCCTGCCAGCTCCATCGGGCTGGAGCTGACGGAATCGGTATTGCTGGATGAGCGTGCCGGCGACGTCTCACGGCGCCTGGCGGCACTACGCGCTCGCGGCCACCAGATCGCGGTGGATGACTTCGGTACCGGCTATTCGTCACTTGCCTATCTGAAGGACCTGCCGGTGGACAAGCTCAAGCTGGACCGCGCCTTCATCCGCAGCCTGCCCGGCGAGCGTGCGGATGCCGCCATCACCATGGCGGTGCTGGCGATGGCCAAGGGCCTGGGCATGGAGATGATCGCGGAAGGTGTCGAGACCGCTGAGCAGCGTGAATACCTGGTATCGAATGGCTGCGGCTGGATCCAGGGATTCTACTTCTCGCGGCCGGCGCCCGCGGGGGAGGTCATCGAGCGACTCAACGGCTACGAGGCCGGCAATCTGGCCATCAAGGCTGCCTGATGCTCTCAGGCGCGCTGGGCAGGCCCATGAAGGCGTGCGATACCCAGACACAGCCCGCCCCAGATCAATGCCTGGGCGGGCAGCAGCCAGTCGGCGAGGGTCACATTGGCGAGCTGCGCCCCGCCGTAATAGGACAGCGGCGCGCTGATGGCACCGCCAGCCGCCGCCAGCCAGGGCCGCTGCCACAACCAGCGCAGCGCATGATGGATCGTGCTGGCGAACAGCGGCCACAGGCACCACATCCAGACAGGCAGGGGCAGCCAGTGCGCCCAGTCAGGCGTGTCCGAGGTGATGGTATAGCCGCCGGCCAGTGACAGGCTGCCATCCACTACCATCCCCAACGCCAGGAAAGCCGCCAGCCAGCGCAGCTCGCGCAGGCGCTCACTCGTCGGAACGATCAGCCCCAGATGCACGGTCAGTATCATAGGCGTGGCCAGCAGGGCGACTGTCGAGCCACCCAGCACGCAGCAGAACCAGCCGAGCTGGAAAAGTCCGGCATTGAGCAGTGCTCCAGGGCGCTCGGACAGCATGTTCAGGCGTCCCAATCCTGGAGCCCCGCCTGTATCGGACGCGCCCCCGGCCCTCCCAGCAACAGCTGACAGGTGCCGATGGTGCGCTCGCGGAAGCCCCCCTCGCAGTACGCCAGGTAGTAACGCCACATGCGCACGAAGCGCTCGTCGTAGCCCTGTGCATAGACCTCCCCGAGACGCGCCTCGAAGCGCTGCCCCCAGGCCTTGAGCGTGGCGGCGTAGTGCAGGCCGATATCCTCGAGCTGCAACAGGTTCAGCTGGGTATCCTGCTGCATGGCGGTGAGAATCGCCGCATGGGATGGCAGGAAGCCGCCAGGGAAGATGTAGCGCTTGATGAAGTCCATTTCGCGGCTGGCGGCCGCAAAGCGCTGATCACGAATCGTGATGGCCTGCAGCGCGATCAGGCCTTGCGGCTCGAGCAGGCGCTCGAGTGTCTTCAGATAGGTCGGCAGGTACTGATGGCCGACCGCCTCGATCATCTCCACCGAGACGATACGATCGAAGCGGCCCTCCAGTGCCCGGTAGTCTTCCTTGAGTAACGTGATGCGATCTTCCAGCCCTTCCGCGGCGATACGCGCCCTGGTATAGGCGTGCTGCTCATCGGAAATGGTCGTGGTAGTCACGCGGCAGCCACGTGTTCTTGCGGCATGGATCGCCAGCCCGCCCCAGCCGGTGCCGATTTCCAGCAGGTGATGCTGCGGCCCCAGTTCCAGCAGGTTGAACAGCTTCTCCAGCTTGTGGGTCGAGGCCGCCTCCAGACTGGCCTCGGGATAGGGGAACACCGCCGCGGAATACATGCGGTGCTCGCGATCGAGGAACAGCTCGAAGAGATCATTGCCGAGATCGTAATGCGCCGAGATATTGCGCTTCGACCCCGCCAGCGTATTGCGTGCCAGCGCGTAGGCGACGCTCAACGCCCACTTGGACAGGCGTGACGTCCCGCTGTCCACCGAGTCATTGACCTGTTCGAGATTGTAGGCGAACAGGCGTACCAGCCCGACCAGATCATCCGTCTCCCACTGGCCATCCATGTAGGCCTCCGCCGCCGCGACGGTGCCACCCAGTGCCATGCGCCGCCATGCGCGTGAGTCATGGATACGCAGCGTGACGTTGCGCGCTCCGCCCTGACCCAGCACGTGGCGCTCCCGACCTTCCAGCACCGTCAGGCTGCCACCCTCGAGCTTGTCGAGCATGCGCAGCAGGCGTGGCCGCAATAGCCGGGTCAGGCGGTCTGCCGGTGCCCGGGTCGTGGCCAGCGTGGGGGGGGCGGGTTCGAATTGGCTCATGATGAGTTCCTCATGATGAAGACGGCGAGCGCGGATGGTCGAAGATCGGCACGCGCTTGAGCGCCAGACGCAGCGCCTCGAAATGTATGCCTGCGACCGTCTTGAGCGTCATCCAGGGGAAGCGCAGCAGCAGGCGATGAAAGGCGCGCGGGGTAGCCGGTTCCAGATGCAGGCTCAGGCTGGCATCGAACAGCGAATGCTGTGCTATCCGCGCCGTATCCCCGGTAAGGGGATGGTTTTCCATGTGCAGCAACAGCTCATCTACGCTGGGGTCGTTGAAGCGCCAGTGATAGCGCATGCCCATCGGCATGAAGGGCGAGACATGCATGCGCTTGTCGAACTGCGCCGCCTGCATGCGACGCTGCGGGTCCGTACGGGCGGCATACAGCACGCGCTCCCCCCAGGGGATATTGGTTACCTCTCCGAGCACGGCGCCCAGCTGGCCGGAGACGTGATAGAGGTAATAGACGCGAATCGGGTTGAAGCCGATCCCGAAGTGACGCAGTTGAGTCAGCAGAAAGATGCGTCCCTGTGGCAGCGGCGCGTGATCACCACTGCGGGCAAGCTCGCGCTGACAGGCGGCGCGCACCCGTTCCTCGAGTGGACCATCGGCAATGTCGTGGACCGCGGCCGGTAGATGGTCACTGTCGCGAAAGGCCAGTGGCGCGGCATGACTGGCACTCACCAGGCGCTTGCCGGCCATCAGCGTTGGCAACTCATCCAGTGCCAGCCACGCCATGGCGACACGATAGCGAAAGGCATGCTGGCGCGGCGCGTGGCGGCGGTGGCGCAGCGTGCCATAGCCGATGCGGCTGGCGGGCGCCCTCAATCGTCTGCCTCGCGCGCACCCAATGCCTCGGCGACCCGCAGCGCGCTCCATACGCCATCCTCGTGAAAGCCATTGCGCCACCAGGCACCACAGAAATGGGTGCGGCCCACCGGGCCCTCCGCCTTGGCTTGTGCGCCGGAAATCTGCGCAAAGCGCGCCTTGGCGGCTTCGGCGGCCAGCGTGAAGCGCGGGTGGTCATAGGCATAACGGCCCAGCACCCGAGCGGGATCAATCGCGTCACTGTCGTTGAGGGTGATGCAGAAGGTCTCACGGGGCGGATGCTCGCGCTCATCAAGGCGCTGCAGGATGTTCATGTCATAGGTGACGCTGGCCCGCTGGGCGTCGTCGCGTCCGTCGAGGCGGTAGTTCCAGCTCGCCCAGGCTGCCTTGCGCCTGGGCAGCAGCGAGGTGTCGGTATGCATCACTACCTCATTGCGCTGGGTCGTGATCGCTCCCAGTACCGCGTGTTCCAGCTCGCTGGCATCGCCGAGCAGTGCCAACGCCTGCGGCGCATGACAGGCCATCACCACCTGGTCGAAGCGATCACGGCGGCCATCGGCATGCTCAAGCGTCACCCCGTCGGCGTCGCGCAGGACACGAGTGATCTTGCTGTTGAGGCGAATGCGCTCGGCGTAGCCCTCGGTCAGCGGCGCGATGTAGGTACGTGAGCCACCGACCAGCGTGAACCACTGCGGTCGATCATTGACCGACAGCAGGCCGTGATGGCGGAAGAAGCGCACGAAGAACAGCAGCGGGAACTGCGCGATATCCGCGATGCTGGCGGACCAGATCGCCGCACCCATCGGCAGCAGGTAATGCTCACGGAAGACCTGCGAGTAGCCATTGGCATCCAGGTAGCTGCCCAGGGTCGCGCCCTCGGCGAGCTTGCCGTCGTCCAGATCGTCGGCAGCCTGCTTGTTGAAGCGCAGGATGTCGCGCAACAGGCGATAGAAGCGCGGGCGCAGCAGATTGCGCTTCTGGGCGAACAGCGACAGCAGGGTGTGGCCGTTGTACTCGAAGTCCTCGGCGGTGGTGTGCACCGAGAAGCTCATCTCGGTGGGCTGATAGGCCACGCCGAGGCGTTCCAGCAGGCGCTGGAAATGCGGGTAGGTGCGGTCGTTGAAGACGATGAAGCCGGTGTCGATGGCCCAGTCGCTGCCATCGGCGCCCTGCACATCCATGGTGGCAGTGTGGCCGCCCAGACGCTCGGCTGACTCGAAGACATGCACTTCATGCTTGCGACTCAGGTAATAGGCCGCTGACATGCCGCTGATACCGCTGCCGATGACGGCAATGCGCTGGCGGGGTAGAGGCGCTGTCGCGTAGGTCGTTGTCGTGTTCATGCCACTCCAGAAGAAGATCGAACCATGTCGTCATGAGCAGAAGCGTTGCCGGGTAATCGGCGCGGTCAGGTCGCGTCGGGTCTGCCTGCCGCGCACTCAGTCGCGGGTCATGCGTAGACCGATGCTGCGTCGCAAGGGGGCGGGCAGGATGCCCAGCAACTTGACCAGCAGCGTGAAGCGTCGCGGGAAATGTATGTCGAGCCGATGACGCGCGAGTCCCGCCACGATCGCCTCGACCGCCTGATCGACAGTGACCTGCATCGGCATCGGGAAGTCATTGCGCTCGGTCAGCGGTGTCTTGACGAAGCCGGGGTGAATCACGCTGACATCGATGCCCTGGCTGTCGAGGTCCAGCCGCAGCGACTCCAGGAAGTAGCTCACCGCGGCCTTGGAAGCGCCATACGCCTCCGCGCGAGGCAGCGGCAGGTAGGCCGAAGCGCTGGAGACCGCTGCCAGCTGCGGCCGCTCACCGCCGTCTGCCGCTGCCATGCGCAGCAGCGGCAAGGCGCTTTCGATCACATCCACGGCGGCCTGGAAGTTGGTCGCGAACACGCGATGGACCAGATCTGCCTCGAATTCCCGTGCATCCAGATATTCGCAGGTGCCAGCGTTGAGCAGTGCAAGGTCGAGTCCACCAAAGCTGGCCTCTATCTGACTGGCCGCCGCGCGGATGGCCTCACGATCGGTGAGGTCGAGGGTCACGACCAGCGCCTCCCCGGGGCCTTGCGCGGCATCGGCTGCGATGGCCTCAAGCTTGTCGGCGGAGCGCGCGCTCAGGGCGACCCGGTGGCCATCCGCCAGCAGCCGGCGCGCCAGCCCTTCGCCGATGCCGGAGCTGGCGCCGGTCAGCCAGATGCGTTTGCGAGCCTTTGAGGTGGTAGAGCTATGACTGGCCATCTCCTCTCCTTGGCATGTTGTTTCGATAACGACTCATATAACGCTGGGCTTGCCTTCGCAGATGTCAGCTTGAAGGGACGATGGCTATCTCTGTTCAACCCATGCGTCGCTTCAGCAGGCCAATCACGTTGCGCAGTACGGGCAGCTGCTCGTAGAGCAGCTCGCCGGCATCGAAGAAGTCACGGTGCTGGATGACCTTCCCGTCTCGGAACTCGAGGCGTGAGGCGCCCTGCACGCTGATGTCCTTGCCCCCGTTCAGACGGGGATGGCGATAGGTCATCGTCCAGCTGAGCCAGGCAAGTCCCTGTTCATTGCCTTCATCCGCATTGCCTTCAGCCGCAGGGCCGGCGTCTTGTGCTGGCATCGGCCCCAGCGGGTGATGAAAGACGAAGTCGATGGCGGCGACATTCATGTACAACCCAGAGAAATAGGCATTGAGTGCCGTCAGGCCGCGGACTTCATGCAGGGGGTCGCGGAAGACAATATCGTCACTGTAGACTGATTTGAGCAGCTCTGTAGAGGTTTTGTCCAGCTTTTCGTAAAGACGACATACCCGAATCAGGGCCGGGCTCATCTCGTCGGGCAGCGATTGCATGGCAATGCTCCTGAAGGGGAGGGAGACAAGAGCGGCCTGCTGAAGATCAGCAGGCCGCTAGAGGGGTCATTCGCTTTTTGACAGCGCCTTGAAGGTATCCAGCGCCCGCTGGCGGGCGGCCTTGTGGTCGACGATCGGTCGTGGATAGCCCGTCTGCTGGCAGTCATCCGCACTGGGCTGGTGGCGCCGCTTGGCCGGCAGTTCGGCCAGTTCCGGCACCATGCTCGCGATGAACTCGCCATCCTTGTCGAAGCGCTGGCCCTGGGTGGTCGGATTGAAGATGCGGAAATAGGGCGCGGCGTCGGTGCCGGTGGAGGCTGCCCATTGCCAGCCACCATTGTTGGCGCCCAGCTCACCATCGACGAGATGGGTCATGAAGAAGGCCTCGCCACGCCGCCAGTCGATCAGCAGATGCTTGGTGAGGAACATCGCCGTCACCATGCGCAGGCGATTGTGCATCCAGCCGGTCTGTACCAGCTGACGCATGGCGGCATCGACGATGGGGTAGCCGGTGCGGCCCTCGCACCAGGCGGCGAAGCCTGCGTCGTCATCGCGCCATTGCAGGGCTTCGGTATGGCGCTGGAAGGGACGGTGGCGATTGACGCGCGGGAAGCCGACCAGGATGTGCTGATAGAACTCGCGCCAGATCAGCTCGTTGACCCAGGTAGTCAGGCCGACATCGCCATCGGCGAGGCTGCCATTCTCTGCCAGCACGGCGGCGTAGCATTGGCGGGCCGATATCATGCCCAGTGCCAGGTAGGGCGACAGCTCGCTGGTGCCCCGGGTGGCAGGGATGTCGCGCTGCTCATGGTAGCGGCGCGCGCGGAAGGTCAGGAAGCGCTCCAGACGCTCCTGCGCGGCCTCTTCGCCGGCCGGCCACAGCTCGGCGTCCAGCGCTGTCACCGGTTCACCCTTGAGCGTCTCGGGCAGTGGCGGGATGGCGTCGCCATGGATCTCTCGCCCCTTGGCATCGCGGGGCGTGGCTTGCACGTCAGGCGCCTCATTCAGCGCCAGACGACGGGAATCGACTTCCTTGTGCCAACGCTTGGAGAAGGGCGTGAAGACGCCGTAGTAATCGCCCTTGCCGGTCAGCAGCTCGCCGGGCGTGAAGGCCAGCATGTCGGTGTAGCGATGCAGGCGGACGTCGCTCTCGGCAAGGCGCTCACGCACGCGCCTGTCGCGCTCACGCTCATTGACGGCATATTCGTCATTGAAGTGCAGGGCCTGGGCGCCAAGTTGATCGCACAGCGCGGCCAGCGCCTCGGGCACCTCAGCGAAGGTGTCGCAGTCGAGCACCTTGAGCGGGATGTGATAGCCGGCGAGTGCCTGTTGCAGGACATGCAGGCCGCGGCGCAGGAAGTCGAGCTTGTTGGCGCCATGGCCATGCTCGACCCACTGCGCCAGGCAGGGGGCGACGACGGCCACGACCGGGCCGCGTGTGGCGGCCTGCGAGAGAGCAGTGTTGTCGTGTACGCGCAGGTCACTGCGCAGCCAGACCAGCTGCAGGGGAGCCCCCGCTGGTGCGGAGGCGGGGGAAGAGGCGGATGGTGAGTCAGATGACATCGGGGCTCCTTGGCGATCAGTGAAACCAATGCCGAGCAGGAGCCTGCGATCAACGTGCCATCAAGGACCTCAGGCGAGCGACCGCCTGAATCGGGTCGGCCCCCAGGCCTTCGATGGGCCCGTCTACCAGCTCCTGCTGGCGAATCTGGGCGGCCGGGCCAGCGATGGCCAGCGGCACGCTCAATTGTTCTGCGACCCGTGGCAGCTGGCGGCGCATGACATCCGAGCGCTCGGCCTGGGTGCCGACCAGTACCACGGCCTGCGCCTGCAGGCGCTCTGCGGCCAGCGGCAACTCTGCCAGCGGCAGTGGGCCATCCAGCAGACTGACGTGATAGCCGGCGTCACTGGCGACCAGCGCGAACAGCAGCAGCCAGCTCAGGCCCGGTTCCTCCGGCAGGCGCGTCAGCGTGATGTGCGGGGCGTGACGCTCCTGATTGGCAAACACCAGCCGGGCGCCGATGCGCGAACGCAGGAAGCTCTCGAAGAAGCACTGTGCCAGGCGGGTGCCGAAGGTAGCGGTGCCGCGCTCCTCAAGCTGCTCGAGCAGCGGACGCCACAGGCGCTCGACCACGCTGCTGACCGGGTACAGCGCCAGACTCTGGTTGTACAGCTCGGCCAGGCGCGCCTCGTCCTGGGCATCGATGGCGGCCAGTGCCAGCTGCTGCTGGCCGCTCCAGCTGCCTTCGTCCGGCATCGGCGTGCTTTCCGGCTGCGGCTGGTCGAGCAGCTCGCGTACCTGGCTGACAGGTACTCCGCGGTTGAGCCACTGCAGGATGTGTTCGATCCGCTCGATGTCCTCGCGGGCATACAGGCGATGCCCCTTGGGCGTCCGGCGGGGCTCGATCAGTCCGTAGCGGCGTTCCCAGGCTCTCAGCGTGACCGAATTGACGCCGGTCAGGCGAGAGACTTCGCGGATCGGAAACAGCGGCGAACTGGCAGTTTCCGTGGCCTTGTCAGTCATGAATGGTGTTACCTCTGGCGGTGACGAGGCATCCCGGGTGAAGCACAGGTGTGGACGACACACAGGGTAAAGTTGAAGTGTCGTCACATGGGGCGCTGTGGGATACCGGCAATGCATCTTGTGCACTAGCTGTACATGTGGGCATCAGGATGGCGCAGCCGCCAGAGCCTGACAAGAGGCAAGCTGCGTCGCATCCCCGGTGCGCATGTTTTTGAAGGTGCATCACAGCGCCTTCGACGCCTAAGGTCCCGTCATGAAATCGGCCGTCTAGGCGTTGTCCTGTTGCTCCACAATCTGGATCAAGGCCTCGACAAAGGCCGGATGTGCTCCCACCGGGTCGAGCAGGCTGATGGGGCAGTCGGGGTGCTGGCGCTGCGAGTCTTCCAACATGGCGGGCACGTCCTCGCGCAGATGACGGCCGGCCGCGAAGAACAGTGGCAGGATGTCGATACGTGCGGCCCCGTCTGCTGCCAGGGCCTCGATGGTGTCGGTCAGCAGCGGATCGCACAGCTCCATATAGGCCAGGCGCGTCGGACGCTTGAGGCGGGAGGCCAGCGTGGCTTCCAGTGCCTCGAAGGGCTCGCGCCAGCGCGGGTCACGTGACCCATGGGCCAATAGAATCAAGGCGTTGTCGTGATCTGTGGACGTAGTCATGCAGCTATCCTGTGGGCGATGAGGGGTCGAGGCAGCGTATCAGCTGACGGCGAGGGTGTTGAGCAGCTGTTCGGCTACCTCGTACCCTGATAGCCAGGCGTCCTCGACACGCGGGCCACGCAAGGCGTCTCCGGCCAGCCATAGCCCGGATGTCCCCTGGCCGCAGACATTGTGGTCATAGCCATTGTGGCCAGCTGCCGCTGAGGTCTGCGGCAGCGTCCGGGTCGGGTGGGCGTAGCGCCAGCGATGCGCTGCAAGGGTGACCTTGCCCTGGCTCCAGCCCGGCGCCAGCTCGCGGAGCTCCGGCAGTGCCTCGAAGGCCTGCCACAGCAAGGTCGCGACTTCCTGCGGCGACTTCTCGAGATTCGCTCGGCTCCAGCCGGCGGTCGCCAGCAGGCTGAGGGTCTCCCGGGCATGCGTCGGTGCCTGGCGGCCGGGGCGCGAATGCTGGCGCATCACGCAGCGCAGCGGACCATCATCACCGCGACTGACCAGCAACCCTTGCCAGTCAGTATCGCCCCCCAGCGCGGGAAGCGGCGTCTCCAGAGTGGCCATCAGTGTCCAGGTCGGTGCCATCTCCACCTGCGCCAGCGCCTCACTCAGGGCCGGGGCAAGCGAGTCCTCGCAGAGCGCCGCCCCCTGGGCGTCGGTGCCGGATGCGCTCAGCAGGGCGAGTGCCTGCGGCGCCGGTGCGCTGATCACCACGTGATCGTAGGGGCCGTGGTGATTGCCGTGACTGTCCTCAAGCCGCCAGCCTGTGCCTTCGCTCGCGATCAGGCGCGTGATGCGCGTTTCGCTGTGCAGGCTGGCGTGGGCCGGCAGCTGTTCACTGAGGTGGCGGCTCAGGGCGCTCATGCGCGGGCTGGCCACGTAGCGGGTGGAATCATCGCGCAGCCGCTGCCATTGGCTCTCGTCAGACGCCGACTTGCCGAGGCTCAACAGTCTCTCGCCCCAGGGCGCGACGACGCCTGCGGCCCGCCACTGCTCGAGCGCGGACTGGAAGCGTGGATCACGCGCCGTGAAGTATTGCGCGCCGATGTCGATGGGGCCTTCGCTCGTGCGGCGACTGGCCAGGCGTCCGCCGGGGCCGCGTGCCTTCTCGAATATCGTCACCGCATGGCCTTGGGCGGCCAGTCGGCTGGCGGCTGACAATCCGGCGATACCGGCACCGATGATGGCGATGGACGATACTGGCATCTTGAGGCGACTCCTGCGCGGGCGGTGTTCAGGGGGTACGGGCTGTCATGTGACTCGACAGCAGATACGCTAAAGTTAACTTCTTGCGCATAATTGTACAATATAAGTATAGATTTATGGCGGAAGTCGGCACACTCGATGCTTCATCGCCGAGGAGGGCAACATGCGAATATTGATAACGGGTGCAACGGGGTTCGTCGGCCAGGCGCTATGTCAGTCACTGGCCGCTGCGGGTCACTCGCTGGCGGTCGTATCGCGCCGCCCGGAGCGTGCTGAGCGCCAATTTGCCGACCTTGGGCTGACGGTGGTCGCGGCGGATTCGTCGCTGGCCTTCAAGGATTGGCAGCCGGAGGGCATCGTCAATCTGGCGGGGGAGTCGATCGCCGGGCGGCGCTGGAGCGAGGATCACAAGCGTGAGCTGCGCCGTTCGCGGCTGGAGACCACCGAACATCTGGTGATGCTGTGTCAGCAGCTGGCCGCCGAAGGTCATCCGCCGCAGGTGATGGTGTCCGGTTCGGCGATGGGCTATTACGGCGCACAGCCCAAGGCGGGCGAGCCGGGCGATGTCGAGATCGATGAACAGGCGACGCCCCATGATGATTTCAACCATCTCCTGTGTCGTGACTGGGAAGCGGCCGCCATGCCCGTCACCGAATACGGCGTGCGACTGGCCATCATCCGCACAGGCCTGGTGATGGAAGCCGATGGCGGCACGCTGGCCAAGCTGCTGACGCCCTTCAAGCTCGGGCTCGGGGGGCGGCTGGGCGATGGGCGTCATTACATGCCGTGGATCCACCGCCACGACATGATTCGCATCATCGAGCGCCTGTTGACGGATGACAGTCTCAGCGGCGCCTTCAATGCCAGCGCGCCGCATCCGGTCACCAACATGGGCTTCACCCACGCTCTGGCTCGGGGTCTGGGGCGTCCGGCGATCCTGCCGCTACCGGCCAAGGCGCTAAAGCTGGGGCTGGGGGAAATGAGCACCCTGCTGCTGGAGGGCGCCCGCATGGTGCCGGCGCGTCTGCTGGCTGCCGGCTTCACCTTCGATTACCCGACCCTCGACGTGGCCTTCGCCGATATCCTGTCACGCAAGTGAGCCTTGACAGGAAGGCAGTGCTAGAAGGGTAGTGGCGCTTCCAGCACCAGTGGTGGGGCATCGCTGTCGCTGGTTGGCGGAATCACCAACCGCTGTGCATGCAGCAACAGGCGTGGACTGGCATTGAGTGCCGCCCCACGCGCATAGAAGCCATCACCGATGATCGGGTGGCCGAGTGCCAGCATATGCAGGCGCAGTTGATGCGAACGGCCGGTATGCGGTGTGAGCTGCACTCGGCTGGCGGCGAGAGTCTGAGGCGTACCATCCGGGCGCTGGCCCTCGAGCGTCAGACGCTGCTCGACCCGATAATGCGTCAGTGCCGACTTGCCATGCGTGAAGTCGACGATCTGACGCGGTCGGCGTGGCCAGTCACAGCGCAGCGGCAGGGCGATGCTGCCCTCGGCGGGCGTGAGATGCCCTGCTACCACGGCCAGGTAGCGTTTCTCGAGGGTGCGCGACTGGAAGAGGCGCGACAGCCGCCGCTGGCCCTCGACATTGCGTGCCACCAGCAGCACCCCTGAGGTCGCCACATCCAGACGGTGCACGGCGCGGGTATCGTCGCTCAGCTGGCACAGGCGCGAATGGACACTGTCGAAGCGCGAGGGATCACGCCCCGGCACCGAGGGCAGCTCGGCCGGCTTGTCGATCGCCCACCAGTCATCGCCTGCCGCCAGCAGCGATAGCCCCACCCTTGCGACCCGCTCGCCTTCCTCGGCAAGGCGCTCTCCCTGCCAGCTCTGCCCTGACGCTGTCTCGTCGCTCTCTGGATATGATCTCGCCATGGGGGTGCTCTGTAGTAATGAAGCGATAGGGATGAAGTGGAAGTGATGGGCCGCGAGTCGCGACGTGCAAGCGATGGCATCGTCGCGGCCGCGGGTCGATCTGGCAAGTCCCGCGAGGCATTGTCGCTGGCGCACATGGCAAAACGCCCCACCGGCCGATGGCAGGTGGGGCGTTTCAGGTTCATCACTGGCGCCTGCGGTCAGCTCAACGCTCGTGGGCATCCACGGTGACGATGACGCGTACGCTGTCCAGACGCAGACGGGTGGTCTCGATGGCGCCATCCAGCGCGGCACGCTCCTGCCGCAGTGCTTCGAGCTCTTCCTCGCGCACGGCCGGGTTGTGGCTGGCCAGGGCTTCCAGGCGCGCCAGTTCGGCACTGAGCTGCTCGCGCATCTGTTGCTGGGCCTGCTCGACGATGGTCGGCAATTCGCGCTCGGCTTCCTGCTCGGCATCGCTCATCAGCTTGCGCAGCGTGGCGTGGCTCTGCTTGATCAGGTCGCGTGCGACCGCCTTCTTGACCGGCTTGAGGTTCTTGGCCAGACCGCCGAAGGACACCTTGTCGGACAGGTTGCTGCCGGTTTCATCCAACAGGACGCGGATGGCGGTCGGCGGTAGGAAACGGCCCAGACGCAAACCGCGCGGCGCGGTGGACTGGGTGCGGAACACCACTTCCGTCATCAGGCGGCCACCGGGAATCGCCGGGTGCTTGAGCAGCGCCAGCGCGGTGTTGCCCATCGAGCCGTCCAGGATGCGGACCAGCATCTCGCGGACCAGCGGGTGCTCCCACGACAGATGCTGCACGTCTTCGCGTGACAGCGCGGTGGCGCGGTCACTGGTGACGCTGAAGCCTTCCTCGCCCTTCACCAGCCCTGGCAGGCCGTCGAGCATGTGCGGGCCTGGTGCCAGATAGGTAATGCCATCGCCGAGGTCCCGGCTCTCGATGCCGAAGATGTCGAAGGCGCGCTCCAGATAGCCCGGCAGCGCCTTGTCGTTGTCCAGCGTCTCGATGGCGGCGATGACTTCCTCGGCGCGCTCGTGACGGCAGGCATTGAGTTCCAGCAGGCGGTTGCGGCCGGACTGACGCTCTTCCTGCAGGGCATCGAAGCGCTCGCGGGTCTGCTCGATGATGCTGTCGATCTCTTCGCTGTCGAGCAGGGCCTCTTCCAGCTCGTCGCCGAACTGGGCGTAGAGCTCGCTGCCGATGCCGTGGGGCGCGCTGAAGGCGTCCATGCCATCGCGGTACCAGCGCAGCAGCTGGGCGCCCGGCGAGCCTTCGAAGACCGGCACGTGGATCTCGATCGGGAATTGCTGACCGATGCGATCCAGACGCCCGATGCGCTGTTCGAGCTGGTCCGGGTGTACCGGCAGGTCGAACATCACCAGGTGGTGGCAGAACTGGAAGTTGCGGCCTTCCGAGCCGATTTCCGAGCACACCAGCAGCTGCACGCCTTCCTCTTCGGAGGCAAAGGCCGCGGCGGCACGGTCACGCTCGACCAGGCTCATGCCCTCATGGAAGACCGGCGCATGCACGCCGCCCAGCACGCGCAGGCCTTCGGACAGCTCACGCGCGGTATCGGCGGTATGACAGATCACCAGCGCCTTCTCGTTGCCGAGGTCGGTCAGGGTTTCCAGCAGCCACATGACGCGCGGGTCGATCTGCCACCAGGGTTCCGCGTTCATGCGGTCATCGGGCAGGGCGCGATACATCTCGTCGAGGAACAGCACCACCTCGGGGTGGTTCATGCCGGTCTCGATCAGCAGGTCATCGAGATAGTCCTCGTCACGCTCCAGCTTGCGCACCACGCGACGGTAGGAGGAGGGCAGCTCCAGCTCGTGGACGTGCAGACGACGCTCGGGGAAGCCTTCGACGTGGGTACGCGAGTTGCGGAACATCACGCGGCCGGTGCCGTGGCGGTCGAGCAGCTGGTCGCGCAGCTGGCGACGCGCGCTGTCGCGCTGGGCATCGTCGGCATCGCTGTCCATCAGGGTGTCGAGCAGGGCGCGGCTGTCGCTGTCATCCAGCACGCTGGCGAGGCTGTCGAGACCGGACTGATCGGCGGGCAGCGCTTCCAGGGCGTCGATGGCGCTGGCGACGGCCACATAGCCTTGTTCTTCGGCCTTGAAGCGCTCGATGTCGTGATAGCGCTCCGGGTCGAGCAGGCGCAGGCGTGCGAAGTGGCTTTCGAGCCCCATCTGCTCCGGCGTGGCGGTCAGCAGCAGCACGCCGGCGGTCTGACGAGCGAGGGACTCGACACAGGCGTAGCCCGGGCCGACCTTGTCTTCGCTCCAGTCGAGGTGGTGGGCCTCATCGACGATCAGCATGTCCCAGTCGCAGGCGGCAGCCTGGACCTGACGCGACGGGTTGGCGAACAGCCAGTCCTGGCTTGCCAGGATGATCTGATTGCCTTCGAAGGGATTGCTCGTGCCATAGGCCTTGCACTGCTCCTCATCGAGCAGCGAGACCTCCAGCGCGAAGCGGCGCAGCATCTCGACCAGCCACTGGTGAGTCAGGCTTGCCGGTACCAGAATCAGGGCGCGACGCGCACGACCGCTGAGCAGCAGGCGATGCAGGATCAGGCCGGCTTCGATGGTCTTGCCCAGGCCGACTTCATCGGCCAGCAGTACGCGCGGTGCGTGACGGCGCGAGACTTCATCGGCGATGTAGAGCTGGTGCGGCACCAGATCGACCTTGGGGCCGGACAGACCCAGCGCCGGGCTCTGCTCGACACGATGGAAGTGACGCAGGGTGCGGTAGCGCAGGTCGAACCAGTCATTGCGGTCGACCTGGCCGGTCAGCAGGCGGTCACGTGCCTGATTGAACTGCATCTTGTCGTTCAGGCGGGCTTCGGGAAGCTCGATGAGCTCGCCGGCATGCTCGCCGCCGCGCTCACAGATGTAGACGATCTGGCCGCGCACTTCCTTGAAGTCATCGACGATCAGCCATTCGCCATCGTCGGACTGGATGCGGTCGCCATTGCCGAAGGCCACCCGGGTAAGGGGCGCTTCGCGCAGACTGTAGGTGCGGGTTTCTTCGCTGGCGGCAAAGAGCACGGTGACGGTGCGGAAGTCGACATTGAGGATGGTGCCAAGGCCGAGATCAGCCTCGCCGTCACTGATCCAGCGCTGACCGGGAATGAAGTCGCTCATGAAGCCTCGGGGTAGGACAAAGACGGGAATCGGGAATACAGGGGCGCGGTATCTTACCGGATCAGACGCCGTGGCTTAAGCGCCTTTTCTTCCAGCGAGCGTCTTTGTCGCATCGAGCGAGGCCAGCGGCGTGTCGCACTATGGTTGTGACGCCGGTAGCAGGGTGTCCAGCTGGGCGCGGCTCAGCTCGCCGACATGACGCTCGATCAGCTGTCCGTCGCCATCGAAGACCAGGGTCGCGGGCAGTCCCGGCGCCTCGGCCAGTGCCATCAGTTGCATGGCGGGGTCGAGCAGCGCGTACTCGAGTGTCAGCTGCTCGCTGTTCAGAAAGCGGGTCACCGCCAGTGCCTGCTCGCCCTGATTGGCCAATACCACGGTGACGCCGGGTCTCTGATCGGCCTCTGCCAGCAGTGGCATCTCGCGTCGGCAGGGCGGGCACCAGGTGGCCCACAGATTGACGATCACGCGCTCGTCCTGGATGTCATTCAGCGCCACGGGGCGGCGGTCCAGATGATTGAGAGTGATGGCAGGCATCGCGTCGATGGCGGAGTCGTTACCCAGCGGGTCGAGTTGCTTGAGTCCGAGGAAGGCGGTCAGCCCCAGGGTCAGGCTGCCCAGCGCGATGACCTGGCGGATCGTGCCATGCTGGCGCAGCAGCCACAGGCTGGCCAGGGTCGCGACCAGCATGCCGCCGAGCAGGTGGTAGCCCGGTTGCCACAGCTTGAGGATATCCAGCGGTGCCTGCTGATAACTTGCCCAGTGCAGGGCGACATGAGTGAGGCGTGCGCCGATCACCCAGCTGACCAGCATGCGATTGAACCAGCGCGAGGGGCTCAGCGGGCGAGAGTCATGAGCGGGCGCGGACGTACCCCTGGCGTGCATGCGTGTCAGCAGACGCATCAGCAGCGAGAACTCGATCAGCATCACCAGGGCTGCCACGAAGGCATAGAGGCGTTCGACGGAAATCAGGGCAGGGCCCAGGGCGATGGCATCCATGCGGTTATCCTTTGGCGGTGTCCGGGGAAGCGTCCAGGGCAGCTATGCCTGTCGGTCTGCATGTGACAAGCGCGCTGCAGGCGCGAGGCTCGAGTATGCGATAATCGACGGACTTCGACATCCACGCCTCGCGCTGAGCATTGCTCTGCCGCCGAGGACGCTCCAAGGATATCCTCATGCTGTCACATCATTATGACCGTAGCCGTGCGATCGCCGTTGCCAGTCAGGCCGCCGGCCTTATCGCCATCGTCGCGCTGGAGACCTGGCTTGGCGATGCCGCCCGCCCTTGGCAGGGGCTGGTGTTCGCCTTGATGCTGGCCTTCGGTCTCGGTCTTGCCCTGCGCAGTTACTACCTCAAGCAAAAGGCCCGCCGCGACCGAGAGCGTGCTGGTCGCGAGCGGGCCCGCAAGGCGAGTGACACCTGGATGTCCGATTGATGCAGGTGAGCGACTCAGTAGCTCTGCAGTCGGTAGCCTTCACGCTCCATGCAGTACTTGAGCAGCGTCTGTTTCTCGTTGTCTGACTTGTCAGTCAGGCCAAGTTCGTACTGGCAGCCGGCCCAGGTGTTGTGAGCCTCCGTGCTGTTGGCGCCGGGCTTCTCCCATTGGGTACGGGGAGAGGCGCAGGCGGAGAGCAGGGACGTGAGCAGCAGGGACAGCATGGCAAGGCGCAGTGTGTGCATGTGGCATCCTGAGGGATGTAAGGCGTTGGAGGGGAGTTTGTCACTGGGCAGCATGAGCCGCAGGAAAACCTTCCAGCATCAAAAAAGCCGCTGATCAGTGATCAGCGGCTTTTTCAGATATCTGGTCGGAGTAGCAGGATTCGAACCTACGACCTCTGCCTCCCGAAGGCAGCGCTCTACCAAGCTGAGCTATACTCCGATGCGTCGTGAGCTTGTCTCGACGGAGGTGAATTATACGCAGGCAGCTTTGCTTTGCAAGCCCTTGAGGTCAAAAAGTTTTATCTGAGTCTCAAGGGGCAATTCGGCTGTCGAGATGATGACTGCCTCGAGTGCGATCAGGCCTGGCGGCCGACGCTCAATAGCGCGATGCGCTCGAGGCTGTCGCGGAATTCGCTCTCCGGCAGCGCCTTGAGCTCGTTCAGGGCGTTGTCGGCCATCTCCTGCGCGCGGCTGCGGGTATAGTCGAGGCCACCCGTGAGGCGCACGACTTCCAGCACCTCGTCGAGCTGCTCCAGCCCACCCTTCTCGATGGCGCCACGCACCAGACTGGCCTGCGCCGGACTTCCGACCTGCATGGCGCGAATCAACGGCAGGGTCGGCTTGCCTTCGGCCAGGTCATCACCGACGTTCTTGCCCATGGTCTCGGCATCGCCCTGATAGTCGAGCAGATCATCGATCAGCTGGAAGGCGAGGCCCAGATAGCGGCCATAGTTCTGTAGTGCGCCGACCTGTGCAGGCGTGACGCTCTCGTCGGTTTCCCTGGCCAGAATCGCGCCGGCATGCGCGGCCGCCTCGAACAGCATGGCGGTCTTGCCGTGGATGGTCTCGAAGTAGGCGGCTTCATCGATGTCGGCGTTGCCGATATTGGTCAGCTGCAGGACTTCCCCTTCGGCGATGGTGCAGGTGGCGGCGGAGAGAATCGCCATCACGTCCATCGAGCCGACCTCGACCATCATCTGGAAGGAGCGCGAATAGAGGAAGTCACCGACCAGCACCGAAGGCGCATTGCCCCAGGTGTCATTGGCGGTGGAGCGACCGCGACGCAGACTGGATTCATCCACGACATCATCGTGCAGCAGGGTCGAGGTATGCATGAATTCGATCAGCGCGGCCAGATGAACGTGTTTCTCGCCTTGATAGCCCAGTGCGCGGGCTGCCAGCAGCACCAGCACCGGGCGCAGGCGCTTGCCACCACTCTGGATGATGTACTGACCGATGGTCTGGACCAGCGGCACGCGCGACTCGAGCTGCGCGAGGATAGTGCGGTCGACGGCGGCGAAGTCATCTGCCACTGCCGCGTGAAGGGTCGATGCGTCGGCTTGCATGAGATCGTCGTGCCCGTAGCGAGAGGTGAGGCCGCCGTGGCGTGCCGTTTGGCGGTAATGCTATGGGGCACCCCTATGGCCGTCAAGGCGTGCACCCGCGCAAGGACGGTGGCTGGCGGCCGATTGGTCGCGTAAACCTTGACATTGCTTGTCGGTCGCGGCACGTGGCGCTATAATACGCGGCCGTGACTCATCCCGCTCCCTGTCAGATGGCTCCAGTAGGGGCGCCACTCGCAGCAGGCCACCCAAGAGCACACCCTTGATGAGTCCGATGGAGAGAATCATGTACGCAGTTATCAAGAGCGGTGGCAAGCAGTACCGCGTTCAGGAAGGCCAGACCCTGAAGCTCGAGAAGCTTGAAGTCGCGACTGGCGAAGCTATCCAGTTTGACGAAGTCCTGATGGTCGCTGAAGGCGACGACATCAAGGTCGGCGCTCCGCTGGTTGAAGGTGCCAAGGTTTCTGCCGAGGTCGTGTCTCACGGCCGTGGCGACAAGGTCACCATCATCAAGTTCCGTCGCCGGAAGCACTCCATGCGTCGTGCGGGCCACCGTCAGTGGTTCACCGAAGTCAAGATCACTGGTATCTCTGCTTAATTGCAGCGCTACCCACCATAGGAGAATTATCCAATGGCACATAAGAAGGCGGCGGGCTCTACCCGCAACGGTCGCGATTCTGAATCCAAGCGCCTTGGTGTGAAGCTGTTCGGTGGCCAAGCGGCTATCGCCGGCAACATCATCGTGCGTCAGCGCGGCACCCGTTTCCACGCTGGTACTGGCGTCGGCATCGGCAAGGACCACACTCTCTTCGCTCTGGCCGACGGCCACGTGAAGTTCGAGACCAAGGGTCCGAAGAACCGCAAGTTCGTCAGCATCGTTTCTGCCTGAAACGTCTGACAGCTTACGCAGACTGCTCGATGCCCCGGTGTCGCATGGCAGTCTGCAAGGAAGCCCCGCTCAGGCGGGGCTTTTTTGTCGCATGACGGCCCGGGTCGTCGTCAGGAGAGAGCAGCATGCAGTTCCTTGATGAAGCGTCGATCATTGTAGAGGCCGGACGTGGCGGCAATGGTTGCCTGAGTTTTCGCCGTGAAAAATACGTGCCGCGCGGTGGTCCCGATGGGGGCGACGGCGGGCACGGCGGCAGTGTGTATCTGATCGGGGATGACTCGCTCAATACCCTGATCGACTTCAAGTTCCAGCGCTACTATCAGGCGGAGAGCGGCGATGCCGGTCAAGGCCGCCAGATGGCAGGCAAGGCGGGTGAGGACCTGATCGTCAAGGTGCCGGTCGGCACCACCGTGATCGACGAGGAAACCCTCGAGATCATCGGTGACGTTACGGAAATCGGTCAGCTGTTGCTGGTTGCGCAGGGGGGGCGTCGTGGTCTGGGCAACATCCACTTCAAGTCCTCGACCAACCGCGCGCCGCGCCAGACTTCCAAGGGAACCTGGGGCGAGCGTCGCAACCTGCGCTTCGAGATGAAGGTGATGGCAGATGTCGGTCTGCTCGGCATGCCGAATGCTGGCAAGTCGACGCTGATCCGCGCCGTTTCCGCCGCCAAGCCCAAGGTCGCCAACTATCCGTTCACCACCCTGGTGCCGAACCTCGGTGTCGTGAAGATCGGTAGCCACCAGCACTTCGTGATGGCCGATATTCCCGGCCTGATCGAAGGCGCTGCTGACGGCGCTGGCCTGGGGCTGCGCTTCCTCAAGCACCTGACGCGTACGCGTCTGTTGCTGCACGTGGTGGATATTGCGCCCTATGACGAGAGCGACCCGGTCTATGCGGTCGAGGCGATCCTCAAGGAGCTCAAGAACTTCTCCGCGGCACTGACGGAGCTGCCGCGCTGGCTGGTGATCAACAAGATCGATCTGCTGCCGGAGGACGATCGCGACGCGATGGTCAAGGACCTCGTCGAGCGCCTGGGCTGGGAGGGCGAGCTGTTCGTCGTCTCCGCGGCCAGCGGTATCGGCACTCAGGAGCTGGTGCAGGCCGCTCACCGCTGGCTGGGCGAGCAGCGCCTGCAGCTGGCGGAAGATCCGGAAGCTGCCGAGGCACATGCCGCCCTGCTGGCGCGCATGGAGAACGAGTCGCTGGAGCGCGCTGAAGAGCGCCTGACGCGTCGCAAGCGCAAGAAGGATGACGAAGAAGAGGACGATGACGACTTCAATGACGACGATTACGACGTCGAGGTCGAATACGCGCCCTGAGGTTTTGGTCCGTCCGGTGGCTGTCCTGCGCGATAGCCTCTGAGTGACAAGCGACCCGCTTCGCGATTCACGCCCCGCCCCGAGCCTCATGGTCTCGCGGCGGGGCGTTTTCGTTGTCGGGGCCGGCGAGGAGTGATGACAGCGGGCTGGCGGGAGCAGACAATGGCAAGCAGGGAGGCAGGGCCTGCCGGGCGAGGGATTACATGACAGGAGAGAGCGCGGTGTCGGAGCAGAAGGTGGCGGAAGTGGCGGAACTGGGCAGTCAGACGGGGCGCGAGGCCTTGGCCAATGCACGACGCGTGGTGGTCAAGATCGGCAGTGCACTGCTGACCGATGACGGTCGCGGGCTGGATGATGCCGGCATCGGCCGCTGGGTCGATCAGATCGCGGCACTGCACGCGCGGGGTGTCGAGGTGATCGTGGTGTCCTCCGGGGCGATCGCCGTTGGCATGTCGCGGCTGGGCTGGTCGGCGCGCCCCAGCGGCGTGCATGAGCTGCAGGCGGCAGCGGCGGTCGGTCAGAATGGCCTGACCCAGTGCTATGAGGAGCATTTCCATCGTCACGGCCTGACCACGGCGCAGATTCTGCTGACCCACGATGACCTCTCCAATCGCAAGCGCTACCTGAATGCACGCTCGGCGCTACGCACCCTGGTCGACCTGCGGGTGGTGCCGGTGATCAACGAGAACGACACCGTGGTCACCGACGAGATCCGCTTCGGCGACAACGACACCCTCGGCGCGCTGGTCGCCAACCTGCTCGAGGCCGATGCGTTGTTGCTGCTCACCGATCAGGAAGGCCTCTATGATGCTGACCCGCGTCATGACCCGGCGGCCAGCCTGATCGAGGAAGCCCAGGCCGATGACCCGATTCTGGTCAAGGTGGCCGGTGGCGGTGGCGTGCTCGGGCGTGGCGGCATGGCGACCAAGGTGCGCGCGGCGCGTCTGGCGGCACGTAGCGGTGCGCTGACGGTGATCGCCTCCGGTCGTCAGCCCGAGGTGATCACCCGGCTGGCCTCAGGTGAGCGCTTCGGCACGCTCCTGCTGCCAGAGCATGCACCGATCGCGGCGCGCAAGCGCTGGATCGCGGGGCAGCTGCAGGTGCGCGGCACCCTGACGCTGGATGCCGGTGCCGTCAATGTATTGACCACGCGTGGCTCCAGCCTGTTGCCGGTGGGCGTCAGGAAGATCGAAGGCGCCTTCAAGCGCGGTGATCTGGTGCAGTGCGTCGATGAATCCGGTCAGCGTATCGCCAAGGGGCTGGTGAATTACAGCGCCGAAGACGCTGGGCGGATTCTCGGCCTGCCCAGCCATCAGATCGAGGCGACGCTGGGCTATATCGAGGCGCCGGAACTGATCCACCGCGACAACCTCATCGTGCTGTAGCGCCCATGAGGCCTGCTTCCTGGCTCTGTACCTGGGTCTGTGCCTGGGGCCGGCGCAGGCAAGCTCAGGCTGGCGATATGCGGGCGGGTCATGCTAGACTCTGCCGTCCTGTCGGGGGCTGGTCCGCCCCGATGGCGAAGGTTTGACGGGGCTTCCACGTCAAGTCGCTGATTTCTCGAAAGTCTTCACATCAGTGTCGAAAGGCGAGAGATGATCGGACTCGCTGTCGCGGTGCGACAACGTCTTCCAAATTCAAGTTCATGAGTACGCGCCTACGGGTGGACTCATAAGGAGCATCAAAGTGGCAAATTCCAAGCAAGCACGTAAGCGCGCTCGTCAGGCTGAAGTTCGTCGTCAGCACAACTCCGCACAGCGTTCCGCCGTGCGTACCAGCATCAAGAACGTGCTGAAGACCGTCAAGACTGGCGATCACGCTGCTTCCATGGCCGCTTTCAATGTCGCGCAGAAGGTCCTCGACCGTTACGCCGACAAGGACATTCTGTCCAAGAAGAAGGCCGCTCGTCTGAAGAGCCGTCTGAACACTCGCGTCAAGGCACTGGCTGTCTAAGACGCGTAAGTGTGAAAAAACCGGCTTCGGCCGGTTTTTTTGTGTCTGTCTGTCGAGTGGATGACATCGGTGTCAGGTCAGGGAAGCGAGAGGGGTGTCAGGGTGAGCAAGCCGCAGGATGAGTCGCCCGCAGGCGAAAAGGAAGTCAGGGGAGAAGACGGCAAGGCAGAGGCCGCCGCGCAGTCCGCTTCACAGGCGAATGCCCAGGGCGAGACCCGCTCGGGCGACAGCCTGCCGGTGCGGGGTGGACTGTTGCGTTCCGGATTGATCGTCAGCGTGATGACGATGCTGTCGCGCGTGCTGGGGCTGGCGCGCGATGTGACCATCGCATCCCTGCTGGGTGCCGGCAGCGGGGCGGATGCCTTCTTCGTCGCCTTCAAGATCCCCAACTTCATGCGCCGCCTGTTTGCCGAGGGTGCCTTCAACCAGGCCTTCATTCCGGTGCTGTCGGAGTATGCGACCCGCCGGACACGGGAAGAGGTCCGCGAGTTGCTGGACGCCGTCAGCGGCAGTCTTGGTGTCATACTCGCGTTGATCACCGCGCTGGCGATGCTGTGTGCGCCTTGGCTGGTGTGGGTCTTCGCGCCCGGGTTCGGTGATGATGCCGGCAAGCTGGCGCTGACCGGTGACATGCTGCGCCTGACCTTCCCGTATCTGCTGCTGATCTCGTTGACCGCCTTCGCCGGCAGCGTGCTCAATACCTGGAATCGCTTTGCGGTACCGGCCATCACGCCGGTGCTGCTCAACCTGAGCCTGATCGGCGCGGCGCTGTTGCTGGCCCCGCGCTTCGAGACACCCGCCATGGCGCTGGCCTGGGGCGTGTTGATCGCAGGTGGCGTGCAGCTGCTGTTCCAGGTGCCATTCCTGCTGCGGCTTGGCCTGATGCCCAAACCATGGCCGAATTTCGCCCATGAAGGCGTACGCCGCATCCTCAGGCTGATGACCCCGGCGCTGTTCGGGGTCTCGGTCTCGCAGATCAATCTGCTGTTGGATACCGTGCTGGCCTCGTTTCTGGTTACCGGCAGCGTGTCGTGGCTCTATTACTCCGACCGTCTGGTCGAGCTGCCGCTGGGCATCATCGGCATTGCCATCGGGACGGTGATTCTGCCGGCGCTCTCCAAGCGCCACGCCGAGCAATCACTGGAGCATTTCCAGAAGATGCTCGACTGGGCGCTGCGCTCGGTGCTGTTGATTGGTGTGCCGGCGGCATTGGCGCTTGGCGTGCTGGCCGAGCCCCTGCTGATCACGCTGTTCCACTACGGCGCGATGACCGACAACGATGTGGTGATGTCGGCCCAGAGTCTGCGTGCCTACAGCTTCGGCCTGTTGGCCTTCATGCTGATCAAGGTGCTGGCGCCGGGCTTCTATGCGCGTCAGGACACGAAAACGCCCGTCAAGATCGGTATTATCGCGATGGTTGCCAACATGGCCTTCAATCTGGCGCTGATCGTGCCGCTGGCGCATGCCGGGCTCGCGCTGGCCACGGCGCTGTCGGCCTTCCTCAATGCGGGCCTGCTGGCGCGCGGCCTGTATCGTGATGGCGTGCTGCGCTTCCAGCCCGGCTGGGGACGCTATTCGCTGACCCTGATCGGCGGTTGCGCCCTGATGGGCGGCGGCCTGATGTGGCTGTCGCCGGACTGGACCACCTGGCTTGGTTGGGGCCTGTGGGAGCGCTGTGCGATGATGGGAGCACTGGTCGTCGGCGGTGTGCTGGCCTATGCGGTGTGGTTGGGGCTGTGCGGTGTCCGCCCGCGCCATTTCCGCATGCAGAGCTGAGCCTGCTGCCCGGGTACCACTACCACCCAGGTTGGTGCCCTCGGTTCCAGCTGTTTTCTCCCTGGCGGGGCTACGGTGGCTGTCAGCGCCGTGCCCCTTCGCTATAATCGACAACTTTCGGCGGCTTGTGTGATGCACGCATGGACTTGATCAGAGGACTCCACAATCTCGCCCGCCTGCGCAAGCAGGATGGCAGTCGCGGCTGTGTGGCCACCATCGGCAATTTCGATGGCGTGCATCTCGGCCACCAGGCGATTCTGGAGCAACTTCGCGAGCGCGCGGCAGCCTATGGTCTGCCCGCCACGGTGGTGGTGTTCGAGCCGCAGCCGCGTGAGTTCTTCGCGGGTGACAAGGCGCCGCCGCGGCTGACGCGTCTGGCGGACAAGGTGCGTCTGCTGGGCAGTCATGGCGCCGAGCGCGTACTGTGTCTGCCCTTCAATGAGGCGCTGCGCTCGCTGTCGGCACGTGAATTCATCGAGCAGGTACTGATCGATGGGCTCGGTGTGCGTCACCTGGTGGTCGGTGACGACTTCCGCTTTGGCTGCGATCGCGCCGGAGACTTCGCGTTGCTGGAACGCATCGGCGCCGCCGAAGGCTTTGCGGTGGAGCATACCCGCACCTTCGAGATCGCCGACGAGCGTGTGTCCAGCACCCGCGTGCGTGAGGTGCTGGCCGCAGGCGACATGGCGCTGGCCGCCAGACTGCTGGGGCGTGCCCACCACTGGCAGGGGCGCGTGGTCGCGGACCGCCAGCTGGGTCGCACGCTGGGCGTGCCGACCGCCAACCTGCCGTTGCCGAATGCGCCGCTGGCGGTCTCCGGCGTCTATGCGGTGATGGCGCATCTGGCCGATGGCCGCGACTGCCCGGCGGTGGCCAATATCGGCTGGCGCCCGACGGTCGGCACGCCGCGGCCGGTGCTAGAGGTCCATCTACTGGACTTCGCGGAAGACCTCTATGGCCAGCCGATGCGCGTCAGCTTCTGCGCCTTCCTGCGCGGTGAGCAGCGCTTCGATGGCCTGGAAGCCCTCAAGGCCGCCATCTACGCCGACATCGCCCTGGCGCGACGCTTCTTCGCGCTGGCCGCGGGCGAGACGCCTGCCGGTGACGAGCAGGCGTTGCTCGATTGCATGACCTCGATGGCTGACCTGCCGCTGGCCAGCCGTCCGCTGAGCGCATTGATGACGGATGCGCCGACGGCACCCTTACACGGCACTGCTGAGGTGTCTGATTCCACAGCTCGGGAAGCCCAGGCTTCCCGCCCCCACGACGGCTGACCCGAAAGGCTATGAGCGACTACAAGCACACTTTGAATCTGCCCGATACCGACTTCCCGATGCGCGGCAATCTCCCCAAGCGTGAGCCGGACCAACTGGCGCGCTGGAACGAGATTGACCTCTATGCGCGTCTGCGTGAAGCAGGCAAGGGCCGTCCGAGCTTCGTGCTCCACGACGGCCCTCCCTATGCCAACGGCAATATTCACATCGGTCATGCCGTCAACAAGATTCTCAAGGACATCATCGTCAAGTCCAAGACGATGGCGGGCTTTGACGCGCCGTACGTGCCGGGCTGGGACTGTCATGGTCTGCCCATCGAGCACAAGGTCGAGACGACCCACGGCAAGCATCTCGAGTCCGAGAAAGCCCGCCACCTGTGCCGTGAATACGCCGGCGTACAGGTGGAAGGTCAGAAGCACGAGTTCATCCGTCTCGGCATCGTCGGTGACTGGGGCAACCCGTATCGCTCCATGGACTTCGCCAACGAAGCCGGCGAGATCCGTGCGCTGGCCGAGATGGTCAAGGGCGGTTATGTCTTCAAGGGCCTGAAGCCGGTCAACTGGTGCTTCGACTGCGGCTCTGCGCTGGCGGAGGCGGAAGTCGAGTACGCCGACAAGACCTCTGATGCCATCGACGTCGCCTTCGCGGCAGACGACAGCGCGGCGCTGGCCAAGGCCTTCGGCCTCGAGTCACTGAACAAGCCGGCAGCGATCGTGATCTGGACCACCACTCCGTGGACCATCCCGGCCAACCAGGCGCTCAACGTTCATCCGGACTTCGTCTACTCGCTGGTCGATACCGGCGAGCGCCTGCTGGTGCTCGCCGAGGAGCTGGTCGAGGACAGCCTGGCGCGCTTCGGGCTGAGTGGCGAGACGCTGGCGACCGTCAATGGCGCGGCACTGGAGAATCTCAACTTCCGCCACCCGATCTACGATCGTCTGTCGCCGGTCTATCTGGCCGACTACGTCGAGACCGGTGCCGGTACCGGTATCGTCCACTCCGCGCCGGCCTACGGCGAGGATGACTTCCACACCTGCCGTCGTTACGGCATGAGCTTCGACGAGATCGAGAGCCCGGTGCAGGGCAACGGTGTCTACGTGCCGGACCTGCCGGAATTCGGTGGTCAGTTCATCTGGAAGGCCAATCCGAACATCGTCGCGCGTCTGGAAGAACTCGGCGCGCTGATGGCGCACGAGAAGATCACCCACAGCTACATGCACTGCTGGCGCCACAAGACGCCGGTCATCTATCGCGCCACGGCCCAGTGGTTCGTCGGCATGGACATCGCCGGCACCGATGGCGTGACCCTGCGTGACAAGGCGCTGTCCGCCATCGAGGACACCACCTTCATCCCGGCCTGGGGCCAGGCGCGCCTGAAGAGCATGATCGCCAACCGCCCTGACTGGTGCATCTCGCGTCAGCGCAACTGGGGCGTGCCGATTCCGCTGTTCCTGCATCGCGCCACTGGCGAACTGCACCCTGACAGCGTCGCGCTGATGGAAGCGGTCGCGGATCGCGTCGCCGAGCACGGCATCGATGCCTGGTGGTCACTCGACAGCCAGGAGCTGCTGGGCGATGAGGCCGAGAACTACGAGAAGGTCACCGACACGCTGGACGTGTGGTTCGATTCCGGAACGACCCACTGGCATGTGCTGCGTGGCTCGCACCCGCATGGTCACGATCAAGGCCCGCGTGCCGACCTGTACCTGGAAGGTTCCGACCAGCACCGTGGCTGGTTCCACTCGTCACTGCTGACCGGCTGTGCCATCGATGGCCACGCGCCCTACAAGGCACTGCTGACTCACGGTTTCACCGTGGATGCGCAGGGTCGCAAGATGTCCAAGTCCGTCGGCAACGTGGTCGCACCTCAACAGGTGATGGACAAGCTGGGTGCTGACATCCTGCGTCTATGGGTGTCCTCCAACGACTATTCCGGCGAAATGGCCGTCTCGGACGAGATCCTCAAGCGGACCGCCGATGCCTATCGTCGTATCCGCAACACCTCGCGCTTCCTGCTGTCCAATCTGAACGGCTTCGAGCCCGAGCGTGATGCGCTGGCCTTCGACGACATGCTGGCGCTGGACCAGTGGGTGGTCGATCGTGCCGCCCAGCTGCAGGCACGTGTCGAGCTGGCCTACGAGGAATATCGCTTCCTCGACATCTATCAGCAGGTGCTGACCTTCTGCTCGCGTGAGCTGGGCGGCTTCTATCTGGATGTCATCAAGGACCGCCAGTACACCACGCAGCCGAACTCGCGTGCGCGTCGTAGCTGCCAGACGGCGCTTTATCACGTGATCGAGGCACTGGCACGCTGGATGGCGCCGATCCTCTCCTTCACCGGTGAAGAGATCTACGCCAACATCCCGGGCCCGCGCAAGGACACCATCTTCCTCGAGACGGCCTACACCGGCCTGACGACTCTGGCGGATGATGCGGCCATGGGGCGTGAGTTCTGGGAGCAGGTGCTGCACGTCAAGCAGGCGGTCAACAAGACGCTGGAAGGCGCGCGCAACGCCGGTCTGGTCAAGAATGGCCTGGCGGCGGAAGTCACCCTTTACGTCAATGACGAGCTCAATACGCTGCTGGCAAGTCTCGGCGACGAGCTGCGCTTCGTGATGCTGACCAGCGGCGTGACCCTGGCGCCTCTCGAGGCGGCTGGCGCGGCAGAAGAGACCGACGTGTCCGGCCTCAAGGTGGCGGTCAAGGTCAGCGAGAATGCCAAGTGCGAGCGTTGCTGGCACCACCGTCCGGAAGTCGGCACCCTGCCGGAACATCCGACGCTGTGCAGCCGCTGCGTGACCAACCTGCCGGATGGCGAAGGCGAGACGCGTCACTTCGCTTGATCGCTGATGCGGCCGCGGGATCGTTCAGCCCCTGCTGAGCGCTGATATCGAACGCCGGGCTCTGGCCCGGCGTTCGTGTCTTGCCGGTCGCAGACTCATTTCACGACAGGAAGGTAACATGACGTCTTCTTCACAAGGCCCCGCGACGAATACCCCCTCGGCCGGTAGTGAGCCGATGCGCTCGCCGCTGCGCTGGCTGTGGCTGTCGCTGGTGATCGTGGTGCTGGACCTGGCCACCAAGTGGCTGGCCAGCAGTTCGCTGGTCTATGGTCAGGCCAACGAGGTGCTGCCGATCTTCAATCTGACGCTGCTCCACAACACCGGCGCGGCGTTCAGTTTTCTGGCCGGCCATGATGGCTGGCAGCGCTGGCTGTTTGCGGGCATTGCGGTGGTGGCAGCCATCGGCCTGAGCATCTGGCTTGCACGCCTCAAGCGTCACGAGACCTTCACCGCGCTGGGCATCGCGCTGGTGTTGGGGGGCGCGCTTGGCAATCTCTATGATCGTGTCGTGCATGGCTACGTGGTGGACTTCCTGTCCTTCCACTGGGGCAATGCCTTCTTCCCGGCCTTCAATGTGGCGGACGTCGCCATCAGCCTGGGAGCCGTGGCACTGATTCTTGAATCTTTCCGTGGCCGCTCCGAATGAGCGCCACAAGCGAGGTCAGCATGAGCGAGCATCGTATCGCCGATAACATGGAGGTCAGCCTCCATTTCCGTCTGCGTCTGGAAGACGGCACCGAGGTGGACTCCACCTTCGACAAGACACCGGCCACCTTCCAGGTGGGCGATGGCAATCTGCCGCCGGGCTTCGAGCGTTCGATCATGGGCATGGCGGCGGGCGAGACCGGCAGCTTCACGATCACGCCGGAGCATGCCTTCGGTCAGCACAATCCGCAGAACGTACAGACCGTGGCACGCAAGAGCTTCGATGACGAGATCGAGGTCGGCATGGTGATGTCCTTCGCCGAGCCGTCGGGTTCGGAGCTGCCGGGCATCATCCGCGAGATTGACGAGCGTGACGTCAAGGTCGACTTCAATCACCCGCTGGCCGGGCGTACTCTGACCTTCGAGGTCGAGGTACTGTCAGTCGCCCCCGCGACCACGCACTGAGTCTTCTTTTCAAAGGTGCGCTCCCCGTGAACGTACCTCGCCATCAAGCGGAGCCTGTCATGCAGATCAAGCTGGCCAACCCGCGCGGTTTCTGCGCCGGAGTGGATCGCGCCATCGATATCGTCAACGGGGCGCTCGACGTGTTCGGGCCGCCGATCTACGTGCGTCACGAGGTGGTGCACAACCGTTTCGTGGTCGACTCGCTCAAGGAGCGCGGCGCCATCTTCGTCGAGGAACTGCACGAAGTGCCGGATGACGTCATCGTCATCTTTTCGGCACACGGCGTCTCGCGTGCCGTGCAGGAAGAGGCCGAGCGTCGCAACCTCAAGGTCTTCGATGCCACCTGTCCCCTGGTCACCAAGGTGCACATGGAAGTGCTGCGCTATGCGCGCAAGGGGCAGGATTGCGTATTGATCGGCCATGAGGGTCACCCGGAAGTCGAGGGCACCATGGGCCGCTATGACACCTCCAAGGGTGGCACCATCCACCTGGTGGAGGACGAGTCCGATGTGGCACGTCTGGAGGTCAAGGACCCGGAGCAGCTGGCCTTCGTCACCCAGACCACACTGTCCATGGATGACACGGCGCGCGTGATCGATGCGCTGCGCGAACGCTTCCCGGCGATTCAGGGGCCGCGCAAGGATGACATCTGCTATGCGACCCAGAATCGTCAGGATGCCGTTCGTATGCTGGCGGAAGCCTGCGATGTAGTGCTGGTGGTCGGCAGCCCCAATAGCTCCAACTCCAATCGCCTGCGCGAACTGGCCGAGCGCATGCAGACCCCGGCCTGGTTGATCGATGATGCCGAGCAGATCGAGGCCGCCTGGCTCGAGGGTATCGGCAGTATCGGTATCACCGCAGGGGCCAGTGCGCCCGAAGTGCTGGTGCAGGGTGTGATCGATCGTCTGATGGCGCTGGGAGCCTCGGCACCCGAGGAGCTCGAGGGTCAGGAGGAAAACATCGTCTTCTCCATGCCCAAGGAGCTCAAGGAGCGCTTGATCGCCTCGGATCAGATTCGCGAGCTGTAACGCCTTGTAAGTTTCTGCCAGTGAAGAAGCCGCGACCTCGTCGCGGCTTTTTTGTGCGCGCCATTCGCAATTTGCCATTCAATTCAGCAGTTTCTTGTATAAGTCACAGTACTCTTGAGCAGGATCGTTGATCCATTTGGCACGCATTGAAAAAAAATGTAATGCGCAGTTACCAAAATGATACATAATAGAGGTATGGTTCGTATTCTGGAGAATTCCCCATGCCGCGACTGTTGTCGGTCACCGGTGTCAGCAGTGCAGTTGCACGCCGTGAGCCGAAACCGGGGCGCGGGGCATCTGGCAGACGTCGGACTCAGGGCTTCACCTTGATCGAGATGATGATGGTGGTCGCGATCATCGGCATTCTGGCGGCGGTCGCCATTCCCTCCTATCTGGGCTATGTGGAGCGCAGCTGGCGCTCGCATGCCCAGCAGGCGCTGGGGCAGCAGGCCAGACAGCTGCATGGCTTCTACTACCAGAATTTCTCCGAGGCACCCGTGGGGGATGATGACCAGCCGACGGATGGCGTCAGCCGTATAGAGGACAGCGGTGGCAATCTTCGCTACCTGATCACGTATCGCAGTCTGACTGCCTCGGCCTTCGTCCTGCAGGCGACGCCTCAAGGGGCACAACTCAATGATGACTGCGGCGTACTGTGGATGGACCAGGACATGAATACCGGTGCCGAAGGAGGAGGCCGGTGCTGGTGATGGTGGGCCCCATAAGACAGACTCGAGTCCGGCATGGCCGGTCGACCCCTAGCGGCAAGGAGAAGTATCTCTCATGCGCCAATCCCGTGGTTTCACCCTGATCGAGCTGGTCGTGACAGTGGCGATCATTGCCATCATCGCGACCTGGGCGGTGCCGGCCTGGCAAGGTCTGGTGCAGCGCTCTCAGGTGGAGTCCGATGTGCGTGCCCTGACCCATGCGCTCGGCATGGCGCGCAGCACCGCCACCACGCGCGGTGTGGATGTGAGTGTCTGTCCCTATGCGCCGAGTGTTGCCACCCCCGATCCCACGACCTGCGACGACGATTGGGCGAATGGCTGGGTCGTCTATGTCGGGAGTACTTCCAACTTCACCCTCGACGACCGCCTGTGGATCCATCAGGACAGCAATGCGGTTGCCCAGTCGGGTGGTGCCTCCAGAATCACCTACAACGACCGCGGCACGCTGACTAGTGGCAACAGTACGCTGGTGTTCTGTGCGGCATCCGATGCGACCTCTGTGGTGGTGGCGCCTTCAGGCCGTGTTCGTCTTGAATCAGGAGGGGACTGCTCATGACAGCATCGCTGATGGCCACATCCCTCAAGCAAGCCCTGCAGCCGAGAGCGCTGAGGAAGACATTGCTGTCTCGCCTGCAACGGCGTCGTTCCGCTCGTCACTCTCAGCGCGGCGTCGGCCTGATCGAGGCGCTGGTCGCGGTCATGCTGCTGGGGGTTTCCCTGCTGGGCCTGGGGTTGTTGCAAGTTCAGACGCTTCAGCATCAGCGCGTCAGCTACAGCAATACCGTGGCACAACTGCTGTCGCTGGACATGGCCGAGCGAATCCGCGCCAACCTTGAGGCCATCGATCAATATGATGATGCCGACACCACCGATGCGCCGGCGGATGGATGCAGCTCGGATTGCGTGCCTGCAGAGCTGGCGGACCAGGACATCATTGATTGGCGTGACGCCATCATCAACTCCACGTTGACCAGCGGCGTCGGCAGTGTGGAAGTCGACGAGCGTGTTGTCGGCGGCGCCGGTATCGGCGTTCATGATGTGAGTGTCCAGGTACAGTGGAGTGACCCCATCAGCGGGGGAGTTGACCAGCAGACCTATCGTTTTGAGGTAGAGCCATGAATCGCTGTTCCCCTGAATCGGCCCGCCGACGCTTGGCCCCCGACACCGCCCGTCCTCATGGCTTGAAGCGCCAGGCGGGCGTGGGGCTTGTCGAGCTGATGATCAGCCTGGTGCTGGGGCTGCTGATCACGGCGATGGCGGTGCAGATGTTCTCGACCTCACGCAGCACCGTGAGTACCCAGGAGGCGCTTTCCTATCTGCAGGAATCGGCCCGTTACGTGTCCTTCCGGCTTCAGCCGCTGATGCGCAATGTGGGCTACGCAGGCTGTGCCAATAGCCGCGATATCACCAATTCCAGCTCAGTGGATGCATCACACGACCTCACAGCGCCTTTCGGTGGTCAGCAGCGTACCCAGCGGGGCCTCAGCTATTTCAATCTGACGTTCGTCGCTGCCAGCAAGGATGGCGATGAAACCACTCTGATCAGCAGCATGACGTCACTGGGCGGCCCTCTGTCCGTGCGCAACGGTAGCGAAGATGCCTTCGTGACCAACGAGTATGCGCTGGTCAGTGATTGCAGCAGCACCGATGTCTTCAGGGTGTCGGGCACTACCCAGGGCAATGTGGAAACCAACGACACCCTGTCACGTTCCTACGGCAGCTCTCAGTCCTCGAATGCCTATCTCTACCCGGTACAGGCCTGGGAGCTACGGCTGGATGACCAAGCCAACGATTCTTCGGTGCGTTCACTGTATCTCGACCGTATCGATGCCAATTTCGCGCGCGAAGAGCTGGCTTCCGGCGTCGAGGGATTCGATGTCAGTTTCAGCCTAGATACCACCGGCAATGGCAGTGTCGATCGCGTCAAGGTGCCGGCCGCCACGGTGCGCAGCGAAGGCCGTTGGGATGAGGTACGTCGTATCGAGATCGCTCTGACGCTCGAGAGCCTGCCGGGAGTGGTGCCGGGCGGGGATAACGATGGCCGTTTGACGCGAACCTTCAATCTCACGTTCACACCGCGCAACCTTCAACTGAGGGGCAGCTGATGAATGCATCGTCTTCACCTTCCAGAGTCTGCGCGGCCACCCGGGGGCCAGCACGTCAGCAAGGCATCGCCTTGCTGATCGTGTTGGTGATGCTGGTCGTGATCGGTCTGCTGGCCGTCACCGGGGTCGAGGACAGTCAGCTGCAGACACGCATGGCCGTCAACAGCCGGAACTTCGAGCAGTCCTATTACAACGCGGAAACCAGCCTGAGCATCGGTGAGCGGGCGCTGCAGGAAAGCCTGGAGGATGGCACCTGGAGCCTGAACAGCTTCGATGACTCGGCTGGCCTGATGTTGGCACTGCCCGAGGATGCACCGCCGATCAACCCGCTCTCGGAAGCGGATTGGCAAGCCAGCGGTATCCAGACGCTGGACAGTGATACCGGCGCGGTCATCGGGGCCTATGTGATCGAGTATCTGGGCAAGGTCGGCGAGCCGCCGCTGAATGCCAGCAACGAAGTGAATGCGGTGGGCACGCGCCTGGATGCCTTCCGTATCAACGCGATGGGCACAGGAGGCGGCAATGGTGCCTCCTGGACAGTAGTGCAAAGCGAGATGGAACTGGGCCCTTACTTCTGAGAGGAGCATGAACATGCGTTATCTGCTGAGTGGTGCCCTGTGCCTTGTCGCCTTGCCCTGTCTGGCGGCCCCGGGGGAAATCGCCCGCGCCCCGGTCACGGAAGCGACCGGGGTCCAGCCCAATATCCTGTTCATTCTGGATGATTCGGGCAGCATGGCCTGGGAAGATACTCTCAACAAGGGGGTGGAACACTGGAGCCTCCAGCCGGCTTCCTCGCTGATGGGTTACACAGGGGTGTATTCCAAGAGCGGGATCTGGATAGAGAACAACCATGATGCTGATGATCGTATCGTTTCCTATACGGATCTTGGCGGGGCGATCGGGGCCTGCATGGGCTTCAATGTCATGGCCTACAATCCTGCGCTGACCTACACCCCGTGGGCGGGTGCTGATCGAGCGGGAATCGCCTATCAGAACATGAGCCTGTCGAATGTCCGTGAAGATCCCTACGAGCCTACCAGCTGGGCCAGGATGAGCGATGACGCCTACTACGTCCGCTGGGACGACAATGGTGATGGGGACTATGACTACGGTGAATGCGGCGTCTATAGCAACAATTCTGGGCGCCTGTATCTGGACGAAGATCATGTCGTTGAAGTAGAAGATCTGTCCGCGGCACAGCAAGTCAATTTCGCCAACTGGTTCACCTACTATCGCGACCGCATGCTGGTGGCCAAATCTGCCATGGCCGGTGTGATCAACGCCAATGAGTCCCGGGTAGGGCTACGCACCATCCAGGGCCGCAACAATCGCAACGTTGCGGACATGACGGATACTGATGAACGTGAAGCTCTGCTGGAGGAGCTGTTTACCGCCTATCCCTCCGGTGGCACCCCTCTGCGTACTGCGCTCAAGAATGCCGGGGAGTATTACTCCAGCACTGGTCGTTCGGCCCCCATTCTGAGTGCGGATGAGGGCGGCATGTGCCAGCAGAACTATTCCATCATGATGACCGATGGCTACTGGAATGGCTCCAGTCCCAGCGTCGGCAACGTCGACGGTGGCAGCGGCGACTTCATCAGTGCCAGTCACCGTGACAGCTATTCCAATACGCTTGGCGATGTCGCGATGAAATATTATCGCGAGGACCTGCGGACTGACTTGATCGACAGCGTGCCGACCATACCGGGAGTGGATGAAAATTCCGCTCAGCACATGGTGACCTACACCGTCGGGTTCGGTGTGGATGGCTCACTGTCCGAGAACCCTGCTGATCTCGAATCTGCCTTTACCTGGCCGCAGCCGGTTGCCAACGCCAATACCACCATCGACGATCTGCGCCATGCGGCCTGGAACGGGCGTGGTGAATATCTCAGCGCCGCCAATCCGCAGGCATTGATTGATGCGTTGAACAATATCGCTCAGTCGATCGCAGGACGCGCGGCCAGTACCGGTAGCCTGGACATCAGCAGTGGTGGGCAGACCAGCGGCGCGTACGTGATTCAGACCATCTATGATCCCGCTGATTGGTCGGGCGATGTCGTTGCACGCAAGATCGGCACCAATGGCACCTTGAGCGCCACCTCGGATTGGTCCGTCGCGGAGTGGTTGCGTGACGATGATAGCCGTAGCTCCAGTCGCAAGGTCATTACCTATAACCCGGGAATCGCGGAAGTGGACGAGAAGGCCTTCTTCTTCGATATCGAGGAGGCCGGATCACTTGAGGCCGAACAGATTCTCGATTTAGTCGGATTCCTCGATGAGACGCTATTGACCGATACCGTGCTGATATCCGTGCGTGAAGCTGCAAATGGAGTATCTGGCATTATCGGCAACGGGCTGGGTCTGGGGTTGGGCAATGGCAATGGCCTTGCCAATGCCGTGGGACTGACCGGTGGACAGAGCGGAGTGCTGGACCTGGTCGGCGATACCGTGACGCAGTTGACAGGGCAGATCCTGGATACCAGTGGCACCTTCCTGAAACTCAATGGCACCCCGCTGGCCGTGAGGACGTCAGAGCTCGAGAACCTCATCGGCTATCTCAAGGGTGATGACGAGTATGAAGGGACCTTGTTCCGCGAGCGTGACGACAACTATCTCGGAGATATCGTCCACGCCTCCCCGGCGATCGTCGGGCCGCCTTCGGCCAGCTATCGCAATGACATGGAAGTGTCCTCGTACCGCTCCTTCAAGACGCTGTATGAGGATCGCCAGAACATGATCTACATCGGTGCCAACGACGGCATGCTGCACGCCATCGACATGGAGACCGGTGAAGAGAAGTTCGCCTACATGCCGTACGCCGCCTTCAGCATCGAGAACGGGCGTGGTATTCGCCAGCTCGCTGATCAGAACTATGTCCACCAGTACTATGTCGATGCCACGCCAGTTGCGCGTGATGTGCATGTTCAACTGGGGGATGAGGATGCGCCCGGTTGGCACTCGGTCCTGTTGGGTGGACTGGGCGCTGGTGGCAAGGCGGTCTACATGCTGGATATCACCGATCCTGAAGGCTTCGAGTCATTGGGGGAGTCCAATGGCACCTCGCCGGCTGATATCGTGCAGTGGGAGTTTACCCACGAGGACCTCGGCTATACCTTCAGCGATATCCAGGTAGCGCGCCTGGATGATGGCAAGTGGTATGCCATCTTCGGCAATGGCTACAACGCCGACAGCGACGGACGTGCCAAGTTGTTCATCGTGGACCTGGAAGATCCCGACAACTATGCGCTGCTGGATTCTCAACAGGGCAGCAATGCCGGTGGGTCGTGCACCTCTGCCAGCAGTGACTGCAACGGCATGTCGAGTCCTGAACTGGCTGACATCGATGCCGATGGCATCACCGACTGGGTCTATGCCGGCGATCTGCATGGCAATGTCTGGGTATTCGACATGCGCGACTTCTCGCTGAGCAACATCGGCAGCAGCGAGATGTCGCGTCTGTTCCAGTCATGTGCCGTTGCCTTGAACAGCACGTCATCGACCTGCCCGGCAGCTTCCCGTCAGCCCATCACGTCGCGGGTAGCCGTGGCACGCAGCGGTGTCTTCAACAGCACCGTCGATACGCCGTACCTGAATGTGTACTGGGGCACCGGGCAATTGCTGACGCTGCAGGATGCGGTTGATACCTCGACGCAATCCTTCTACAGCGTGCTGCATACCGGGTCTTCGACTCGTCGTCATCATGGCCAGCTGGAAAAGCAGAGCTTCTCCAATATCAGTGGCGTGAGTGACGCGCGTACGGTCACGGGGGTAGGCGTCGATTATTCCAATCAGAACAACAATGGTATCCAGTACGGTTGGTATCTGGAGCTGCCTGACTCCGGTGAGCGCCTGGTGACCATCCCCGCTGTTCGCGGTGATCTGATTGTCTTCAATACCACCATTCCGGGCTCCAATGGCCCCTGTACTGGCGGGGCCAGTGGTTGGCTGAATGCTCTCAGCTTGCGCAACGGCCTGCAGCCGGTACGCAGTTACAACAATGTGCAGCAGGTCTTTGATTACAACGCGGATGGCGAGGTAAACGCGAGCGACAACGTCAACAATCAGGTCGTGCTCTCGATCAAGACAGTAGGCGAGCCCACCTCACCGAAATTCCTGGGTGATACCCAGTATGTCGGTCAGGGTGGCACCAATCAGGTGGTCGAAATGGCCATGGACTTCGGGATCGATGGGCTGGAAGGCCGTAGTGCCTGGTATCAGCTGCGCTAGGAGAGAGACCATGAAGACATCACGACTCAAGCTGACTGGTAGTGGACTGATGCTGGCGGCAGGCTTGCTCTTCACGAGCTGGAGCGCCCGGGCTCTGGCGGAAGATACCCCGATTCCGCTGGTCATGGAGCAGAGCGTCACGGGCGTCATCGACGAGCGAGAGGGAGATCAGCTGCTCGTCGATGACATGGGATTCGTGCTTCTGCCGGATAGCCGGATCCTCAATCGCAATGGGCGCGAGCTGAAGGCCTTCCATCTCACGCCGGGGCAGGAGGTCGAGGTGCGCTTCGACCCACGTGGTGAGCCGAAGCAGGTCATCGACATCACGCTGCTGCGTCGGGGGCGCTGATGAGCAGGCGAACAGGGGGTTCTCGGGCACAAGGCGGCTTCGGTCTGCTGGAGCTTATGATTGCCGTGGCCATCATCGGCATTCTGGCGGCGATCGCCTATCCCAGCTATCAGGATCAGGTGGAGCGCTCACGTCGTACCGATGCCACCACCGCCTTGCTGGCGCTTGCCCAGACCCAGGAGCGCATCATGGCAACCTGCGGTGAATACGCGACGGCCAGCGTGACAGCGGCGACCAGCTGTGGAGATGCGCTCGGAGGTGGCGGCGATGGTATCGGGCTGGGACAGGCAGATGCCGTCAGTGAGGAAGGTTTCTACAACCTGGCCGTCGCAGGAGATGCAGACAGCTATACCCTGACCGCCACTGCCACCGGCAGTCAGGCCAATGATCAGGACTGCGCCACCTTTACGCTCACGGAGTTGGGAGTGAAGGGAGCGGCAGTCCTTGAGGACTCGGAAGGCACCGACAGCAGTGATTGTTGGTAGGCACTGACAATCGACATTGCATGACAAACGCCTGAAGCCTCGATCTACGATGATCGGGGCTTTTTTGTCTGGTGGGTGAGGCTCAGCCCAGAAATATGGAATAACGGTGATTATGGGGAGTTTTCGGAATGATGGGTAATCTTGTGTAACATAATGATTCCATCTGTGGTTCATAGACGTTAAATTGCCCAATTTCACGCCCTGCAGGGTGCTTTGGCCTGCGTGGCTTTCAGGGGTAAGACGATGCAGCTTTTTCCTGCACTTCGGCATGGATGTCGGCAGGGCCGCCAGCAAGGCTTCACGTTGATTGAACTGATGATCACGCTGGCCATTCTCGTGATCACCATCACGATCGCCGTGCCCGCCTGGCAAGGGGTAGTCGCGCGTAACGCCGTCACCGGCACGGCCGAGACGCTCGTGGCTTCCATCAACTATGCGCGTAGCGAGGCGGTGGCCAGCGGCAACGACATCACGCTTTGCCCCCTGAATGCCCAGGGTGATGCCTGCATGAATTCGACCAGCTGGAGCAATGGCTGGGCGGTGGTGCAGGGCAGTCAGGCCGAGGCACGGGCGTCGCTGGGCGATGACCTGTTGCGCGTGTTTGATGCCGCCATCACCGTGCAGGCGAGTGTTGCCGGCGTGACCTTCGATGATCAGGGTGCGACCTCTGATTCCACCTGGTTGTTGATCTGCGACCAGTCGGGTGGTCAGGGTCATCGCCAGCTTGAATTGACGCCCATCGGACGAGTATTGACGGAGACTTATGGCAGCGATGACCAGAGTTGCTGAGCTTGGCGTGTCCCGCGCAAGCGGCGGTCAGCAAGGTACCAGCCTGCTTGAGGCGTTGATCGCGCTGCTGTTGATGGGGCTGACATTGCTGGGTTTCGGGCTCATGCAGATGGAGAGCCTGCAGGCCAACAACGAGAGTTATGCGCGCACCGAAGCTCGTATTCTCCTGGTCAGCATGGCTGAGCGCATCCAGGCCAACCCCGATGGTGTGGATGACTATGATGGTCTTTCCACCGCGGGGGCAGGAAATCCGGGGGGGTGTCCCTGCAGTGTTGCCGAGCTTGCCGCCCGTGATGTGGCGGTGTGGGCGGACAGGCTCGAGGACAGCAGTCTGAACGCGCCGGTCGGCTCCATCGCCAGTAGCGGTAGTGATCTTCTCACTCTGACCCTTGGCTGGAGCGGCGCCGCGCAGCTCGGGCAGAACGAAGACAGCATGGACGCCGATGCCCAGGCATTGAGCGAGACCCTACAGATACGCGTGGTGCCTTGATGTCGTCGAAAGCCTTCCTCTCGCTGCGAGCCTTTGCATCGCGCTCGCCTCGGGCGTCGCGCTCGATTCCCTCACGGCGTGCCCAGCAAGGCGTCGGCCTGGTCGAATTGATGCTGGCGCTAGTGCTGGGACTGTTCATTTCCGCCATGGCGCTGGAATACTTTCTGGCCTCGCGTTCTACCCTCAACACCACGTCTGCCGTCTCTTACCTGCAGGAATCTGCGCGCCACGTCACGCGTCGCCTGCAGCCATTGGTGCGCAATGCCGGTTTTTCCGGCTGTGCGTCGGTGAGCAGTGTCAGTGATGGTACCGGCAGTCATGCGCTGTCCGATTCTCCTCTGACGGCCGAGTCCGATACGGTGGCGGGGATCACCTATGACCGTCTGGCCTTGCAGGTACCGGCGCTGGGGGCGCAACGCGGTTGGCAACTCGGGGCGAGCGTCGCCCAGGGCGATACCTCGCTGACCCTGGAAGACTACACCTCCGGCACACTGGAAACGGATAGCGTCGTGCTGATCAGCGACTGCGAGAGCGGCGACATCGCACGCCTTTCGGGCGATGGCAACAATTCGCTCGATCTGTCGAGCGCCGTCGAGCACGGCTATGGCGGCACCATACAGACCCAGGCATATGTCTATCCGCTGCAGCGTTGGTACCTGTTGCTGTCACAGGCCGATGACGATTCCCCCGTTCGGCTCTGTCTGAACGGCGAGGATGTCGATGGTGACCCGACCGCAGGCTGTGGCGAAGAAGTGGCGCGATACGTCGAAGCGTTCAACCTGACCTTCGATACGGCCTCCGGCAGCGGTAGCGCGAGTCGCTTTGCCGTGGAGCGTAGCGTGGCGGAAGTGGAAGCCGCGAACGACTGGAGCAGTGTCAGACGGATCCACATCAGTCTGACCCTCAAGACGCCGCCGACGATCAATGTCGAGGGAGAGGGGGACGGTGAGTTGCAACGCACCTTCGATATCACCCTGAGCCCGAGGAATATCGGTCTATGAACCAGTTGAGTTCTCCCCGGCCGCCGCGCCAGCAAGGCATGGCATTGCTGGTCGTGCTGATCATGCTGATCGTGGTGGGCGTGATGGCGGTGACAGGCAATGAAGATACCCAGTTGCAGACCCGCATGTTGATGAATACCCAGTTCTACGACAACGCCTATGCGGAGGCCGAAAGTCTTCAGCAACAGGCGGAGAGTCGTCTGCTCGAGGGGGAGCTGACCCTGGATGATTTCGGCGGGGACGGCTTCTACGACGTGACGGCGGGGGAGGAGCTGGGCTTCGATCCTCTGCAGGCAGACGCCTGGGAGGGAGAGGGTGTCTTGAGCGGTGATGCGGCTGACAACGGCAACTATGTCATCGAGTACCTCGGGGAGACGACGGAAGGCGTTCTGAATGACGATAACCTGAGCAGCAGCAAGTTGTTGAATGCCTTCCGCATCACGGCCGCCGGCTGGAGTCTTGAGAGCGCAGGTGACCCTGAGAGCAAGAAGCGTGCACTGGCAGTGGTGCAAAGCGAAATCATGATGGCCGATTGAAGGGAATCTATCGATGAAATCGAAGCACTCACCCCGCCGCAGCGGCTTGCGTCGTCTTCACCTGCCAGCCTTGCTGTCAGGCGGACTGCTGGTCTCCTTGCCCGTGCTGGCAGACAGCGACACGCTACTCCAGTTGCCCACCACCCAGAGCGTCGGCGTTACCCCCAACGTCCTGCTGGTATTGGATGATTCGGGCTCGATGACCTGGGAAGACACCTTTGATGGTGGTAGCTCCTACCAGGGTTACAGCATGCTGTATGCAGAGCAGGAAGTTTGCACTACCACGACGAATAACGGGAACGGCAGGAGGAACAATAGAACGACGACAACCTGCGAAGATGTCTTCAAGCCGCAAGACCTTTCCAATAAATACTTCTGTGCCGATTCCAATAGCCAGGCCTATGACCCGGATCAGACTTATCTGCCCTGGAAATTGGGCAATGGTGACGAGCGCTACGATGACATGGACCCGACAGCGGCGTGGATTGATTTCAATGAAGGCGATGATGAAGACAATCTGGTTGACCTGACGGACCCGGACCTCGAGTTTCGTTATTATACTGGCAGCAATTGTAGTGACAGTAGTGAAGTCCAGGTCTCGGATCTCACCCTGGATGAGCAGGTCAACTATGCCAACTGGTTCACTTATTATCGCAGTCGCCTGAATGTCGGCAAGGCTGCCGGGCTCGAGCTGCTTTCAGATATCGAATATCGTACCGGCTTCATTACCATCAATCCCGGTTCTGAAACGGCCACCAAGGTGAAGGTCGATGATATTCTGGATTCGATCATAGAATATGTCACCAATGTACTGGGTAATCTGGTATCAGTCGTCACGACAAGTGACAGTGGCAACGATCATCTTGATGATATCAAGGATGCCATCGTCAAAACGGAAATCAGCTCAAGCAACACCTATGTATCGACGCCCTTGCGTGAGGCACTCTATCGCGCTGGTGAATATTACAGTGACAATTACTCCAGCCTGGGCTCCACACCGATTCTTTCCGAAGATGAAGGTGGCATGTGTCAGCAAAACTTCACTGTTTTGATCACGGATGGTTTCTGGAATTCCGAGAACTCTACCGCCTCCAATAACATTGAAAGCAAGATCGGCGATGCCAATGGTGACGGACGGACCTGGCGGGAAAGTTATAACTACAATTATGGCGGTTATGCCACGTTGGCGGATGTCGCTTATTATTATGCCCATAATGATCTGTTGCCGAAGCTTGGAAGCGGGACCTATGAAAAACAGGTGATGACGACCTATACGGTGGCATTCGGTGTCGAGTCGACCAGTAATGATTGGGATGACAAGGATCGCGTCATCGAGAGCAGCTCCAGCACCATCGATGATCTGGAACAGGCCGCCATCGATGGCGGCGGCTCCTACTTCAATGCCTCCAGCCCGACGGACCTCGTCTCGGCGCTGGCGGCAATCGCCTCCGAGATCGTCGCGGTAGGCAACAGTGTCAGTGGTCTCTCCACCAACCTGACAACGGCCAGTGTCGAGACGGACAGCCGACTGGTCGAGAGCCGCTATTCCGCCTCGACCTGGACGGGAGATGTGGTGGCTTCGTCGGTTCAGGAGGGCAAGGATGTCGAGGACGACGACCAGGTCTGGAGTGCTGCCACCCAGTTGAGTGAGGCATTAGCGGATGAGGATGGCCTTGAATCGCGTACGGTCTTTACCATGTCCGGCGGCAACGGAGTCGAGTTCACGCCCGACAACGCGGGCCGCCTGAGCTCGAGCCAGCGCAACGATCTCGCGCGCATGGAGGTTGGTGGCAACTCCACCGATGACCATGTGAAGGCCGCGATCGAGTGGTTACGGGGCAGCGATGAATACGAAGGTGATGGCCTGCGCAATCGCACAGGCGTTCAGCTGGGCGACATCATCGGCTCGTCGCCTGTCGTCGTGACACGTGATGACTCGACGACGCAGGGTAGTGTCTTCGTCGGAGCCAACGACGGCATGCTGCATGCCTTCGACCTCGAGACCGGTAACGAGCAGTTCGCCTACATTCCGGAGCTGCTCTACAGCGAAGAGGACGACGCAGGGCTGGGGTATCTGACCGACCCGGGCTATCAGCATCGCTACTATGTCGATGGCGAGGTACGGCTGGCCAGCCTGGATGGAGAGGAATGGCTGGTATCCGGTCTTGCCGGCGGTGGGCGCGGCCTGTTCGCGCTCAATGTCACCAAGGCCGTGGCCGGTGACGACTTCGATGAAGATGATGTGGTGCGCTGGGAATTCGGTGCCAGCGACGACGATGACATGGGGCATGTCTACGGCAGCGCGCATATCGTCACATTGAACAACGGCGACAGTGCGGTGCTGGTCGGCAACGGTCTGGAAACGGCCGATGAGAAGGCCGCGCCGACGTTGTTCGCGCTGGAGCTTGATGGCGTCAATGCCGGCGGCGTGATCGCCAAGCTGTCTCCCAGCGGGGTGACCGGTGGACTGGCAAACCTGCAGGTCGCGGACCTCGACAGCAATGGCACCGTCGATTTCGCCTATGGTGGGGATCTGCAGGGACGGCTGTGGAAGTTCGATCTCAGTGATGATGACAGCAGCAAGTGGACGGTCACGCGTCTGTTCACGGCCTGTGCCACGAGTCTTTCGGGTGGCGAATGTCCGACGGCCGCGCTGCAGCCCATCACGGTCAAGCCGACCCTGAGCCGCTACTCCGGCGGCACCCAGACCATGGCCTCGCCCAACCTGCTGGTCTCCTTCGGAACAGGGCAGGACATGTACGCTGATGCCGAGGACGAGGCCTGGGTCACCCAGAGCCTCTATACCGTGCTGGATGCTGGTGGCAGCCATACCAGCTTGATGCGCAGCAACCTCGAGGAGCGGACTTTCGTCAGTGGCAGCTACACCAACGGCGAGCTGACAGGCCGGACCCTTGGCGGCGACAGCTTCAGCTATTACCCCAGCCAGCTGGAAGATCAGGACAGCGATCGCTTCGGCTGGTATCTGGATCTGGACGCCTCCGAGCAGGAAGAGCTGGTCGAGCCGGCCAATCTGCTCTCCAACCTGGTGGTCTTCTCCACCAGCACATCCAGTACCGGAACCAACTTCTGTGAAAGTACCGGCGGTGGCTGGCTGGTCGCGCTGGACACCGAGACAGGGCTGCCGACCTATGACGATAGTCAGGGCAGCTATGTGACCATCTTCGACTTCAACCAGGATGAGGCCTTCAGCGCCGATGACCTGGTCGGCACTCTCGTTGATGACACCGTCGCCGTCGGCAATGTCATCGTCAGCGTCAAGTTGAGCGGCACACCGACATCCAGTGTCAGTGTCGGCGATACGGTCTACGTGGGTACCAGTTCGCTAGGCAGCGAGGAGGGCGGTGTCTCGTCCTACGATCTCAACGTATCCAGCTCGACGGATACCGGCCGTGTCTCCTGGTATCAGCTGCGCTGAGCCCGTCTCGGTCATGAGGCAAGGATGACATGCTGCGCCGCCACGCCTTTCCCGGGGTGGCGGCGCCTTGCCTTTCAGCAAGGTGTACTTCCTTCAGGCAGGCTTTCCCGGAGCCTTTTGCCGAGTCTTGTGCCTTGGTCTTTCACTCAAGTCCTTCGTCTTAGCCTTTCACCCAAGTCCTTCATTCACGTTCTTCAAGGAATCACTTCATGGCCAGTATTTTCTCTTCCCGTTCGCGTCTGTCTCGGCGTCGGTACGCCTCAGGCTTCACCCTGACGGAGATCATGATCGTGATCGTCATCGTCGGCATCCTCGCGGCGATCGCCTACCCGAGCTATCAGGATCAGGTGATCCGCTCGCGTCGTGCCGATGGGCAGGCGGCACTGATGTCATTGGCCCAGGCCCAGGAGCGCTACATGGCGCGTTGCGGCGGCTACGCGACCAGCATCGCCGGCGACAGTGATTGTGATGAGGAAGGGCTGGGACGTGCCACCGAGTCGCCGGAAGGCTATTACGCCCTGAGCCTGGAGGATGGCGCCACGACGACCCGCTTCACGCTCATCGCGACCGCGGTGGCGCCTCAGAGTGCCGATACCGACTGCCCCGCGCTGACCCTCACCAATACCGGTGTCCGCGATACGACCGGCGATGGTGATTGCTGGTAGCCGCGAAGCCCTCGCTCTGCACGATGCTGGAGACTCTGTTCAATGCTGGAGGCTCTGCTCAATGCTGGAGGCTCTGCGCAATGCTGGATTGCATGTGGCTCGCTTGCACCGCCTTGCGGGCGGCGTATTCTTGACCCCTTTCCCGGGCTGATGGCAGGAGCGAACAGGCGTGAATGACTTTGTGGTGGTAGGCGGTGGCGTGATCGGCATGCTGACCGCGCTGGAACTGGCGGATGGCGGTGCCGAGGTCACGCTGGTCGAGCGAGGCCAGTGTGGGCGTGAGGCGTCATGGGCGGGCGGTGGTATCGTCTCGCCGTTGTATCCGTGGCGTTATAGCGCGCCGATCTCGCGCCTGTCTGCCTGGTCGGAAGGCTTCTATCCTACGCTGGCCGAGCGTCTGATCGAGTCCACCGGCATCGACCCCGAATATCGCCAGCAGGGTCTGCTGTACCTGAATGTCGAGGATGCCGAGCAGGCACTGGCCTGGTCCCGTGAATATGCCAAGCCGCTGACGCGCGTGGACGCCGGCTTCATCTATGACAAGGCACCGGCGGTCGCGCCCGGTTGCGAGTCGGCGCTGTGGATGCCGACGCTGGGCAGCATCCGCAATCCGCGTCTGGGCAAGTCACTGCGTGCCGCGCTCGACGCCCACCCGCGCGTGCGCCTGCTGGAGAATGTCGCGGTGCAGGGCATTCTGCTGCAGGACGACACCGCTATCGGCGTACAGACCGCCAATTCGGTGCTGTCTGCCGGGCAGGTCGTGGTCTGCGGTGGTGCCTGGAGTCGTGAGATTCTGAGAGAGGCGGGGCTTGCGCTGCCGGTGCGGCCGGTACGCGGCCAGATGGTGCTGTTCAAGGCACCCAAGGAGATGGTGGAGCGCGTGGTGCTCAAGAATGGTCGCTATGTTATTCCGCGTGCCGATGGTCGTGTGGTCGCGGGGTCGACGCTGGAAGAGGTCGGTTTCGACAAGGCCACCACCGAGGAAGCTCGCGAGTCACTGATCAAGAGCGCCTGCGAGATCATCCCCGCGCTTGCCGAGTGTGAGGTCGAGCACCACTGGGCGGGACTGCGCCCGGGTTCACCGACCGGCACGCCGTTCATCGGCGCCGTGCCGGAGCGCCGCCATCTGCACGTCAACGCGGGCCACTACCGCAATGGCTTGGTACTGGCGCCGGCCTCGACCCGCCTGCTGGCGGACCAGTTGCTGGGCCGTACGCCGATCATCGACCCCGCCCCCTACCAGCCTGAGGCCCTGCTGGCCGAGATCGCCACGCTGGATACGGCGTCAAATGCCGGTGAGACCCGCTGGGCCTGAGTGATTGTGTGCCGTCTTTCGTCATCGAGCGCTTTGCCTCGGTGGCGAATCATTTGCGCGGTCCTTCATCGAGGAAGTGTTGCTGGTGTTCCTGGCAGCAGAAGTGCAGCGCCTCATGGCGGATGGCGTCATTTTCCGGCAGATGCAGATCGCAGTAGGCGCAGCGCACCATGTTCTGCGCCTCGCGCTCGGCAGGCTGGCCGTCACTGTGGCTGTCCTGGCTCAGCTTCCATTGGCGATACATGCGGTAAAGGCGCAGGCCGGCCCAGAACAGGGCGACGAAAACCAGCAGACGGATGATCAACAGGCTCATTCCTATATGACTCCCAGATGAGGCGGCGCGCGTGGCTTTTGCCAGCGGCGCGACCTTGCGGGACAATGGCGGCCAACATGATGACAGGTGGGCCGGTGCACGGCTCAGTGATCTGAGCCAGATGTCTGGCCACAGTGTACTGGCCCCTTATCGAACCGCCAATCGAGAGATCCTTACCGCATGCAAGATCTGACTCTGGTGATGGCCCAGCTCGACCCGCTGGTCGGTGATATTCCCGGCAACACTGCGCGTGCCATCGAATCGGTGCGTGAAGCGAGTCTTGAGCACAAGGCCGATGTCGTAGTGCTGCCCGAGTTGTGTCTGACCGGCTACCCGCCGGAAGACCTGCTGCTGCGCGAGTCCATGGAATCCCGCCTCGAGGAGGCGCGCGCCCAGATGGCGAAGAAGGTCGCGCCGGGCGTGATGGTCATCGTCGGCTACCCCGGCATGCGTGACGGCAAGCGCTACAACCTGGCCGGCGTGCTCAAGGATGGTGAGTGGATCGCCGAGTATGCCAAGCAGGCCTTGCCCAACTATCAGGTCTTCGATGAGCAGCGCTACTTCACGCCGGGCAGCGAGCCGTGTGTGGTCGAGTGCCGTGGTGCCCGCCTGGGCATCGTCATCTGCGAAGACCTCTGGGACGGCGCGCCGATCCGTCAGGCGCGCGATGCCGGTGCCGAGATTCTCGTCAGTCTCAATGCCTCGCCCTATCATCTGGAGAAGCCGGCCGAGCGCAATCAGCTGTTCGCCGAGCGGGCAGCCGAGGTCAATTGCCCGCTGGTCTACGTCAATCAGATCGGTGGTCAGGATGAGCTGGTCTTCGATGGGGGCTCTGCCGCCATCGATGCCGACGGCAAGACCTGCGTGCAGGCGCCGTGGTGGGATGTCGGCCTGATGCCGGTGCAGTTCCTGAAGGAGGAAGGTGGCAGCTGGGCGCCGCAGAGTGGCGAGATCGCCGAGCTGCTGTCGCCGGAAGAGTCACTCTACTGTGCGCTGGTCACCGGGCTGCGTGACTACGTCAACAAGAGTGGCTTCAAGGGCGTGGTGCTGGGGCTTTCCGGCGGCATCGATTCCGGGCTGTCGCTGGCGATTGCCGTCGATGCCCTCGGTGCCGACCGCGTGCATGCCGTGATGATGCCGTATCACTACACCGCGGACATCTCCAAGGAAGACGCTGCCGAGCAGGCCAGGCTGCTGGGCGTGAATTACGAGGTGATGCCCATCGCGCCGATGGTCGAGGCCTTCACCGAGACCCTGGCGGAGAGCTTCGCCGGCAGCGAGCGCGACACCACCGAGGAGAATCTGCAGTCGCGCTGTCGTGGCGTGCTGCTGATGGCCATCTCCAACAAGAAGGGCCTGATGGTGCTGACCACCGGCAACAAGAGCGAGATGGCGGTGGGTTACGCCACGCTCTACGGCGATATGGTCGGCGGCTACAACGCGCTCAAGGATGTCTACAAGAGCTGGGTGTTCCGCCTCGCCAACTGGCGCAACACCATGGGCCCGGCGATTCCGGAGCGTGTCATCACGCGCCCGCCGTCCGCCGAGCTCGCCGAAGACCAGCTCGACAGTGATTCGCTACCGGATTACGACACCCTGGATGCGATTCTCACCCACTATATCGAGGGTGACATGAGCGCCGAGGCGATCATCCGCTCGGGCTTCGAGGAAGAGGATGTCTATCGCGTGGTGCGTCTGGTCGACCGCACCGAGTACAAGCGTCGTCAGGCGCCGGTGGGCGTGCGCGTCACGCCACGCGGCTTCGGGCGTGATCGTCGCTACCCGATCGTCAATGGCTGGGTGGCCGGCGATTGAGGCGATTCATGTCCGGTGCCAGGGATTGCGGATTCTTTGCGCAAGCCGCTGAAAGCGCCTGAATCCGACGATTCTGGCCATGCTGTCAGCACGAAAAAAGCCCGTGATCGATGATCACGGGCTTTTCGATGGTGACGACTGCCGGTCGTCAGACCGTCAGGTCGTCAGCCTTCACGTAACGCGGCTCGAAGGTACGGCCATCCAGACGTTCGTTGTCCGGATCATTCTGGATCAGCACCTTGAGCGTCTCGCTGGCACGGTCACGCAGACCGAGGCCCAGATAGCCCTCGACCATCACGGCCAGCGCATCGCGGGTGGCAGGAGTGTTAGGGTAGTGCTCAATGACCCACTCACCACGCTTCACGGCAGCCAGATAGGCCTGCTTGCGCAGGTAGAAATCGGCAGTCTGCAGCTCGCCGCGCGCCAGTACGTTGCGCAGATAGATGATGCGCTGGCGGGAATCTGCCGCGTAGGTGCTGTTGGGGAAGCGACGCACCAGCTCACCGAAGTCGACGTAGGCATCGCGTGTCGCGCCCAGGTCACGCTTGGAAATATCGATCAGATCGAGGGATTCCAGGCTGAAACGACCCGCGCTGTACGCTGCCAGTCCACGCATGTAGTAGGCATAATCGACCTGCGGGTGATCGGGGTGCAGGCGAATGAAACGGCTGGCCGCGGCACGTGCCGCCTCCCAGTTGTCGACCTGGTAATAGGCGTAGATCAGCTCCAGCTGCGACTGTTCGGCGTAGCTGCCGAACGGGAAGCGAGTATCCAGGGCTTCAAGTTGTTGCACAGCGGAGTTGAAGCGGCTGGTATCCAGGGAAACCTGGGCCTGACGATACAGGTCCTGCTCCTGAAGATCCGGTGCCGGCTCGTTGGACGCACAGCCAGCCAGCAAGGTGCTGGCCAGGGCGAGGGCAGTCAAGGGAAGGGCGCGCATCGGTTTCCTCATCTCGGGCAATCCATGGCGGGCATGCTAGAATCCGCCGATCCGCACTCACTATAAAGCAAAGGCCCTTTCGTGCGAAACGGCCTCAGAGAGCAATATGGCAGACACCATCAACCGCGAAGAGCGGATCCCGGAGGCGATGATTGGCATGCGCCTTGATCAGGCCTGCGCCGAGATCTTCTCCGACTATTCCCGCGAGCGTCTCAAGCACTGGATCAAGACCGGTGCGCTGACCCTCGACGGTGCCGCCGTCAAACCCCGCGAGAAGGTCTATGGCGGTGAACGTCTGGCCCTGACCGCCGAGCTGGAAGAAGAAGTCAGCCACGAGCCGGAAGATATCGAGCTCGAGATCGTCTATGAAGATGACGACGTGCTGGTCATCAACAAGGAGCACGGCATGGTCGTGCACCCGGGCGCGGGTAACCATGATGGCACGCTGCTCAACGCCATCCTGCATCATTGCCCGGGCAATTCCATGATGCCGCGTGCCGGCATCGTGCATCGTCTCGACAAGGACACCAGCGGACTGATGGTGGTGGCCAAGTCATTGACCGCCCAGGCGGACCTGGTCGAGCAGCTGCAGGCCCGTACCGTGTCACGCGAGTACGATGCCGTCGTCACGGGCGTGTTGACCTCCGGTGCTACCGTGGATGCGCCCATCGGGCGTCACCCCAAGGACCGCAAGCGTCAGGCCGTCACCCACAGCGGCAAGCCGGCGGTCACCCACTTCCGCGTGGTGGAACGTTTCCGGGGGCACACCCATATCCGCTGCAAGCTGGAAACCGGGCGTACCCACCAGATTCGCGTGCACATGGCACATCAGCGCTATCCGCTGGTCGGAGACCCGGTCTACGGCGGGCGTCTGAAGCTGCCGCCGGGGGCCAGTGACCCGCTCAAGGAGCTGCTGCGTCAGTTCCCGCGTCAGGCACTGCATGCCCGTCGTCTCGCCTTCATTCACCCGATCACGGACAAGGAAGTCGAGTTCCGTGCCGAGATGCCGGGCGACATGCTGGTGTTGATCGACTATCTCAAGGAAGACATCGCTCGCTGAGGCGGCAGGCTCGCGCGACACGCCGCACAAGGAGAGGTTATGCACGATGAGAGTCTACGCCCGACCCTGATCCTGCCGGACTGGCCAGCGCCCAGCCCGGTGCAGGCCTTCGTGACCACGCGTGAGAGCGGCCCCAGCCAGGGGCCGTATGCCGGCTTCAACCCGGCGCTGCATGTCGGCGATGACCCGGCGATGGTGGCGCAGGTGCGCGAGCTGCTCGCCGCGGAAGTCGATGACGGCCGTCCGCTGGCGTGGCTGGACCAGGTGCACGGCACTCAGGTGGTAGATGCCTTCGATGTCTGCCACGCCGAGGGCCGGCCGGATACTCCGCCACGGGCGGATGCCTGCATCAGTACCGGCACCGGGCAGGCCTGTGTGGTGATGACGGCGGACTGCCTGCCGGTGCTGTTCTGTGATCGGCAGGGCACGCGTGTCGGCGTGGCGCATGCGGGTTGGCGCGGGCTGGTCGAAGGCGTGCTGGAGGCCACCATCGAGCGTCTTGGTGATGACCCCGGCGAGCTGATGGCCTGGCTGGGCCCGGCGATCTCCAATGCCCAGTTCGAGGTAGGCCCCGAGGTGCGTGATGCCTTCATCGCGGATCTGCCCGAGGCCGATGATGCCTTCGAGGCCAGCCCCTACCGGCTCGGTCACTACATGGGGGATCTCTACAAGCTGGCACGCCTGCGTCTCGAGCGTGCCGGAGTCGGTCATGTCAGTGGCGGCCACTTCTGTACCGCCTCGGAATCACGTTTCTATTCACACCGGCGTGACGATGGCGTGACCGGACGCCTCGCCACGGTGATCTGGCTGCGCTGAGGCGCTGATCAGGAATCCCTGATCGGGAATTGGGTCAGCGCATTCCGCAAGCTCGACATGCAGTACCCACAAACGCCCCGTTGACCTGATGTCTCAGGTTGGCGGGGCGTTTCTGCATGTGGCAAAGATGATGGCCGGCGGGTCGTCATCGTGGCGGCGGGAATCTGACCTGGATCAGGCAAATGTCACACCATGCTGCAGCGCGGCGAATCCTGCCTTGAAAGCCGTGCGCCAGCCCCCATCTTGAGAGTCAGATACGAAATGTTACAGGCGAAGCTCCTGAGAAAAGGAGTACCGCCATGACTCTCAGGAGAAGGCACCATGCGCATCGACAAACTCACCAGCAAGCTGCAGAACGCTCTGGCGGATGCCCAGTCGCTCGCCGTCGGGCGAGGCCACAATGAAATTCACCCGCAGCATCTGCTGCTGGCACTGCTGGAAGACCGCGATGGCGGTCTCAAGGCACTGGTCAACAAGGCGGGCGGCGATGCCACCAGCCTGATGAGTGGCCTCAAGCGTCAGCTGGATGATCTGCCGACCGTGTCCCAGTTCGACGGGAATGTCGCGCCCTCGCAGGCGCTCGGCAAGCTTCTGAATCTGGCCGATCGTGAAGCGCAGAAGCGCGGCGATCAATACATCGCCTCTGAGCTCGCGCTGCTGGCCGCGCTGGAGCTGGGGGGTGATCTGGGCAAGCTGTTCACTTCTTCGGGCATCAAGAAGCCCGCACTGACCTCCGCCATCGATGCACTGCGTGGTGGCGAAGCCGTGGGCGACGCCGATGCCGAAAACAATCGTGAAGCGCTCAACAAATACACGCTGGATCTCACCGAACGCGCGCGGGATGGCAAGCTCGACCCGGTGATCGGGCGTGACGAGGAAATTCGCCGCACGATCCAGGTCCTTCAGCGTCGCACCAAGAACAACCCGGTGCTGATCGGTGAGCCCGGCGTCGGCAAGACCGCCATCGTCGAGGGGCTGGCCAGCCGTATCGTCAATGGCGAGGTGCCGGAAGGACTCAAGAACAAGCGCGTGCTGTCTCTCGACATGGGCTCGCTGCTGGCAGGGGCCAAGTTCCGCGGCGAATTCGAGGAGCGTCTCAAGTCGGTGCTGAAGGAGCTGGCGCAGGAAGAAGGCCAGGTCATCCTTTTCATCGACGAGCTGCACACCATGGTCGGCGCGGGCAAGGCCGAAGGCGCGATGGATGCCGGCAACATGCTCAAGCCGGCACTGGCGCGTGGCGAGCTGCACTGTGTCGGTGCCACCACGCTTGACGAGTATCGCCAGTACATCGAGAAGGATGCCGCGCTGGAGCGCCGCTTCCAGAAGGTGCAGGTCGACCAGCCCAGCGAGGAAGATACCATCGCCATCCTGCGTGGCCTGAAGGAGCGCTACGAGGTGCACCACGGTGTCGACATCACCGACAGCGCCATCATCGCCGCCGCACGGCTGTCCTCGCGTTACATCACGGACCGCCAGCTGCCGGACAAGGCGATAGACCTGATCGATGAGGCCGCGTCACGCATCCGCATGGAGCTGGATTCCAAGCCGGAGGAGATGGACCGTCTCGACCGCCGCCTGATCCAGCTCAAGATGGAGCGTGAGGCGCTCAAGAAGGAGACCGATGAGGCGGCGCTCAAGCGTCTCGGCGCGCTTGAGGACCAGATCTCGGAGCTGGAGCGGGAATACGCCGACCTCGATGAAGTCTGGAAGGCCGAGAAGTCCAGCATCCAGGGCGCGGCCCAGTTCAAGGCCGAGCTGGAACAGGCACGTATCGATCTGGAGCAGGCGCGTCGCGCCGGCGACCTCAGCCGCATGTCGGAACTGCAGTACGGCGTGATTCCGGGGCTCGAGAAGCAGATCAGCGAAGCCGGCGAAGGCGAGGCGGATACCTCCGGCCACGTGTTGCTGCGCTCCAATGTCACCGAGGAAGAAATTGCCGAGGTCGTCTCGCGCTGGACCGGTATTCCGGTCGCCAAGATGCTCGAGGGCGAGCGTGACAAGTTGCTGCGCATGGAAGAGGCGCTGCACGAGAAGGTGATCGGCCAGGACGAGGCGGTGATCGCGGTATCCAATGCGGTGCGGCGCTCACGCGCGGGGCTGTCGGACCCGAACCGTCCCAACGGCTCCTTCCTGTTCCTCGGCCCGACCGGGGTCGGCAAGACGGAGCTCTGCAAGTCGCTGGCCAACTTCCTGTTCGATACCGAAGAGGCGATGGTGCGCATCGACATGTCCGAGTTCATGGAGAAGCACTCCGTGGCTCGCCTGATCGGCGCGCCTCCCGGCTATGTCGGCTATGAAGAGGGCGGCTATCTGACTGAGGCCGTGCGCCGCAAGCCGTACTCCGTGCTGCTGCTCGACGAGGTCGAGAAGGCGCATCCGGATGTCTTCAACATCCTGCTGCAGGTGCTGGAAGATGGCCGTCTGACCGATGGCCAGGGGCGCACCGTCGACTTCCGCAATACCGTGATCGTGATGACCTCCAACCTGGGGTCGGAAATGATCCAGCGCATGAGTGGCCTCAATGGCGAGCTCGCGGACGAGGAAGACACGCAAGAGAGTGTCGATCGCAAGGCGGCCTTCCAGTACGACGACATGAAGACGGCAGTCATGGAAGTCGTCGGCAATCACTTCCGCCCGGAGCTGATCAACCGCATCGATGAAGTGGTCGTGTTCCACGCCTTGGGACAGGCGCAGATCGCCTCCATCGCCGGCATTCAGCTCGAGCGGCTCAAGGCGCGTCTGGCCGATCGCGATCTCGGCTTCGAGATCACCGATGCCGCGATGGCCTTGCTGGCCAAGGCAGGTTTCGATCCGGTCTATGGTGCCCGTCCGCTCAAGCGCGCCATCCAGAGCCGCATCGAGAACCCGCTGGCACAGGCGCTGCTGGGCGGCGACTTCGTGCCCGGTGACGTCATCCGTGTCGGCGAAGAGGGCGGGGAGCTGACCTTCACGCGCTGAATCGCGCACCCGTGAGTGACGCCCCACCGTGACGGAAGTCTGTCTTCCGCTTGCGGTGGGGCGTTTTCGTGTCTGCCGTCCGAGCGCAAAATGACAACCCGGGGTGAGGCAGGCTGAAATTCACGAAGCAGAAAATTGCGAATTTATTGCCATTGGTGAGGTTTCACGCACGCTTATGGCCTGATTCATTGTTATCGGTGTGGCATTTGGCGCAGGCGGCGCACACTGGCGTAAGGTTGAGTTGACAGCCCCTTGCGGCTGTTGGACTCTTGACCATTCCTGATTGCGGGCGCGGCCATTCGGGCGACCCTCGAAGCGCCGCGTGAAGGACAGACGCTGAGTCGCTGTCCGCCTGTCAAAGGATACGCCGGTCCGGGTACGCCAACCGTACCGACCGGCCATCAGCCCCGACCGCATCCAACCGATGCGACAAGAGTGCAGGCCCTAACCGGGCCGCAGACGCCAGGGTTTGGCATCAGGTGCCGCAATTTCTGCGGTAGCGACATTCAGGTCGCACTCGATCCGGCTTGCGCATTGCCGCCGGACGCACTCGAGACCTCCAGGGGAGAATAACCAAGTGGAATTGCTTTCCGGCGCTGACATGATCGCCCGCGCCCTGCACGACGAGGGCGTGGAATATATTTACGGCTATCCCGGTGGAGCGGCGCTGCATATCTATGACGCCCTGTTCCGCCAGGACAAGGTCCAGCACATTCTGGTCCGTCACGAGCAGGCCGCGACCCACGCCGCCGATGGTTACGCGCGTGCATCCGGCAAGCCGGGTGTGGTGCTGGTCACCTCAGGCCCGGGCGCGACCAATGCCGTCACCGGTATCGCTACGGCCTACATGGACTCGATCCCCATGGTCGTGCTGTGTGGTCAGGTCGCCAGCCACCTGATCGGTGAAGACGCCTTCCAGGAAACCGACATCGTCGGCGTGACTCGCCCGATCGTGAAGCACAGCTTCTCGATCAAGCACCCGAGCGAGATTCCCGAGGTGATCAAGAAGGCCTTCTATCTGGCTTCCAGTGGTCGCCCGGGGCCGGTCGTCATCGATATCCCGAAGGACATGACCGCCCCGACCGAACGCTATGAGTACAGCTACCCCAAGAAGGTACGCATGCGCTCCTATAGCCCGGTCACCCGTGGCCACAGTGGCCAGATCAAGAAAGCCGTCGAGCTGATGCTCAAGGCACGTCGCCCGCTGTTCTTCACCGGCGGTGGTGTGGTGTCCGGGCGTGCCAGCGAAGCGCTGACTGACCTGGTACGCCGCCTCAACTTCCCGATCACCACCTCGCTGATGGGCATCGGTGCCTACCCGCAGGGCGATCGGCAGTGTCTGGGCTGGCCCGGCATGCACGGCTCCTACGAGTCGAACAATGCCATGCACCACACCGATCTGATCATCTGCATCGGTGCGCGCTTCGATGACCGCGTGACCAACAACACCTCGAAGTTCTGCCCGACGGCCAAGATCATCCACGTCGACATCGACCCGAGCTCGGTCTCCAAGACCGTGCGCGCCGATGTGCCGATCGTCGGTCCGGCCGATGCCGTGATCAACGAGATGATCAGCCTGGTGCAGGGCCGTGAGCTGGCCAATCCCGATGCACTGGAGGCCTGGTGGTCCCAGATCGATGGCTGGCGTGCCGAGCGTGAAGGCAAGCTGTATGAACCGTCCGCCCCGGGCGAGCCGCTCAAGCCGCAGCAGGTGGTGGAAGCCGTACATCGTGCGACCCGTGGCGAAGCCTTCGTTGCCACCGATGTCGGTCAGCACCAGATGTTCGCCGCCCAGTACTACAAGTTCCAGCGCCCCAACCGCTGGATCACCTCCGGTGGTCTGGGCACCATGGGCTTCGGCTTCCCGGCGGCCATGGGCATCAAGATGTCCTACCCGGAAGACGATGTGGTGCTGTTCACCGGGGAAGGCAGCTTCCAGATGATGATGCAGGAGTTCTCGACCTGTAAGCAGTACGGGATCGGGGTCAAGATCATCAACCTCAACAACCAGTCGCTGGGCATGGTGCGCCAGTGGCAGGACCTGAACTACAAGTCCCGTCACTCGCATTCCTATATGGAGTCGCTGCCTGACTTCGTGCAGCTGGCGGGCGCCTATGGCTTCCGTGCCATCAAGGTGCACACGGTGGAGGAGCTCGAGCCTGCGCTGGAAGAAGCCTTCCGCAACAAGGACGAGCTGGTGTTCCTCGACATCTATGTCGACCCGCGTGAACACGTCTACCCGATGCAGGTGCCTCTCGGCTCCATGCGTGACATGCTGCTTACGAAGACGGAGCGGACCTGATGCGCCATATCATCTCCATTCTGATGGAAAACGAACCGGGCGCGCTGTCACGGGTCGTCGGCCTGTTTTCACAGCGCAACTTCAACATCGAGACCCTCAACGTGGCCCCGACCGAAGACGCGACCCTGTCCCGTCTGACCGTCACCACGGTCGGTGAAGATCGCGTCATCGAGCAGATCACCAAGCACCTCAACAAGCTGGTGGATGTGGTCAAGCTGGTGGATCTCACCGAGGGCAGCCACATCGAGCGCGAGCTGATGCTGGTCAAGGTCAAGGCGTTGGGCGCCCAGCGTGACGAGATCAAGCGTACGGCGGACATCTTCCGTGCCCAGATCGTCGACATCACGCCGAGCCTCTACACCATCCAGATCACCGGTGACGGTGGCAAGCTGGATGCCTTCCTGGCGGCGATGCAGCCGGTAGGCGTGCTGGAAGTGGCACGTACCGGTGTCTCCGGCATCGCCCGCGGCGAGAAGGTGTTGAGCCTGTAAGAGGGTGGTGGAATCGCAAGACAAGAACGGCGCCCCTCGGGGCGCCGTTTTCGTTGGATCGCTATCAGGCATCAGTCAGCGGGTCGCTGCGGCGAGCCGGGCAGTTGCTCCCATAACGCGCGCACCAGCGGATGACGCAGGCGTTTTTCCTGTACGCACAGGCCGACCTTGTAGGGAGTCAGGGGCGGATCGACATCGAGGATGCGCACCTGATCGGCCAGCGGCGAATTGTCGAGCACGATCTGTGGCACCACGCCGATCCCGAAGCCCAGTCCCACCATGCTGACGATGGCCTCGTTGCCGGCGACCTGGGCATACAGGCGCGGCTTGATGCCACGCTCATGACACCAGGCATCGAAGCGCTCACGTGCCAGGCCGGTCTCCGACAGGATCATCGGCACGCGTGTCCAGTCGATGTGATCGTCGCCCGCCGCCGAATCGTCTGCTTCGCCGATGCCTTCCAGTTGCTGGCCGGGGCCATCACGACGCGGGGCAATGAAGCGCAGCGGTGACTCGGCGAAGTCAGTGAAGGCGAGACGTGAAGGCAGCACATCGGGGCGCGCGGCGATCGCCAGGTCCTCATGGCCCATCAAGACGCGCTCCAATGCCACGGCGGGGTCACCGGTATGCAGCTTGAGCTCCACATGCGGGTGGCGGGCACGGAAGGAGGCGAGAATCTCATACAGGAAGCTGTAGCTGGCGGTCACCGAGCAATACAGGGAGAGCTCGCCGCGCAGTTCATCGCTGTCTTCCAGCAGTGACTGGCGAATGTCATCCCATTGACTCAGGAGTTCGCGAGCATGACGACGGAAGCGTTCACCCGCCGGTGTCAGCGCGACGCTGCGGTTGTCGCGTTCGAACAGACTGACGCCCAGTTCCTCCTCCATGGCACGAATGGCGCGTGACAGGGCAGAGGCGCTCAGGTGGCAGGCAGTGCTGGCGCGCCCGAAATGCAGCGTTTCGGCGAGGGTCAGGAATTGCTTGAGTTGACGATTGTCCATGCCGGGGTCCGCTGTCGATGAGTGCTGAAGAGGAAAATGCCTTGTGTTGCGCTATATGGCATATGATGGTGCAAATATAGCATTTTACGCAATGTCGAGGTGCAGGTAAGGTGGACTCATCGCCGCGCAGGAGGAGGACGGCAGACCTTGATCCAAGGCGCACGACCTCCCGGGGACGCAGAGCGGCCGAGACAGATGGCCGTCGGCGCTGGACACTGTATAGCCTTTCCCTTGCGGGAAGGGTTGCAAGAACAACAGACACTCTTTCAAGATCTCACGCCATCCCGCTGACGGGGTGAGCCGCCAGGAGCAATGACGATGAAACTCTATTACGACAAGGATTGTGACCTCTCCCTCATCCAGGGCAAGAAAGTGGTCATCCTCGGTTACGGTTCCCAGGGCCACGCCCACGCGAACAACCTGAAGGAATCCGGCGTCGACGTCACCGTAGCCCTGCGTCGCTCTTCCTCCAGCTGGGCCAAGGCCGAAGCGGCTGGCCTGAAGGTTGCTGAAGTCGAGGAAGCGGTCAAGGCGGCCGACCTGGTCATGATCCTGGCGCCGGACGAGAACCAGAAGGCCATCTACGAGAACCAGGTGGAACCGAACCTGAAGCAGGGTGCGACTCTGGCCTTCGCTCACGGCTTCAACGTCCACTACAACCAGGTCGTGCCGCGTGCTGACCTCGACGTCATCATGATCGCGCCGAAGGCACCGGGTCACACCGTGCGTTCCGAGTTCGTGAAGGGCGGCGGTATCCCTGACCTGATCGCCATCCATCAGGATGCGACTGGCCAGGCCAAGGACATCGCACTGTCCTACGCGGCAGGCGTCGGCGGCGGCCGTACCGGCATCATCGAGACCACCTTCAAGGACGAGACCGAAACCGATCTGTTCGGCGAGCAGGCTGTCCTGTGTGGTGGCGCGGTCGAGCTGGTCAAGATGGGCTTCGAGACCCTGACCGAAGCGGGCTATGCACCGGAAATGGCCTACTTCGAGTGTCTGCACGAGCTCAAGCTGATCGTCGACCTGATGTACGAAGGCGGCATCGCCAACATGAACTACTCCATCTCCAACAATGCGGAGTATGGCGAGTACGTGACCGGCACCGAAGTCATCAACGAGCAGTCCCGTGTCGCCATGCGCAATGCACTCAAGCGCATCCAGAGCGGTGAATACGCCAAGATGTTCATCCAGGAAGGCAACACCAACTACCCGTCCATGACGGCCCGTCGTCGCCAGAACGCCGAGCATCCGATCGAGCAGACTGGTGAGAAGCTGCGCGGCATGATGCCGTGGATCACTGCCAACCAGCTGGTCGACAAGTCACGCAACTGATTCTTCGTTCTGGATCTAGCGTGAAATGAGCGGGGCGCTCTCCATCAGGAGGGCGCCCCGCTTGCGTTGCTGCTCTATAAGCGCTATCGAATGGGAGAGAGAAGTGACAGTCGACGGTGAGGCCGCTAGGGTGTCACCACTATTCGCGCTCACTGGCAGGTGTAGAATGTGATTACCCTGCCACGACGAGGCATGATGCAAGGAATCCCATGACTGACGAAAATCGACATCCCGGCGCAGAAGAAGCCCCCGAAGAACCGACCCGCCGTAGCAGTTCCGTGCTGGACAAGGTAGTGGAAGAATTCACCGATGACAGCGAAGTCGTGGAAGAGGCCATCGAGGACGGCAAGCCCGTTCGTCGGCGTGGCATCTATCTGCTGCCCAATCTGTTCACCACCTCGGCACTGTTCTCCGGTTTCTTCGCTGTGGTGTGCGCGCTGAACGGGGAGTTTGCCAACGCCTCCATCGCCATCTTCGTCTCGATGGTGCTCGACGGCCTGGACGGTCGTGTGGCGCGCCTGACCAACACCCAAAGCGCCTTCGGTGCCGAGTACGACAGCCTTGCGGACATGCTGTCCTTCGGCGTGGCGCCGGCGCTGGTCACCTTTAGCTGGATTCTGCAGGATGTCGGCAAGATCGGCTGGATCGCCGCCTTCGTCTACGTGGCAGGCGCTGCGCTGCGTCTGGCGCGCTTCAACGTCCAGATCGGCTCCACCGACAAGAAGTGGTTCATCGGTTTGCCGAGCCCGGCCGCGGCGGCACTCGTGGCCGGCTGCGTATGGACCATGCACAACTTCGACGCCGAGACCTTCGCCTTCAAGTCGCTGATGGTCTTCGTGGTCGCGGCTGCTGGTATCCTGATGGTGTCGAACATCCGCTATTACAGCTTCAAGGAGATCGACCTCAAGGGGCCGGTGCCCTTCGTCGCGCTGCTCGCCATCGTACTGGCCTTCGTGGTCATCTCGCTGGAGCCGTCCGTGATGCTGCTGGGCCTGTTCGGTTGCTATGTCGCCAGTGGCCCGATCATGGCGCTGGGACGCAAGTTGCGCGGCAACAAGTAGGCGTCAGCTGTCATCAATGTGATGATCGATATTCGGCCCCGTCATTCCTGGCGGGGCCGAATGCGTTTCTGGCCGGGGAAGGGGTGTGTCAGCAAGCAAAGGAGAGACGAGGACTAGAAGAAAAGAGAAGCAGAATGAGGAGAGAAGAGAAAGGCAGAGCGGAGATGTCACCCGTATGTCCCGAGAATGACATTCTCTTGAAAAAGCCCTTGTGCTCAGCCCGGTTCGTGCGTAAAGTACGCATCCGCTGCCGGGGACGCATGGCGTTACCAGCGGTGAAAGAGGTTTGCAGGTGGTTGTTTTGTTTGATGTTTTTGAAGTCCGCTTCCAAATCATCGATTGACAATCCCGGGCGATTCGCTAGAATACGCCGCACTCCTTACGGAACAGGTGATCGAGCAACGCTCCTCACCGCTTGATGATGCTTAGAGGCAGTCGACTGACTCATCATCAAGTGCTTGACTTCTCAAGCGTTCCGGGTAGAATATGCCTCCTCGCTTAACAGCGACGCTCTTTAAAAATTTGATCAGGTAATTCGTGTGAG
>Ga0209595_100023_pt1 | contig 126891 bp, 125 predicted proteins | sample Porto_4metaG_FD_187427 | JGI IMG/M metagenome (GOLD analysis project Ga0209595, IMG submission 187427) | Marine algal microbial communities from Porto, Portugal - Porto_4 metaG (SPAdes) (version 2) | ecosystem: Host-associated > Algae > Red algae > Unclassified | place: Portugal: Porto... | reverse complement strand
GCTACTTTCTGTTACCGCTCGACTTGCATGTGTTAGGCCTGCCGCCAGCGTTCAATCTGAGCCATGATCAAACTCTTCAATTAAAAAGTTTTATGTCTTTCGACAGCTCAATGAATTCTGAATTTTTAATATCTTTCGATATTGAATTGACTGTGCCGAATAATTACCGAAATAACTATTCTGTTGGTCACTCAGTTTTCAATTGAGACTCTAATTTGTTTGCCTCACTACTGAAGTAGTTTGGCTGTTAGAACTCAATCTGTACGAGTGCCCACACAGATGATTGCTTTATATTGTTAAAGAACGTTTTGAGTCGCTTTAGCGTCTCAAGGGATGCGAATAATACACCCTTTATTTTTTGAGTCAATACTTTGTTTTAAATTTTCTTTTGGAAGATTTAAAACCGAAGTTTTATTTAACTCTGTGAGTAGTTCGTGCCTTGCTATGCTTCGGCGTTTCCCGTCTCAGTGGGGTCGCATTATAGGGAGATCCGAAAACAGATCAACCCCTTTTTTGAAGAAAACTTTAAATAATGTGCTGTTCGCTGAGTATTTGAGCTAAACGCTCAAAAACACAACTAAACCACCTGTATTGAGAGGTTTATAGAGCTATTTAAAGTCAAAGTTATGGTAACTAGTGATCAGTAGAGACATATTTGGATCATCAATGCTGAAAAAGCCAACCAATAAGTTAAGAGTCGTGTTACTAAAATCATTTGAAATAGTCAAAAGCTGAGATTTAAATTCATTGGGCTATATTTTTATTTGAGAAGTGAGTTTACTAAGGCCCCAATGGTTAGCTTTACTATGAGGTTCTTAGTACCGGTATATAGATAAGAGAGCGACCCTTATATCTTCTGATCAGCTCTAATCAATAAAAACTTCGTTAGGGATTGCTTAATGGCAGTTAAATTCGAAGTGCTATTATTAATAACTGTAAATCACTATATAAAATAAAAATGCTCTTTAACTAAAACCGGATAGGCTATTTTGGATCGATGGTAAGTAAAGGGTAACTAGGCAGGGCTATTAAAATAACTGTAAAAACAACCTATCGATTCAGAATCTATGAGTCGATGCACATAATAGAAGGTAATTACTGGTTCATATAGTTTGACAAATTTTAGGCAAGAAAAAGCCGAGCATAAGCTCGGCTTTTAGGTTTCTTTAAGACTTACTCTGCAGACTGTGCGTCTTCTTGAACTGCTTCGCTAGTCGCTGGGCGACCAACTAGTTCAATATAAGCCATTGGTGCATTATCACCAGTACGGAAGCCACACTTAAGAATACGAGTGTAACCACCTGGACGATCCGCGTTACGTGGACCGATTTCACTGAATAATTTACCAACAACTTCATTATCACGCGTGCGAGCAAACGCTAAACGGCGATTTGCTACACTGTCAGTCTTAGCCAGTGTGATTAAAGGTTCAATTACACGACGTAACTCTTTCGCTTTTGGCAAAGTAGTTTTGATGATTTCATGTTTCACCAAAGAACCTGCCATATTGCTAAACATCGCTTTACGATGGCTACTGTTACGGTTTAATTGACGACCACTCTTACGATGGCGCATGACCCTATCCTTCTAACTAAACTAATATAGTGATTTAGATTATTCAGCTAAGCTTGCAGGTGGCCAATTTTCTAGGCGCATGCCTAGAGAAAGTCCACGTGAAGCTAGCACGTCTTTAATTTCAGTTAGAGACTTCTTACCTAAATTAGGCGTTTTAAGAAGCTCAACTTCAGTGCGCTGAACTAAATCACCGATATATTGAATTTGCTCGGCTTTCAAACAATTTGCTGAGCGTACTGTTAATTCAAGATCATCAACTGGACGAAGTAGAATAGGATCGAATTCTGGCTTCTCTTCTTTCTCTTCTGGCTCAGTTACATCACGTAAATCTACGAATGCATCTAATTGCTCAGCTAAGATAGTAGACGCACGGCGGATCGCTTCTTCTGGATCTAAAGTGCCGTTTGTTTCCATATCAATGATTAACTTGTCTAAATCTGTACGTTGCTCAACTCGAGCTGATTCAACCGAGTACGCAATACGTTCAACTGGGCTAAATGATGCATCAAGCAACAATCTACCAATTGGACGCTCATCGTCATCAGAGGATAAACGACTAGATGCCGGCACATAACCACGACCACGTTCAACACGAATACGCATGCTGATCTCGCTGTTATTTGTAGTTAAATTACAAATAACGTGATCTGGATTAGCAATTGTTACATCGCCATCGTGCTGAATATCAGCCGCAGTAACAGGGCCTACACCAGATTTAGTCAGGGTCAGAAAAACTTCATCTTTGCCTTCTAACGTTACTGCTAAACCTTTAAGGTTTAATAGTATTTCAATGATGTCTTCTTGAACGCCTTCTTTCGCGCTGTACTCATGTAATACACCGTCGATTTCAACTTCAGTTACTGCACATCCAGGCATAGATGAAAGTAATATACGGCGTAAAGCATTACCCAGAGTATGGCCAAAGCCACGCTCTAATGGTTCTAAAACTATTTTAGAACGCGTTGGGTTGATAGCGTCGATGTCGACTAACCTTGGTTTTAGAAATTCTGTAACAGAACCCTGCATTTTATCCTCTCTTAACTCTTAACTTTACTTAGAGTAAAGTTCGACGATTAGTTGTTCATTAATGTCCGCAGACAGGTCTGAACGCTCAGGTAGACGCTTAAAGCTGCCTTCCAATTTCTTACCGTCAACTTCAACCCAAGTCGGCTTTTCACGTTGCTCAGCCAACTCTAGAGCAGCGATGATACGTGCTTGCGTCTTAGACTTCTCACGGATTACAACAGTATCTTCTGGAGTAATTACGTATGAAGGAATGTTCACAACACGACCATTAACTAAAATCGCTTTATGGCTTACTAACTGACGTGCTTCTGCACGTGTGCTAGCAAAACCCATGCGATATACAACATTGTCTAAACGTTGCTCTAAAAGCTGTAACAAGTTTTCACCTGTGTTGCCTTTAAGGCGAGCAGCTTCTTTGTAGTAGTTACGGAATTGCTTTTCTAATACACCGTAGATACGACGTACTTTTTGCTTTTCACGTAATTGTAAACCGTAATCAGATAAGCGACCTTTACGAGCGCCGTGCTGACCAGGTGCAGTCTCAAGTTTACACTTAGAGTCGATAGCTCTTACGCCGCTCTTAAGGAACAGGTCAGTACCTTCACGACGACTCAGCTTGAGCTTAGGGCCCAAATATCTTGCCATGTTATTTCTCCTAACCTATTGTTAAACGCGACGTTTCTTCGGTGGACGACAACCATTATGTGGTATTGGCGTCACGTCAGTAATGTTGGTAATACGGTAACCAGCAGCATTCAAAGCACGTACAGCAGATTCACGACCTGGACCTGGACCTTTAATGAAAACTTCTAGATTTTTTAAACCGTATTCTTGAGCAGCAGTACCTGCACGCTCTGCAGCAACCTGAGCAGCAAATGGTGTAGATTTACGTGAACCACGGAAACCTGAACCACCGGCAGTAGCCCATGATAGTGCATTACCTTGACGGTCGGTAATCGTTACAATAGTGTTGTTGAAAGACGCATGAACATGAGCCATACCATCAGCAACTTGTTTTTTAACCTTTTTACGACGAATTGGTGTCTTAGCCATAATACTATCCCCTTATCGCTTAATAGGCTTACGAGGACCCTTACGGGTGCGCGCGTTAGTCTTAGTTCTTTGACCACGTAGTGGTAAAGAGCGACGGTGACGTAGGCCACGATAACAACCAAGGTCCATTAGGCGCTTGATATTTAAAGTAACTTCACGACGAAGATCACCTTCAACAGTGTACTTGCCAACTGCATCACGCAGTACGTCAAGAATTTCGTCTGAAAGTTCACCGATTTTTGTGGTTTCGGCGATACCAGTCGCTTCTAAGATAGCCTTAGAGCGAGTCTTACCTATGCCATAAATAGCTGTTAAACCAATAACTGCATGTTTATGATCAGGGACGTTAATGCCAGCAATACGGGCCACTAACACATCTCCTATATTCGAATTTGGTAATCAAAAGTTTGAAAAGCCCGTAAGGATACTCAAACGAAGACCAAATCACTACTAAAAACACAGGCCGAGAAAACTCAGCCTGCACGACTGTTTACTTAGCCTTGCCTTTGCTTATGCTTAGGCTCACTGCAAATTACGCGTACTACACCAGCACGTTTAATAACTTTACAGTTACGGCATATTTTCTTAACGGAAGCACGTACTTTCATTGCTCAACTCCGTAAACTGACCTTATCGACCGTAGCCTTTAAGGTTCGCTTTTTTCAGCACAGAATCATACTGATGAGACATCAGGTGAGTCTGTACTTGTGCCATAAAGTCCATGATTACTACAACGATAATCAAAACTGATGTACCGCCGAAGTAGAATGGCGTTTGCCACGCCATCGTCATGAATTCAGGCACCAGACAGATAAAGGTTATATACAAAGCACCTGCCAATGTCAGGCGTGTCATCACTTTATCAATGTATTTAGATGTCTGCTCACCTGGACGAATACCTGGGATAAATGCGCCAGATTTCTTAAGGTTATCTGCTGTTTCACGTGGGTTAAAAACCAACGCTGTGTAGAAAAAGCAGAAGAAGATAATAGCCGCAGCTAGAACAAGCGAGTACAACGGTTGACCTGGAGTCAACGTAGTAGCAACAGCTTGTAATACATCAGCGACTGGACCTTCACCTTGGCCGAACCAGCTAGCAATTGTACCAGGGAACAGAATTATACTGCTAGCGAAGATTGGTGGAATAACACCCGCCATATTTACTTTTAGTGGTAAATGCGTGCTTTGGGCAGCAAATACTTGACGACCTTGTTGGCGTTTAGCGTAGTTAACAACAATACGACGTTGTCCACGTTCGAAAAACACTACAAGATAAGTAACAGCGAATACGATTACCGCAACCATCAACAGTACAAAAACATTCAAATCACCTTGGCGCGCCATTTCGACTGTCGAACCAATAGCAGACGGCAAGTTAGCTACAATACCAACAAATATTAGAACAGAGATACCGTTACCGATACCACGCTCTGTTATTTGTTCACCCAACCACATAAGGAACATAGTACCAGTAACTAAACTCACCACAGCGGTGAAATAGAAACCCATACCAGGGTTAACAACTAACCCCTCCATCATGCCCGGTAAGCTAGTAGCAATACCGATTGATTGAATAGTAGCTAGCACAAGCGTGCCATAGCGTGTGTACTGGCTAATTTTTTTACGCCCTTGCTCACCTTCTTTCTTAAGCTCTATAAACGGAGGATACATATGCGTTAATAGTTGCGTAATAATCGAAGCCGAGATATACGGCATAATACCCAGTGCTAACACTGAAGCTCGCTCAAGTGCACCACCACTGAACATGTTGAACATTTCAACAATGGTGCCCTTTTGTTGCTCGAAGAAATCGGCAAGTACAGCGGCGTCAATCCCAGGGATCGGCACAAATGAACCTAGACGGTAAATTATGATAGCACCCAATACGAAGAGTAATCGGCGCTTCAATTCCGAAAGTCCACCTTGTGCACTTTTTGTATCTTGACCTGGTTTAGCCATTAGTACTTCCTTAGTCTTCTACCTTGCCTCCGGCAGCTTCAATAGCTTCGCGAGCACCTTTAGAGGCTTTAAGGCCTTTAACGGTAACAGCGCGTGAAACTTCGCCAGATTTAACAACTTTAACGAAAAGAACGTTCTTTTTAACTAGACCAGCTGCTTGTAACGCGCTTAGGTCTACCACATCGCCTTCAACTTTAGCGATTTCAAAAAGGTTTATTTCTGCAGATACTAAAGATTTGCGAGAAGTAAAACCAAATTTAGGTAGACGACGTTGCATAGGCATTTGACCGCCTTCAAAACCAACGCGTACTTTGCCGCCAGAACGTGATTTTTGACCTTTGTGACCACGACCACCAGTCTTACCTAGACCAGAACCGATACCACGACCAACACGTTTTGGAGCAGTTTTTGAACCTGCAGCAGGTGAAAGTGTATTCAAATGCATCGAATTAACCCTCTACCTTAACCATGTAAGAAACCTTGTTTATCATACCACGTACACATGCTGTGTCTTCTAACTCAACAGTGTGGTTGATACGACGTAAACCAAGACCGCGTAATGTAGCTTTATGTTTCGGTAAACGACCGATAGAGCTTTTTACTTGTGTTACTTTTACAGTTTGATTTGCCATGGTTACCCCAGTATTTCGTCTACGCGAAGGCCACGTTTTGCAGCGATTGACTGTGGAGAATTCATATTCTCAAGAGCCGAAATCGTTGCACGTACTACGTTGATTGGGTTAGTAGAACCGTAACATTTAGAAAGTACGTTCTGAACACCAGTCACTTCTAGTACTGCACGCATAGCACCACCTGCGATGATACCAGTACCTTCAGAGGCTGGTTTCATGAACACTAGTGAGCCAGCATGACGTCCCTTAACAGGATGCTGTAATGTATTGCCATTTAGGTCTACATTGATCATGTTGCGACGTGCTTTTTCCATTGCTTTTTGAATAGCAGCTGGAACTTCACGTGCTTTACCATAACCAAAACCTACTTTACCTGCGCCGTCACCAACTACAGTTAGTGCAGTAAAGCTAAAGATACGACCACCTTTAACTACTTTAGACACACGGTTCACCGCGATTAGCTTTTCAGCTAGATCAGGCTGTTGTTGCTTTGCTTCTACGTTAGCCATAGTCTACTCCTAGAATTGCAAACCGGCTTCACGCGCAGCATCAGCTAGCGCCTTCACACGGCCGTGATATTTAAAGCCACTGCGATCAAAAGCAATCTTTTCGATGCCTTTGTCAGCCGCACGTTCAGCAACCGCTTTGCCAACTGCTTGCGCAGCTTCAACGTTACCGGTGCCTTTAACTGTTTCGCTAATAGCCTTTTCAACAGTAGAAGCAGCAGCCAGTACATTACCCTCAGCATTTACAACTTGAGCGTATATGTGACGTGGCGTGCGGTGGATAACAAGACGCGTTGTGCCTTGTTCAATATAATTTCTACGAGTGCGTTTAGCACGACGTAGACGAGCTGTTTTTTTATCCATCGTCTTACCTTACTTCTTCTTAGCCTCTTTACGGCGTACATTCTCATCTGAATAACGAACACCCTTACCTTTATAAGGCTCAGGTTTACGGTATGCACGAATGTTAGCAGCTGTTTGACCAACTAACTGCTTGTCTACGCCCTTAACTAGAACTTCTGTTTGGCTTGGAGTTTCAATCGTAATTCCTTCAGGAACTGCGAAATTAACTGGGTGTGAGAAGCCAAGAGTTAAATCTAATGTTTTACCCTTCGCTGCAGCACGGTAACCCACGCCTACTAACTGAAGTTTCTTCTCGTAACCTTCATGCGTACCAACAACCATGTTGTTGATTAGAGCGCGAGCAGTACCTGCTTGAGCCCATGCATTAGCTACGCCATCACGAGGTAAAGTAGTAATAACGTTGTCATTTACTTGTACTTCAACAGCGTTGTTGATTGTACGAGTAAGTTCACCGTTTTTGCCTTTAACTGTGATTTCCTGGCCTTTTAATGTAACTTCTACACCGGCAGGAACAGTAATTGGTGCCTTTGCTATGCGAGACATAGTTCCCCTCCGATTAAGCTACAAAACCAATGATTTCACCACCAACACCAGCACTACGTGCTGCGCGGTCTGTCATTAGGCCTTTAGAAGTTGATACGATAGCGATACCAAGACCACCCATTACCTTAGGTAATTGGTCACGTTTCTTATAGATACGTAAACCAGGGCGACTTACACGCTGGATATTTTCAATTACAGCTTTGCCTTCGAAGTACTTCAACTCGATAGAAAGCTCAGGTTTAGTTTCGCCGTTAACAGCGAAATCTACGATATAACCTTCGTCTTTTAGTACTTTAGCTAATGCTACTTTCAGCTTTGAAGTTGGCATCGTTACAGATACTTTCTTCGCTGATTGACCGTTACGAATTCGTGTGAACAAATCCGCGATAGGATCTTGCAAGCTCATAGTCTTACTCCCATGATTCTATTACCAGCTAGCCTTTTTAAGGCCAGGAATTTCACCGCGCATAGCTGCTTCGCGAACTTTAATACGGCTCATGCCGAATTTGCGAAGGAAACCATGTGGGCGGCCCGTAATGTTACAACGATTACGTTGACGTGCAGGGCTAGAATCACGTGGTAAAGCTTGTAGCTTAAGTACCGCGTCCCAACGATCATCTTCAGATGTGTTAACATCACTGATGATAGCTTTTAGTGCAGCGCGCTTTTCAGCGTACTGAGCAACTAGTTTTGTGCGCTTTGCTTCGCGCGCTTTCATAGAATTCTTTGCCATAACCCTACCCTTATTTCTTAAATGGGAAGTTAAACGCTTCTAACAACGCACGGCCTTCCTCATCAGATTTCGCAGAAGTAGTGATAGTAATATCCATACCGCGTACACGGTCTACTTTATCGTAATCGATTTCTGGGAAGATGATTTGTTCACGTACGCCCATGCTGTAGTTGCCACGTCCATCAAAAGACTTTGCACTTACGCCACGGAAGTCACGAATACGTGGGATAGCGATTGATACCAAACGCTCAAAAAAGTCCCACATACGCTCGCCGCGTAGGGTTACTTTACAACCAATCGGGTAGCCTTCACGCACTTTAAAGCCAGCAACAGATTTGCGTGCTTTAGTGATTAAAGGTTTCTGACCAGAGATTGCTGCTAGATCCGCTACTGCGTTATCTAAAATCTTCTTGTCAGCTAGGGCTTCGCCCACGCCCATATTCAATGTGATCTTTTCGATCTGAGGGACTTGCATGACAGAGCTGAAACCAAACTTCTCTTGAAGTTCAGCAACTACTTTGTCTTTATATACTTCATGCAGTTTCGCCATCATTCTACTCCAACTATTAGATAGTTTTACCAGTAGATTTAAAGATACGTAATTTCTTACCATCTTCAATCTTGAAACCTACACGATCAGCTTTACTCGTTTCCGAGTTGAAGATCGCAACGTTTGATGCATCCATAGATGCTTCTTTCTCAACAATGCCGCCAGCTTGGTTCAATTGTGGAACCGGCTTTTGGTGTTTCTTGATCAAGTTTATGCCTTCGACAAAGATTCGACCAGATTCAGTAACAACTGAAAGCACTTTTCCGCGCTTACCTTTGTCTTTACCTGCTAGTACGATTACTTCGTCATCACGACGTATTTTTGCTGCCATGATTGGCTCCTTACAGTACTTCTGGGGCTAGTGAAACGATTTTCATGAACTTATCATTACGAAGTTCGCGAGTCACAGGGCCGAAAATACGTGTACCAATTGGCTGTAAGTTATCATTTAAGATAACAGCAGCGTTGCTGTCAAAACGGATCAGAGAACCATCTGGACGGCGAACACCTTTTCTGGTACGCACAACTACCGCGTTTTTAACATCACCTTTCTTCACTTTACCGCGAGGAATAGCTTCTTTTACAGAAACTTTAATGATGTCGCCAATCGCTGCGTAGCGACGGTGAGAACCACCAAGGACTTTTATACACTGCACTTTGCGAGCGCCGCTGTTATCAGCAACTTCCAGCTGAGTTTGCATTTGGATCATGTTAATGACCTCCGGTGTAGTAATTACAACGTGTCTTAAATTTGTTTAAAATCAAGACATTTCGATTAAATCCCACTCAAAAACAAACGAGTTGTCTCTTAAGGGCGGGCAATTGTACCAGCATTGAGGGGGTAGCGATAGGTTATTTTTTAATTAATTTGGAGTGATGGGAAATTAAAGCTGAGTAATTACGGCTATGTAGCTATTTTACAGGTGGTTACAAAACAAACAAGGCACCTGTAATGTGCCTTGTTTGTTTAAAGTGTAATAAATTAACCAAATAAACCTTTTAATTTATCTTTAATTTTATCTTTTGCTTTGTCTTTGGCTTTTTCTTTTGCCTCATCGACCTTCTGCTTAGCTTCATCTTTGAGCGCATCACCAACATCTAGCTTTATACCTACATCCTGGAAAGGCCCTTTTATACGTAGTGGTATTTTAAAGCCAGTGCTGTCATCGGTAGTTCCCTGACCTTCGATAGATCCAACTATACCTGTAACCAAACGATAGTTGACCGTTGTTTGCGGTAAATCAACGTCGCCTTCACCTGATATTCTAATAAGTGGGCTGATAAGTGATAGGTCGGTATTTTTGCCAACGCCATTAGTAAAGTTAAAACTTCCAGTTAATGCTGAAAAATCTGTTTGCTCAGATTCTTCAAATCCGGTATCAAGCCCTTCAGATGCAGCACCAAAGTTACCTGAAATGAGTTCCTTACCTTTACGAACCATCTCAGCTATATTCGCACCTTTTACAGCTCCATCAGCAAACTCAAATCCAAGCTTTCCATTAAGCGCACCAATAAACGACTTTTGACTTTGGCCAGTTGTGTTTAGGTTCCAATTTAAAGACCCCTTACCCATTAGCTTGTCAAAACCTGCCGCATCCGTTAATAAAGGCTGTGCATCTATTCCAGCTAAGTCAAAGTTAGTTGATATTTTATAAGGTACTTGCTGTGCGTTTACATTGATAACGCCTTTACCTGACCCTTCATAAGCAGAAAAGCTATCTAGGCTTAGTTTTGCAACGCTATCTTTTAAAGCAACAGTAAATTGATTTGCGCCTAATTTAATATCATTGGCTTTTAATCCACTTGAACGAATCACTACATTTGCATCTAGTGAATTTAATGCACTTAAATCAATTTTAGTGTCATCCCATACTATTGGCTCTGCAGGTTTATCTTCTTGCTCTTCTGGCTCTTCTTGTTTTGCCACTGCTTCAGGTAGATACGGGTTTAAGTCAAGCATACCTAAATCAATATCAGCATTTACTGCTAAACGCTTACCTAGGTTAAGCTCGCTCTTACCTTTTATTTCTAATGCGTCTAACGTCGCAACTAAATCTTCTAAATTAAATTTCTCACCTAGTAGGTGCATTTTACCGTTTACACTAAATCCGTTAAAAGCATTGTCTTTAGCGTCTAGCTCTACACCTTGCCATTTCGCAATACTTTTAACAGACTCACCGCTTAGTGCTAACTGACCTTTAATATCTTGGCCTTGCTTAGCTATGCTCCCTTCGAACGTTAAATCAACTAAACGAGAATCTAAGGTTTGTTTAACATTAAAAGTAGCACCTTCAATTGCTTTAGCAGGAGTATCTAATTTTATATCAAGATCAAAACGCTCTTGCATATAAGTAATACCCCCTTTTACTTCTAATGTTTTACGAAGTGAAGGAAGTAAAATAGCGAGTTCTAAATCGCTAATTTGTTGTTTGGCACCTGTTTGACCATCTAGATAAGTAAATGTGCCGCCATAAATAGCAACTTCACCTAACTCAATATCAAAGTTATCTGGAAGCTTTATCGCTTCACCTGATTGGCTCTGCTCTTTAGGTTGCTCTGCAACTGCATCAAACAACTGCCAATTGGCTTTACCATTTTTGTCGGTTTCTAATAGAATATTTGGTTCGTTTATAACAAACTTATCTAATTTAAACTCACCACCAAATAATGAAAACCAAGGTATGTGTACAGCAAGCTGTTTCATACTCGCCATATCGGCGCGCGAACCTGATTCCATATTTGCAAAATGCACGTCGTTAAGCTCTAACTTTAATGCAGGGAATACGCTAAGTGTTTTATCACCTTTAATAGTAAGAGTGCGCCCAGTTGTTTGTTCTACCTGCTGCGACACTTTGTTAAAAATAGTATCAGTAGGGATTAGAAACGGTGCGGCAACAATTAGTGCTATACATAGTAAAAGTATTACACCTACAATTTTAAGTAAGGTTTTCATGATCGTCCTTTAAAACGTGCAAATAATGTTCTTATCATAGCGAGTGTTAGCCTTAAAATCATTGTCGTTCTGATAAAAAAGCTTTTTATTAGATATTACATTCTTATCCTGAATCACCCCTGAAACATTTTGATACCTTTAGGTTACAAATAGATATTGACCCGGTGAAACCTTAAGGTTACATTGATACCTACAGGTTACATGTTGTAAATATTTTAAAAGGAAATGAGCTATGTCTAATTACGATATTAAAAGTGAAGAAAAATTTATGGGCCAAAATGCATGGTTTTCATTATTCATGGGGGTCACTTTATTAATCATTAGTGTTTACCCAATGCTTAATCAAACATCAGCCCCACTATTGTTTTTAGGAACTGCTGCTTTTTTAGGTTCATTCTTTATGTTTGTGATCAGAGGCGGGTTTACATGGAGAATGAAATACACCCTTACATATAAAGATGAGTATTTAAATACCATCGACACTATTGCCTATAAACATGTCGTGCTTGGCTTACTTTTTAGTATGGGTGGCGTGTACTTACTCTCCGATACTCTTGCTTTAGAAGTATCTCACAGCATGATGGCTACATTTTACCTTGCTGTAATGAATTTAATATACGGCGTATCAATTCTTTGGCAAAGCAAAGATTAGGAGCAAAAGTGCAAAATAAAATTGCAAAATACCGCAAAGAAGCAGGCCTTTCTCAACAAGACTTGGCTGATCTAATTGCGGTTTCACGTAAGACTATTAGTACAGTAGAAACGGCACGATTTACCCCTTCGGTAATAATTGCTCTAAAAATAGCAAAGCATTTTAATACCTCAGTTGAAAGTCTCTTTGTACTAGATAAAAATGATTGATACATGTTAAAACGTTGGCCTCATTCTATTAGCAAAAACGCCGATTTAGCTACTTCAATTACAACGTATGGAGGACAGCGCTGTTGTTATTAGCGTAATTGCGCTAAAATAGACCAGCAAAAAAATATATATCTAAACCGGAGATTCTACAAGGCATGAAAAAACTGCTAATTTCACCGTCAAAAATGACGCTAGGCGAACAAGAAAATCAAATCTATCAGAACATTCTGAAGCAATCTTCAGAATTAAGCCTTAACCTTATGGCCGTGAAAGTAGAAAACCACCCTGATGATTTTTTACCTTGGTGTTACGAATTGCTAAGTGCAAGCAGAGATCGTATGAACTACGATTTACTAGAGCCGCAGCAATTACCAGTACTTAAGAAGCTACACGATCAGCTTATTTCAGCTATCAGCTTTTTACAGGTTAAAACTTTACGTATTGCTCCGTGGCCTGTAGTAAGTGTATTTGTAGAACAACACAAAGACGTTATTGCTCTTGATGAACAGCTTCGCTTAGTAGACTACATTAAGAGCATTCGTGAACAATCTCTTAAAGATATGATTCCTGAAGATTTACTTGCGTTTAGCGGTAAGCACATGGCATCACTTGATCCAAGCACATACAACTTTGACGTTGAATGGTTTGCATCAACAAAAAGTGCGAAGAGCTTTCATCAAATGCTTGGCGATTTACCAGGTGCCTTTGACGATGCACTAGTAAATATTCCACTTGAAGGTGACATTACTCAATACGAATATCAACAATTTGTTGCTGCTTATTCAAAAATATTCACCGACAATAATGAAAAACCAACACTTGCGCCTGCGACACGACTGCTTGCAATGCGTCGCCCTGATATATTTACTCCGATCACAAACAATCGATTAGATGCATTATGCGGTGCCCTTGGTGTTTCTAAACTAAAAAATAGTGATTTTGAGCGTTACTGGCAAGATATTGTAAAAGGTATTCAAGCTATGTCATGGTACAAAATGGCTAAACCTAGTAATGAGTTAGAAGAACAATTAGTTGCTATTAAAGCACTAATCCCATGTTTCTTTCACTATGCTGATGCAAAAACACCAGATAACTCTAACTACATCAAACTGTTAAGTAAGCCTAAACGAACTACAACTACGACAGGTAAAACTCAGCGTAGAGGTAAAGAGTCTGCAGAAATTTTAGTAGACCGCGCACTTGCTGCTGACGATATTCCTGAGCACATTCGCAGTAAGCGCGATTCAATTGTGAGTGAAGTTCAAAAAGGTCGTAGTGTAAACGAAACAATTAGCCTTATGCGCACTATATTTGGCTAAAAACTTCTAATTTAGCCGTACTTTTATGGTGCGGCTAGGTTAATTTATGCACCAGCAGTGTGCGCAACATCTTCCTACATACCATATCTCTTCTCAATCTATAAAATACAAGCTCATGTTTTTAATGTATAAAAATAATTTTTAATAAAAAATAATGAAGCTGGCACATACAGTGCAATTATCCCGTTAGTTAAACAATAAAAAGCCGTCAGCCTAAAGGTTCCGAATACATAATAAAAACCTTGGCGAGCAAAAATCATATAACGGGAAATGGACATGCTAAAACTAAAAAAAACCATTGCTATAGGTGCTATAGCATTAATGGGCGCAACATCTTTAACGTCAACAGCCGTACATGCTGAAGTAACAGCAAACGCAGCGGCAACATCAAACTACTTATGGCGTGGTCAAGAGCAAACTGGGGGCGATGCAGCTATTTCAGGCGGTATTGATTACGCCAATGAATCGGGCTTTTATGCAGGTACTTGGGCTTCAAATGCATCGTGGGCAGATGAAATGACCTATGAGCTTGATTTATATGCAGGCTTTGGTGGCGACATTAACGAAAGCGTTAGCTATGATGTTGGCTATATTTATTACGCTTACCCAGATGCAGCTTCTGAAGCTGACGCAGATTTCTCTGAAATTTACGGTAGCATCAGTGTTGAAGGCTTTACATTTGGTGCTTCAGTACTTGCAACATCAGCTGCAAGTGGTGATGGTACAGACTTTGGTGATTCACTTTACCTGACAGCTGACTACGGTTTTGCTGTTGGCAGTAACGGCACTGAAATGGCACTTCACTTAGGCCACTACTCTGGTGACTTTATTGGCGATGATAATATCTTAGATTACGGTGTATCAATTTCGAAAGATGGGTTCACTTTTGGTTTATCTGATACAGATATGGATGACTCAGATATTAAAGCTTACGTTGCTTATTCTGTAGACTTTAATTTATAAGAAAGAATGTGTTACTTGCTGCGACACGAAGGGCCTTTTGGCCCTTTTCTTGTTTTTGAACAAGACCCCTCACATCTGTTAACAAACCGTTACAATTGAATGAAAACAATACATACATTTTCCTTTATTCTATTACCTAGTCACTGGGCATTTATAACTGCCTAGCCATAAAATAGGTATAAAGGAATAATAATGAAATCACCTAACGCGTTTAGCGCCCTACTCGATATTTATATAAGTCCTAGTAAAGCTTTCAATGGTGTTGAACACGCCAAAGGTTGGTCATGGCTTGCTTTTATAGTCATGTCTTTAGTTTCAATGGCGAGTATTTATATTTTTTATTCCACTGTTGATATGCAGTTTTTGATTAATGAGCAAGTAGCAGCATCAACTATTGATGCGACGATTGGCGAGCAAAAAATGATTCGCCAAAGTATAGAGCAAAATGCAGAAGGCCAAATATGGTTTGGTTTGTTTGGCGGCGTAATTGCGCTGGCTATCATGAATGCATTAATGGCACTTTATTATATGCTTGTGGCTAAACAAGATCCTGAATCAGAACATAGCTACGGAGCTTGGTATGGATTCGCTACCTGGACAATGATGCCAGTTGTTATTTCAAGCCTAGGAACAATTGCTCTTGTACTAAGTGCAAGTACAGATCAAATATCTCAACAAGCCGTATTTAGCTATGCATCTATTAACCAATTAATAATAGGACTTGAAATTGGCCATCCTTTTTATAGCTTATTAGAATCAATAAACTTATTTAGCTTTTGGAGCATTGCGCTGGGAATGATCGGCTTAAAATGCTGGACTAATTTTTCAACTAACAAAGCACTCCTATTCTCTGCTCTTCCTTCAATTATTATTTTTGGTATTTGGGCAATCATTGCAGCAAGTTAACTCTTAAGTGGAGGTAGATACTAGCTCCACATTACTTAATTCACGGATAGATAAAATGAAAAAAGCAATAATCATCACACTCGCTGTAGGCGCATTTATAGCCCTAATTGTGTCAAAGCAAATTTCTGGCGATAAAAAACAAGCCGAAGTAAATATTGCTCAAGTAGAGCTTGGCGACATTGCTGACTCAATAATGGCTTCAGGTAATTTAGTTTTTAATACACAAGTGCAATTACGCTCTGAAGTGACAGGCCGAGTAGATAAAATATTTGTTCAAGAAGGCCAAGGAGTTAAACAAGGCGATATGTTAATGCGCCTTGATACAACTGCCTTTGAATCAGAAGTTACCCGTAGTAAAGCAATCCTTCGCGCCACAGAAATTGAAATTAAACACAATAAAACACGCCTTGCTAACCTAGAGCGCCAACTTAAAAGACAAAAAGACTTATATGATGTCGGTTTAGGTAATCAAGAGAGCTACGAGAATATTGAAAGCGCACGCGATCTAGCTAAAATCGATATTGAATCACGAATAGAGTCGTACAACCAAGCACAAGCGTCACTACAAATTGCGCAAGATCGCTTAAGTAAAAGTGTATTTAGAGCTCCAATGAGCGGCTTGCTTGCATCTGTAAATATTAAAGAAGGTGAAACCGTTATAGCCGGTACTACTAATATTATTGGCTCTGATTTAATGCTAGTAGCCGATCCTAGCGCTATCTTAGCCGAGCTACGTGTGGATGAAACCGACATTGCGAGCATTAAGCTTAACCAAAAAGCGAATATTTATGCGGCCGCATACCCTAATAAACCATTTAGCGGCACAGTAATCAATATTGGTACTTCAGCTAAAAACCAAGCCGGCTCTCAAGGTTTATCGTTTAAAGTAAAAGTATTACTCGATACTACTGAGCGCCAGCTATATGCAGGAATGAGTTGTAGAGCAGAGATCGCAACAAGCATTGCCGAAAACGGTTTAAAACTTCCAATAGAAGCAATCCAAAAAGAAGACGATAAAACATTTGTATGGCGACTAAATAGTGATAACACCGTTAGCAAAATTGCCGTAACTGTTGGAATATCATCTGATATAGAGCAAGCCATTACTGACGGCTTAAATGAGGGCGACAAAATAGTTATTGGCCCTGCGCGCCCAGTAAGTCTTCTGACTGAAGGTGATGTGGTAAAACTTAAATCAGATGCAGACAAGGAAGAAGCCTAATGTCTGCGGTAATCAAGCTAGAGCATATTAATAAACAATACAAAATGGGCTCAGAGGTATTTAAGGCACTTGATGATGTAAACGTACATATAATGCAAAACGAATACGTGGCGATTATAGGACCTTCTGGTTCAGGCAAGTCGACCTTAATGAACTTATTAGGCTGTTTAGATACACCCAGCAGTGGCGAATACTACTTAAAAGATAAACTAGTAAAAAGTATGACCGAGACAGAGCTTGCTCATCAGCGTAATGAAAGTGTCGGGTTTATATTTCAAAGCTTTAACTTAATACCACGTGCAACCGCACTAGAAAATGTAATGCAGCCTTTAGTATATCGCTTTATTCCTAGTAAACAACGCAAGCAACAAGCTCTAGAAGCACTAAAGCGGGTAGGTCTTGGTGATAAAGTTAATCATTTATCTAGCCAGCTATCGGGCGGGCAACGTCAACGTGTTGCTATTGCCCGCGCTTTAGTCACAAAACCACATATATTATTAGGAGATGAACCCACAGGTAATCTTGATAGTAAAACGACCCGCGAAATTATGGATTTGTTTGATGAGCTGCATAACGAAGGTCACACTATTATTTTAGTAACACATGAGCAAGAAATTGCCGATCATTGCCAACGCGTGATTCGTTTAGTGGACGGTAAAGTGGTAAGTGATGTAACTAAAGATGAAGGAATCAAGCAGCATGTTTAAATCAGCTCTTGCCATAATGGAAGGCACTAAAGCCGCTTTTTCAGCTATTAAAGCTAATGCAATGCGCAGCGCACTGACCTGTTTGGGCATTATTATTGGTGTTGCCGCCGTAGTTACTGTCGTTGCAGTAATGCAAGGTTTTACAAAGCAAATAAACGATCAACTTGCGGATATGTCGCCAGATGTAACAACAATAAAACCTTACACCAGTATTGAACTTGAAATGGTTGGTAAAAATGCCAAGCTTACCTACGACGATTTTTTAGCTTTAAAGTCGCGTATAAAAGAAGCTGAAACGCTAACTGCCCTAATGTTTACCTGGCGCTTTTCGGGGGGAGCTGAGTATGGAAATAAAAGCCATTCATCGCGTGTTATCGGTACCGAGCAAGACTATCAAAAAGCGTATCGTACTTATCCTGAACTTGGTCGTTTTATTCGTGCTGAGGACGATGATAAGCGAAGAAGGGTCGCATTTATCGGCCCTTCAATCATAGAAAAGCTAAACCTTCCTGAAAACCCAGTAGGTGAATATATAAAGCTAGGTGGTGAATGGTTTAGAATTATTGGCGTTGCTGAAAAACAAGGTAGCTTATTTGGTTTTGACCAAGACGATTACATTAATATTCCAATTAGTACCATGAGTGCTTTAGAAGGCGGAAGTACACAAACTAATGTGCAAATTATGTTTAGGTTAAATGAAGGTACTAACGAAGAACAAGTGCTTGCAAAAATAACTCGTGTATTGCGCCAACTACATAAACTAAAAGAGAAAGATGAAAACGACTTTGAATTTGAAACCGCTGAAAAATCTCGTGCCCAAATAGATAAATTTACCAGCAGTGCTACTGCTATTACTGCTGGTATTGTAGGAATAAGCTTACTTGTTGGCGGTATTGGTGTTATGAACATAATGCTAGTGTCGGTCACTGAACGCACACGCGTTATTGGTACATTAAAAGCACTAGGCGCAACACCTGGTTTTATTATGCTGCAGTTTTTAGTTGAAGCCGTTGTGCTTTCACTTTTTGGTGGCTTAATAGGACTCATTATAGGATATGGCGCTGCAGGGCTTATTTCGTTTTTAGTCCCAAGTATGCCTGATGCATATATACCAGTATGGGCTGTAATACTATCGTTCGGATTTACATCAATGATTGGGATTATATTTGGTTTAGCCCCTGCTATTAAAGCAGCAAGACTAAACCCTATAGATGCACTGCGTTACGAATAACTATTTTAAATAATTATTTAGCTTTAAATGGTACCTTATTACATTGTACTTCTACTGTTTTAGGGTACCAAGCTGGGCCAATTTGATTCACAACCACCTCAGCTAAACCATTAGTAAACGATTTATACGTATGAACGCTTTGCCACTCCCCTTGTGGGCAATGTTTTGCTAAATCTAACGGCTCTGATCCCTCGTACAACGCAAGTGCAAAATTATGATGCCACTGTGAGCTTTTTAGCGCTTTATTGCTTACTTTGCTCTGCATACCGTTATCAAAGTAAATATTTGTACACCCCGTTAAAATAATCAGCGTGCAACCGGCTGCAAATAGCTTGATGCTCATAATGTCTCCCCTAGTACTTGCTCTTGGCACCACACTTTAATGGTATGAGGCGAGTATATTCCAAGCGTAATTAAACTCAGCGCTCCATCACTAAACGTTTGTTGTGACTGCATTTGAATAACCGGTGTATTTGAACATATTTGTTTTACGTCTACCCGCTGCTCACCCACTAATCCCCATAAATAAAATGGGCGGCTATCTTCGTAATTAGCTTGGCTCGTTATTTTTGCTGTTGCCTGTGGCTGAATGGTTACCGCAGAACAAGCACTGAGGCTTAATGCTATCGCCCCTATAATTAATGGTTTCATACTCTTCCTTATAAACTAAATACCAGTAAGGTAACTTTATAAGAGAACATAAAATATTAGCGTAAAAAGCTGTGGGGAATATGTAGAAACGCTATGAAGTTTTATACAGTTTATTACACATAAAGGCCGCATAAATGCGGCCTTTAAAGTAGTCAATTTAAGTGTTTAGTAAATAAATAGACTTTAAAACTTAGCTAAGTTGTTTTTACTGTCTTTATCGACCAGCTTAATGTAAGGATCAACCCCTGCAAATAATGGTTTTTCTTTTACTTTTAGCTCAATAGTATTATTACCAGACACTATTTGATGCTTTTTCGAGTAAATAACAAAGTCTTCAGCGAGTAAGTTTTCAGGGTCGTCGCTAAATAATGCAATATCAATTAGCTCATCGAGCGGCTGTTCAGTTTCTTCACCTTGTCCATCGGCATGCTGCTTAGTTGCTTCAACGCTCAGTGTTACTGTATAAAAACCTTCGCCATCAACATCATCAGTAACCGACACTTCTTTCATTTCAAGCTCATAAAGCGTTATATATTTAAACTGATCATCAATAAAACGTTGTTCAGCTTGTGTTGCATCTCGCTTTAAATAACTAAGTAAATCAAGTGTGGTTGGGTATGGCGTTGATTGGTATTTAAACTCATTCAAAAACGCTTTAAGTGCTGCATTTAAGCGTTTTTCACCTAAACGATCATAAATCGCCATCATCGCAACTGAGCCTTTATTGTAATGAAGGTATTGTTGAGCCTGCGTTTTATATAGTGGCATTTCTTCAAAGGCTTCACCAGTACGGCCCATTAAGTATTTATCTAACTCGTACTTTAAGAATTTACGAAGCTTCTCGGCGCCAAAGCGTTTTTTTAGCACCATAAGCGCACTGTATTGGGAAAGTGTTTCAGAAATAACAGCAGAGCCCTCTACATTAGCCCCTGATACTTGATGCCCCCACCATTGGTGCGCAACTTCATGTGCGGTTACATAGTAAGGTAGGTCAACTTTACTCTCATCTCTTAGGTCTGTAATAAAGCCAATACTTTCTGAGTAAGGCACTGTATTGGCAAAACTTTGAGCAAACGAGCGATACTTAGGAAATTCAATAATACGTAACTGCTTATGCTGATACGGGCCAAAGGCTTGTGTGTAGTAATCTATTGAGTCTTGAACTGACTCAATCATGCGGTCAACATTCCATGCATGATCTTTGTGGTAGTACACCTCAATATTTACACCGTTATGCTCAACCTTTCTACTTTCAAGCTCTGCCGAAAGCACAGAGTAAAAATTTATAATTGGAGCATCCATTTCATAAACAAAAGTACGGCGCCCGTCTTTTACACTCTCACTTTTTAAGTAACCTGGTGTAATAGCAAATTGTGACTCATCGGTGGTTACCGTTGCCTTATAGTTTATAAAGCCATTAGCAGGCCCAAACTCATTTTGCGTATAATAGCGGCTGTCTTCTAGTTTATGTGCGCGCTCAAGTTCAGGTAAATCGTGCTTGCGGCGCTCATACTTATCGGCAATTTGAAAATACTTTTGATAACCAAAATTTGGTAATAATTCTCCATTATTTACAAATGTACCGTTGTGCACGAGTTGAGTATCAGATCTTCTATCAACAAAACCGTCGTGTTCACGAGAAACTAAAAGCTCACCTTCGCGTACTTCATTAGGCATTAGCGGTTGTTCAAACTCAAACCATACCATGCCAAAATCGGTTAAACGCTCTACTATTTTTCCGCCCGCCATTTTTACATCCCAGCTTTTAGATTGGCTAGGCTCGTTGATTAACACACGGGTTATTGGCTCGTTTGCGGTATTGGTAAACTTAATTTTAGCCACGGCATTTAAAGCACGCTTTATAGGATAAATATCAATGTGTAAGTCAACATCGGTTATTATAGGCAGTGGCAAGTCTTTGTATTGTGAAAACTCTTGCTCATACCTTACTTGTAGTGCTTCGTTATCATCACTTGTTACAAACTCGTTGATTACACGGGTGTTGTAATAAATGTTATAACCCGCGCCCACAAATACCAATAAACTTATAACCGCTGCAATCTGGCCTTTTAAAGACATGTTGTAACGCACCAAAGATAAACGAGTACGCAATGTTTGCGATGGGCCGCGATGCCATAAAGCAAACCCTACAATAGCTAAAAACACACTCAATGCACCCCAATATAGGGTATACCAATGCGCGCCTTGTAAAAAATGTCCATAACCATTTATATCAGAAAACGGTACGCTACTGCTTTGAGAAAAATGATACATATGATGCTCAAACCCGTAAGCACCCATTACCATTTGAGCAATGTAATACAAAATAAATAAACCCATACCTATATATTTATTAGGGCTAATTATTTGTAAAAAGAACGCCAATATAGCCATCATAATTAAAGGCAGTAATGTAAGGTAACCCAACCTAAATAAGTACTGGCCAAGCTCTAGGTTAAATTGCCCCTTAAACAGTTGCACTGCAATGGTAAACATCATACCCACTAAATAAAGACCACAAACTGCAGTGATTAACGCAACAATTTTAGATACCCAAAACACACTGTTATGCACCGGGAAGCTATCAACAATATCACCCATACCACTGTGGCGTTCTCGCCAAACCAGCTCTGCGCTGTAATAAGCAATAATGATAAACATAAACAAAGCAGAGGAGTTTTGAATAATGCCCACCATGTTTTGTGTGAGCGGCCAATCCGTTGTGCCATATGCGCCAATAGGTGCAAAAAGTGGTGCGAGTAACATAGTAATACTGACACCCGCTAAAATCATAAAAGGGGCACTTAATATAACTTGCTTAAGTTCAAATAAGCTGCGCATTACTAATTGCGATTTCGTATTTACCCCTTTTGACTTGTAATTTTTAGCGCTGCTAATAAGTGCTGCTTGTTTATTTTTTACAAACGTAGAGACAGCAAATTGCTTTTTCTGTTTTTTAGTGACTACGCGATTACCTAACTTTCCGAGGCCAAAAAACATCGCTAAACTTATTGCTACCCATAAAATACGGTTAATTAAAAAATCGCCCGAAAGCGTTAACACTTCAGTATTTTTATCACTTACAGTCCAGTAACGGGTTAAGTCAATTAACGACCCTGTGCCAAATGGGTCTGCGTAAACAACAATATTTCTAAACGCTAAATCGTCAAAATAGATACTCGCCAATTGGTAGGTTATATAAACCACCACAGCCGTTACATATACCGCCATCATGGTTTTAAAATAGACCGCCACACTATTAAAAATAGCACTGAGGACCAATAAGCTTGGCACTGCTAAATATAAAAAAGGCGCTGCGTAATATATAAACTTATTGGGGCCTACTAGCTCGCTATCGAGCCAGCCAACCAACAAGCCAAATTGAGATCCCAAAAATACGCCTAGTGGCACGCTTAAAAACACAATAAGTACAACTAAGTAAGAACCAAAAAAACGCCCTGATTGATAAGCAAGCGGGTTAACGGGCTTACTAAACACCAGCTCATCCATTTTGGTCTCGCTGTTGCGAATCGCTGAGCTTGCAACAAAGTTAACCACTAAAAACATAGCAAGCGTACAAAAGGTAACCGTTAAAACCATAATGGTATAAGGCGAGTTCATATGAACATTAGCCCCACCTAACGGAAACTTACTACTGGAGCTTATAAAAAACGCCATAAAAAAGAATATTAATGAGGTCACATAAAACGAAGGCTGACGCATAAAATAGCGCAGCTCAAACGCGAGCATATTAAAAAACATAGCGCCCCCTTATGCTACTTGGCTGTTACGATGATTAAGCAACGTAGAAAAATACACATCTTCTAGGTTTGCACTGCTGAGCTCAAAACCTTCAGGGGCTTCATTGGCTAATACATGTAATATGGTTTGCCCAGCAAATAAGCGTTTTGAAATAACAGGCAGTTGCGGTTCAAGCTCTAGCGCTTCTTCTTGGCTCATGGCTTTGCGCCAAATTTGGCCTTGGAGTTTATCGGTAAGGGCAATTGGATTGCCCTCTAATAGTATTTTACCGCCTGCCAGCACCGCCATGTTTGGGCAAAGCTCTGCTACATCTTCAACAATGTGGGTCGATAATATAACGACTTTTTGCTCGCCTAAGCTTACTAACAAGTTATGGAAACGATTACGCTCTTCAGGGTCAAGCCCCGCTGTTGGCTCATCAACTATTAGTAAATCAGGGTCACCCAGTAATGCCTGTGCAATACCAAAACGCTGGCGCATACCGCCCGAAAAGCCACTGACCGCTTTTGAGCGATGTTGATATAAATTAGTGTGCGCAAGTAATCCTTCAACCGACTCTTTACGCTCTGCTTTATTATGAATACCCTTTAAAACAGCCATATGGTCCAGTAAGTCGTAAGCACTAACACGCGGGTACACACCAAAATCTTGTGGTAAGTAACCTAAGCGTTGGCGCAGTGCCTGTGGGTCTTTAAATACATCAATGCCATCAAACGTGATTGAACCTGAATCAGCCGACTGCAGCGTTGCAATGGTACGCATAAGCGATGATTTACCTGCGCCATTTGGCCCAAGTAATCCAAACATCCCTTTACCGATAGATAAATCAACACCTTGTAGTGCATGTACGCCGTTATCGTAGGTTTTAGATAACCCTGTTATTGATAGCATTTTTACTTCCTTGAATATGAGTAATTATTTTTATAATATTTTATACCACAAGCAAAACAGGAACATAAGTTACTTGATGGTTAAATCTGTAACAACAAATAAACATATTTTAAACTCATAACACTTGCCTGTACTGTATTCACTCGGTATAAAAACCACATATACTTTTTATAAGAAGCGAAAAGCCATGCAAGATCATCAAAGCCAGCCGTTAAATGACTTTATAGAATATCCACATGAAGAAATGCTAAATCGTGCTAACGAGTTTTTACAAACCAGCCAACGCCGCCATAGCATTCGCAGCTTTAGCGATCGCCCAGTACCAAAAAATATTATTGAAGCATGTATAAAAGCAGCTGGCACAGCACCAAGTGGAGCGAATCATCAGCCTTGGCATTTTGTGGCTATAAACAGTAGCGATGTAAAAAAACAAATAAGAGAAGCCGCAGAAAAATTAGAGCGTTCTTTTTACGAAGGCAGAGCAGGAGAAGAGTGGCTTGATGCGCTAAAACCGTTAGGGACCGACGCCAATAAACCTTATTTAGAGCATGCACCTTGGCTCATAGCTGTATTTAGTCAAAAAAAGGGCGGTGTAAGTACTGATGATAAAAATACGAATTATTACGTGCATGAGTCTGTTGGCTTAGCTACCGGTTTTTTAATTCAAGCTTTGCACCGCAGTGGTTTGGCAACCCTTACTCATACTCCAAAGCCAATGAGTTTTTTAACCGACATATGTAATCGCGATAAAGATAACGAACGTCCATACATGCTACTTATTACAGGCTACCCAAGTGATGATGCAACAATACCTGCTCATGCACTGGATAAAAAATCACTCGATGAAATAGCTACGTTTATTTAGTATTTTCTGCTCGGCAAAACCACTCATATAGCAAAGCAATGATCGACTCAACTTTTGGGTCGGTCAACGAGTAATAAATAGTGTGCCCTTCTCTGCGAGTAGCAACCATATCTGCCTTGCGTAAACTTGCTAAATGCTGAGATAACGCTGACTGTGCTAAAGGTACATTTTTATTTAGCTCACCTACACTTTGCTCACCTTGTAATAAACTACATAAAATCATTAAGCGATTTTTGTTAGCCATTAATTTTAAAAACTGTTCGGCTTGCTCTGCGTTGACAGCTAGTTGCTCAATATTCATTTTTATTATTTCTCTTTTTGATACCTTTTTAAGTATAGACTTTTACATTAGTAGGTTCTAATATAATTAACATTAGACTTTACTAATGTTAAGGTAATCACAAAATTAGCGATGCCGTTTTACTAATCGGCGGAAGTGCTGTGGCAGTATTCGCGCTATTAAGTTACTTTGTATAAAGTAACTTTCAGTTTTTAACGTTATTTATAGGTATTAACTTAATTCAACCTACTTATACCAAGTGGTGCACATTAATACCTTTTTTTTAGAACAAGAGGATTTACAAACTAATGCTTACATCAATCCCTGACTTACTAAAAATTATCACACCTAACCAACGCCGTATTGACGCAGCGCAAGCGAAACTCGAACTTGAACAAAATAAAGGTTTACTTATTGATGTGCGAGAACCTGCAGAGCACGCTACAAAAGCAGCTACTGGCGCTATAAATATTCCGCGTGGATTACTCGAAATGAAGCTGATGGAAATAGAAAAAGACGCAGCTCGCCCTATTTACGTGCACTGCGCAAGTGGTGCACGCGCAACGTTGGGAGCAGAAGCGTTAACGCGTGTGGGTTATGAAAACGTAACCGTTATTACCTGTGACGCAAACCAAATATGTAGTGTGTTTTAAACATCAACTGAATACTTATAATGATGCGCCTAGTAAAGGTAGGCGTTTAACTTTGTGATAAGTCAGTGCTAATTTAATACACTCTTTAACTGGGTGTTCTGGTAATGGCTTTTCACTATTTAATACAATTGCCCGGTTACCTTCGAAAGTGAGAGTGTGGAAATACAACTCTCTAAATGTGCTTACTAGCTTTGATTGGCAATGAAAAAACAAATAACACGAGGAGCCCTTAAAGCCTACGCGAATGGGGCTGCCATTTATTGTGTTATAACTTGGCTCTCCCCACTTTAAAGACTCTTCAACAGCTCCTAAGTTTTGCTCTTGTGCTACGGTATAAATTAACTCTCGTAATTTTATAAGCTTACTTTTTACTATCTCAGGATAATTATTAAATATATTTTCTATTTCCGTATTCATAAAAATATCCTTATAAGCTTTACAATTTTAAAGCAGGCTACTTTTGCTGCCTTTCATCAAGTAAAACAAGTAGCATCTGCTCAATATTTTTAACACTATAAGTAAGCGCTCTCAGTAGCTCTTTCTCACTTTGCTCTGTTGCCTGCTGCGACGCTTTACCTTGATTAGCCAATACATCTTTTTGCTCAAGTATCGCCTCTCTAAACTCACTCGCATTAACTACACCAAGCAAAGACACTAAAGCACCATTTCCTGACTGCCCAGCTGTTTCAAAACTTAAACGATATAATCCAAAAATTCGCATAAGCGGCCCTTGGCTTAACCCTACATCTGTTATTTTTTCAAGCGGAATAGATTTTTCTTCTTTAAATAATATGCCACGTTTAACTACCAATTTTTGTGGTAATAAGTCAGCCGACATAGCTGCGAGTATTCGTCCGCCCACCAGCCATACAATAAGTAAAATGATAGGTATAAGCGGTATAGTAACAAGAGTCAACATTGCAAATAGCGAGGCAGTAACCATCCAGTATTGTTTTACTTTAGGATCAAAATTAGCACTTTTTAAGGTTAAGTTACTCATTAGCTTTCTTTTGTATGGTTGGGGATTTATAAAAGTACGCCAATCTAATATTGAATGCAATTTAGTCCAAACATTTATAATTAGCATTCAAATATACTTTCACACACTTATGTACATACAAAAAAGCCGAGCATACAGGGCTATGCTCGGCTTAGGTCTGGGAAAATAAACTGCTACTACTTATTAATAAGTATGCTTACATTTTCTCTATCTGGGCCTATTACATTAAACGTGTAAGTACCTTGTTCGGTAATATTTAGTGCTATATTGGCACCTACGGCTTCAAGTGGTGTTAGTTCATCAATTGCCACTACCGGCGTATCGCCTGCTCCACCGTAATCAACGGTACTCCAATCTTCAGACGCTACTTTAAATTCGTAGTCACCTGCTTCTAACTCTATTGATGTAGAGTAAATTGCATCACCCTCGTACATCAGCGGGTTATCAGTACTCCAGTCATTTAAGCTACCACGAATAAACACTGTCGTTTGTGCAAACATTTCAGCGTTGAGCACTTTTAGCGATACGTTATTTAAATCACTGGCGTCAAATATAAACTGGTATTCACCTTCTTCTGCAATGTTTATGGTCATATTCGCGCCCGCAACCGACAACTGCTCTGCAGTGCCAACCATAACACTGGCATCTCCCTCAGCCGATCCATAATCAACCGTGCTCCAATCTTCTGACGCTACTTTAAATTCATAGCTTGCAGCGCTCAGTGTTTTAGTAAAGGTGTAAATGCCTTTACCTTTATAACTTAGCTCATCGGTTACTCCCCAGTCATTAAGCGTACCGCGCACATAAATAGCAGTGCCTATAAATGGCTCTTCGTTGTATAAAGTAAGCGTTGGATTTTCAGGGTTTGAAGCATCAAGCGAAAATACATAGGTTGCATCAATGGCAGCGCTAAATGTCATGTTTGCACCTGAGCGCGTTAATGGCTCGCTTTGGTTTTCAACTACATCTTTATCAGCATCAGAAAGCGCACCAAAATCAACCGTAGACCAATCTTCAGAGGCAATTTTAAATTCGTAATCGCCAGCGCTCAGTGCAATTGCTATACGGTATTCACCATCGCCAATATATTCAAATGCATCGCGTGTGCCCCAGTCGTTTAAACTACCGCGCACAAACACAGCGGTGCTACCATAAGGTACTACATCAGGTGCCCCTACGGTTGCATTTGCACTTAAACCAGCACCTTGGCTCTCACCTTGGTTTTTAGTAAAAACAGCTAATGTGTAAGGCGGTACAGTAAATGTGCCTTCGTTATCGCCTGCGGCAAAATTGGCGCTAGCCATACTTGCATCAACACTGTTTTTTAATACATTGTGTAATTCAAAATCCGCTGCGGTGGCAATAGTATGGCTAAGGGTTTGCTCGGTTGCGTTAATCACGACAACAAGCGCGTCAAATGCAGGGTCTAAGTCTGTTAGCCCTTCGCCATCATCAATGCTCATTACAATTAAGCCATGTTGCTGCGCTTTACCTACGTTATGAAAACCCACTCGCTCAATAACATCTTGCTCTGTGGTTAATCTAAATAGTGGGCTGCTACTACGTATTTGTAAAAATTCATTAAATACATCATGTGCAAAGGTAATATCTTGTGGCTGTGCAGCCGCTTGGGTATTAGCAGAAATAGGCATAATTTCTTGCCATTTCACTTCGTTGTCTTGTGCGGGTGGCAAGCCAATATTCCAGTTATTGGTATCTTGGGTAAAATCAACAAAGTTAAACCAGTCGCCCGAGTCGTAGCTGTTACGATCCATCGATTTTGAACGTAGCAAGTCGGCGCCCATTTGCATAAATGGAATACCTTGGCTCATAAGAGGGAGTGCTAACGCCATATTATGAGCACGAACGCGCTGCTCAATACTCATGTTAGCGCTGTGTTTATATTGCAGCTGATCCCATAGTGTTTCGTTATCGTGTTTAGATACGTAATGAATGCTATCGGCAGGGTCTAGTGCATACGCCGTTGGCTGAGTATTCCAAGTAAAGCTATTACCCTTTGCTGAGTTACCTTTAAAGTCTTTTAAAATGTAGTTTTGTAAATTACCCGCAAGCGACAAACGTAAAGTATCTTGCTCTGCTAAATTGCCATCTGTTGAGCTATTACTAAATAATGCACCACCGCGAACGGCTTCACGAATACGGTCGTTAAAGGTACCTACTTCGCTACCGGCCATATCGGCTTGTTTGGCTTGCACAAATAAGCGGTTATTTGCCACCTCACCAAAGTCCCAACCTTCGCCATAAAAGTAGTTATCTTCATCAACAGCTTGCACTGCATCACGTGCTGCAAGAATTGACGATTTTGGCATGTGCCCCATTACATCAAATCTAAAGCTGTCATAGCCAAATTCGCGTGCCAAAATAACTAATGAATCGCTAACAAACTTATCCATCATTACATGCTCTGTGGCTGTATTTTCACAGCACGTTGAGCGCTCTATTTCACCACTTACTTCGTTATAGCGATGGTAGTAACCCGGTACTAGCTTATCAAATACCGATTTATCCCAAATACCTGATGACGTTGTATGGTTATAAACCACATCAAGCACTACGCGCAGACCAATAGACTGCAGTGATTGCACCATAGCGCGGGTTTCTTTAACGCGGGCAATGCCCTCTGGACTTGAGGCGTACGAGCCTTCAGGCGCTATAAAGTAATGCGGATCGTAACCCCAGTTAAAGCTATCTAAGCTGCGCATAGCATTAGCAAGTGCTTGTGCGTCATCTGAGCCTGGTAAATAACCGCCCATTAAATCAATAATGGTGCTGTTTTTATCTTGGGTTTTACACGCATCGGCTTCATCGTCGATTTGCTCACATAAATCACCTAGCGTATCGCTAATATCTACACGCTTACTTACGTCTTCATCTATGGTGCCAATATCAGTAATAGGTAATAAATGAAAGTGCGTTAAGCCATTTTGAGCCAAAGTTTGTAAGTGCTGCATAGGAGCACTATTTAGCTCAGTAAACGCAAGGTACTTACCACGGTTAGCCTCTGTTACGCTGTTATCGCGTGCGCTAAAATCACGTACATGGCCCTCGTAAATAATCGCATCTTCTGGATTTTCTACCGTAGGAATAAGGCGTGTATCCCACCCTTCGGGTTTAGTGTCTTCATCGGCTAAATTAATCAACTGGCTGTATAAACCATTGGTAGATACATTTAGTGAGTAAGGGTCTGTGCTCCAAAGCGACTCTATTTGCTGAGTCAGTGGGTGGTAAACATCAAAATTAAAGCGGTAGTAGTGGCGGTCGTATTGCATATCTAAACTTGCTTGCCAAATACCTGTCTGTGTATTTAATGTCATTGGCGTAGAGTGCACTTGTGTTTTTGCATCATCAAACACGTTTAGCATCATGTTATTAGCGGTGGGTGCCCACACAGTTACATCAATCGCGTTATTGCCATAATTTACACCCAGCACAGCTTCATTAGCATCGTCTTCGCCTTGCGTATAAAGGGCATCGAGTGCTTTAGCGGTTTGCACATAGCTTGCTTCTAGCAGCGTGCCTTCACTATCGTAACCTGCAATAACAAGCTGCGATTTAATAAGCGTTTTGGCAGTGCTTGTATCCCAACTTCCTTCGTATGCGTTCCAGGTGGTTAAATGCGGTACTTTTGACACTTGCTCATCAGTTATATTACTTGATTGCAGCGTAACAGTATCGCCGTTTAAACCAGTATCAATATCCACTTCAAGCTCAGCCGTAGCTGATGAATGTAACTTAATTAGGCTTGTAAACTCGTTACTTGGTTTATACAAAATAGTATTTAAATCAATCCAATGCGCTGAAGCACCTGTTATAGCAACTGCGCGTTCGCCTAAACTTAATATAGGGTATTCAAACACCGAAGGCTCGCCATGAATGGTAAAGTTCATACGCTGAAAGGTTTCATCGTCTTGCATCAGCGGCATGGTTAAATCCACATCACCAAACGCCTTACCTGACCCTTCTGTACCAATATGAATAATAAAATTGGCACATTCGTTATAACCCTCTTTAAGGTTAATTATCCAGTACGCACCGTAGTTTGGATCAATACCATCGTATTCATGGCCGTTAGCCCAATCACTGGTATCAAATGGTGGTGCATAAGCATCACACACATCGTTATTCCACGAATGTAATCGGTAGCCTTCGTAGTTATCATCGGCTAGGCGGTTATAAAATAAAACCGCCTCTCCTTCCCCTGCAAATACCACAGGGTCTGGCAGGGTTGGGTCGGCGCCAACCACGCAACTTTCGTTATTTTCATCAGGTACTGTCGGTGCAGGGCACGATATAGGTTCGGGATCGACACATTGTGACCCCGCTTCATTAGGTACTTGTGGCACATTACAGGTAAGTAATGGTTCACCAGATTCAACATCACCTGTTCCACCACACGCTGCTAATAGCATTAACGCTAACGTTATTAGCAAATATTTAGACATAGTTATAATTTTCATTTTTAAACGCTCCGTTTGCTAATTAATGACTGTATGTAAAACCAAGGTAGAACTGACGACCAAAATACTGAGTCGTCCCTGTTCGTTGCTCTGAGCCAAAGTAACTTTGGGTTGGTTCATCGGTTAAGTTATTAACTTGCAAAAGCATTGTTAGCGAGTCGCTAAAGCGATAAGAGGTTTGAAAGTCGACTACGGTTTCAGCATCAAAATTAACCACTTGCTCGTTAATGGCAACCTGCTCTGATACAAACTCATCGCGGTAGCGCACATTGAGGCGGGTTTCAAAATCATCCATTGAGTAAAAAACCGTGGCATTAAGCACGTTATTAGACAGCCCAGGTAAAGATTGCGCTAACGTGTCGCCCCCTAAGCTGGTAATCGATTCAATTTCACTTTCGGTGTATGAGTAACTTGCATTAGCGCCTAAGCCATTAAATGGCTCAGGTAAAAAGGTAAACACTTGCGTATAAGCAAGCTCTAGCCCTCTAATATAGCCACCTTCACCGTTATTAACTGCCGTGGTGTAAATACCGTTTGTTGTCGCAACTTGCTCGCCACTAACGGGGTCTTCTATAGAATCAGGTACGTTAAAGCCATTGCCTTTAAAGTCGAAGTTTTGGATTGATAAGGTTTCAACAAACGAGTCTATATTTTTATAAAATAACGCTGCTGCGATAGTGCCGTTACCTTCTTCAAAATAATATTCGTAAGATAAGTCGTATTGGTCGGCATAAAAGGGTTTTAAAAATGGGTTATTAGTACTTGAACCATTAATAACACCATCATCGCTTACGTTTGCACTGGCATCGCCCGCTAAGCGGTTAATTGGCGCACGCGACATTACTTTAGCCGCAGCAAAGCGTACAAGTGAATTATCGTTAAGTTGCAGGTTTAAATTTAATGATGGTAAGTAGTCGGTGTATTTAGTGCCTAATACATTAGGTGCGTATAAATTATTTACAATGCCGTTCTCATCAACAATATTTTGCGCACCTAAGCGCGCATCGCCTGCGACATTCTCTAGTACCGTTGCTGATTGATCGGTTTCAACGCGGCGCAAACCCACATTACCCGATAGGTCGAGCCCGGCAATTTGCGTGTTAATGTTTACCATAACGTACGCAGCTAGCACATCTTCAAACACCGAGCCGCTTTGCAGCACTGTCCACGAATAGTTAGTTGTGTATCCTTGCGCGTCGTCTACGCCATCGGCATTACCCCACGTTTGTACAGGCTCGGGCGTGCCATCTGGAAACCACGCATTGAGCGCTTTGTCTAAATCAATGGCTAAATACGATGGGAAATAACTAAACTCGCCCTGCCAGTCAACCACAGAGGCCATATCGTCGGTTAAACGTAAAGGCGGTTGTGTTGCTGAAAATGCCCCGTCGTTACCATACTCAAATACCGATCGTTTTCGGCTGTATTCTCTATCTGAATAGCGGGCACCAAACTCTACTGAGCTAAATATATCGCTTTCTAGCTCGTATTTAAAATCTAGCCTAAATGCCGTTACTTCATCTTCTGTTTGATCTGGGTAAATACCGTATTTACTGACCATTACACGGTCTATATCACTAAAGGCGGCCGCCTGATTAAACCCAACGTCAGGTAAATTTAAGCCGTTTAATTGATAGTTAATTGCTACGTTGTTATCAAATACTGGCGTTTCTGCATTGGCATCTTCTGCTACTAAGCTCCACAGTAAGCCATTTCTAAAATTACTTTTTGCGCGAGAAAGCGACACATCGGCATTTACGCTTAATCTATCGGTTACCTGCCAATCGGCATTAATGCCAAAACTATCTACTTCGTCAAAGTCTTGGTTGTCGTCGTTAACTATTTCAACGCGGGTATAGCTTTGCGAAGTACGGTTAACCGCTGCGCCTATTACGGCATTACCGTCGAGCTGAGCGTTTGCATATGCAGCTGTTGGCCCGCCTAATTTAACCCTCAGGCCACGGGCAAACGACTCTTTATCAAAGCGCGATAAAAACGCATCACCTTTTAATTTAAAGTTATCTACCGGTGCCCACTCTATAGCTGCTAAGTAACCATTACGGGTCTCTTCGCCGCCTAAATGCTGTAGCTCAAAGCCTTCGCTAATGTATTCGTTTTCTGGGTTAGCTAAAGGGCCATTGGTGTCGTTAGCTGCGCCATCAACGTCTTTTGTGTCGTTGTAAGCAAGACCAATAAACTGCGTTGCTACACTTGGCTGAAACAAGCGCGCATAGCCCAGCGCTACGCCCAATGTGTCGTCTAGGTATTTGCCTTGATACGAAAAACTAATTCGGTCGCCAAACTCAGTGGCATCCGATACCTCTGACGCACGGTCGTTATACATACCGCGCACATTAGCTACAAATTTATGTGTTTGGTCGTTATTGAGTGGGCTGGCGGTTTCAAGCTCTACCGTACCGGCCACGCCGCCTTCAATAAGCGATGCCTTTGGCGATTTGTATACCGCCGCAGAGCTAATTAATTCTGACGGGTATTGGTCAAACTCAATACTGCGGCTGCCACTTGTAGATACTTGCTCGCGGCCATTAAGTGTTGAAAATACAAACCCGCCCGAAAGCCCACGTATATTAATTTGCGCCGCTTGCCCACCCGTTCGCACCGCTGAAATACCGGGTAATCGTGTAAGCGCATCGGCCATTGAAATATCAGGCAGTGCCCCTAAATCATCGGCAGAAATTTGTTCTGACACCGTATCGCTAAAACGCTTTTGATTTAAAGATTGGATTAAACTGCGACTAAAGCCTCGCACTTCAATAATTTCTAAATCTTCAGCTTGTGTGCTGGGTGATTGATTTGTTGAGCCTTCGTTTGCAGCCAATGCACTATTTGCGGCAAATAAAGCCAGCATAAGTGCACTTAGTTTAAACTTGTCCATGTGTGTGAACCTTTGAGTTATTGTTGTCAGGTGTTGCTGTGTTGTTCAAAACACAACCAACAAATTGTAACTAAAAGGTAAAATTAATGTGATGAATACGTATGCAGGGCATGAGAGTTAGGCTGCAGGTGTATGCGCGTACATACACCTGCATTTGGAACGCTATTTAAAGGCTAAGCACCACTTTTATCGCAAGAGCAATAAACACAACACCCAGTATTTTATCAAGCCACGGGTTTTGCTTGGTAAATCCAAAGCGGTTTTTTGAAACCTCGGTCAGTAACGCCACCAGCAAGTACCAACCGGTATCAATTACAAACACAGTTAAACACATAATTATGCCCACACTTAAAGTAAGTAACTGAGGGTCAATAAACTGTGAGAACAAGGCTAAAAAGAAAATCGCGAGCTTGGGGTTTAAAAAAGCAATGGCAAAACCATCTTGTAATGCTTTAGCTGCACTTACCTCACTTTTTTGTACTTCAAGTTCGTCATTACTTGGTTTTGCTAGCAATATTTTTATACCTAAATACGCCAAATAGGCCGCACCTAAGTAAACGAGTATTTGATAAACAGTTGGAAACTGCGTCATTAAAGCGCCTAACCCTAATAACGATGCACCAGCATACAAGCCAACGCCAGTACCATGACTGAGCGCGGCAAGCATACCGTTTTTCATACTGCCGTTAAGTGAGTGCTTTAAAACCACCGCTAAACTTGGTCCTGGCGACATTGCGCCCATCATACAAATAGCCGCTAGGCTTAACCATACTGTAAATGTCATTTAGAGCTCGTCAGTTTCAATAAGTAATGTATAACCGTGCACTTGCCCATAAAAACCTGTCAATGGCACTGCGTTTATTACTTTCCAGCCATCTTGGTTTAATTCCTGTATGCGGTCATTTAGTGCGACTATATCTACCCCACCCAAAAAACGGGTCTTTCTAAATTCGATTACTTTTTGCATTTTAATCCTTGTGTATCTTATAAAGTGTATTCAAAATCGTAGTAGTGAATCCCTTGCTCAATACGTATTTTCATACTGCCCGTTAACCCTTCTAGCTCATTAGTGCCTGAGTCGGGAATTACATTTAAAATTAGGCTGTCTTGGCCTTTATCCATAGTGCCAAAATGCTGCAGTACAAAACTGCCTTTTTTACCTTCAAGCTCGCCTATTACTTGCTCTATGGCAACATAACCGGCACTGCCTTGTGTGGGTGTCATGGCGCTTAGCATTTCGCCTTGGCTGGTGGCATTTAAGCTACCTTTAAATGTTTTATCTATCGACATACGCCCTAAATTAACGCCGTTTTGGCCGCTTGCGTAACCTTCAATTGGGGCTAGATTTACATTAAATTCTCCACTTACGGTTGCAGTAGTCATAACGTTTCCTTATTGGCTAATATTTAATAGTATTGATTTTTATTATCTTAGTGCCATATCTATACCTTAACCTTTAAAAAGAATCCACTATGTCAAAAACAAGCCCTAAGCCCGAAAAAGCCGCTTTTAGTAGTTTATTACCTATTTTTGCGTTTATTAAACCGTATAAATGGATGGTAGTAGCGGCGCTTGGCGCCCTTTTAGTCACCGCTGGTGTTAACTTATCATTAGGTCAAGGGGTTAAGTTTGTCATAGATCATGGCTTTATTGCTGGCTCTAAAGATCAGCTACAACAAGCTGTATTAGTGCTTATTGGTTTAATTAGTTTATTGGCCGTGGGCACCTTTAGCCGCTTTTATTTAATGTCGTGGATTGGCGAGCGAGTCAGTAACGATATTCGCAAAGCCGTGTTTAATCGCATTGTTACTTTGCACCCAAGCTACTTTGAAGAAAACCGCAGTGGCGAGCTTATGTCGCGTTTAACAACCGACACAACATTACTGCAATCAATTATTGGTTCATCATTTTCTATGGCGCTTCGCAGTGTACTTATGCTGGTTGGTGGACTTGCTATGCTGTTGTTTACTAATTTAAAACTTACTTTAGTGGTTGTTGCTTGTGTGCCGTTGGTACTTGTTCCTATGATGATATTTGGTAAAAAGGTGCGCAAACTTGCAAGCTCCAGCCAAGATGCCATAGCCGATATAAGCACCTATGCCGGCGAGATCATTCAAAATATTAAAGTAGTGCAAAGCTATAGCCACGAAGAACAAGAGCAGCACGCTTTTGCACTTGAAACCGAAAAAGCCTTTAATGTGGCTAAAAGCCGCATTAAACAACGCTCGTTTTTAATTGCAGCGGTAATATTTTTAACTTTTAGTGCTATTAGCGCAATGCTGTGGGTCGGCGGCAGCGACGTATTAGCAGGTACCATGACTGGCGGTGAGCTAGGAGCCTTTGTGTTTTACGCTATTATGGTGGCAATGTCGGTGGCAACCGTTGCTGAAGTATATGGCGAACTACAACGCGCAGCAGGCGCAGCTGCAAGATTACTTGAGTTACTTGCTGTTAAAAGTGAGATAGAAAACCCACTAAATCCACAAGATAGTAACTTACTAAAAAATAGTAACAGCCCTGCTATTACGCTTGAGAATATAAGCTTTAACTACCCTTCTCGCCCAGACGTAAGCGCACTTAATAAAATAAGTTTAAATATACTTCAAGGTCAAACTGTGGCTATTGTTGGCCCTTCTGGCGCAGGTAAAACAACCTTATTTGAATTACTACAGCGCTTTTACGATCCGGCTAGCGGAGCCATTAAATTTAAAGATATAAACATTAAAGAATTATCGCTTAATACCCTCAGAGGTAAAATGGGTATGGTCGCGCAAAACCCTATCTTGTTTAGCTCCGATGTAATGCATAACATTCGCTACGGCAACCCAAATGCAAGTGACGAGCAAGTATATGCCGCTGCCAAACATGCTCATGCTGATGAATTTATTAAACAATTACCGCAAGGTTATAACAGTTTTTTAGGTGAGCAAGGTGTGAGGTTATCGGGTGGGCAAAAGCAGCGTATTGTACTGGCACGCGCTATTTTAAAAGATCCTGAAATACTGCTTTTAGATGAAGCAACCAGTGCACTCGATGCTCAAAGTGAGCACCACGTGCAAGCTGCGCTTGAGCATTTAATGCAAAACCGCACCACGCTTATTATTGCCCATAGGCTGGCAACGGTTAAACATGCCGATGTGATTGTGGTCATGGAAAATGGAGAGATTATAGCAACGGGTACCCACCAAGAATTAGTAGCAAGTAACCCGTTGTATCAAAAACTGTGTGAATTACAGTTTAATAAAGACTAATTATTCTTCTGTGTTTGGTACTATTTGAATTTCTACACGGCGGTTTTGAGCACGGCCATTTGCACTATCGTTAGTCGCAATTGGACGTGTTTCGCCATAACCCATAGTACTTACACGCTCAGCCATGATTTGCTGGTTCACTAAGTAGTTTTTAACGCTTTGAGCACGTTCACGCGATAGGTTCATGTTGTAGCTGTCTTTACCTGTGCTATCTGTATGGCCTTCAATACTTAGGTACGTTTTTTCGTATTTGTTCATCACTTTAGCAATAGCATCTAAGGTATCATTAAAGCCAGACGAAATATAAGATTGGTCGGTCGCAAACGTAATATTAGATGGCATAACTAAACGCAAGTTATCGCCTTCACGTACAACTTCAACACCAGAGCCTGCAAGTTCATCACGAAATGCTTCTTCTTGCTTATCCATGTAGTTACCAACTGCAGCGCCAGCTAGTGCGCCGATAGCAGCGCCTATAAAAATACGCTTATCTTTATGGTTACTTGTTGCTTTACCTAATACGCCACCCGCTGCTGCGCCAATAGCCGCACCTTTGCCGGTGTTATTCATTTCACAACCAGAAAGTAATACAGCTACTACGGTTACGCTTAAAAGTGATTTAGTTAAAGTCATGGTGATACCCTATTCATTAAGAATTTAGCAAGAGTATGCAAATACATGTATGAACAAACTATGAAGAGAGTGTTAAAAGCAGCGCATCTTGCTTGATTGTTAAACAGACCTCAAACTAATGTGCCGTTTTAATAAAAATGTCATACTACGCTGTGACAATTTAATGAATTTTACAAAGGATATTGGCGCAATGTTAATTGCTATTTTTAGACAATTTTTTTTACTAGGGTGCATGAGTTTTGGTGGCCCCGCTGCGCATTTAGGCTATTTTAAGCGCCACTTTGTAGACTCGTTAAATTGGCTAACTAACACGCGTTACGCACAACTTATTAGTTTAAGCCAAGCATTACCAGGGCCAGGCTCTAGCCAAGTTAGTTTTGCTATTGGTGTTGAGCGTGCAGGAGTGCTGGGTGGTATAGCTGCTTTTGTAGGCTTTACCTTGCCTTCGTTTTTAATAATGGTGCTGCTTGCGGTTAGTGCCCATCAGTTTGACGCTGTTTACTTTGCAATTATTGCAGGCTTAAAGTTATTTGCCGTTGTTATAGTCGCTGATGCAACACTTAGTATGGCTAAAAGCTTTTGTACAAGTGCTGCGCTTAAGTTACTTGCGATAATGAGTACACTTGCCTTGGTGTTATTTCCAATGATGGGAACTCAAATAGCGATTTTAATCACTGCTGCAACAGTAGGTGCTATATGGCCTTTATTAAAACTTGGCACAGTAGCAGACGATGTTAGCAGTAAAAACAGTAATATTAATTGGATTGCACTGGGGTTATTTGCGCTCTTACTTGGGGTTAGCTTTATTCCACTAGGGCATGAGTTTGCTTTGTTTACCCCTTTTTACCAAGCGGGTGCAATGGTGTTTGGCGGCGGACACGTAGTACTGCCGGTACTTCAAGCTGGCGTACCAGCATTGAGTGATGATCAGTTTTTAAGTGCTTACGCGAGTGCACAGGCAGTGCCAGGGCCAATGTTTACTATTGCTACTTACTTAGGCGCACAACTTACTACTGAGCAGCCTTTAGTGGGTGCCCTTATAGCTACACTGCTTATATTTATGCCTGGTTTTTTACTTATACTGGCGTTTCAGAAGAGTTGGATTAACTTGGCAAGTAAGCCGCGTTTTGCAAGTTCAATAGCGGCGCTTAATGCAGCGGTAGTCGGTTTTTTAGCGGCCGCATTGTATTCACCAATTTGGACATCGGCTGTGCATAACCTTTGGCAGGTTGCGTTAGTAATAATTACATTTGCATGGCTGCGATTTAAAAAGCCACCTATTTGGTGGCTCTTAGCTTTATTTATTGCTGTGGGTCTTTTGCAGCACTATTTGCCATCACTCTAAATGTTGGCTTATCTGTTTGTTGCTCGTTAGGAGGGCTTAATTGCCCACTAACACTTTGATATGCCCTAAGCCCAAACACTGGCAATACTGCAAGTAAATGGTCCATTATTTCGGCTTGTAGATGCTCGTACGAAATCCAGCGTTTGTCTTCACTAAAGCAATAAAACTCAATCGGTAACCCGTGGTTCATTGGTTGTAGCTCTCGTACCATTAACGTAAGCGACGTATTAATTTTACTGTGCTGCTTTAAATAGCCCTCAGCATAACGACGAAACAGCCCTAAATTAGAAACTTGAGCGGGTAATGTCGTCACTCGGATATAGTCATGAAGCGGAATAGCCGCATCTATTTGCTTTCTAAATTCATCACTTACTAAACAAATACTGTGCATATCTATATTAAGTGAACGTTTAATACGTCTACCGCCCGACTCTTGCATACCGCGCCAGTTTTTAAACGAACCCGCAACTAGCATATAAGTTGGAATAGTTGTTATGGTGTTATCCCAGTTACGAACTTTCACAGTGTTTAAACCCAAATCAATTACTTCACCATCGGCGCCGTAGTTTTCTACTTGAATCCAATCACCATAAGTTACTAGGCGATTTGCTGCTATTTGAATACTCGCTACAAAGCCTAAAATAGTGTCTTTAAATACTAATAACGTAACAGCTGCAATAGCACCAAAGCCAGAGAGAATATAAGTGGGAGATTTCTCAAGGAAAATACTTACAATTAAAATAGCACACACAATAAAGGTGATTAGCTTAACAACTTGAATTAAGCCCTGAATAGGGACTTCGCGTGCAAACTCCAATTGGTTATAAATAGAACCCGCAATACTTACAATACTGCTAAAAATAAAACCTACATGAATAATTAGTATAGCTTGGCCAACCGTTTTCAAAATTTCAGCGGTCAGCTCATTAACCGGATAAACACTGTCAAAGGTCGCCAAAAATAATACGCTGCAAAGCATACCTGCAATACGTCTATTAAGCTTATTAAGCATAGGCGACAACGAACCAATACGTTGAGGCGAAAGCTTAGTTACCACTTTTTGAATGCCTGGTAACATTAACCTACGAGTAAATAAGTAAACAATTAATAAAGAAAAAATCCCTATTGAAACTGCGGTAATAGAACTAAGAAAATCCGCATCGGGTACTTTTTCAAACCAAGGAGCGATTAACTCCTGTAGGTGGGTGTTGGTCATAGTGTTTCAATTTCCTTACTGATTTGTGGTTCAGGTAAATCTTGTTGAGCATAAATATCGGCAAGCTGCTGATCTTTTGCAACCCATAGCTCATTCACATAATGTTGAAAATTAGCTTTAAATACGTCATCGGTTTGATAGCTGCCCTGCATATTGTCATTAATGGGCGTTACGTCTATTGAAACATAAATAGAATCTAGCTCGCCTTTGAGTAAGTTCCGACAAACGTGATCTGTTTTACCGCTATACACTAAACTTGTATTTAGCATGGCATCAAATTGGTTGGCTAGCACTTCAAGCGCAAAAGCAATGCCACCCGCTTTGGGTTTTAATAAGTGCTTAAAAGGACTTTGCTGCAGATTATGCTTAGCTGGCGTAAAGCGTGTGCCTTCAACAAAATTAACGATGGTAGTAGGATAGTGACGAAAATTGCGACAGCTGTGCTTTGTGCGCTCTACATCCAACCCTTTCAACTTTGGGTTTTTAGCAAGCTGTGCTTTGCTTACCCGTTTCATAAACGGCATACCCATAGCCCACGCACCAGTGCCAATAAAAGGCACGTATTTTAATTCATCTTTTAAAAAAAACTTAGGGGCTGGCAATGCATGTAATGAGCTAAGCACGGTTATATCTAACCAACTCGTGTGATTACATATAAGTAAATACCAACTTTTTGAATTTAAATCGCCACTTATATCAACCACAATATTAGGACAACCTAGCCACAAGCCAAACCGATTGCCATTACACCACCCCCGATAAGCGCTGTGCAATAAAGAGTTAACAACAGACAAAGGCAGTAATAACTTAATAAGCCCTAGTACAAATACTAGCGAACCAAAAAGCATTACATTAGAAAACAATACGCAGCCCACAATTAAGCCGTTAAGCCAATTTGGTAACCACTTTTTTAGCATAACTGTAAGCTCATATTTTTGCCTTTTATTTGGGATGTTTTTCGAGCGATTGTAATGTTTGCTCTTTATTTTCCCATAAACGATTTAGCTCGCTTTGAAAGCGCACTCTAAATTCAGAATCGCCGGTGTAGTCACCAATAAGCTCTTCGCTTACAGGCCTTACATCCACGTGTACGTTGATATTTTTTACCTTACCACCTGCAAAATCCATGAATGTAGGAATGCCATCAGGGTAATGAATTGTAACGTTAACCACTTTAGTTATTTGCTCGCCCATCGCTTGCATTACAAAAGCAATACCGCCCGCTTTTGGTTTCAATAAATGTGGAAACGGGCTATTTTGGCGCGCGTGCTTTTGTGTAGTAAAACGAGTGCCTTCTACAAAGTTAACCACACTTACTGGCATCTCTTTAAATTTTTCGCAGGCTTTACGCGTGGTTTCTAAGTCTTTGCCACGCAGCTTTGGATTCTTTTTTAGTTGGCTTTTACTCGTGCGGGTCATAAACGGAAAATCAAGCGCCCACCAACACAAACCTAGAATAGGCACGTAAATAAGCTCTTTTTTCAAAAAGAAGTTTAAAAATGGAATTTTACGGTTAAACACGCGCTGCAATACTAAAATATCGACCCAGCTTTGGTGATTTGCAATTACTAGGTACCAATCCTTCAGTTTAAGTTCTTCAAGGCCAGTTACATTAAGTTTAGTTGGCGTAAATAACTTTTGATTTAAGCTATTAAAAGTCACCCAAATAGTTGCAAATTTCTTTGCAGCCCAGCTCATAATCTTTTGTAGAGGCTTAATGGGTATAAGCTTTATAAGCCCACAAACAAAAATAGGCACAAACCAAAAAAGTGTGTTTATTGTGTAAAAAATAATACTAAATACACCGCGAATAACTGACATTACTTCCATTCCTTTAAACATTGCGCAGCCACTAATACTGCGCTTTCAGTTGCTTACAAATTAATCTTCAAAATAGGTATAGCCTTCAAGGCCTGCATTAAGCTCAGCCAAGTAACCTTCTTTACACTGCGCTGATACATCAAGTTTATTAACTTGGTACGCAAAGTTGTCAGCTAAAATGGCGCTATCATAGTCAACAAACTTTAATACATCCTTAACGCTATCACCTTTTATGGCATTGGTTAACACATAACCTTCATCGTTAAGCTCTACATGCACTGAATCAGTGTCACCGAATAAGTTGTGTAAATCGCCTAAAATTTCTTGATATGCACCCACCATAAACATAGCAATGTGGTATTGCTCGCCGTGCTTATATTCTGGTATTGGTAGACTGGTTTCGATACCAGCGCCTTCAACGTATTCGCGGATTTGACCGTCAGAGTCACAGGTAATATCTTGAATAATCGCGCGCTGAGTCAATGGTTGAGTTAAGTTTTCGATTGGCATAACCGGAAACAACTGCTGAATACCCCATACATCAGGCAATGACTGAAATAATGAAAAGTTAACAAACAATTTATCGGCAAGCTTTTCGTTTAAATCGTCGAGGACTTCACGGTGCGCGCGCGCGTTATTACTAAGCGATGCACGTACACGATGTAAAATAGTAAAGTAAAGCTGCTCTATTTTCGCCCACTCTAGCATGCTTACTAAGCCATGCACGTACTGATCGTGCGCTTCGCTAAATAAGTGCATAGCGTCGTGATAAATCTCAAGTGCCATACGCGGGTTTAAACGCTGTAAACACTGCCACATTTCATCAAGCACTAACGCGCTATTTTCAAGCGGTGGCTCTGGATTTAAATGATTGGGCGCTTTTTCTACGTCAATTACATCGGTAATTAATACCGCATGGTGAGCGGTTAAAGCGCGCCCCGATTCGGTGATAATGGCCGGATGCGTAAGGTTATGCTGATCGCACACTTCTGCAAATGCATTCACTACATTACGCGCGTACTCTTCTACTGTGTAGTTCATTGAACACGCGCTGCGCGAGCCAGAGCCCTCGTAATCAACGCCTAAGCCGCCGCCTACATCAACGGTATTTAACGGTACGTTTAATTGCGTAAGCTCAGCAAAGTGGCGTGCGCATTCACGCAAAGCACGGTGAATATCACGAATGTTGGCAATTTGAGAACCAATATGAAAATGCACCATTTGCATTAAGTGCAGCTTATTATGCTTTTTCAGCACTTCAACAGCACTTAGTACTTGGCCTGCCGTTAAACCAAACTTGCCTTTTTCGCCACCCGTGTTTTGCCACTTGCCTTTGCCTACTGAGTTTAGGCGAATACGAATACCAATAGCAGGTTCAATGCCTAGGTTGTCTATTTCTTCAAGTAGTGTGGTTAGTTCTGAAAGCTTCTCTACCACAATTTTTACGCTGTGGCCCATTGCTTGACCAATACACGCTAGGCGTAAAAACTCACTGTCTTTATAGCCGTTACACACTATTGTAATTGGCTCTTTTGCTACGCCCAAAATAGCCATAAGTTCTGGCTTTGAGCCTGCTTCTAGGCCAACAAGCCCGCTTGGATGCGCTAATAGCTTACTTACTACAGAACGTTGCTGATTTACTTTTATTGGGTAAACACAGGTGTATTTACCGTTATATTCACGATTTGCTCGCGCTTGCGTAAACGCATTAGTAAGGGTGTCTACACGATTTTTTAAAATATCGGTAAAGCGTACTAAAACCGGCAACGTTAAACCTTGTTGTTTAAACTGCTCTGTTAATTGCGTTAAAGAAATGGCCGGTTTTGTTTGGTCGCCATCTGGGTAAGCCACCAGTTCGCCTTGTGCGTTAATATCAAAATAGCCATCACTCCAATGAGCAACGTTATAAGTGGCGCGTGCTGTTTCTAAACCCCAGGTCATGGCAACTCTTCTTTAGTCAATTAGGTATAAAGGCGCATTTTAATACGTCACTATCCACTAGGCTAACAAAAATTGAACTTTCACTCACTCCTAACTAACTTTATTCGTCAAATCAGTTAAAATGTCATTGAGCAAAACGCCAAGCACTGGCAGAATTGCCCCTTTTTCATACTCAACCTAAAAAGTGTAATAGTAACTATGGCAAATTTAGATCAAAGTAAGTGGTTTACTGAAATTAGCGACCGCGATGGCAGCGCATTTTCATTACGTATTAATAAAAAGTTAGATGAAAAACAGTCTCCTTTTCAAAAGGTAGAAATGTTTGAAACCACAGACTTTGGTAATTTAATGATCATCGACGGGTGTACCATGGTAACAACCCGCGAAAACTTCTTTTATCATGAGATGATCAGCCACCCTGCACTTTTAGCGCACCCAAACCCTAAAAACGTCGTTATTATTGGCGGCGGCGACTGCGGTACTTTACGCGAAGTATTAAAACACCCAGGCGTAGAAACTGTAACGCAAATAGATATAGACGAAGTAGTAACGCAGATGTCGTTAAAATACTTCCCAGAGCTTTGTGAATCTAACAACGACGCCCGTGCAACGGTTATGTTTGACGACGGTATTAAATACATGCGCGAAGCCGCTGGCGAATCTATCGACGTAGTGATTGTTGATGGCACAGATCCGGTAGGTCCAGGTGAGGGTTTATTTAACCATGCGTTTTACACAAGCTGTTTAGATGCACTGCGCCCAGGTGGTATTTTAGTACAACAAAGTGAATCGCCACTTATGCACATGCCATTATTAGTTGAAATGCGCGAAGCAATGCTAAGCGTAGGCTTTAACGATTTACAAACACTGCCATTCCCGCAACCAATTTACCCAAGCGGTTTATGGTCGGTAACACTTGCCCGTAAATCACAAGCATTTGACGGTTTTAGAGAAGACGGCGCAGCACAAATAGCTGAGCATAGCGAATACTACAACAGCGGTATTCATCATGGTGCACTCGCTACACCTAACTACATGAAACGCGCTTTTGATAAAAAATAATACTAATTCACTTTAGGCTTTGTTGACTTCTCAAGGTTAAAATTGCATTAAAAAAGGGACTTTTAAAGTCCCTTTTTATTTTTATAATGACTATTCAAACTGAACTCGAGCTAGCAAACAACATAAGTACAGTCATATTTCAAAACCTTAAAGAGCTATCTAACCAAATAATCAGTTTATTTAAACTTTAAATCGATGCACTAAGTGATTTAGCTCATCAGTCAATTGTTCCATTTTTTTAGATACATCCTCAGTAGTTCGAGCAAGCGCCCCCCCTTCTAAAGTTTGATCGTTTAATGATGATAGGTTTTGACTTATTTCATCTGCAACCGTTGTCTGCTCTTCAGTCGCTTGCGCTGTTTGCATCGCCATATCATTTACTTTAGTAGACGAGCTTTGCATTGCATTAAGCACATCATTAGTTTGACTAAACGAGCCAACCGCATCATCTGCAAATTGCTTACCTTCATCTATCGCTTTAATTGATTGTTCTACGCTCGTTGCAAATTGCTCTATCATTTTTTGAATATCGTTTGTGCTTACTTGCGTGCGTGTAGCCAATGTTCTTACTTCATCTGCTACCACAGCAAAACCTCTGCCATATTCACCAGCTCGCGCGGCTTCAATAGCAGCATTAAGCGCCAGCAGATTTGTTTGCTCTGCAATTGCACGAATAACCTCAAGTACTTTGGCAATGTTATCAGAACTTTGTTGTAGTTCTGTAGAGCGCGCCATAGCTTGCTCCATATTTTGCGACAAAGAAATAATACGAGAACTAGAGTGCGCAACCGCTGTTAGTCCTTGCTGAGCTAAATTTAACGATTTATCAGCTTCTGTTGATGATTGCTGAGCAACACCTGCAACTTCTCTACTTGCTACACTCATCTCATGCACTGCACTTACTATTGACTCAGAGGCTTGGCTGAGCGTTTGATTTACAGCATTGTTTTTATTTGCAACCTGACTTAACTCACCTCCTAATTCACTTAGCTCTTTTGATTGCTCTAAAATATCGCGAATTAATTGCTGTAAGTTGTCGAGAAAACGATTGAACTGCGTTGCAAGTTCAGAAAACTCATCTTTAGACGTTATAGCGATCCTGCCAGTTAAATCGCCATCACCAGAGGCTATATCGTTAATACGAGAAGTTACATAGTTAATTTGCTCTGTTAATTGCTTAGGAATAAGGTAACTAAACCAACACGCCACTAATAAAATTAATATGACAAAAATAAGCATAGTTAACTTAGTTGAAGCAATTGTGTCTGATAGTTTTTGAACTTCTTCGACCGATGTTTGCTCTGCTAATTCACCAGCTTGATCAAGCGTAGATCTTAATTCGTCAAATGCTTTTTCTGATTGAGACTGTTTTTTTAGATTTGTTTTATCATTCATATAGGCCAGTGAAGCGTTTAACCAAGTATTATAAGCACCATCAAAACCGCGAAGCCCATTTATAGCTTTTGGATAATCCGATAACAAAGCTAAGTACTGCTCTAACCTTTGCGTTACTTGCTCAGCATTTTCTTTATGCTCTTGCAAATAAGCTTCTTTATTGTCGTTATGTGCGACTAAATTTAACTCAGCAACCTTTGCTTGATACAAATCCCTGTCGGCACTCAAAGCAAGAGACACAGCCTTAATAAATTTATCGGATTGCACATCTAATGCATTTTTTTGTAAGTTAATTAAGTATGAATACCCAATAATTAACGACAAGATAGCAATACCTAAAATAACAATAGGAAAAGAGACTTTGACGCGGATACTATTCAAATTCATTACTTACTCCAAAAAAAATCACATTTAATACCTACCTTTTTGATAATAAATCTAGTTTATAAAACCTAAAATCGCCATTGAGCGTTTAGCATTATTTGCTGCTGCGAGATTCGTTCATTAAATCCAATTGGCTCTCTATTTTTTGCAACACTTTTAAGTGCAGAACCTTCAACCCCTATTTGTAGTTTATTAGTGAGCTGGTAGCGCCATGTTGCGGTTAAGCCTTCCCCATTACTTGCATTAGGGTCAAACGCGGTTGTGTCGTTATCTGTCACTTTAAAGTAATCGTAGCGTACTGAAACTCGATGCTTGCCTTCTTTATGGCTTAACATTAAATAATGACTGTAAAAGGCATTATCTATTAAAGCATTAGCGCCCATTTCGGTTTTACCATTGAGCACCTGTGCTATTAAACGTGTTTTATTATTAAACTTATAAAGCCAAGCGGCGCTTGTAAAGCGAGTATCCCAAGCATATTGCCCTGTACTAATATTAAGCGTGGTTGGGTCACCGTTATTGTTGTAATAATAAATTCGAAATTGTGATTTTTTTAAGTAATCCCAATGTACGCCAGCGTAATAGCCAAAACGCCCGTCTACTTCTTCAAACGGTAAAACCTGATTAGCTTGCCAGCGTAATTCATACGCATTTAATGCAGCTACAGGCGCAAATTTAACACTTTCGTTAAATGTAGTTTGCCTATCGTGTAATGCAAAACCACGCCACGCAAGCAAAGTACCTGCAGGATCATTGCCTTTAAATGTAGCACCTACAAAACTAAAGCTATGAGCGCTGTTGAAACGTTTTGCTGGGCGCTTAATAGTTACCTCTGCGCCAACAGTGCGTACTTCCTCGCCTATCCAGCTATTAATAGCTGAGTTTGTATAGTTATAAGGAGATGTCCACCCTATATCAGGATTTTCAAGCGACATAAGTGGGTAAAAGCCCCCCACGCGCATGTGCCATTTATAGTTGCTGTTAGATAGCGGCTGATACTTTATATAAGCCTGTGTAAAACCAAGGCCAACATCAGGATCTTGATTCGCATTTAACACCCCATGAGCCGACCAACTAGATGCTAAATCAACATTAAAATCTAAAATACCTTGGGATAAAATAAGTTCGTCGCTTTTAGTATCGTGCCGATATAGCCCAAGGCCGCCCTCTTGGAAGCTACGTATATCGTCCCCCTGCACGGCTCTAATTTGTATCAAGCCTTTTACTTGTGCATACAATGCATTACTAAAACATAAAGCACCGGCTAAAAATGCCAGCCTCATTAAGCGATTAATAGTCATCAAATTCATCCGTAGCAAAGTCAATTTGCTCCGCAATTTCCTGCTTTACTTTATAAGTGATCGGGTTAGTAGCCACAGTAATAGTTTGAGATTCAACCTTACTAATATCACTAAACCCAGAATGCCAAACACTTAACGTGTATTCGCCTACATTGGCATTTAGATCAACATTCCCGTTTTCATCAGTGATTGCAAAAATAGTACTATCGACCACCACAATATAACCTAACATCCAATCATGAATGTTACAGCCAAGCTCAACGACCCCTGTTTGATCAAAAGTAATGGGCGCTTTTGGGTGCTCCTTATATAGCTTTAATTCAAATGTTTTAGCTTTAGAAAATGAATAAACGTGATGCATGATTGAGTCCGCATTCGGAAACTCTACCTTTGCATTTTGTGGGACAACTAAAATACGCGGCTTAAATTCTCGATTTTGCTGGGTCATCGCATAAGGTGCTTCTGGAGGAATAACGCTAGAGGAATCACCTGCAGTTAACCACACAACAGCATTAGGTAATGGGTCATTATTAGCATTTTTAATTGTAATATTTGCTGCAAAAACTCCAGTACTAACACTTAGTAAAAATACACAAAGTAAGCTTTTTATCATTTTCTTGTCGCTATTATCAATTTGTTTACATTATAGACCGATTAAGCCACCAAATTCTTTCTATTTTTTAAAACATTGAATACGTATGTAGGCAGTCGTATTAATCATCAACAGTCATTATCCTTAAATGTCACCACCGACTCATCTAAGGACACACCATGAGAATCCCTGCACTTGTGCTTTTAGCCTTTGCTAGTAATAGCTACGGACAAACCGTAGAGCTAAAATCGCCAGACACACAAATAACAGTAAGCATCTCTGACGAAAACAACACGCCAAGCTACGCAATAAAATTTAAAAACAAAGCGGTTATAAACAAATCTTTACTGGGGTTTGAATTTAAAACACAAGCAGCTTTTAGCGACGGCTTTAAAATTAAAAGCATTGAACAACAAAGCGTTAACTCGCAGTGGCAACAACCTTGGGGCGAACGCCAAAACGTTGTTGACGAATATAACGAAGTAGCCGTTACCTTTACAAAAAACGAGCCAAATAAAGGCACCTACACTATTCGATTTAAAGCATTTGATAGTGGTGTAGGTTTTAGATACGAAGTACCACAACAAACTGGCTTCGAACATACAGAAATAACCAAAGAGTTAACTGAATTTGCAATAAACAATAGCCATGATGCAACAGCATGGTGGATACCTGCTCGTGGCTGGAACCGCTACGAATATGTTTATAACACCACCGCGCTTAACGAAGCTCCACTAGCTCACACACCATTTACGTTTAAAACAAGTGACGGTACTCATATTAGTATTCATGAAGCCGCTCTTGTTGATTACGCAGGCATGGTACTTAATCAACGCCGCTCTGGTACGTTCACTGCCGACTTAACCCCTTGGTCAGATGGTGTTGCCGTTAAAAAACAAGGTGCTTTTAAAACGCCATGGCGCACCATTCAAATAGCCGACAGCGCTGTTGGCTTAGTTAATTCAGATATAATACTAAACCTAAACGAGCCTAATAAACTCGGTGACGTGTCGTGGGTTAAGCCTGGTAAATATGTCGGTATTTGGTGGGGTATGCATATAAATACACAAACTTGGGGTAGCGGTAAAAAACACGGCGCCACTACGCGAACCACAAAATACTATATGGATTTTGCAGCGCAGTATGGTTTTGATGGCGTACTCGTTGAAGGCTGGAATATTGGTTGGGATGGCGATTGGTATTTTAATGGCGATGTATTTAACTTTACCAAACCGTACGACGACTTTGATATAGCAGCGCTTGCTCAATACGGCAAAGAAAAAGGCGTACAGCTCATTGGCCACCATGAAACATCAGGCAATGTAAGCAACTACCGTGACCAAATGGAAGATGCTTTTGCCCTTTACGAAAAATCAAACGTAAGCCAAGTAAAAACAGGTTATGTAGCCGATGGCGGAAATATAAAACGTATAGACAAAAACGGTATTGCTCGCCATGAATGGCATGACGGCCAATTTATGGTTAACGAATACCTTCATAACGTAAAGCTTGCGGCTAAGCATAAAATTAGCATTAATACTCACGAGCCAATTAAAGATACAGGCCTGCGCCGTACTTATCCAAACTGGATTGCGCGCGAAGGTGCACGCGGACAAGAATATAATGCATGGGGTTCACCACCTAATCCACCAGAGCATGTACCAATGCTTGCTTTTACCCGCATGCTTGCAGGACCAATGGACTTTACGCCAGGTATTTTTGATATGAGCTTTAATGGTTTAGGAGGCGATACAAACCGCCCACAAACTACACTTGCCAAACAACTTGCACTTTATGTTGTGTTGTATAGCCCAATTCAAATGGCTGCCGACTTACCTAAAAACTATTTGGCTAAGCCCGACGCATTTCAATTTATTCAAGACGTACCAACAGATTGGCAGCAAAGTATTGCCCTTGATGGCGAAGTAGGCGACTTTATTGTATTTGCCCGTAAAGAACGTAAAAGCACTAAATACTCAGGAAATGATTGGTACCTAGGTGCTGTTACTGACGAAAAAGCCAGAACTATTGAGGTGAAACTCGACTTTTTAGAGCAAGGCAAAAAGTTTGAAGCACAAATTTATAAAGATGGTAAAAATGCAGAGTGGAAAAACAATCCGTACGATCTAGCTATCGAAAAACGTGTTGTAACTGCAAACGATAAACTTACGCTTAAACTGGCCACCAGTGGCGGTACTGCTATTCGCTTTAAAGCACTTTAGTACAATAAAACCCCTGCATTTATTGTGCAGGGGTTGATACCTTGATTGGCAAATATACTTGTGCACTTAAACCGCCTTCTGGGCGGTTTTCTAGTTTTACTTTACCGTCGTGCATATCAACAATGCGTTTAATAATGGCAAGGCCTAAGCCACTACCTTCACTGCCACGTGCAGCATCGCCTTGCTTAAAGGGCTCAAACACAGACTCTAATTCGTTTTCAGGGATCCCAGGACCACTATCGTTTACAGCGATAACTACATATTTTTTGTTTGAATTAAAGTAACTAAGTACTTCAATATCGCCCTCAGAATAACGCAGCGCATTACCAATCATGTTGGTAATTACACGTTTAATAGCCACAGAGCTTAAGGGTATATTGCCTATATTTGGATTACTTTTAAACGTAATAGTACGTTGATGCTGAAGCTCAGAATTAACAACCTCGGCAACTAAAGCATTTATATCTTCGCAACTTAGTTCTTCACGTTTATGGTGGCGTAAATACTCAATAAACTGATCGATAATCCCGTTCATATCTTCTATATCGTAAATAATACCTTCACGAAGATAGTCGTCTTCATCAACCATCATTTCGGTGGCTAAACGGATACGCGTAAGCGGCGTACGTAAATCATGCGATACACCAGCCATTAGTAAACGGCGGTCGTTTTCAAGTGCGGCAATTCCGCGCGACATTTGATTAAACGCACGCGTTACTTCTATTACTTCTGTTGAGCCTTCTTCTTCTAATTTGGTAGAAAAATCGCCTTTACCTACTTTCACTGCAGCTTGTTGCAGTGCTTTTAATGGCCTATTAAGGTGCCTTGCAAACAACCACCCACCCAGCACACTTAAAAAGCCAATACTTGATAAGTAAAAAGTTAAAAACTCTAAGTTATTCTCTTTAAAACCTTTAAGCGGTACTTTTACCCAATAACCTGGCGCTTGCGGTGCTTCAACCCAATAAATCAATGGATCAGTTTGGCTAATACGTACACGAGAATAACCACCAAGTTGCTCAGTCATGCTACGCGATAGCATAGAATATTCGCGGCTTTGCCCAAGTCCTTGACGCATTGCTTCGCGCTGCGTCATTACTTCAATGCCGGTAATTTCAAAAAACTTCGCAGATACTTCGTCGTTTATTTCAACGCCATCTTCCCAGTCAATAAATACCGTTTTAATTTGCTTAGCAAGCATCAAGTTAACTTGCTCAATAGTTGGTTTTACAACATAAAAACTAACCGTAACATAAGACACTATTTGATTTATTAGCAACAAAGCCGCCACTAAAAAAACAGTTTGCCCAAAAGCACTGCGCGGAAACATGCCCATAAATATTACTTTTCACCATCGGGAACAAACACATACCCCAAACCCCAAACGGTTTGAATATATCGCGGATTAGCGGCATCTACTTCAATCATGCGGCGAAGTCGCGACACTTGCACATCAATACTTCGCTCAAGCGCACTGTAATCACGCCCACGCGCTAAGTTCATTAGCTTATCGCGGCTAAGTGGCTCACGCGGATGCGAAACAAGCGCTTTAAGCACTGCAAACTCACCACTGGTAAGCGATATTGTTTTATCCCCTTCACTCATTTCGCGCGTTGCTAAATTAAGCGTAAATTTACCAAAAGCGATTAAGTTTTCTTCAGCAGCTGGAGCACCTGGCACTTCTTTTGCGCGGCGGCGTAAAATTGCTTTTATGCGAGCAAGTAGCTCACGTGGATTAAATGGTTTTGGAATGTAATCGTCAGCGCCAAGTTCAAGGCCAATAATACGGTCTACTTCGTCGCCCTTTGCTGTAAGCATAACAATAGGAATTTCATTTTCTTTTTGGCGTAGTCGGCGGCAAATAGATAAACCATCCTCGCCTGGAAGCATTAAATCGAGAACCATTAAGTGAAAGTTTTCTCGCTCTAGGAGTCTATCCATTTGCTCCGAGTTTCCTGCGGTTCTAACAATAAAGCCTTGCTCTACTAAATAACGTTCAAGCAAACTGCGTAAGCGCATATCGTCATCAACAACTAATACTTTTGTGGTCTCGTGTCCCATAATCTCTTTCTTATTTTTATATCCAATTACTAGTTAATATAAATGAAAAACTTAATAATCAAAAACTAATTACTTGCTTAGATTGTTACTGAACATTTCAAAGCTTCCTTACTCGTACTTTATTACATTTTACGCTCGACAAGTTTTGGCAAATTTAATAACGTGCACACCATTAGAGTTAATAAAGAATTGGCCATGAAAACAAATTTAGTTACCCGCGAAGGTTACTTGCAATTACAACAAGAACACGATCAACTATGGAACGTTAAACGCCCAGAAGTAACAAAAATAGTCAGCTGGGCGGCCAGCCTAGGAGATCGCTCTGAGAACGCAGACCTAGCTTTATAACCCCATAAAACATACTATGAATACAAAGTTCACATTAAAAACAACAACTTATAAATAGTACAAGTACTATTTTAATGTACTCTTCAACTTAGTAAAGATGGAACATTAAACTCAATTGTTGCACCTGATATCCAGGAGTCCAAAACCTCCTCATTTGTTAAATGAAACCAGTTAAAGCAATCTTCATTAAATTCCCTACAAAAAAAAGCCTCCATTTCTGATACTCTAATATTTTCAGGCAATCTACGAGTGTAAACAGCAGAGTAATTCTTTCTTTTTATTAAGTCTAAATACTCTTCTATTCTCTTTGTTAAAAGTTTATCAGATATGTAACTGGGGATATTTCTGTTATATAAATATGCACTTAAATTTCTTGCTTCTTTGTATACAACATAGCTAATAATCGGTAATGAATAATTTTTGGCAAGGTACTGTAAAAGATTCCCAAAACGGAGTGATTTTTGCACTGTAACTTTAAAGTCACAACAAGCGTCTTCTATAATCAACAGGATGTTGTATATCCTATTTTTTTCCAATAATTCTTGAATCTCCTCTACATCATTCTTACTAACTTTGCGAGCGCAAATATCATCATATAACCTCTTAGTTAATTCGCTAACTGAGCTATATTCCTCAGAGTAGCGTAAGTACAATCCAAAGGAGTTGATGAATGAAGTCGAATAAGTTGGCAATTCAGATAAAATATTATCTTTGCGAATAAATAGATGCAAACAAGCGCCTAGAAAAGATCTTATAGATTCACGACCTTGAGCTTGAGCCTCCCTAAAGTCATGCTCAGTGATGCGGACTAAAAAACCTTTGGAAATTAAGCTTTTCATCATTCTTTTTTCTGCTTCTTCGCAACCGAGAGTTTCTGAATGAGCATCGTAATGATGCTTAATCGGCGCCTTATTGCCATCATTAAACCGTGTAAGTAGAAGAAATAAATATAGTTTTTCGATATATGTTAAACAAGAAATTGCACTTTCAGACTTTAGCCTCTGCTCAATATACTCACCTAACTTTTCTATTGTTAATTTTCCATCTTTTAAATAGCACTCAACAAGGCAACTTTTACACACATATCGCTCAGACTCAAACTGCTCAATGCACTCTTTACGAGTAGAAAATAGTTTTTTTTTATTGCAGCTATCGCAGTTAAATGCTGAATGAACATTGGTACAGCTACTTTTACTTTTTATTATTGACAAAGGCTTATCTAGTTTGCTTTTAAATTCTTTAAATACATTTTGAGCATTATTTGCAAATTTAATATTCTCACCTTTCTCTAATTCCCAAAATTGATTTATTAGTTCAACTTCAGCTTCACTAACCGCTTGTTCATAACAAATATAAGCGTAATTTTTCATTTTTTTCCAGACAAAGAAAGCCTAAAGAATTGGCTTCAATTAGTTTATTAGTAATTTATTACTATTCTAAATGTAAAACACCTAAATTCAAACAAAGTTAACAATATACATTTTTACTTTCATTTTTATAAACTAAGACTGAACTATTACATCTATAACTTGCTTTTATGCTATGGCTGGGTGCAACAGTATTCCCTATTACAGCAAATTAAGTAGAGAATGATATGGGTATCATGATGTGTCTGGATTTAAACGAAAATGTTTAATTAGTCATTAGAAATTCGATAAACAAAATAACGTAAGTGCATAGCTAAATGAATTTAAAAAATTCCTGAGGAAAATTTGAAACTTATGCTCAAACGCGTTGGCTACAGTATAATATTCTGAGTATCAATGTATGAGTAAACGCTATTAAAGCAGTATTTATTTGAACCTGTTATATGTAGTAGCTCAGAGACATCAACTTGAGAAAGTTAATTCGTTGTTCCTCCGCTTACAGATAGTTATATAATTTAACTACCTTGCATACAAATACTTCTGAAAACCAATAAACGTATCGCGTATCGCTGTCGGTGATCCAAACTCAATGGCGGCGTCGTTAATGGTGTTGTATTTAAGCTCTACTAAACTGCGCATTTTTTTAGGTGCGAGTTCTTGCACGCCATCTTCAATGTATTTACTTAATATAAAGTTTATAAACTCTTGTTGTTTATAATCGCTAAAAGCAGAGTTTATTTTAGGTTTTGCTTGTTGAGCTCGTTCAGTGCGTGTTTGTGCCTCTGAGGCATACGCTACGTAGGATAAAACATCGTATACATCGCTGTCTTGTGCATCAATTACGGCTTTCATACTATCGAGTTTTTCGCTATCGTAGCCCGCTTCGGTTAAATCTTCTAATAGCTTTTCGCGAGTGGTTGGATCGCTCCAGATTTCGCGTAGTTGGTCTTCATTTTCAAAAAAGCGCGGTAAGTCGTCAAACATACGTTCAACAAATTCTTTTGCTGTAATGGGCTTGCCTTCAGCACTCCAGTACATTGCTGAGGATATATGCTTAATTTGTCGTGTACGGCCGTCTGAGAGCTTTATTTCAAGCTTTTCACATACACATGGTCTTTCGCCACATTTATCACAGCCTTCAGGCTCTGGTTTTTCACAAATACATAGTTTTTGTTCACACACCTTGCACGGTTTCTTTTCACCGGCACCATCGCCGCCAGTGTCTTCACATTGGCACGGCGTTGTGCCGCACTCAGGGCATACTTCGCTGGGTATTGGCTCACCATCCCAAGCAGGATCAGCAAAGTTATGGTGCGCTTTTACAAAGTCGTAAATGGTAAAATAGTCTTTGCCATCGTATGTGCGGGTTCCTCGGCCTATAATCTGTTTAAACTCAATCATATTGTTACAAAGGCGCATGAGCACAATGTTACGTACGTTACGCGCATCAACGCCGGTAGAGAGTTTGCGTGATGTGGTTAAAATTGTCGGAATAGTTTTTTCGTTATCACAAAAGATTTTTAAGTCGTTTTCACCCGCTACGCCATCGTTAGCGGTAACACGAACACAATAGTTAGTGTTGGTAGTCCAGCCCTTTTTAACTGCATACTGATTAATAAAATCGCGCACCATACCTGCATGAACTTGTGTTGCACAAAACACGATGGTTTTTTCTTTAGGATTAAAGCGCTCCATCCAATAGTGTACACGGCGCTCTTCGCGCTGAGGTATGGTAATAATGCGGTTAAAGTCACCTTCTTTATACAGTTTACCAGGCTCAGGATCGCCTTTTACAACAACACCATCCCCCTCTATGTACTTGTACTCATCCATAGTGCCAACAATCGGTAACACTTTAAATGGCGTTAAAAAGCCATCGTTAATGCCTTCTTTTAGAGTATAGCTGTAAACGGGTTCGCCAAAGTAACCATAGGTATCAGCGTTATCGGTACGCTTTGGTGTGGCAGTTAAACCTAGCTGAACTGCTGGTTCAAAGTGTTTAAGAATATCACGCCAAGCACTTTCATCATTTGCGCCACCACGGTGACATTCATCAATAATAATTAAATCAAAAAAATCAGCAGGATATTGCTCGTAATACGGGTTTTCTGCATTTTTGACTGGCGCATTTTCATCTTCTTCTGTTGTGGCTTCTTTTAATTCGGTTTTAGGCCCACACATAAGAGTATGAAAAATAGTAAAAAACACACTGGCATTTTTAGGAACGCCGCCTCGTTTGCGAATATCTTCAGGGGTGATACGCACAATGGCGTCATCACCAAACGAATGAAAATCGTTAAACGCCTGATTAGCTAATATGTTACGGTCGGCCAAAAATAAAATACGCGGGCGCTTTTTAGCAAGGCTTATATCTTTCTGCGCGGTCAAACTCCAACGGGTTTGAAATAACTTCCACGCTGTTTGAAAGCCAATACAGGTTTTACCCGTACCAGTAGCAAGCGTTAACAAAATTCTTGGTTCGCCCTGAGCAATGGCCTCAAGGGCATTATGAATGGCATTCTCTTGATAATAACGCGGAGCCCAATCGCCTTTGGCCTCAAAGGGAATGGTAGAAAACGCATCACGCCAAGCTGTCGTAAAATCCGCTTCTGGGGTATCACCTTTTTGCCCAAAGGTTAAATCCCAAAGCGCTTGCGGTGACAGGTATTCTTCCACCAGTTCCGCAACACCTGTGAGCATATCAATCTGGTAAATATCATGGCCGTTGGTGGCGTAAGCAATGCGGCATTGCAGACGCTTTGCGTAGTCTATCGCTTGGCGTACACCTTCGCTGTATATCAGGCTTTCTTTTTTTGCTTCTACTGCCGCAAGCTTACGACCTTTGTACACCAGCACATAATCACATGGGACTTTATTAGCGCGTTTGCCACCCGCCATAATTTGGCCAGGGCAAATAAGCTCGCGGCGAATAAAGCTGTTATCAACTTCACCCCAACCCGCAGCAACTAACTTAGGATCAATTAAATCCGCTCTGGTATCGGCTTCGTTACGCGTCCTTGCTTGTGACATTAGGCCACTGCTCCTTTGTTTGTATCAACCTCAAGCGCCTTGGTTAGCTCGCCAGAAAAGGCTTTTTGTAGGATGGATTTTTTTAGTTGGTCAATTGACTTCAATTTATTATGATATATATGTTCCAAGCTTATTACGTGATTAAATAACTCATCAAAATTGCGCACAAACTTCTCGGTTAATTCAACCGGTGGAATCGGCAAGGCTAATTGCTTTAGAGACTTCCCTGTAAAATGTTGGATACCAGCCCCAGTAAAACTGTTTTTTAGAGTGCCATTACAATCGCTCAGATATAAATAGTATAAAACCCAGCGATTATAGAGTGGATTATGACAACGTATTCTATGCAAGGCTTTTTGGAAAAAGATATCTTCATCTTGCTCCCAAATAGCTCCACGCCCTGGATAACCACCCTCACAAATTACCAAGTCTCCTTTTTTAATAGCATATCTTTCATACTCACTATCCTCAAAACGCATTTCAAGAAGATCATCTGTATTTATATTAAACCACTGAACATTTTGATTTCTTAAATATGGCTTTGGATTGCCTTTATTTTTCTTTTTATCAAGCATTTTTCCCAAACATGTTTCAGCGATTTCAGCAATCTTCTTAACTCCCCAATCATCACCATGCTGGCTAAATACTTGCTGCAAGTAGCTTTCAAACAGCTCGCGAGCGTTTTTGAGGTTTTGCTCGGTCTTGGCGCGGGCTTGCTCTATATCGGCGAAGGCTTGATCGAGAATAGCGACGATGCATTTTTGTTCGGGAATGGGAGGGAGTACCACCCTGATAGAATTAAATTTACTCTTATTTACGATAGGAACAGTTGTTCCAGATGCTAATTCCTCAAGCTGGGAATTAAACCAAGGGGACAGCGCCTGATAAAACATAAATTTAGATACGAAGCTATCATCAGCCTTAATTCCATTAATTTGCTGATTAAAAGCAACAACTTTAGAGTTAATTCCAACTTTCCCAAGATTTCCGATGCATGAAATCAGTATTGAGCCAGATGGCAGGGTTCGACTTATGGAGGCCCCTTTATCACTCAAGTTGTCAGCCGTTTCGAAAATTACAGAGTTTAATAACTCTGGCGGCTTAACGAATGGAACGTCGCAGCCATAATTATCCTTTTGACTTTTGGGAGGTGTTGACCCTGTAACTGTTTGAAATAAATTGCCCAGAGAGTCAATCGTCCAATGCGTAGGAAAAAGCATTACAACAACTCCTGAATCTTACCAAGAATCGCTTCGCTCTCTTTATCCAGCGCAATGATTTCTTCAATAATGACTTGCGGTTCACGCAGTGGAGCTTCTTCTGCTTGGTTTGGGTTTTTTACCGATAAATCCCATGTTGCATCATTTAGTTCAGACGTTGCCAATGACCAAGATTTAGCACTGTCTTCAAAGCCTTTTTGTAGCTCGATAAATTCTTTTAAGTCTTTGTCGTTTAGCGGATTGGTTTTACCCAAGCTGCGGCCAGGGTCTAGCTGGTAGAACCATGTTTTTTGTGTTGGTTCGCCTTTAGTGAAAAACAACACCACGGTTTTAACCCCAGCGCCTAAGAAGGTTTTTGCTGGGCAATCGAGTACGGTGTGTAAGTTGCAGTTTTCTAATAGCTCTTTACGCAAGGCAATGGCGGCGTTATCGGTATTCGATAAAAAGGTGTTTTTAATCACAATGGCAGCGCGGCCACCAGGCTTGAGCATTTTGATAAAGTGCTGCAAAAACAAGAAGGCGGTTTCACCGGTTTTGATTGGGAAGTTTTGCTGAACTTCTTTGCGCTCTTTACCACCAAACGGCGGGTTAGCTAATACAATATCGTGCTGGTTGCTTGGGGTAATGTCTTGTAGATTTTCGCCTAGGGTATTGGTATGAATAACGTTAGGTGCTTCGATGCCATGTAGAATCATGTTCATAATGGCGATAACGTAAGCCAAAGACTTTTTCTCTTTGGCGTAAAAGGTGCTTTGTTGCAGGGTTTTTAAATCGCTGGTTGAAAGCTGCTTTTTGCTGACACCACCTTGGCGAAGGTAATCGTAGGCTTCACATAAGAAGCCTGCCGAACCTGCTGCACCGTCGTATATGGTTTCGCCAATTTGTGGCTGTAATATATCGATCATCGCACGAATTAATGGGCGTGGTGTGTAGTATTCTCCCCCGTTGCGGCCAGCGTTGCCCATGTTTTTAATTTTTACTTCGTACAGGTGTGAAAGCTCATGCTTTTCTTCTTGTGAGCGAAAGCGTAATTCGTCTACTTTTTCGAGCGCATCACGCAGTGAGTAGCCACTTTGAATTTTATTTTTGATCTCGCTAAAGATTTCACCAATTTTATATTCAATGGTGTCAGGGCCTTTGGCACGTAGTTTAAAGCCTTTAAGATAGGGGAAAAGCTCGCCATCAACAAAATCCATTAAGTCGCTGCCGGTTAAGGCGTTATCGTGATCAAACTCATCATTAGCGGTATTAGGCGCAGCCCACGAACTCCAGCGGTACTTCTCTTCAATAATGTATTGGTATTCTTCTGCCATCAATTCGGCTTCTTGAGACTTTGTAAACTCTAAGTCATCAAGGTATTTTAAAAATAGCATCCACGACGATTGCTCGGTGTAGTCTAGCTCACTAGAGCAGCCTGCGTCTTTATGGAAAATGTCGTCGATATTTTTAAATGTTTGTTCAAACATGTAAATTAAGTCCTTGTTAGCCAGTGAGTTTGAGATGATTTTTTTGCTTAAAGCAACTCACTCGCTTATTTATATTCCTGAGGTAATAGTGATTAATATACCCTAATTAATTAAAAAATTAATAATATATTAGTACCAAGTAGTTTTTGGTTAATCTAGGTCAATTTTATACTTTTGCCTTGCCGGTAGTATCTCTTCGAACTCGCAATTTAATGCGTTTACTAATTTATATAAGGTTTCGAGTTTAATATTAACATTACCTCTTTCCATTTTTCCGTAATTACCGCGCTCTATACCGACATAGGCGGCAAAACCTTCTTGCGAGTAGCCTGCTTCTTTGCGTTTTTCTCGTAGCTTTTCACCAAAATGTTTAACTAAATCACTCACCTGGTTTTCCTCAAGGCAAAATGATTAGATTTTCATGTTGAGGGCTTAACTACCACGCCCTATAATACCCATTATTATAAGAAGTTTATTAGGATTTACTTTGAAATTTGACCCTCTCGTAGCTCAAATTATTGTTGCACCAAATTTTGATAACTTTACAACAAGCGATGTACGCTCGGCGTACTTAGCATTAAAAAGTGATTCTTCTTTGGTACCTACAGCAGTTAGGCGAAGTATATATGCCGAATTGATCAAGCTTGTTAAAAAAGGCTGGCTGAAAAAAATGGTATCAAATAAAAAAGGATTTACGCGATTCAATAAAACAGAAAGCTTTAACGTTGAGGTAATTACTCAGCTAGCTAGTGCAATACCTATTGGAACTACAGAAAAGGCAGATGATAAGCACGCGCTATTACTTAGTAAGTTAAATCATTATAAAGCCGAGCTATTATTGAATATGGGGGAATCTGAGGCATACAAAGAGCTTTATTTGGAGTCACCCGAATTAGTAGATGAACTTCAGCCACAATACAACAAAGCGAGAGACAACAATACAAGAATACTTGGCAAGATTAGAGCGATTGAAGGCTTAATGAAGCAAAACGAAGCATTAGAGAAAATATGAAACTAAGACTATGGCAAGCCGAGTGTATTAATTTAGCGCTTACACAATACCAGAGCGGCAATAGCCACTTTTTAGCCTTGGCAACTCCTGGGGCGGGTAAAACCTTAATGGCTTCGGAATTAGCTAACCAGTTATTAAAAAATAATATGGTCGATGTGATTATTTGTTTTTCACCGTCGTCTATTGTTTCTCAAGACTTTAAGGAAAGCTTACAGCTAAAAACGAATGAACGATTTGATGGGCTTATTGGCGCTAAAGGTAGAGCTTTAACCTATCAAAGCTTACAGTATTTAGATGTGCACTTTTGGCAGTTATTTGAACGATATCGTGTTTTTGTAATATTTGATGAAATTCATCATTGTGCTGGCTCTAATATTGCCAATGCAAATGCATGGGGTGAGCAGATAATACTTAACATTCAAAATAAAGCACAGTATACATTAGCCTTAACAGGCACCCCTTGGCGTTCTGACGCTGCTCCTATTGTTCTTTCATCGTATCAGTAACCTAACAATAAAATAGCGTGTGACTACGTTTACGGGCTTTCTGAGGCTATTGGAGATAATGTTTGTCGGGTTCCACAAATAGTAGCTGTTGATAATAGCCATATTACAGTTGTAGATGACGTTGAAACCAAAACATTTAACTGCTTTAAAGCGTTATTAAACTACTCTGGCGTTTCTTATCAAGAAATTATTGAAAATGAAGCGGTAATAAAATACATAATTTCTTCCGCTCAAAAAAAGCTTATCTCATTTAGATTGAAAAACCCCGATGCAGCGGGGTTGATTGTTGCATCGTCTGTTGAGCATGCCCATCAAATCTCTATGTTAATGCGAACTCACTTTGACGAGGATAGCACTGTTGTAACCTACCGAGAAAATGAACCTACAAGTATTATTCAGCAGTTTAGGTATGCACAAACTAAGTGGATTATTTCTGTTGGTATGATTAGCGAAGGTACAAATATCCCTCGTTTGCAGGTTTGCTGCCACCTTACAAACATAAAAACAGAAATGCATTATCGCCAAATATTGGGCCGTATACTGAGGGTAACAAACTCTAAAAACCAAGAAGCTATTATGTACATGCCTGCCGAACCTAAGCTTTTAGAGTACGCGTATAGAGTTAATCAAGATGTTCCATTTGAAGCTGATGTAGTTAAGTTTGAAAAGATGAAAGCTACTGCTGAAGAACCTACTGAAGATGAAGGTTTAAGTGAAATGACCTTTAATAAGAAAAATAAAAAAACCTCCAAAGCTCAGTTTGATTTTGATAACTTTGCTGACTTTTTTGAGCAGCCAGCTATGAGCAATAGATCTGAAGCGACAGAGGAGCATTTTTTAACCGACGCCTATGAGCGAATTATTAATATATCAGGCCGTTTTCAACAAGAAGCGATCGCTTTAGGGTTAAGTGAATTGCGGTAAATACGCTAGAATTTACCTCAAGTAGACCTCTACAGGTAACATCAATTTCAGTTACACGAGGAAATATAACTTAATTTAAGGTGTTGCTATGTATAGCTTCTCTGAAATTCATAAAAAAATAGACTTTATAGAGATTTTAACCAATAGAAAGATCAGTGAAAGTTCAAGTCACCTAGAGCAAATTAACTTTATACATCAAGGTGTATATATCAAAAATGCTGAGCGTCTAAGGATAGAGTTAGGCTGGGATATACGAGCATTTTCTTCAGCTATTAGAACTAGCAAGAGCTCATATGTACGCTATAAAAAAGAATTAAAGCCCTTAAATACCACTTTAAGTGAAAATGCATTTGAAATTGCAAAAGTCTGCTCTTTTTGTCTTGATTACTTTGAAAATATAGAACGTCTTAATATTTGGTTAAATACCTCGTCACTCCAATTCGACTCTAAAAAACCTTTAACATTTATAGATACAATAGCTGGCCGTGAATTAATTAAAAATACCGTAAACAGGCTCAAATATGGCTATAACGCCTAAGAGTAAAGTGTCTTAGGACGTAAAGCGCACGATCAACAGACTGCCAACATGAAACCAAGTTCTATCCTTTTCTTAACTTAACAAGAAGCTATCACTTTAGAGATTAAAACGTTGATTTGAGCTTATTAATGACTCAATTTTCTCTGATAGTCGCATTTGTGCCATTTGCAGACATTAGCAACGCCTGAGCTCAGGTGCATTTGAGACAACGCCTGCTTTTGCGTTAGCAAAAAAGTGGGTGGCGGATCAAATGTCATCTGCAGAGACTTTTTAGGCAGCGTTCACCGTATTCTAGGAACGAGCGTTTACGAGGCACGTGCCGAACTGGCCTTTATGACTTTTGTAAACAACAAAAAAATATTTGGATCAAACTTCGTGTCCACTTCATGCTTCAAGATATTCATAGTTTCAAGGTGCGATTTAGCCATGCGGTATGGCCTGCTAGTCGTCAGTGCATCATACGCATCAATGATCGAAAGTATTCGACTACTCAGGGGAATATCGGCACCAGCCAGTCCGTCTGGGTATCCGCTTCCATCAAATGCTTCATGATGATGTCTGACAATAGACGCGACCTCGTCTCTGTTTGTCAGGAATGTCTCACTAATTATTCTCTCACCGATAACCGAGTGAGCCTTTATCTCTTCCCTTTCATCAGGTGTGAGCTTTCCAGGCTTCGAGAGAACAGTATCACGAACTCCAATCTTACCCACGTCGTGTAATTGACTGGCAATACGCAAGTCATCTAACGAGGGGGCACTCAAATCGGCCGCACGCCCCACTTCCAACGCAAGCGCACAGACGCGGTCACAATGGCCTCTAGTATACGCATCGCGCGCGCACAATGCCGTAATGAGTGATGGGTAAGCATTTTCTTGATCTGGTGCGAGGGCAAAAGCCATTGAATATCTCTCCTTGTTCAGCAACGCCTAACAATTTAATAGTGCGCTCATCACGCATATTTTTGCTGACTTCAAGCTCATCTATCCACATTCCAACAAATAACCGAGGGTATTTCAAGATTTTAAATAAATTTAAATGTAGGATATACGCGTTGCTCGTTTGCTTGACTATATGAATAAACGACACAACTTTATCTATTAATTAGCCCTAAATTTAGCCATCCTCAATGACCGGTTATCGCTCATACCCGAATTCTTTTGTAGCGAGCTAAGCTTAAAACTCCATAAACACCGGAGTACAACTAATGCACCAGTTAACTATATATCAGCCTAAAGAGCCTTGGAATAAAAATAAGCTTGTAGGACAAAAGTTACCTCTAAAATTACAGCAAATATGGGCTATCCGAATACGACTGGAACTTTTTCATAAAATAAGAGATCTAGCACTATTTAACCTAGCCATAGATAGCAAACTAAGAGGGTGTGATTTAGTTTCACTAAAAGTTAATGACATTGCACATGGTAAAGCAATCCAATCACGGGCAATAGTCGTTCAAAAAAAGACTGGTATGCCTGTTCAATTTGAAATTACTGGAAATACAAGGAAATCAATTGTGGCGCTCATAGAGCAATTTACTCTCAATTCTTATGATTACTTGTTTAAGTCACGAATTCATTCCTCTGAACACCTTTCAACCCGTCAATATGGACGTATAGTTGACTCTTGGGTCACCTCAATTGGGTTAGATAAGACTCAATATGGCACTCATTCAATGAGACGTACCAAACCATCACTAATTTACAAAAAAACTAAAAATTTAAGAGCCTGTCAGCTTCTACTTGGCCATAGAAAACTAGAGAGCACTGTCAGGTACTTGGGAATAGAAGTTGATGATGCGTTAGAAGTATCAGAACAGATCGATGCTTAAATTTGAACCTAAGCCAGACTCGAAGTTAGAGTCTGGCACGTGCCATAATCCGACCTTGAGACACATAGAGATTAAGACTGCAAAGATACGAAAGCGGAAGTTAACTTTGGCCTGTTTAACGACAAATATTCCGACAAAGCAGTCATGACTATTAGTTTATTGTTAAATCTAATCTTTCTTTTCGTTCATCTACTCAATAACCCCACGCTAAACGTGACTTTAGCGTGGGGTTAGAGTTCACAGTAATTTTATCTGGATAGCTCTTTTATTTTTTTCTCTGAAAACCAGCGATATAAAACAGGTAAAACAAATAATGTTAACAGTGTTGCAGTTACCAAGCCGCCAACAATAACACTCGCTAATGGGCGCTGTATTTCTGCACCAACACCATTAGACATTAACATCGGTATCAAACCTAAAGCTGATGTTATAGCAGTCATAAGTACAGGTCTTAATCTTGAAGTAGCGCCTTCAAAAACGGCTTTAGATGCTTCTAGACCGTCTTTAATACGTTGGTTGATACTTTCTACCATAACGACCCCATTCAATACCGCTACACCAAATAAGGTAATAAAGCCAACGGAGCTTGGTACAGACAAGTATTGTCCAGATAAATATAAGGAGAAAACTCCGCCAATTACAGCAAGCGGCACGTTGACCAATATCAGCATAGCTTGACCAACAGAACCAAAGGCAAAGTAAAGTAGTAGTGCGATTAGTGCTAACGATAAAGGTACAACTATAGCTAACCTATTTTGAGCACGTTTTTGACTTTCGAACTGGCCGCCAATCGAAACAGAATAACCTGAAGGTAAGTCAACCTTTTCAGCAATTACCGTTCTGATATCGGCAACCACGCTTCCCATATCTCGATTTTGTACATTTGCTTGGATAACGACTCTTCGTTGTACATCATCGCGTCTAACTTGTGGTGGGCCTGACTCAAATGAGACTGAGGCTACGTCACCCAGCCGCACCCAAGCACCAGTAGGTGATTGAAGCCGAATATCAGCAATAGCTTCTTTGTTACTTCGGTACTCTTCCTCTATGCGAACGTAAATATCATAACGTTCATTACCATTGATTATTTGTCCGGCTTCAACACCACCAATACCATCACGCACAACCTCCATTATGTCACTCACAGACAATCCAAAGCGTGATAGTTCTTGCCTGTTAGGACTTATCACCAATTGCGCTTCACCAGCAATTTGCTCCAATGCAACATCCCTTGCACCTTCAATGTTTTTAATTGCTGTTTCTATTTCTTGACCTTTAGCCGCCAGTACCTCAAGTTCAGGCCCAAACAACTTTATCGCCAACTGAGCCTTAACACCAGATAGTAGCTCATCGACACGAGTCGCAATAGGTTGAGAAAAGTTGAGTAGCAACCCAGGGAATTCTTCTAAAGATCTCTCCATTTTTCCTTGAAGTTCATATCGATTAGATGCACTGGTCCACTCAGAAACAGGCTTCAACCCTATGTAAATTTCGATGTTATTCACAGGCTCTGGGTCTCCACCTATTTCTGCTCGACCAATTCGGCTTAATGCATAGGTTACTTCAGGGAAAGCCATTAGTTTTTCTTCTAGAATTGGTGCCACAGTGAGCGCGGTATCTAAACTGGAAGAAGGTGCAAGCGTTGCTCTTAAGTTTATCGTCCCTTCTTCTAACTCAGGTACAAATTCAGTACCAATTAATGGAACTAATGCAAAGGCAGAGAAAACTAATATAAGTGCGGCTGAAATGACTAATTTGGTGCGTTTTAGTGCGAATGTAAGCCCTTTTCTGTAGAGTTTGTCTAATGGCCTAAGAACAAAGCTTTCCCTCTCTTTTACACCTGACTTAAATAAATAAGTAGCTAAAGCGGGTACAACAAACAACGCAACCACAATAGCAGATATAACAGCTAAAATGATGCTTATTGCCATAGGTTGAAATAACTTTGCCTCAACACCTTCAAAGCTAAATAAAGGCGTAAATACGACTAAAATAATAGAAGCTGCAAAAAATACGGGACGAGCCACTTCTTTACCCGCATTTTGAAGACGTAACTTAATACCATGCTCATCTTGTTCTACATCATGTGGATCAGTATCAGCACTAGGCACTCTTTCTTTTACAGTTTTTAAATGGGTAGAGTCTGGTCTATTTAAATGCTTAAACATGTTTTCAACCATCACGACTGAACCATCAACTAGCATACCAATGGCTACGGCAATGCCACCCAATGACATAAGGTTTGCAGAAATGCCCCACCAAGCCATGATCATTAACGCGATACCAATTGAAATTGGAATAGATATTAGGACAAGGAAGGTTGCACGTATATTCATTAAAAATAGTGCTAATACAATACAGATGAAAATAAATGCTAGTAATAGTGCATCAACTACTGTATCAACGGCTTTTTCAATCAAATCAGCCTGATCATAAAATGGTTCAAAGCGAACACCTTTAGGCAATGCTTGATTAATCAATGGGATTCTTGCATTGATACCATCAATGGTGGCTTTAGTATTAGACCCCATGCGTTTTAAGACAATGCCAGAGACAACTTCACCTAAATTTTCGACTTTACCGTCTTCGGTTTTGCGCGTCATTGTGACAGCACCTTGACGAATTTCACTGCCCATTTCAACTTTAGCAATATCCGAAACCGTCACAACTGTCCCATCAACTGTTTTGACGGGAACTTGTTTGATATTACTAATACCAGCGTCACCACTTTCAAACCAACCTGCACCTCTAATAACAAGCTGCTCTTGCCCACGGTTCATATACCATCCGCCAACATTGGCATTGTTGTTATCTAGGGCACCAACAACGTCTTCTTGCGTTAGGTTATAAGAAAGAAGCTTAGATGGATCTACATTTACTTGGTACTGCCTAACAATACCTCCAAAGGAGAGTACATCAGTAACACCATCGACAGGCATAACGAGTAATTTTACTACCCAATCATTGAGACTCCTGAGTGCCATAGCATCATAGCCTGCATCTTTATCTGAAATAAGAAGGTACTGAAATACTTGGCCTAGCCCTGAGGTGTTTGGCCCCATTTCGGGTGTGCCGACACCTTCTGGTATCAGTTCTTTTGCGGCTTGAAGACGCTCAAATACAAGTTGTCTTGCAAAGTAAATGTCGGTGCCTTCTTTGAAAACAACCGTGACGCCAGACAAGCCTGTTTTAGAAATTGAGCGCACTTGTTCTACATCAGGTAAGGCATACATGACCGCTTCAATGGGGTACGTAATGAGTTGTTCAACTTCTTCAGCAGCTAGTCCTGGCGCTTCAGTATTTACAGCAACTTGAACATTAGTAACATCAGGAAAGGCATCTAAATTTAGTTTTGGTATAACCATAATTGCGCCGACAATTGTGGCAAACAGCGCAATCAAAATCAGGAGTCTATTATTAACAGACCAATCTATTATTTTATTAAACATAGTCTTGCTCCTTAGTGGTTATGCGGATCAAATCCGCCTTTAGCGATTTCAGAAGCAACAAAAAATGCGCCTTTGGTTACAATTCGCGTCCCACTATCAAGGCCAATGATTTCCCTAAAATCACCTAAGGCTCGGCCTAGTTCTACTTCTACAGCTTTAAATTCTCCAGGGTGGTCTTCGACAAATACGGTCCAATCACCATCTGCGCTGCGGATCAATGCTTCTTCTGGCACAGCCATCACTTTCTGCTTTGTGGCAAACTGAAAGTAAACTTTTACAAACATACCTGAATGAAGGTTATCATCAGCATTCTGTACCCCCAATCTAATAATTCTTGTACGAGTTACGGGATCAATTGTATGGGCTTCTTGGATAACTTTGGCATTGTAACTCTGGCCTTCTAATTTAAGTACCGCAGGAGAATCAATTGATAAATTTAGCTTTTTATTTGGAGAAACTTTTGCTTCAACCCATAGTTGTTTTTCATCAGCTAACAACATGACTGAATCCCCAGCATCAACACGTTGCCCTTGGATAAAGTCGTCTTGAAGCACGACACCTTCACGGTGCGCCGTTAATGCATATTGTCCAAATGCTTTAATGTCTTTGTTAGAAATACCATTTATTGCTTTTTCAGTTAACCCTAAAGCAATGAGCTTGCCATAGCTCGCATTGTATGTTGTTTCAGCTTGTAATAATCGACTTTCACTCACCGTCTTATTACCCAGCTTTTTTACACGTTGCCATTCGGTTGAAGCGATTAAATAGTCAGCTTGTGCTTGTGCCATTGCTTCACTAAATAATGTAACTAACTTCTGACCTATTTCTACATACTCGCCAAGCGCTGCATGGCGACTGATAATGACTGACTCTGTACGTGGTGATACCACATAACTTTTATAGCCATTAGCTTTTATTTCGCCAGGTGCATATACGGAGCTAAATTGATATTCAGGCTTAACACTTTCCACTTTAATGTTAGCAAGCGACATCTTCTTTGGATCAATAGTGATACCTTCTTCATGTCCTTCTTCTCCCTCTTTATTACCACCTTCATGGCCGTGCTCGTCATGGTCACCTTTATCTTCTTCATGTCCCTTTTCGTGTTCATGCTCATCTTGATGTTCTTTTTCTTCTTGTTTCGAAACGTTTGTGACAGAACCAGTTCCATCTGACGACTGTGCAAAAGCATCATGATTTGTAGTAAACCCAACTAACAGGCAGCTAATTACTACGGCTAAAAATTTTTTACTAATTACTGTATTCATTTTTGTAACCTATATTTTTAATAAATTTAAGATTTCGTTTTTCGCTACTGAAAAAACAAAGCGCTCAAATCTCAAATTTGGATAACTGACCCATACTTAAAATGAAGGATATTTCTGCAAGCTTGAATTGATTTTCCAAACGTATTCCTGCATGAAGCCCTTCCGCACGTTGATTTAATGCAAGTAAGTAGTCAGAAGTATTAATGTCACCAGCTTCCCAGCGCTTATTTAATAAGTTTTCGCTGCTATCTAATCTGCCTTTTGTCAGTTTTTGCCATTGCTCATAATATTTTTTACTGACAATAAGCGATTCATAATTAGCTTTTGCTTCAAATGACTGCTTTCGATAAACCGACCGAAAGTTAGCCTCTGCTGCAATTGCTTCTGAATAAGCGGCTTTAACAGTATCTGAATAGTTATTTCTGATATTTAAAGGCATTGAGAAAGTCACGCCAATCAAGTCTTCATCTCCACTTTTCCCTGCGTTAACTCCAATGGTTGGATTGGCTTTAGATTCCATAGTGGTTAGTTGAGCTTTAGATTGTTTTATCTTCCATTGCGCTCTAGCGAGTTTAACTTTTGGATGTTCCTCAACCCACTGAGAGTTAAATGAATAGTTTGTTGCTCCAAAAGTAAATGAAAACAAATTGGTAGTATTAGGCGTCCAATCAGGCAATAACTCCTGAACATTTACCTCTGCATTTTTCAAAGCAATTTGCGACTCAGATATTTCACTGAAAACTTGGGACAAGTTTAAATAAACCAGTTCAGCGTCAAGTGGCTCTAAAAGTCCTGCTTTTCGCTTATCTTCAATAATTCCAACGAGCGTTTGTAATTGATTTTCTCTTACTGAAAGTAACTGAGCCACCTTTTTTGCTGCTTGCCAATTAACTATTGCAGTTAAAGCGTTAGCCTTTTTAGAATCGAGTAGAGATAACAATTGTTGCTGGTTTGCATAAACACCAATTTCACCAATGCTTTTATTTGCTGATTGCTTATCCCAAAAATCAATCGTTTGACTGATACCAATAGAATAATTATCAAAATCACCCTCTTTTTCATAGCTTGCTTCAAGCTCTGGGTTATATACGGCTTTAGTTAAGCTCTTGGCTCTATGATTACTTGCATTAAGTAACTCTTTAGCCGCAACAACTTCGGGATCTTTATTTATTTGACTATCTAGCCATGAAATACTTTTCTGTTTGGCATAAGTGGCAACTGAAAAACTCACAGCCATACATAAAGACAGGACTAAACCTGCATTTTTTAAATATATATACATAAAAATTCTTAATTTTAAAATTAATAAACACGAAACCTTTATCCATTATTAAAGGATAAATAGGTCATTAAAAATTAATCTAATTAAGAAATGGGCGGACGAAGTATCGCTTCAAGAAAGGTACTTGTTTGATCAATTTGATAAGGCGTTTTATTGATAATGTTTAGTTTGCCCGTGGTATTTGAATTACTGACTAAAATCCAAGATAAGTGGCTGCCACTGCAATGTCCGCAGTGATGACAATCTTTTTCATTATGCTGCTCATCACCTACATTATCATTTGAGACATTTCGATCATCTGCATGATCATGTTGAATTTGAAGGTGCTCTATATCTATTTGGTGATTCTCAGGTGTTGCGGATACAACAGCAGTTAACGATTGCAAAACAATCGAAACGACTAATAGTATTTTTAACGCAACATTGAATTTCAAAATAAACACCTACTTAAATATGAAAAATTATAATATCAAAAAAAGGTTTTCTAAACTAGCCATGCGCATGTTTTTCATGCTCGTCACGGCAAGTTTCTTGAGGAAACTCAAACTCAATGGTTGTATGAGATAAATTATAAGAAGAAAGTTCCTTAGCCACTTGTTGTTTTAGCCTAATTAATTTATCAACCTCAAAGTTATGGGCTAACTCTAGGTGAGCAGTTAATACGTGACTTTCCCCGTCTAATGACCAAAAGTGCATATGATGAATCCCATTAATTTCAGGTATAGCCTTTATCGCTTTTTCAATATTATTCTGCACTTCTTCATCAGGTGTAGCTTGAAGAAATAGTGCCAATGTTGTTTTCAGGTTTTTCAAAACGTTAAACAATATAAACAGTGTAAAGCCTATAGAAAGCAAAGGATCTAATATTGGTAGATCTACAAAAAGCAGCACGATAGAAACAATTAGGACTGCAACCCAGCCAAGTACGTCTTCAAGCAAATGCCACGTAAGTACTTTTTCGTTCAGCGTTTTACCCGCTTTTAGTTTAAATACTGCATACCCATTAACAGCAACCCCAAGTAATGCAAGACCCAACATTCCTTCAGCCATTGGCATTTCAGGATTAGATAATCTTGGTATTGCTTCAAATAGCACCCAGACAGAACCAATAACTAATACAATACTGTTAATTAATGCGCCAAACAGGGTAAGACGACGATAGCCATAGCTAAATCTATCGGATGCTTCTTTATCCGAGAAACGACTCAGTATCCAAGCGAATCCTATAGATAAACTGTCACCCAGGTCATGTACAGCATCAGCCATAATAGCGGTACTGTTGGTTAGCCAACCACCAATAAATTCGATAATAGTAAATGAAACATTAAGGAAAAATGTCCAACCTATACGGTCGTCTTTTCCATGCGAATGGCTATGGCTATGATTGTGCATTTTCCACCTCAAGAACTTTTAAATTTCTTACATTGACTACGTTAAAATTGATAAAGTGACGGATCACTCGTTGATACATCCAACGTTTGATTCCTGATAAGTTAGTTCCTTTTTCGAGATAAAACTCATCAGGGGAATTATAAACACCAAAATCATCATGAATACCTTCTTTTTGTATATAGGTATCTTGACCACGCCAATCTGTATCTGGCGAAGAGAAACACTTTGTTGCAACACCATAACCACAAAATTCGTTTTTTATTTGACTAAATTTGTGCTGTAGTGAACTTAAATATTGTTCATCTAATATAAAGCCTTCTAAGTTTATCCAACGATCCTTGAAATAAACTTCAATCCAACTATGAATGATATATTTAGGTGCTAACCAAAATACATAAGTTGGAATAGCTCCTTTTTGTAATCGCTGCTCAATAGTAAAGCCGTGAAAACGACATTGAATACCTAATCCTCGTAACAAAGCCATCAGCAAGTTACCCTTGGTATTGCATTGTCCGTAACCATCGGCTAAAACACTGCTTGCTGAAATATCATCACTCTCATTGTAACCAAATAATATTTCATCTTTAACAAATTGGTAGGCTGCACCAATTTTGTTGAAGTCATCGAGTTCTTGCCAATTACGCTCAGAAATTAATGATTGAATTGTAGAGTGTTCAAAATTTACTATCTTGGGTTTTTTCTAGATATTTGCTATTCATTGATGTTTCCTTACTTTGAACAACCAAAGGTTGATTGTTTATCTTCATTTGGTGTTTAACGTGTTTTCTCAGCAACAGCTAATTCTTGTTTAGCATCGCTTAGTATTCGGTAAGCGCCTCGAAGAATTAACATTGAAATGATGCTACCAATGACGATATCAGGCCAACGCTGTTTCAGCACCATAACGAGTATGCCTGCGATAACGACACCAAGATTTGCAATTACATCATTCGCTGAAAATATCCAGCTAGCTCTCATATGTACTTCATCGTTGTTGTGCTTTCGAATAAGGATGAGACAAATCACATTTGCAACTAAAGCAACCATGCCTACGCCAATCATAAACCAAGAGTGAGGCTCACTTTCACCATACAGCCTTCTAGCAATATCCATTAGAATTAGCACGCCTAACCCCAGTTGGAAATAGCCACTCACTAAAGCAGCATTAGCCTTATGTTGGATTGACTTTCCCACCGCGTATAGTGCAATTGCATAGACGATTGCATCCGCTAGCATGTCTAACGAATCTGCAATTAAAGCCGTTGATTCTGATAACCAACCAAAGCCAATTTCAAAAACAAACATCGAGGCATTGATAGCCAGAAGCCAATAAAGCACCGTTTTTTGCTGGTTATCTTTTAGCTCAACTTCACACCCACAATCGCTCATTTTCATCTCCGATTAACTTGTATGCTCTAACTATAAATCCTATAGTGACTATAGGGTCAAGTTTATTTGGAAATTTTATGAAAATTGGTGAGTTATCGAAAACATCGGGGTATTCAGTACAAACCATCCGATATTATGAAAAGGAGGGCTTGCTGTCAGATCCTGATCGCACTGAAGGGAATTTCAGGTTGTATTCTAATAAGGCATTTAAAGAGCTAGAGTTCGTAAAGCATTGTCGAAGTTTAGATATTCCGCTTAATGATATTAAGCGACTCATTGAATTAAAAAACAAGCCAGAGGAGAGTTGCTCTAGTGTAAATGCATTAATTGATCGGCAACTAACTTTAGTTAATCAACGAATGAAGGAATTGAATGCACTCAAAAAAGAGTTAAAACTAATGGCAAGCTCTTGCGGGTCTGACGGTACAATTGAAGTCTGTGGCATTATCAAGTCATTAGATAGTTGAACTAAATATAACTTTAGATTAGTAGTATTCACAAAGGCAATAATGAAAACCATTGGCAAATTAGCACAATCATTAAATTTAAATGTAGAAACCATTCGTTTTTATGAACGAGAAGGACTGATTACACAACCTGAAAAACCAATATCTGGTTATAGACAATATGACGAATCAATAGCAGGACAACTTAGGTTTATCACAAAAGCCAAAGCGCTCGGCTTTACGTTAAGAGAAATAAAATCGCTAATGTCTATGGACAGCAACTGCGCTCAAGTTGAGCTATTAAACCGACAAAAGTTAGCAATCATTCGAGACAAAATTAATGACCTTCAACGTTTAGAGAAAGTAATTGTGGGTATGACAAATACCTGTATGCAAAACGAAGATCCAACACATTGCCCCATAATTGACTCATTAAAATGATTGACTCCGTACTTGTATACGGAGTTTAGAATGATGGTAATATCAACCAATAGACTTTCAAATGATAAATAAAATATTAGACAGAGTAGGCTCTAGTGGCGTTTGGCTAGCGGCACGGCCTGCCTCCCTGCATTAAGGTCACTTGCATCGGCATTAGGACTAGGCTTCTTCTCTCACTTCGAAGGAATAGCTGTAAATACGCTTTTACCTATTTTTGCATCTTTGGAACTATTGGTAAACTTATACAACTGGCACAAAAATAAAAACCATACCAGAGCTGTCTTCAGCATTCTAGGGCCTGTAGCAGTGCTATTAACGCTTTATCCTCTTTGGCTATATGATTGGAGCACATACCTATTTTACTTTGGTATTTGCTTAATGGTCGTTATGTCGGTTTTGGATATCGTAAAACCAGTAAGGGAGCAAACATGCAACGTATGGCTAATTGCCGTCGTTGAAACGATTAACGGTCAATGTCTGCTTTTCGCTCTAAGCAGACTAACCGTCTTTATACCAAAAGAGATTTTGATGACTAAAGCTCAGAAGGCTGAAATATAAATACTCTCTTTCGGAGTTTTTCAAGTTAGTTGTTGCATAAGCTGTACTAGCTCTTTACTTATACTCAATTTTGTTAATAAACCACTCTTTTATCCCTACTGGCGTTTTAACTTGAAAATCATCATCAACTTCCTTTTTTAGCATCGCTCTGGCCATAGGAGAGTCAATAGAAATGTAATCGTTACGACCATAGATCTCATCAGGGCCAACTATGCGAAAAGCTTTTGTTTCACCATTATCATTTTCAACCTCTACCCATGCCCCAAAGAAAACCTTGCCGACTTGTTGAGGAGAGTAGTCAATAACTTTGACTGCTTCGATGCGCTTTCTAAGGAACCTAATTCGAGAATCTATCTGTCTAAGTAATCTTTTATTTTCTTTATAATCGGCATTATCTGAACGATCGCCAAGGCTAGCAGCCCAAGCTACTTTTTTTGTTATTTCAGGTCTGTAGTCGCGCCAAAGGTAATTAAGCTCTTTATTTAGCTTGTCTAATCCTTCACGCGTTATTAGATTGGTATACAATTAGTTTGCCCCATCCCAATATTACAAATACTGCAATGCTTTTTTAACAGCATCTAAAGTTGCAACCGGGAGAAAGTTATCTTTATCATTACTTGATAATATACTACCGTTTGGCCCCACTTCCAAACCTGCTCGGCGCATAAACTCTTTAGATATGAGGTATTCAAGATCTTCTACTTCTAAGTCAGTCTATTTTGAGTTTGGTGACGAAGACTACCCACCTTCATAAAATTCTATGACTGGACCAATCGGTACTATATCTCCTTTGCTAGTTTTTCAGCTGCTAATGCTTGAGAGTAGAAAATGTTATCTTGAAGCCTAACTATAGGGTCTTTTAATTTTTCTATCCAAATGAAGCTTTCCTTTATTGAAACTACAAAGATTATAATAACCAGACAGCAAATTAAATTTTAGCGTGTGTTATAGATATTACGGCTATAAAAAATCTAAAGCTTTTTTTATAGCGTCAAGGGTAGCCGCTTTAAAAACAGCATGCTTATTTTCATCAATAAGCTCCCCATAATCCGTTGGCGTTAATTTCCATTTGCTTTGAAAGCTATTTGATAATAAATATTCTAATGCTCTGCGCTCTTGATTCGATAGTTTATGCTCAGAACCAAGCCCAGTAGACTTGTAGTCATAAATATCAATTTGAAGGTTTGGTGGAATAATTTCTTGTAGCTTTTTTCGAGTCGCAATTAGCTCGGAAGCTTGAATTTTTGCTAGTAATCGATGCTTTGGATTGTTTATTTCATCTATCCAGTCTAACCCTTGATGCTTTTGCTTACCAAGATCTTTTACTGGGCTGTTCTCTGCAAATGATGCAATAAGTGCTCTATACTTTTCACCCGATTTATTACGAATACTTTGTGCTTTTGGAACCCCTCGTTGAGTGCCTAACTTTGATATTGTAGAAATAGAATAGTCATCAACACCTCTTTTTCTTTGCTCCATACAAACCCTATAGATTGCTTCGAGGGTTTCACTAATCTTAGTAGAGCAACCTTTTTGTAATTCAGTTAGTAGATCTTCAGGTGACATACTCATAACTCACTATTAATTAACGTATTATTTTTATTAATAAATTCGATTTCAGACTTTGAAATCTGTTCATCACCAAGAAGGTCGGAGAGCTTAATATCACAATTAATTACACGACTAACTTTTGACCATGTTTTTAAACGAGACTTTAAAAGGCGCGCTAATTGATTTCCAGCGTGCAATTGTTGCTCTTCTGTGAGTAAGAATAAGCCGGGAGATATTTCATTGAATACAGCCATTTTATCCAACTGTTGAGATCTTGGAATTATGGCATGCGATGCATTGGCCGACTCATAAATCGTTGCATTCTCACAAACCTCTTGAAGTTGCTCAAATGAAGATGTCTCTTCTAAAGATATTTCTATTTCTGAATCACTCATTTTAACGAGGGACAAGCTGTCTTTTTGATTAGCTATTGATTGTGTCATTTTAATTAGCTTGTAGGACGACTGTAAGTCACATAAGAGCATATCCATTTTTTTTGCTGCACTTTCATATTCTGACTCAGTTTTTCTTATTTTTAACTCAAGAATTTTACGCTCTGATAAGTCAATTTTTTCATTTTTTAAATTAGCTACGTATTCTCGGCGATCTAATTCGTCTAAACTTTTCTCAAGCATAGTAATTTTACTTTGTAACTTTGTGCATTGAGATGACTGGGTGTTAGAGTGAAATAATATTTCGTTAGTGATGGATAGCAACCCACCAATAAATGCGGGGCCTGTAATAAAATGACGACAGCGAAGACAATTTTGCGTCCCTAGATAACCAGATGGAGCCGGTACACGTAATGATGTACCACTACCATTAAGTTCTCCGCCATCTTCACAGCGAGTTGCGGCATATGGGCAGATACCATAATCCCTGAAAATGAAGTTCCCTGCTGGAATAGAGTTTGTTAATGAATTTAGTAACTCTTCATTATTTGATACCAATTCATTTTTTACTTTCTCTATTTTATTTTGTTCAATTAAACTCTGAGTAGCGTCAACCCTCGTTTTTAATGCTTCTTTCTCGCCCTGCTCTAATCGCTTTCTAATATCGCCTTGCGTAATTTTGCAGTAATAAATAGACATTACAATTGATGAGTGCCCCACAACTTTCATAACTATTTCAATAGGCATCCCCATTTCCATTATATAAGCCGTTATAAGGCTCACACGCATTGAGTGAGGGGTATACTTAGACTTATACTGATTTAACGTTGCTTCCTTCCCTGATAGCGTTGCAAGCTCTAAATTTGATGGTTGAACATTATAAAGTGCGGCAGCTAACCTTGGTGTTAGGGAATTACCAACACTTTGTGGCTCAATATCCTGATACGCCCTAAATAAAAAACAATTTATTCCTTTAGCCTTAAGTTGCAACTCATTTAAATTTGTTCTTTTACAACTAGACCAGTTCGTAGGGTTATCTATAGGATTATATTTTTGCTGCCACTTACGAAGTTTTACTAACCAATAAATAAGGTCTTCAGGTATCCAAGGTATTGAATAACCTTGACCATTATTACTTGTTTTGTTTGTAGTGATAAACATCCCTGCGTTTTCGTCAGGCATTCTTTTAATAAACGCTTGGTTTTTTGTTAACCCCGAAAAAATAGATTTATTTTTTTCCCAAATTATTTTTCCATTTTGATCAACATTAGCTATTACATCATCTGCTTCACCTGAATCATTATATGCAATCTGACGACCCCGCAATGGAACTTTTGTTAAAGTGAACGTATGCAACCAATTTATTGGAGACCACATATAAAGCTGATCTCCAATCTTTTTTATCACGCAATCAGGGTCACTTCGATCTACTTCCTTCGATGATACTTTCAGCCAATCAGCATCAAATTTTTGCAAATGCTTTAGGTCTTTAAAAGTTTTTGCATTAGCTGGAATTATCCACTCTTGGGCCTTTTTAACAAAGTAATACTGCAAGCAAGGTTTAGTTGACTCAGCGCGTTGCGGAGACATCACACTTGCTGAATTTGATAGCAGCGATAAAGGATTTCTAGCATCCATTACACGAATGATCTCTCCAGTCTCCTCATCTTCACTAGTTAGATCGTTGGTAATTACAAAGTCTAAAAATTCATTCACTGCAATTATCAAGTTACGCCGCATATTATCGGTATTCAACTTTTCTAATTCTTGCTTTAAGGGTCTAATATTAACCTTTTGCTTTGTAAGAAATGCTTCTGGAGTTAAGCTTTTATCGTGTTTTTCTATATAAATTCGAACGAATCGACAAAGCAAAGAGTTTTTAGAACCTCCGCCTAATGCTTGGGTCATAAATTCTTCTATTTTTACAGCCCAAGCTATATATGGTTTTGCAATAAATTTTAAATTGTAAGGCTCTTTTTTACCTAAAAATTTAAACCAATTTTCCCATTCACTTTCCCATACCCCCTGTGGGTCATTTGGTATTTGAGGGTCATCTTGCTTTTTAACAAATGCCCTGTATTCCTTTTGTGATTTGAGAGCTAATGGCTTAATAATACTCTTTAACTTTTTATAGGAATAAAAATCAGGGACATCAAATGTATCTTTATAGCTCACCCACTCATCCTTAAAAACCCTCTCTGGATGTGCAATTAGGCCTGGTATGCTTTTGTAATTTTCTAAATGTAATCTTGAGTTAGTAATACCGTTTTTTTTGCATATTGCTTTGTATTCACCCAATGTTTTTATTGATACAGGTATATTTAATGGAAGGCTCGAGTCACCTTTAAGTTTGCTCATTTAATCTCTCTCATCTTACTACGAATATCTTCTGAGGTTGGTTGTATATATACCAAGCAGGATAGAGAGCTCTTATGATGCATTGCTTTTTGAATTTCAACTTGGCTTAAACCAAGTTGTCGTGCGCGATAACCATATGCATGCCTGTGTCCATGCTCTGTAGTTCCAAGCTCTTTTTGAACTTCCAACCCAATTTTTTTTACTGCTCTTTTATGAATTCGCTGAAAGTTTTTTATCGTTTCAGGCGCTCCTGTGGAGTTGGTAAATGCAAATGGGTGAGTGTCTGTTTTTGCCGGCTCTACCCGTTGATATTTAAGATAGTTAACCCAAGATATTAAAAATTCTTTTGCTTTTTCAGGCGGGTTAAATATCACTTCAAAATAGCCGTCTTTATTTGTGAGTAAAGGTGACTTCCAACCCGCATATAGTCTTTCTGATAATCGGTATGTATTTCTTGGTTTATAGAAAGTGCTTTCGAGTAAGTATTCTCGCCTATTTGCAAAACTACTGTCAGGTGAGCGGCCTATTTCTGGATGATAGACCCTAACTAATGCTTCATCTCGATATATTGGGTGTAAAGTTATATCTGAAACATAAAGGTGAAATAGCTCACTTTTACGTAATCCACCATAATTTAATAACATGGTCATAGCTTGAGATTTATAGTCTGGTGTTGAGCCTTTTACCATTCCAATATAAAGAAGCTTTTCAAAGTGCTCATCGGGGAATTTCATCGCTTTTTCATTATTTATTTTAGGCTCTAATAACCGATCAATGAATCTTACTCTCTTCGCATTAAAGGCAGCGTCATTTTGATTAGATAAATGATTTAGGAACACATTTGCGTGCTTATGATAATATGCACACCAATTTAATCTCTCTTCATAACTGGTTGCTTTTCTGAAGGGGTTTATCCTTGATGAGTCAAACCCTTCCTGTAAAGCTAAAAAATCAGAGTAATGCGTTATATGAAATAATATATTATTTGCATCTCTAGGCTTTCTTGCCTTCCAATACAATCCAAGTTCGTCATCCATTTTATCGTAATCGATTGTTCCTACTAATAGTGCTTTAGTAAAACCTTTTAATAATAAAGTTGAGTTTTCAAAGTTTGGTACGACATCAATATATGTGAGTAGGAGCTTTAAAGAAAATATAGAGCGCTCTTTCCATGACTCACTTTTAGAGCTGTACCAAGCAAGATATCTTATATGTGATATCACGACACCTTTCTCTGTATAAAGAGCTGGTAACTCACAAATACTACCAGCCTCTTTATCATGATACTTTACGTTTATTTTTTGGATGTATGCCATACTTTTTATTATATAGTATATTTACTTTTCCTTAATACTAACTCTTTTCTATCATCTAACAAGTATTAAAGTAGTGATTTTAGTATATATTTGGGTGGGGTTATAATATCAGTATAACAAGCGATTGCTGCGTCAAATTGACCGCCGGGTACGCTACTTACGCAAGCGCATACCTGATTTAAAAATTATTGACTACTCTCCCGTGCAAGATGGAAAAGTATTTTTTGGTGCATGGGTTGAAATTGAAAACGAAGAAGGTGAAGTTAAAAAGTTCAGAATTGTAGGTCCTGATGAAATTTACGACCGCAAAGATTACATATCAATAGACTCACCTATGGCGCGTGCATTGATTAAAAAACAAGTGGACGACGAATTTGAAGTGGCCACTCCTCAGGGAAAAAAGCAGTGGTATGTAAACAGTATCGATTACCAAAAAAAGAAATAAAAAGTTTTGATTCAGATCATGTTAACTTTTGATTGTGTAAATTAAAGCAATAAGCTATAACTGAATTATTCAAGTTGATTTGTTTAATTTGAAAGCAGTTAATTAAGGTCGTGATTATGTCAAACATAGTACAGCGCATATTTAGTAATGCCGTATTGTTTGCACTTTTAATGAGTGTAAGTTTGACGCTGCATGCCAGCAACACTGACGTAAACCTTGATAACGCTAAACTATCTAATCACTTTATTACTTGTGATATTCCTGACCAAGCAAACCTCGATTTTGACGTGGACTCTCACGTTAACATTATTACCTTTAGGTCGCCTCAACCACTTCCTAATGTCGTAGATTCTTTTTATAAGAGCACTAATCTAAACAGACCTTTTAGCACTGCATACCAACGCGGACCACCTAGCTATTTAATTTAATTCATTATTTTACAACTTAATTAAATTTTATAACTACTAAGGTGACTACTATGTCTAACTTTAAAGAATTACGTACCCAAAATATTTCTCATGGCGTTATTGCTAGCACATTTGCAGATGATCAACCATTAATCGATTTATCTTCTCCAGCGCTAAAAATGGTGAATAACTTTACTCAAAAAACACCTATTCGTGCAGAGCATGGAACAACGATTACAGATGCACTTAAACAAGTAAGTGCACAACAATCTGACTTTGTTTTAGTAACAGACGAACACCAAAAATTAATTGGCCTAGTTTCTAGTGCCGATTTACAAAGCTCTAAAATTACTATCATTGCAGAGCGCTTAAATATGCAACGAAGCGAAGTAAGCTTACGTGACATTATGACACCAGTTAGCCGCCTTACAGGTGTAAGTATGCAAAGCTTAAGCTACGCATGCATTGGTGATGCGCTGCAAACGATGGAGCATCAGGGCACAATGTTTTTATTAGTTACAACAGCGAGTAACGAAATTTGTGGTTTAATTTCAGCTCGCCAAATAGCTAAAACATTACATATTCCTGTACATATCTCACCTATTGCTCACTCTTTCAGTGAAGTATTAGAAAACATTGAGCACCCTCACTAGGGCGCTCTTTTAGTTGAATTGATTTACTCCCGACCCAACCATCTTAAAGCAAGTAAAATAGCTTGCTTTAAGAGCTTTTCATTACTACCTCCTGTGATATTATTCAAGCAATTAACAGCGCCAGTAACACGCTTCTGGTCTTATTTTATTGTATAAAAAGGTTTTTGCATGAGCGATATCTCTGCACGTTTAGCCGGTGAGTTAAACGCACAGCAGCAACAGGTTGTTGCTGCAACAAAGTTACTTGATGAAGGCGCAACTGTTCCTTTTATTGCCCGCTACAGAAAAGAAGTTACAGGCGGTCTAGACGACACCCAATTACGCCTTTTAGAGCAGCGTTTATCGTATTTACGTGAACTAGAAGAGCGCCGTAGTTTTATTTTATCGACAATCGAATCGCAAAATAAATTAACGCCAGAGCTAAGTGCCGATATAACCAATGCACAAAGTAAAACAGAACTTGAAGATTTATACCTACCATATAAAGCTAAGCGCCGCACTAAAGGCCAAATAGCAATTGAAGCTGGTTTAGAGCCTCTTGCGGATGCACTATTTAAAGATGCTAACCTTGACCCAGAGCAACAAGCAGAGCAGTTTGTAAATGCTGAAAAAGGTTTTGCAGATACAAAAGCGGTACTTGAAGGCGCTAAATTCATCTTAATGGAACGCTTTGCTGAAGACGCAAAATTACTTGCTAAATTTAGAAGCCACATTAGCCAAAATGGCGCAATTGAAAGTACTGTGATCAAAGGCCAAGAGCAAGCCGGTGCAAAATACCGTGATTACTTTGAGCATCAAGAACTTCTTAAAAAAGTACCTTCTCACCGTGCGCTGGCAATGCTTAGAGCCCGAAATGAAGGTGTACTTCAGTTAAGTATAAACCCAGAGCCTAGTGCTGAAAATTCAGCACAATTATGTGCAAACATGATTGCTGAGCATTACCGTTTAGATATTAAATATAAAGCGGCAAGTCCTTGGTTATTAAACGTTGTTCAATGGGCGTGGAAAGTTAAGCTAGGGTTACACCTAGAGAATGAGTTTTTTGCAGCAATGCGCGAAAAAGCAGAAGCCGGTGCAATAGATGTATTTGCTAAAAACTTAAAAGATTTATTAATGGCTGCACCTGCAGGCCCTCGTACTACTTTAGGTCTTGATCCAGGCCTTCGTACTGGCTGTAAGATTGCCGTTGTTGATAGCACTGGTAAATTACTAGCTACACAAACTATTTTCCCTCATGCACCACAAAATCATTGGGATAAATCAGTGCGTACGTTAGAGCAACTTTGCCGTCAGCATAAAGTTGAGCTAATTGCGATTGGTAACGGTACTGCATCACGCGAATCAGATAAGTTGGTTGCTGAGCTTATCAAAGCAAACAGCGAACTTAAACTTAGTAAAATTATGGTTAGCGAAGCAGGTGCATCTGTTTACTCAGCTTCTGAATTTGCAGCTAACGAATTTCCAGATTTAGATGTTTCTATACGAGGGGCTGTCTCTATTGCACGCCGCCTTCAAGATCCTCTTGCTGAACTTGTTAAAATTGAGCCAAAATCAATTGGTGTTGGCCAATACCAACATGATGTATCGCAAAGCCAATTAGGCCAGAGCCTTATTTCAGTAGTTGAAGACTGTGTAAACTCAGTAGGCGTAGATTTAAACATGGCCTCGGTACCACTACTTACACGCGTATCTGGTTTAAACAAAACATTAGCGCAAAATATCGTTAATTATCGCGATGCTAACGGCACATTTACTAAACGTAGTGAGCTTAAAAAGGTTGAACGTTTAGGGCCAAAAGCATTTGAACAAGCGGCTGGTTTTTTACGTATTAACAATGGTAGCGATCCACTAGATAACTCATCAGTTCACCCTGAAGCTTATCCTGTTGTTAAACGCATTTGTGAACGCAATAGCGTAGATGTCAGTAACCTAATTGGTAACAGCGACTTTTTAACTAAACTTGCTGCTAACGATTACACTGACGAAAAGTTTGGCTTACCAACCGTTACCGACATTATTACTGAGCTTGATAAACCTGGTCGAGATCCTCGACCTGAATTTAAAACAGCTGAGTTTAAAGCCGGTGTTGAAAAAATTAGTGACCTAAAACCAGGTATGATTTTAGAAGGCGTGGTTTCAAACGTTGCTAATTTTGGTGCGTTTGTTGATGTAGGTGTTCACCAAGATGGTTTAGTGCATATTTCAGCAATCACGAATAAATTTATATCAGATCCGCGTGAAGTTGTTAAAGCTGGTGATATTGTAAAGGTTAAAGTTGTTGAAGTAGACGCTGCACGTAAACGCATAAGCTTTACTATGCGCTTAGATGACGATATTGACACAAGTAATAAGTCAGCAGCTCCAGCTACGCAAAAGCCACAAGCACGTGCTAATAATTCGCAACCTCGCGCTGCAAAGCCTAAACGTGACAACGGTAATGCGTTAATGGGTAATGCATTTGCCGATGCGTTCGCTAATGCTAAAGTGAAAAAATAATACTTGTACAGCTAAGCTAAAACGAAAAAAACCGCGTAAGCGGTTTTTTTGTGGTTATGTTTTGCTAAATTATTAACTTAACGCTGAAAAACTACTTTGGCTCGCTGGCGATGTAGCCATTTGGTAAAAATTAGCAATACGCCCCGCCCGTGCCTCAACATCGGCATCACGTGTTTGCTCATCACTTTTAGCTGTTTTTGTATCGCTGCTTTCATCGCTAGAGAATGACGCTTCAAGTTTACTTTTTGCGTCTTCGTCGTCTTCTTTTTCAGGTTGTGCAAGCTCAGCTTGAGCCGCTGCTAGCTTTTGCGTAGCATCTGCAGCAATAGAGCGATCAGCTCCCGAAGGCTCTGCAGGCGCTAATGCGGCAGCGCGTACCGTTTGCATTTTGTCTATAGTCGCTTGCGGGTCACCCGGAATTTCTGATACATCTATTTGTACTTCTCCGCCAACTGCGTAGTTAGTACCATCTGGGCCACGTTGATATTCATAGCTTGGCGAGCCAGCATATTGCCCGCCCACAGAAGCGTGTGCTTGTTCGTGTATTCGTACTTCAGTATCTCGTGCTTTTAGCTCTGTAATTTGTTGTTGTTCTTGTTCTAATTGCAGCTCTTCTTGCTCAGATTCTTTTTTCTCGATTGCTTCACTTTCTTGCTCAGTGCCCTCAGGATTTTCTGAGTTTCCATCGCGCTGCTGAACTGACTTTTCGTCTGCTATTTTTCCCGTTGCGTTATACGTCGCACCATCGCTACTACCTGGCAATTTTGCTTTTTCAGCATCACTTTGCGCTTTGGTTTCTGTATTACTTGCGCTACTAGATGCGGGAGCGGGAATAACTTCGCGTAGTTGGTTGTCACGCCGTGCGGTTTCCGTATAAACATTTGCGGTGTTTATATTGATAGACGGAAATGGCGTGACAATATTCATAATACTAAACTTTAATATCGATTAACGTGCCAAGTACATCATCGGCCGTTTGAATTGATTGCGTGTTTGCCTTGGCATTAAATTCTTCAACTTTTAAGTTAACAAGCGCTTCATCAACACGAGCTGGTTGTGCTACTGGTGCAGTAATCGCTTCTTCAGGGCGTGCTGCCGTAAGCTGACGTTGCTGCGCTAATTGCGCGTCATCTTGTTGTTCTATACTGGCACGGTTAATCTCAGCACTGGCTTTTTCAATACCTTGGCTAGCTCGGTTAAACCCTTCTATACCACTATTAAATACTGATCCGATTGGCATATTAAAACCTCCACCAAATAAACATTGTTTAATTATCGCTCAGGTTCTGCTCAAAATAAAGCTTTAAACAGCGCTATTCTTAGCTCTATTTTAAAGCATTGATTTAACGACAGATAAAAACTCACTTTTATGAGAAATAAATGGTGCATGAGATGCTTTATCTAGTACTTCATATTCAAACTCAGCATTTAGTGCTGACATTTTGCTAATAGCTTTATAAGGTACTAAAGCATCAAGCCGGCCAAATACTCCTCTAATAGGGACTAGGCAATGAGTAAATAAGTCACGCAAATCGTCGTTTTGTAAAATATCTAAACCAGCACTCAGGGCATCGCTTTGGGGTGCGCGGTACTGATTTAGCAATTGTTTAAGCTGCTTTATATCATCACGCGCCGACTCGCTACCCATTGCTTGAATAGCTAAAAAGCGCTCTATTGTTTTTTCTCGATGATTAACTAATTGCTCTTTAAACTGCGCCAATACATTCGCTTTTATTCCAGGCCAATTATCTGCCTCCGCAAAAAAAGGAGTCGATGCTATTAAAATAACTTTAGATACTTTTTCAGGCCAATGCTTAGCAATATAAAGTGCAAATAATCCACCTAACGACCACCCCATTAAAATGCTCTTCGGCTTTAATTGCTTACTTAAAATTTCTGCTGCATCATGCAAAGTATAAGGGCTTGGGCATATATCGCTATTACCAAACCCAGGTAGGTCAAGGCTACGTACATTTCCTGAATATAAAAACTCAAGTTCTGGCTGTACTAACTGCCATACGCCCTGATTCATTCCCCAACCATGTAATAACACTAACTCATTTTGCATATTTGCCTAACCTTTACCAAACTTAGGCTCATCATAACGTTTAGAAAGGCGATTGCAATGCAAGGAGCGAGTCTGTGAAACAAGCCGTTTTAAATTGGTTATTTCCCTCTTATTGCGTGCAGTGTCAAAACTCGATTACGACCTCTTTAGGGCTATGTGATTATTGCCTTGAAGATTTACCATTGTTTGATTTTAGTAAGCATACGAGTTTATTGCATCGACCTGATATTATTGAGATGTTTCCTAATTGCGAGTTTGATAAATTATTTGCATGCGCTTTTTATCAACCTCCCTTTGAGCATTGGCTTAAAAGGCTAAAATTTAATAATCAAATTCATTATAAAAAGGCATTGCAGCAAATTATACAAAAACAGTTAACGCAGTTTTTTGAGCAAAGCCCTAACTTGCCTGATACCTTTATTATTTTACCTCTTCATAAAAGCCGCTTTATTACTCGCGGATTTAATCAGGTAAGCCAAGTATGGCAACCCTGTTTAGCTAATTACGCCCCACTAAGTAATGTTCTTATTCGCGATAAAAAAACACAAGCTCAGTCGGAGCTATCCAAAGCAAAGCGTATAAGAAACTTAAAAAATGCCTTTATTTGTACACAGGATATGGGCGGTAAAACAGTCGCTATTGTTGATGATGTGATGACGACAGGGGCAACATTAAACGCAGCTACTAGTGCACTAAAACAAGCAGGCGCTAAACAAGTGTGGGCTTTTACAACTTGCTTAACGCCTATTTAATTATTAAAAAGTATTAAACCAATCCGCAATAATACTTAATCATTTTGCGGGGCTAAGCGTGTTGCTACCTGTGTTAAAAAATTCTCATTTACGACTGCATGGATGCAGAAGGTAGAGCAATGCAGGAGCAATTGCCGAGAACAACTAAATAGCGAATTTTTTGCCTAGCTATCAACACGTTTTTCCATCCTCAAAATAGATCACTTAATTAAGCGAATTGGTATTATTCGCCATTTGCACGAAACGTATGACCAAAAAATAACGCATTGCTTAGTAGTCGACTAGTCCCATACCAGTAACCCCTAAATACAGGGTCGTCGGTCATGCCTATTACTGTACCTCGTCCATATGAGTGCGCAATTAAGCCAGCACCACCAGCAACTTGATCAACATTAACGGCATCAGTAAAACCTGCCAATAATGGGTTTTTAGTGTAGGTAAGTACATTTACGAATGGCGCATCGGAAGCCTCTAGCAACCAAGTACTGTTTTTGAATACGGGCAATGTATTGCGCTTAAGTGAAAATGTAAGCGGATGAGTTAAATCTACATTAGTATTAAAAATAGCACCTGCAATGCGTTGACGTCCTGCTAAATGGTCCTTATCGGCGTAGCTTAAACCTTTTGTTTTAAATGCACTTGCTACATCTTGGCGTGATAGATAGCTTGCTTTGAGTAATTGCTGATCAGCTAAAAATTTAGCACCGCCTTTATGGCCCCAAATAACGCCGCCTTTTCTTACCCAGCTTTTTATAGCCACTTTGTCGGTATCAGATAAGCTATTGTAGTTACCATGAGCAAGTACTATATGGCTGTAATTACTGAGTTCAATAGAGTTTAAACGCTCCATTTCAACAATTGTTGGCGCAACACCTACAAAGCGATCGAGGTAATACCATACTTCCCCAGCTTCGTACTGGCTTACACCTTTACCACCTACCAATAATACTTTTGGCTCGCTAACAACCGCCATTGTACGAGACCCTAAATCGGCTCCTTTGCTTGTAAGCCCTGAGTTAATAGGCTTGATTGCAATTCCAAACTCGTTTTGTGCTTTATTTAATATTCCCACCCAATCATTATTCGTTTGTAAGCCTGCTGGCACAATAATACTACCAGCATCAAAGCTTACTTCACTTGAGTTTGATTTGGCTGTTAATGGGCTTAGCGCTACACGCGCTTTAATACCTTGCTTTAACAGGCTGTTTAGCATTTTAGGTGCTAGGTAATCATCCCACGAAAAGCCAAACGCATAGCCTTGCTCAAGTGAAGCAAAAGAAGGTTTTACCGCTTTTTGCCACGGTTTACTTGCAACCTCTAAACCCCAACTGCTTTTTACTTTTGCAAAAGGTAAGTTAAACGCATGCGCTAAAGTCCAGCCAGATACGTCATAAAAGGTGTTATCAGCAAAGTTTTTTTGCTCGCTAAAAATAGCTTTTATTAGGCGGTACTGTGGCTGGGCTAAGGGCACAAAGTAGCTATTGGTTGTATAGTTGTTGCCATTTGCCTTGAGTGATTTAGTAAGCGAAAAAGCATCTATTTGATGCTGTTTTAACAACCCTAAAAAATCTTTAATACGAGTGTTGTCATCCGCGCCCTCAATTACATAACCTTCAAAGCTTTCATCACTGGCTAAATCAGTAGCTTGATTATAAAACTTAGCTTGGTAATCAAGTAATGCTTGGCGGTTATCAACAGCGGCTTTAAAGGTAGATAAACTCGTTAATAGTTGATTTTTAATAGTAAAGGGAAAGCTCAAAGGTCCATTTATGGTGTCTTGGATATGCCCGCGAGAACTTGCTTGCTCAAATAAAATACCTACACCACCATTTACATCGGGATAGGTTGAACCTTTACCGTAATAGAAGTCGTCAAAGCTTTCTTCAGTAAAGTACAGTGCGTTGTTTTCATCTAACGTTTTTGCGTGATAGTTAGCAATCGCTTTAGTTAACGTTACATTTTCATCCGGTGTTATAGGATGCTTACGACTAGGAATACCTGGCTGAAAAAAGTAACTGCTGTTTGGTCCCATTTCATGAAAATCGGTTAAGACATTTGGTTTCCATTGATGAAATTTAGCAATACGCGCGCGCGATTCAGGATGTTGTAGTAATAACCAGTCACGATTTAAATCAAACCAGTAATGATTGGTACGACTACTTGGCCAGTTTTCAACATGTTCACGGGTTTTAGGGTCGCTTGATAAGTTCATACCTCGGTTACTGTTGGCCCAGTTAGCAAAACGAGCAAGTCCGTCAGGATTAAGCGAAGGGTCGAGTAAAATAACCGTGTTGTTTAATAACTCATCTATTTCAGCACCTTGTGCAGCAGCTAAGTAATATGCCACCAGCAAAGATGAGTTACTACCTGATGACTCATTACCATGCACACTATACCCCATCCATACAACGGCAGGCTGCTTTGTAGAATTAGCATCTGATCCATCGTTACTTAAGCGTGCTAAGTGAGCTTGGCGTGTCTGCTCTATGCTTGATAACTTATCAGCTGCTGTAATTGTTAGCATGACAAGGGGGCGTTGTTCATGTGTGCGGCCAATCACTTCAAAATTTATACGGTCGCTTTTATCAGCAAGTATTTGCATATAACGTACGAGCTGATCGTGTCTCACGTGCCACTCTCCTACTTCGTAACCGAGTACTTGCTCAGGAGTAGGAATTGAAGGGTCAAATTTTACATCTTGTTCAAAATAATACGAAAGTGGCTTAGCTACACTTGAAAAGCTAAGCAACACCACCATTAATGTTAATACCAAACGCATATAAATCACTCAAAAAATGTTCGTTGTTTGCACGCTACCATTGCTTAAAATAGATGCCAACTTTTTACGCTCAACACTAGCCGCAACACGATGAGCGGAGTATGATACGCAGTATCCGAGTAATTTAGTCAAGTATAGATGGTTTTATGATTTCTATTTCCGAAACAGCGCAAGCGCATTTTGCTAAACTATTAGCAGATCAATCACAACAAACCAATATTCGTGTGTTTGTTGTAAACCCTGGTTCATCACAAGCGGAATGTGGTGTGTCTTATTGTCCAGAAGACGCTGTAGAAGCGAGCGATATTCGCCTAAACTTTAACGGTTTTGATGCCGTTGTAGATGCAGAAAGTGCTCCATTTTTAGAAGAAGCTGAAATCGATTTTGTTACCGACAAAATGGGTACTCAGTTAACGCTAAAAGCACCAAATGCAAAGGCGCGTAAAATAGGTGACGATGCATCGTTAAACGAACGTGTACAGCACATGCTAGAAACCGAAGTAAATCCACAACTTGCTAACCACGGTGGTCAAGTAAGCCTTGTTGAGATTACAGCTGCAGGTATAGCTATACTTCAGTTTGGTGGTGGTTGTAACGGTTGTTCTATGATCGATGTAACACTAAAAGAAGGCATTGAAAAAGAAATGATAGCTAAGTTTGAAGAAATCACCGGTGTTGCTGATATAACAGAACACGAAGCGGGCGATCACTCTTACTATTAGGCCTTGTAAATGCTAAAGCAGCTTATCTATCGCTTAGGGAGCAACCCTAAGCTGAGCTTAAAGCGCTTTTTTCGCGGCTTAGCACTGTTTGTGCTAGCCGTGATATTCATATCTATTGGGTATTACACCCACTACAGCTTACAAATAATTGGCGTTATAATTTTACTCCCCGCATTATTTTTTGCCGGTTGGGGCTACTGCGGTATTTTTGCCAATCGTTTTTCACAAGTTTTAAAAGATATGGGCCCTAAACACCACGACCCCGATCTCTGGAAATAAACCATTTATTTAATCTAATAGCTGATTATTTATTTTTAAGTGGTGATATTTAATTATTAATGTAACCCCGCGCATTAACATAAAACAGCTCATAGCCAGCCATAACCCGTTATTTTGCAAGTCTATAAACACCCAAAACACACCAAAAAAGCCAACTCCAGCTGAAAGTATCATACTGTTACGCATGTTCTTTGCTCGCGTAAGCCCTACAAAAACACCATCAAACAAAAAGCAGCTCATGGCCAAAATTGGTAATACTACTATCCATGGTAAATAATGCGTTGCCTCTTGAATAACCTCTGGCACATTGGTTAAAAGCTTGATTATGGTGTTGCCAAATAATGCAAAAAACAGGCTATATAACACACCAAAAAGCATACCCCAAAATACGCTTATTTTAACCCATAGATCTATATTCTTAACACTTCCTTGGCCTTTCGCTTGCCCTACTTTTGCCTCAGAGGCGTAAGCAACGCCATCAAGAGCAAAGCTCACCAACATTAAAAAGTTAAGTAAAACAGCATTAGCAGCTAATGTGGTTTCGCCTATACGCGCCGCGTAAAATGTCATAAAACTAAAGCATAATTGCAGTATTAAAGAGCGAATAAATATATCCCTATTCAAACTCAATAATTCAGCCATTTTGCTAATACTCAACCAATTCGGTACATTTAGCTCAATGCCTTGTTTTTTAGCTAGTTTAGCCACTAAAAACAGTGCAAATACTAGTGCTGTATAGTCAGCAATAAGTGACGCCCATGCAGCGCCTGCAACTGCCCAATCTAAATAAACAACAAAATAAATATCGAGCACTATATTAACGATATTAGTGACGAGTAATAAATAAAATGGACCTCGACCATAATGCACACCAAGCATCCAACCCAGTAACACTAAATTACATAATGCTGCTGGAGCACTAAAAATACGAATGCTAAAATACTGATAAGCTTGGTTAAGTACGTCGCCATTAGCTGCGGAGAGGTAAGCAATCGCGTGCTTTATTAATGGGGATAACACAATTAATAGCACGGCCACTGCGCTTGCAAGCAATAGGCTTCGTTTAAGTAAAGCGGCAAGTTGGGTTAAATCGTTTTTTCCGCATGCTTGTGCCACGAGTCCCGTGGTGCTCATTCTTAAAAAACCAGCAAGCCAAAATAAAATAGATATAACTGCAGAGCCAAGGGCAATTCCAGCTAAGTAATGAGCGCTTCCTAAGTGCCCAATTACAGCAGTATCAACAATTCCTAACAACGGCACTGTGATATTTGATAGTATCATCGGACCCGCTAACAACAGCAAGCTTTTATGGTGTGCCTTATTATGTATAAGAAATTGTTTCATTTAGTGTTATTTATCCTCATTAGTGTATCTGTGCGGGCTCAAGCAGCCGTTATTTTACAGTATCATCATGTTAGTGAAACCCTACCCGCTGTCACGAGCGTTAGCGCCAATACATTTACGGAGCACTTAAGCTATTTAAAAGAGCACAACTTTAACGTTATTCCTCTTAATGAGTTAATTAGCGCGCTTCAACAAGGTGAAACTTTACCTGATAAAACTCTCGCCATCACCTTTGATGATGGCTATAACAATAACTATGAACAAGCCGCACCTATTTTAGAAAAGTTTGGCTACCCGTACACTATTTTTGTAAACCCTAAATTAATAGACGAAGGTATGAGTTACGTAATGGGGTGGGATAAGCTCAAAGAATTATCTAAAAAAGGGGCATTAATAGCCAATCATAGCGGACAACATGATTACTTACACCTTAAGCTTGAAAACGAAACCGATGCACAATGGCACTCACGTATTAAGCAAGATATTCTTAACTCTCAAAAGCGCATAAAAGAAGAAATAGGCCACAACTATAAATACTTAGCATACCCGTATGGTGAGTTTAATAACGAGCTGCAAGCACTCGTGACAGAGCTTGGCTTTGTGGGTATTGGCCAGCACTCAGGCGCTGTAAATAAAGATTCTAATTTTAGCCGCTTGCCGCGTTTTCCTGCATCAGGCTTTTACAGCAAACTAGAAACTCTTATTACTAAGCTTAACTCACGCGCGTTTAATATCACCAATTTAACTTATCAAGATAGCGTTACACAGCAGAATCCACCCACGCTCACAATTGAATTTAAGATGGGTGATTTTCATAAGAGCCAATTTGCCTGTTATGTATCAAGCGTAGGCCAAGCAGATTTAAAATGGATAACTAAAAATACTGTCGAAATCACCTCACCAAAGGTGCTTAATAAAGGGCGTTCTCGTTTTAATTGCACGGCCCCTTCTATTTCAAGCCCTGGTGATTACTTTTGGTTTTCGCAGCCTTGGGTAATTGAAGCATCTAAACCTTAACAGCCTGATGTAAAAGCCGCTGGGTTATTTTATCCAGCGCAACTATCTCGTCAGCTGCATTTAGCTCAGCAGCTGCTTTAGGCATACCCCATACCACAGACGAATACTCATCTTGAGCCAAGGTATGTGCTCCGTTTTGTTTTAGTGCAAGTAACCCTTTTGCGCCATCACTCCCCATTCCTGTTAGTATGGCTGCAACTACGTCTTTAGCCCCAGTTTCAACTAATGAGTTAAACAACACATCTACCGCAGGTTTATGTCTGTTCACCGGCTCGCCATCATCAAGCTGGCAATACAAGCTAACACCTCGTTTTTTAATACTTAAATGAAACCCACCCGGTGCTATATAAGCCCAGCCCGCGCTAAGCTTATCGCCATGTTCAGCCTCTTTCACATTTATCGTGCATGTACGATTCATTCGCTCAGCAAATGAAGCGCTAAATACAGGAGGAATATGCTGAGTAATTACAATAGGTGGGCAATTTTGTGGCATTTTAATAAGCACTTCTTTTATAGCCTCAGTACCACCCGTTGAAGCACCTATCGCAATTACTTTATTAAGTAAAAACTGAGAATGAGTATTAATAGGCTCATTTGTGACGACCGTTTTTTTATAGCTTCTTACTCTTGCTCCAGCAGCTATTCGCACCTTTTGTTGGACAAGTGATGCATATTGGCTCAACTGCTCTCTTACGTTATTAGTAGGCTTAGCTATAAAATCAACAGCGCCTAATTCGAGTGCTTCTAGTGTGATAGGAGAGCCTTTTTGCGTCAGAGTTGAAATCATCACTACTGGCATTGGTCTTAATCGCATTAAGTTTTTTAAAAAACTAATACCATCCATTTTTGGCATTTCTACGTCGAGCGTTAATACATCAGGACTGAGTTTTTTTATCATTTCGCGAGCTTCATAGGGATCCTCTGCACTCCCGACTACTGTAATGTCTTTAGCTTGTTGTAATATTTCAGTGAGTAAACGCCTAATTAAAGGGGAGTCGTCAATTATTAATACTTTAATCATGCATACTCCTAAAACAGCTCTATATCGGTTACTACTTCTTGCTTTTTAAGGTTTTGTAAGTAACGAACTTCGCGTTTTTCAATCGTATTATTATGTAGGTTTTTAAGTTTTTTCATGTGAACTTTACCGGTATTCGGATGAAAAAATATTTTTCGCGGCCACGGCCCCCCCATATCATGGGCAACTAGATTTAATGCCTCTTCTTTAATATACGCTGCTGCAAAACTAATATTACCCAGCCCTATATCAGTCATCGCACTAATAATTTTCCCCCCGCCAAAAAGTTTTACTTTTAGGTTACACCGAGACGCGCCATTTTTTAAAACTTCGTTTATAAGATACTCCATAGCCCAATTACCGTAGCGACAACTTAAACTATGCGCATTTTTAAGTTCTACTCCCTTTTGAATTGGTAACATAAAGTGATTCATCCCGCCAATACCAAGTACTTCATCGTATACACAAGCCGCAATACACGAACCCAGAACTGTAGAGATCAGTTCATTATTTTTAGAAACATAAAACTCACCCGGAAGTACTTTAGCAACAACGCTACCTCGGCCCGAATCCCAATATCGTTTAATATGTTCAAAGTTAGGTAATACCGGCCTAAACTCAGCGTGCATTTTGTCCCTTTTGGTACATAGTTTTCCCTAAGTTTTTGAATTGTGAATGCTCTTTACCCATACTTTCTGAGTGACCTAAAAACAAATAACCTTGTTCATTTAATATATTAGCGTAGCGCTTAAAAAGCTGATCTTTTGTTTCTTTATCAAAGTAAATAACAACATTACGACATAAAATAAGATCAAATGATCCTTTCATTGGCCAGTCTTGCAATAAGTTTAAACGCTTGAAAGAAATAGACTCTTTTAGTTTATCTCTAACTTTATAGTTTTCACCGTCTTTACTTTTTAAAAACCAACGCTTAAGTTGCACGTCATCTAAGCCATTAACATTCGCTGCGGTGTAAATACCTTTTTGTGCTTTTGCCAATACATTAGAATCTAAATCGGTTGCTAGTATTTTTACATCCCAATTGCTCGGAAATGCGTTATTTAAAGTCATCGCCAAACTGTAAGGCTCTTCCCCTGTGGAGCAACCTGCAGACCAGATTCTTACTCGCTTACTGTTTTTATTTGCCTTTAAAAGAGCAGGTACAAGCTCAGATTTTATAAATTCAAAGTGATGTATTTCACGAAAAAAAGACGTTAAGTTCGTTGTTATTGCATTAATAAAGGCATCAAACTCCTGATCTTTATGACTATTCAGATACTCTAAGTAAGCTTTAAAATCAGTTAATTTACGCTCCCTAATACGTCTTGCTAAGCGTGAATAAACCATCTCTCGCTTATGATCCCCTAATACAATTCCACATGCGCTGTAAACTAAACTGGCAATTTCCTTAAAGTCGCGGTCGGTACACAAAAACTCTTTCATTGTTCGCTCTCAATTAAACCTAACGCTAACAAGTAGTGCCTCGCTGTAACTATTTATTAGACGAGGCATAAAAAGGCTAAATATTAAAACTCTTCCCACTCATCAGCTGAGTCTACAAAGTTATCGCCCCTGGGCTTATTACTCACAAAACGACTTTGCGGCTTATGAGATAGTTCAGGGGTTCGCATAGTTGATGACATCATTGTCATCTCTTGCTGATCTACTGAGAAAAAGTTAAGTAATCGGCGCATCTCATTAGCTTGCTCAGCCATAGACTCACCAGCAGCAGAGGCTTGCTCTACTAGAGCGGCATTTTGTTGCGTCATTTCATCCATTTGAGAAATAGCTTTGTTAACTTGCTCAATACCTGCACTTTGTTCTTCAGATGCCTCTGTAATATCAGAAATCATTTGCGTCACTCTTTGCACCGACACAACAATCTCTTTAAGTGTAGCGCCCGACTCATTAACTAATTGAGAGCCATCAGCTACTTTGCCTACACTATCTCGTATTAACTCTTTAATTTCTTTCGCTGCGCCCGCAGAGCGCTGCGCTAAGTTACGAACCTCACCTGCAACAACCGCAAAGCCTCGCCCTTGTTCACCGGCTCTTGCTGCCTCTACTGCGGCATTAAGCGCTAATAAATTCGTTTGAAACGCTATTTCGTCTATTACACCGATAATATCTGCAATTTTTTTGCTCGACTCATTAATTGCCGACATGCTCGTAACTGCTCTATTAACAACTTCACCACCTTGAATTGCTTTTTCACAGGTTTCTTCTGCTAAGTCGTTTGCTACTTTTGCGTTATCAGCATTTTGACGAACGGTACTGGTCATTTCCTCCATACTTGAAGCGGTTTCTTCAAGTGACGAGGCTTGCTCTTCTGTACGTTGGCTTAAATCAGCATTACCTTGAGAAATTTCTTCTGCACCACTGGCTACTAACGTTGCTGATGAATTTATGCGATTAATCACTTCTGTTAATTTATCTGCCGTTGCATTTGCGTCGCGTTTAAGCTTATCAAAAGAACCTTTGTATTCTTTTTCAATACGCTTTGATAAATCACCACTTGCCATCGCATCGAGCATATTGCCAGTGTCGGCAACGGCATCATCAACTATTTTAACTAAGCTATTTAACCCTTGGGCCAAACGTAAAAAGAACCCTTCCTTCCCATCTTCCGCAACTCTTGTATCTAATTCGCCATTACCTGCAGCGCCAATAAGCTCAGCAATTTCTTTTTCAAGCGCAACTTCATTGGTTCTATCTTCCCACTCAACAATGGTGCCTAAATGCTTTCCGTCTTGACTGATCCAAGGTGAAGCAATCAAGGTAAAAGTGACACCTGCTAACAGTAGCTCGGCTTTATAGGGCTTATCTAGGTTTTTTAATAAATCACGTTGATGATTAGGGTGCTTATGAAAATCATCAACACAGGTGCCAATTAAATTATCAACAGAAAAGCTTGGCAATACGGTTTGTAATTCTTTTTCGCGGACTTTTAGCATTTGCTGAACACGGTCGTTCACAAATACTATTTTAAGGTTTTCATCAGCAATCATTACGTTTGCTTGGCAAACTTTAAGCGCATTTGCTAAATCGGCTGCTTTGCGAGATGCTTTTTCAAGCTCTTTTTGTTCAGTAATATCAGATGCATATTTAATCACTTTAAACGGCTTGCCGTTCATATCATAAATTGGGTTATAAGATGCTTGAATCCAAACCTCCTGACCCTGCTTTCCTATTCTTAAATATTCCCCAGAATCAAATTCACCGCGACCTAGTTTGGCCCAAAATTCTTTATATTCGATACTATTTGCATGTTCGGGATCAATAAAAAGCCTATGGTGCTGGCCTTTAATCTCGCTAAGTTGATAGCCAAGCGCATTTAAAAAGTTATCATTGGCATCAATAATAGTGCCATCTAAATTAAATTCGATAACCGCTTGAGATTTACTTATAGCACTAATTTGCCCTGAAGCTTCTGCTGTTATTAACTTTTGCTCAGTCACGTCGGTGGCAAACTTAACTACTTTTAATACTTGCCCTTGCTCATCAACAATTGGGTTATAAGTTGCTTGGATCCATACCTCAGCTCCACCTTTTGCATTACGCTTAAACTCATCTGAGATAAACTCGCCATTACGCAGGCGTTGCCAAAAGTTTTTATAATCGTTGCCCTGAGCTTCATCTGGGTCAACAAACATCGAGTGATGCTGGCCTTGAACCTCCTCAAGACGATAGCCCATCGCGTTTAGAAAATTCATATTTGCAGTAATTATTTTTCCGTTAGGTTCAAATTCAATCACCGCTAATGATTTATTCAATGCGTCTACAATTAAATCATTACTTGATTTTGACTGCTTTGGATTACTAAACCATCCCATGCTCATCACCACCTTTAAGTTTATTATTCATTTAGTTTCTATTTGCTAAATATTCATTGTTTTTTGCAGGTCAATTAGCGCTACCATTTTTTCACCAACATTCACCAACCCAGCTACATATTCACAATTACTCGATTCAGACAAACTAGGAACTGCTTTAGCATCTTGCTCCGCAATACTGTAAACATCAGAGACGGCATCAACAGCAACACCTATAATTTTACTACCTAGTTCAAATTCTATTTTGACAACGATAACCACCGTTAATGGTCCATAGTCGACACTTGGTAATCCAAAGCGCAACCGTAAATCAATAATTGGCACTATTGTTCCGCGTAAGTTAATAACGCCTTTTACAAATTCTGGTGCATTGGGCAGTACTGTAATTTCTTCCCAACTGCGAATTTCTTGTACTGTTAAAATATCAACGCCATATTCTTCATCAGCCATAATAAAAGTTAAAAACTGTTTTACACCTTGCTGTTGCTGAAGATTTAATTGGTTACTTAACTGGCTTTGATCTGAGCTCATAACGCCTCCAAAGTGGCTTGCGTTTCAATAGTTAGTTCTTGGCTACCTGGTTTTTTTAAACCTGAGAGCTTTATTAAGCCGCTAATGTCCACAATCAGCGATACACGCCCATCGCCTAAAATAGTGGCTCCCGATACGCCATCCACTTTATGGTAGTTTGCCTCTAAACTTTTAATAACAACCTGCTGTTGAGACAGTAAATCATCAACTAATAAACCCACCTTTTGGTTATCTGTTTCTACAACAACAAGCAGCGTTTTATCGAGTGATTCAATAGCATTTTTATGATTAAAAATATCGTAAAGCCTTAAAATAGGAATGTATTCGTCTCGAAGCCTCAATACATCAAGGCTTTTACCCACTCGACTCACTTTTGCAATATCAATTTGCAGTGACTCCACAATAGAAATGAGCGGAATAATATAAGTATGCTGAGCCACCTTAACTAATTGCCCATCTAAAATAGCGAGAGTAAGTGGTAATCTAATAGTAAACGTAGAACCAACACCGGGCGCTGAGGTTACTTCCACTGAGCCATTTAATGATTGGATATTTCGCTTAACAACATCCATCCCAACTCCACGTCCAGATAAGTCACTTACCTCATCCATTGTCGAAAAGCCGGGCATAAAAATAAGCTCATTTATTTCATCGTCACTGAGATGGTTATCAGCTGAGATTAATTCGTTAGCGATGGCTTTTTCTTTTATTTTTTTTGTATTTAACCCTTGTCCATCATCCATTATTTCAATAACGATGTTTCCACCCTGATGAAATGCATTTAAGGTTACTGTGCCAACGGGATCTTTACCTGCCGCCAGTCTTTGCTCAACAGTCTCTAACCCATGATCAAGTGAGTTTCTTACTAAATGCACCATAGGGTCAGATATTTTTTCCATTACTGTTTTATCAAGCTCGGTTTGCTCTCCAATCAGCTTTAGCTCAACCTGCTTATTTAGCTTTTGCGCTATATCTCGCACTAATCGAGGAAAACGACTAAATACAAAATTAATTGGGAGCATACGAATACGCATCACATTTTCTTGTAAATCACGCGTATTATGTGCAAGTTGTGCTAAGCCTTCTTGTAGTAAAGTGATTGTGGCTGGTGTGATTTCTTGTTCGCTGAGTTGATTTAGCATGGCTTGTGTAATAACAAGTTCACCTACCATATTTATTAACGAATCAACTTTATCAATACCAACTCGAATGGAGGTAGACTCTGGTGTACTTGCAGGTTTTTTATCTTTATTAGCAACGGGTTGCTTTGGCTTACTAGGTAGCTCAGCTACTTTTATTAAATCGGATGTTTCAAGCTCAACAGCTTTAGATATCTCATCTTGATTAGGTTGTATTTGCTCATCATTGCCAAATAAGCCTCCGCATAATTCAATTTTTATGTCGGCATCGTCTTCAACCCATTCAAACACTTCTTTTATGGCTTTTTCATCATGGCTAGTGCTTAAAAAAAAGCGCCAATGTAAAAAGCATTCATCACTGCTCAAATCTGTAATTTCTGGAACTTCATCGTAAAATACTGTGGTTTCTAACTCACCTAGCTCTTCAAGCTCACTGATCATATACAGTGGCTCGTTTCCTGTTTTAAATAAATGATGATGAGGTTTAAAGTCTATTTGATAGGTATTACTACTTGTTTGCTCTTCACAGCTTTGAGGTTTATTCTCATGTGTTTCATTTTTCACTCCAAGTACATGTTCAAATTGTACTTTTAACAAATCTGCTTCGGTTAAATCTGGCTCTTGTTCACCTTGAAGTGCAGCAAGTAAAGCGCGTAAGCAATCCACAGCTTTGAGTAATAAATTAACATGCTCGGTACTAAGCTCTCGTTCACCTTGGCGAATTTGATCTAGTAGTGTTTCAAGTACATGAGTAAAGTCAGCAACGGAGCTAAAACCAAATGTCCCACTGCCTCCTTTTATTGAGTGAGCAGCTCTAAAAATAGTGTTGATAGTTTCTAAATCTTCCTCACCTGGCACTAAGTTTAATAGCTCAGCCTCCATGGTATCTAGGCCTTCAAAACTCTCTTCAAAGAAAACTTCAAAAAATTGACTTAAATCTATACTCACACTGCGCTCCTTAGCGAATAACTTTTTTAATTACCGCTAGTAGCTGATCGGGATTAAATGGTTTAACAATCCAGCCTGTTGCCCCAGCAGCTTTACCTTCTACTTTTTTTTCTAAACCCGACTCAGTTGTAAGCATCAGTAATGGTGTAAATTTATAACTAGGCAAAGTACGCAGCTCTCGTATTAATGTAATTCCATCCATTATTGGCATGTTTACATCTGAGATCACGGCATCAAAGTCTTGCTGCTTGGCAATAGCGAGAGCTTCACTGCCATCTTTAGCTTCGGTTACATCAAACCCTGCGGTTTTTAATGTAAAGCTCACCATTTGACGCATCGATGCTGAGTCATCAACCGCTAAAATTCTTTTCATATATACCCCTAACTTTTACTTTCGGTTGTTAAGTATTGGCTTAAGCCAAGTTTATTGATTGTATGTGTTAAGGCCTTGCTACTGCCTACCCAAATGATTTTGTGCTGTATGGTAAGTAGGTGTTTTTGTAAGGCGCATAAAAGTTGAATTGAGGCAGTATCAGCAGAAATCACATCGTTAATATCAAGACAGATATCATCGTTGCTATTGAGTTCGTGCAGTAAATCTTGATGTAGTGTTTCAACTTGCGTAATAGCAAGTTCGCTCGGAAGTTTTAGCATTTAGTAGGTGCATTCCCTGTCAATTCAATTCATAACAAAAGCTTAGCCCTAGTTATTAAAATTGCCATAAAATGCTTAATTAAATTTAAATCGTCGTTAAAAAACAAAAAAAGGAGCCTAAAGCTCCTTTCAAATTGGTAAAAAGTAAAAACTAGTCTTTGTAGTAATCGGCTATTTTTTTAAACTCTTTCGTTAAAGTCGTCGCATTAATTAATGGCACACTACCTTGTTTAAATTCTGGTTTAAAAATAGCTCTAACCGCTCCATTTTGATCAACCATAGCGACCGAAGCACTATGATCAACTGCATATTCTGATTCACTACTATCGCTAATCGCGTAAATTAAACCAAGCTCTCTAACAACAGGAAAAAGGTGTTTATGTTCCCCTGATACAGCTAAAAAGTCAGGATTAAAGTAATCTATATATTGCTTTCGTTTAGCTGGTGTATCGCGTTTTGGATCAACCGATAAAAACCAAATTTGCAGCGGATAATCTGCTTGTAAGTTTTTATAAACAGCATTTAACTTAGCAAGTGTTAATGGACAAATATCTGGACAGCTTGTGTAGCCTAAAAATACTAAATTCCACTGTCCTAAAAATTGTTGCTTAGTCACTAATTCGCCGCGCTGATCGTTTAACGTAAAATCAGACAGTGGCTTTGCATTTTCGTAAACTAATGCATCTACATCTGGCGGACTATTTTCGTTTGAACATGCCGATAAAAACAAAACTAAAATAACAATTAATCCAAGCCATAACTGCTTCATAAAGGGAGCCATTTATCTATAAATAAGATTACAAAGAGTACCATTAAATGAATAATCGAAAAACGAAATAAGTCCATTGCAGTCTCATCATTTCCAGCAATTTTTAATTTGACGGCTTTATATATAAACACTGCATTTAATACACACGCACCTATTAAATATATTAATCCAGACATACCGATTAAATAAGGTAATACGCAAACAACAGCGAGTAAAACAGAGTAGGCAACGACGCACGTTTTACAAAAGTCGATTCCATGGGTTACTGGTAACATAGGGATTTTAGCGCGTTCGTAATCACTTTTTCGTGCTATAGCCAGCGCCCAAAAGTGTGGCGGAGTCCAGGTAAATATTATCATTACAAGTAACCAAGGGGCTGCTGCCATTTGGTTTGTTTCTGACACCCAACCTAATAATGGAGGCATTGCGCCAGCCAACCCACCTATAACAATATTTTGCGGTGTAGCACGCTTTAAAAATGATGTATAAACAAATGCATAACCTACCAATGCAAATAACGTTAATATAGCGGTTAAGGTATTAGCCCACACCATCAACATAATAAAACCAGCAACCCCAATAACAGCTGCAAAGCTAAGCGCATGTGTTTTACTTAAGCGCCCTTTAGCCACAGGACGATGACGAGTCCTTGCCATTTTTGAGTCTATCTCACTATCAACCACATGATTAATAACCGCTGCAGCAGCAGAAAGTAGTCCTATACCTAACAAGCTAATAAACTGTACAGCCATACCTCGCCCTACATCAGGAGCCAGCGCTAAACCAACCCAAGCTGTTAGTACCAGCATGGCTACCACTTTAAATTTACTAATTGCTAAGTAGTCTTGCAGCAAATTATGAGTACGCGAAATTAGCGATTGAGTATTAACGGGTAGCAGTATTTTTTTATCAATTATAAGTGCCATTATATTTCCCCTTTATGTGCGTGATTTTAGGTAATAACACAACCTAACCATGCTTAATAATAGTATGGCAGCCATCAAGTTATGCGCCAGTGCAACTCCCAACGGAATATGCCAATGTACTAAAATAAGCCCTAAGCTAATTTGGCAAAGCAGGGTAAGTAATACGCTCACCACGCAATTTTTAATTTTTTTAGAGTACGCTTGGCTGTATATTTTCCACATAATTAGCGCCAGGACGATGCAAGTAACCAGTGCCCAAATACGGTGTAATAAATGAATAGACATACGCGCTTGCTGCGATAACACACCAAATTCATAATTACTGTGCTCAAGTGGTAATTGAAATACGCTACTCAATGAAAACGGTTGTGCGTAATTACACAATGGCAAACCACTACAATGAGGAGCGGCGTAATTTGCAGCCAACCAACCACCAAGTGCAATTTGGATAATCAATACACTGAGCGCTACTAAACTTAAACCAAAATAGCGTTTTGCGCCGCTATCACCACCCATAATAGGTTTTGCGGTTAGCCGTAAATATAAAAGCGTTATAAGTGACAAAATACTAAAGCCACCTAATAAGTGGCCCATTACAATAAGCGGCTGAAGGTTCATGGTTACTGTCCACATACCAAGGGCAGCCTGAAATACCACGAGTAGAAGTAAAGCCAAAGGCAATTTAACTGGCGTAGTTGGATATTGGCGTTTTAAAAAAGCCAACACAAATAAACTTAAAATAAGTAAGCCTAAAGCACCTGCAAAGTAGCGATGTATCATTTCTTTCCACGCTTTTGCGGTTTCGAACATCATATCGGGGTAGCTTTGAGTTGCTAAGGCTATGTCAGCCTCATGCTTAGGTACCGTTAAAAAGCCATAACAACCAGGCCAATCGGGGCACCCTAAACCTGCATCACTTAAGCGGGTGTACGCACCTAAAGCAACTACAATCAAAGCGAGTAATCCTGTTATTAATACTAATTTTTTATAATTTTTATACATCAGATACTCCACCTTAAGCTCAACTTAATTAGCTAGAACGAGAATAGTTAAGTAATTTTTTTAGATCTTTTAATAACCCTTTTTGTACTAAACGGTTTTCTTGTGGCTCGACCTTAAAGGGATATTCAAGTACCACTAACCCCATATGATCAATTAAATATAAACTTGCAGGATTTAAACTCTGTTGCTCGGTAATAATTTTCCATGGTAGATTTTTATTGTCGGGACTTCCCATTACAGCCATATCAACCTTGCCTTGGTTTTTACCAAGTGCCACATATAAATTATTAAGTGCATTGAGTTGTTCGCTGCATGGGGTGTTACATTCGTTTGAATAATTAAGTGCGATAGTCCATTGTTTGGGATTATTTTGCGGCCAATTTTTAAGCTTTATTTCTTGGCTTAAAAACTCACCATTATTAGTAATTGCTGTAGGCAACCAATCAAACTTTAATGCGCCATATGCCAAAACTAATGGGATTGCACAGCAACCCACAAACAACAAAAGGGGATTATTTTTCATTATGTGTCCTTTTTTTACTCGCAAAAATAGCCACAACAGCACATGCAATAGCAATTAAAAACCATTGCAAAGCGTAGGCATTATGCTTTTGAGGGCTCATAACAACGGCCTCATAATGAGGTGTTGCAATCTCATCACCAGTACCTTGTCTGTAAGCCATAAAATTAATTAATGATTGCTGGCTTTGGGTGCTTAGCATATTCAAGTCGATAGATTGGATTCTTGTAGGTAAGTCGTTATTTGTAGTTTTATCTTCAAGTGTAAAGCTACTTAGGTTATTTTCTTTTATTTGCGCTTTAAGAATAAAAACACCTGTAGGCAGAGCAACCTTTGGCAGTGTATCTCTAGATATAGGCGCTTTTACCCATCCTAAATTAACTAAAATCACTTTTTCTTCGCTGTCTGGCTTTAGTAAAGCAAGTAAGTCGTACCCTACTTGTCCGTTATAAACTTGATTATCTAAAAGCCAATATTGGCTTTGTACAAACCGCCCTTTTAACTCAACCAATACACCAGTTTTGTTCCAGCTATCAGGCAGGTTAAGTAATTGAGACCAGCTCATCACACCACGAGTCTGTTGCTTAGCAATAGCGGTTAGTTGTTGCTGCTTTTGCTCACCTCGCTCCAACTGCCAAAACCCTAATCGCACACACACAAGTACAACAACCACAACCATACAAAGTGTGATTAGTGAGCTAAGCTTTTGTTTGTGCCATAAAACTAACTGCATAAAGGGTCAACTCAGTGATTATTAAAATTATTATCGTACTGTTGTTAATATTTATACTTTTTAACTTATTTAGAGCATTGTTTATTATGGTGTCAGGGAAAACTGAGGGACGACCTATGTCTCACTTTTTAGGTCGTCGCGTATTGTTTTCGGTCGTTGTTTTAGTTGTTGTTATTGCAGCGCTTAAACTTGGTTTTATTAGAGCAAATAATTCGCCAATAAACGCTACAGCACATATACAAATACAAACAAACACAGCCACACCACATCTACAAAGTGCCAATACCAAGCAGCTGCTTGAAAAGCAAAGTGCTTATCTTTAGTAAAGTGCCCTTTTAATATCCGTAAAAATATTACAAATAAAAGTACGGTTCCTAGCGTTACATGCATGCCATGAAAACCAGTCAATAAAAAAAACGTATTACCGTAAATACCCGCATCTAGCGTTAGGTTAAGGTCATTATATGCATGCATGTACTCCTCAACTTGCAGCCCTAAAAAGCAAACACCCAATAAAATAGTAGCGCCTAAAAAAACCTTAAGTGGAGTGCGTTTATTGTTTTCCATCGCTACGTGGGCAAAATGTAAAGTAACTGAGGAGGTAAGCAGTATTAAGGTATTTATAAGTGGTAAGCCTTGCCAGCCCATAGCTTGAGTAGTTTCGCCAGCAGGTGTTGAAACTAGCGGCCAAACGGCTTCAAAAGTAGGCCATAATACCTCGTTAGTCATTGCATTATTGCCTGCACCTCCAAGCCAAGGTACCGACAATACGCGTGCATAAAAAAGCGCACCAAAAAAGGCCATAAAAAACATAACTTCAGAAAAAATAAACCAGCTCATACCTTGTCTAAAAGAGCGATCCATTTGTGCTGAGTACAAACCTTGGTCCGACTCACTAATTACATTTTTAAACCAGCTAAACAACATATACACAAGTACAGCAATACCGGCATAAAGCAGATAAACCCCGCTACCACTTTCTTTACCTACACTCATAACTGTTAAGCCTGCCCCTACTGCAATAAAAAACAATGCAACAGCACCTACAATAGGCCACGGACTTTGCTCAGGTACGTAATAATGCTCATATTCTTGATTCATTTTATTTACTCCTAGTTTCACACTAGTTTAAAAAGCTAGTTATTACTTGCCACCAGCTGTTCACTAATATCAAATACGGTATAAGATAAAGTTAATTCTTCAATGTCGCTTGGCAATGCGGTATCAACATAAAAAAGTAATTTAAATTCAAGTTCTTCCCCTGCTTTTAGAGGTTGCTGATCAAAGCAAAAACAAGCTATTTTATGTAAATACTTTGCCGCTTTACCTGGTGAGACTGATGGTACAGCCTGCATTACTTTATCCAGATTGCTGTTATTTTTAGCGCTAAACATTACCTCACGCATTGCACCGGGTTTTACCACTACACTGTATTCTTTTGATTTAACTTCAAACGGTGCACCACTTTGTGCGTGAGTAGTAAAGCTAACGCCGACTTCTCGGTTTTGTACTATTTGTGTACTTTGCTCTGCTTGCTCAAGCGAAGGCTTTCCATTAAGCCCTGTTACATCACAAAACACGTCATACAAAGGTACTAAAGCAAAGGCAAAGGCAAACATGCCTATGCAAATAAGTACCAAACGTTTGAGTAGCGGTGCGTGTGTCATTACTTAATTACCGGCGGCGTAGAAAAAGTATGATATGGCGCTGGAGAGTCAACTTCCCACTCAAGCCCTTCTGCTCCTTCCCATACTTTTGCAGGCACTTTATCACCGCCACGCGCGCATTTAATTACCACAGCTACAAACAACAATTGCGATAAACCAAAGGCAAACCCACCAATACTTATGATTGCGTTAAAGTCGGCAAATTGAAGAGCGTAATCGGGAATTCGACGCGGCATACCAGCAAGCCCTACAAAATGCATAGGAAAAAACAGTACGTTCACGCTCACCAGCGATAGCCAAAAATGCCATTTAGCCAATGTGATATTAAACATATTGCCCGTCCACTTGGGCAGCCAGTAATAGGCCCCCGCCATTATCGAAAATACAGCCCCTGTTACTAATACATAATGAAAGTGCGCCACTACAAAATAAGTATCGTGATATTGAAAGTCAGCAGGTGTAATTGCCAGCATCAATCCCGAAAAACCACCCAAGGTAAACAGCACAATAAACGCAATACTAAAAAGCATTGGCACTTCAAAAGTTATTGAGCCTTTCCACATTGTGGCAACCCAATTAAATACTTTTACTCCTGTAGGTACCGATATAAGCATGGTCGCGTACATAAAAAACAACTCGCCAGCGACCGGCATCCCAGTAGTAAACATATGATGAGCCCATACAATAAAGCTCAATAGTGCTATGGAGGATGTGGCGTATACCATTGAGGCATAGCCAAAAAGTTTTTTACGAGAAAAGGTAGGTATTATTGTAGATATAATGCCAAAGGCAGGAAGAATCATTATGTATACTTCGGGATGACCAAAAAACCAAAAAATGTGTTGGAACATCACCGGGTCGCCACCGCCTGCGGCATCAAAAAAGCTGGTCGCAAAATACTTATCGGTAAGTACCATAGTGACAGCCCCTGCAAGCACTGGCATTACCGCTATTAATAAAAAGGCAGTAATTAACCACGTCCATACAAATAAGGGCAACTTCATCCATGTCATGCCGGGGGCACGTAAGTTCACTATGGTTACAATCACATTGATTGCGCCCATTATTGAGCTAATTCCCATAATATGTACGGCAAATACAAACAATGCAGTATTATCATTACTGTATGTTGTGGACAGTGGTGCATAAAAAGTCCAACCAAATGCAGGACCCCCACCAGGCATAAATAACGATGCCAATAGGATTAAAAACGCAAACGGTAAAATCCAAAAGCTCCAGTTATTCATTCTTGGCAATGCCATATCTGGCGCGCCAATCATGAGTGGTATCATCCAGTTAGCAAGGCCTGTAAAGGCGGGCATAACCGCACCAAACACCATAATTAAACCATGCACTGTGGTCATTTGATTAAAAAAGTGAGGGTCGACCAACTGTAAACCTGGTTGAAATAATTCAGCCCTGATCACCATGGCCATTCCACCACCAATTAAGAACATGGTCAGCGAAAAAATTAAATATAAACTACCTATATCTTTATGATTAGTTGTGTAAAGCCAGCGTTTAAAACCTTTAGCTGGGTGATGAGCATGATGAGCTTCATTGGCGTTAGGTTGTTCTACTATGCTACTCATTAGTTCGCCTCCACTTTGGCATCAAGTGCTGTCTGTATTTGACTCGGTTGAATAACATCACCCGTATCATTACCCCACGCATTACGTTTATAAGTAATAACCGCAGCTAATTGCTTTATAGATAACTGCTTGGCAAAAGCTTGCATTGCCGTACCGGGTCGTCCATGGATAACTACATCAATGTGATCTTTTATATCGCCAAGCACTATCGGGCTGCCTTTAAGTGCAGGAAATACGCCCGGTAACCCCATGCCAGTAGGTTGATGACATGCAGCACAATTAGCCATATATACTTGTTCGCCTAAAGTCATTAACTCTTCTTTTGGGAGGGTTTTATCAAGTAATGCAGCATCTGCTAATGCTGCTTTTTGTTTAGCCTGCTTTGCATCTGTAAGCCATGTTTTAAAATCAGCCTCAGATTTAGCGACCACCACAACGGGCATAAAGCCATGGTCTTTACCACACAACTCAGCACATTGGCCTCGGTAAGTACCTTCTTCGTTTATGTTCGTCCATGTTTCGTTTATAAAGCCGGGGTTCGCATCTTTTTTAACTGCAAAATCAGGTACCCACCAAGAGTGAATAACATCGTCAGAAGTCATTAAAAATCGTACTTTTTGATTTATTGGCAGTACAAGAGGCTTATCAACCTCAAGTAAGTAGTTAGGATTTTTATCTGCAAGATTCGCGATTTCATCTTGCGGGGTAGATAAAATAGAGTAGAACTCTACATCTTCGCCCATATATTCATAATGCCATTTCCATTGCGAACCCGTAATTTTAATAGTGAGATCAGCTTTGCTGGCATCTTCCATTGCAATAAGGGTTTTAGTGGCTGGTACTGCCATAGCAATTAAAATAACAAACGGAATTGCAGTCCAAAGTATTTCTACTTTAGTGCTTTCGTGAAATTGGGCAGGTACAGCCCCTTTAGATTTACGGTGATGAATAAGTGCCCAAAACATAATTGCGAACACTATCACCCCAATCACACAACATATTATAAATATGGTCATGTGCAGCTGATATACATTATTGCTTATATCGGTTACGCCTTTGCGCATATTGTATTGGCTGTTAGCCAAAACTGGGTGCGAAAAAACACATAATATAAGCCACAAGGTAGAGGTCAGTTTACCCATGTGACGGCTCCTTTGATGCTATTGCGAATGCAAAGCGAAGAGGCATACGGCTTAAACGCCAATTCGTTATTTTTATTTTTTTAGCCAATCTCATTTAATATTGATTGGTTTTGCTGCGCCAACAACGGGTTTGTGTATATTGTGTGTTCTCAAAACTAAAAAGCTGTGAGTTATTATTAGCTCAGCACATTAACAATTAGCTAAAAAACGAACAACAAGCAAGTTTTAGTATAAAAAACAATCAGGTGATATTGAATAATTAATAAAAAATAGGTAATCAACTGGGCAACAGGAAGTTCAAAATATGAGCAAAACAAAGGGGTTTAACGCATTCGGAGGGGGAAAATATAAGTGCAAAAAAGTTTACAGCTTAAATAGTCAGTGGGCTGTTTACGCCCTATTTTTTAGTACAAATTTTAAAACAAAAATGCGTACTAATTAGTACGCATTTATAAAACTGCTTGTTTAAAAGCTATTTTTAAAGTCACATCCAATCAGCGTTTCTTATAACGCCAACGGCTAAGCCTTCAATATTAAAAGACTCATTCTCAAGATCTACTTCAATAGAGTCAAAATCGTCGTTTTCAGCATGAAGTAATACTTTACGACCCGCTTTCTCAAGACGTTTTACAGTTACGTCTTCGTCTAGGCGAGCAACAACAACTTGTCCATTTTCAGCGGTTTGAGTACGATGTACAGCAAGTAAATCACCATCCATAATACCAATATCTTTCATGCTCATACCGTTAACGCGTAGTAAAAAATCTGCAGCCGGTTTAAACATTAATGGATCGATTTTGCAGTGACTTTCAACGTGCTCTTGCGCCAAAATAGGTGAACCAGCAGCAACACGCCCTATAAGCGGTAAACCTAATTGTTCTGGCTCTTCTTCTTCAATTAATTGAATACCACGGCTTGCACCTGGTTTCATTTTAATTGCGCCTTTTTTAGCAAGTGCTTTTAAATGTTCTTCAGCAGCATTGGCACTTTTAAAACCTAATGTTTGCGCTATTTCAGCACGTGTAGGAGGCATACCAGTGTCTTTAATAAAAACTTTAATTAGTTCGAGTATTTGAGCTTGGCGGTTCGTTAATGGTCGCATACAACTGGTTTTCCATACAGTACATTTAACTGTGAGTATATACAGTTAAATAAAAATCGCAAATTTAAATTAAGCCTTAAAATAGCTAAAGTAATTTCACTTGTGTACATTTCAAGGATATAACTAAAGCTAAGTTTATAAATGATTAAAAATGCAAAGGAGACATTATGAGTATTTGGTACCAGCCCATCACCTTAGAGCTGTGCAAGCAGTTAGAGCAAGGCATTAATGGCCAAGGAACATTAATGAAAACTATGGGTATAGAAGTCACAGAAATTGGCGATGATTATTTGGTTGCCACAATGCCGGCAATTCCTGAGCATCATAACCCAATGGGCATGGTTCACGGCGGTGCTAACGTTGTACTTGCCGAAACAGTTGCCAGCTATGCCGCTAACTTTGTTGTCGATTTTACTAAATTTTACTGTGTAGGGCAGGAAATTAGCGCAAGTCATTTAAAAGCATCTCGCAACGGCACTTTAACAGCAACGGCAAGAGCGTTTCATATTGGCAAACGTAGTTCAGTGTGGGAAATAAAAATTACAAATAGCCGCAATGAGCTGTGCTGCGTATCAAAAATGACCGCAGCAGTCGTAGAGCGAAGATAGTTACTTTTCGATTGGGTAAATGGTAATTTCCATACCCGCACCAATCGCAGATATACGCAATAATGTATCTGCATCTAAGGCTTGATTAAAGCACTTAGGAGAAGTCCCTGATTCAAAACCAATATCAAACGTTCTACGTGAACAGCTTAACCATTGCTTTAGCGCGTTACGCGAACACGATTCAATAAGCTCACATATATGGTTTATGGCTTTATCAGGTGTGCTCACCTCACCTGTAGCTTCAATACGCGCTAGTTGACGGTATTCGTCTTTGTCATAATGTAAAATCGTCGCGACTTTTTTCAAGTCCGCCACTAGCAAACTAATATCTTGCTTTGATTCAAGCTCAAGATCTACATTTAAAAATTGAATTTCCGACATCGTTTCGTATTTATCCTCTAATAATTTCATTGCAAACTTTAACGCAGTTTTACCGTTATACCAAATCAACTATGCTCTATTAACCACTTTATATGGATATTTCGCAGCTTTTAAGTATTTTTTAGCATTTAAAGCTAGCTGGATATCAAACATCCAGCTCAATTAAACAGATAAGTCATGTTAGGAATTTAAGTGTAATCTTTTTTATTTTTAAATGATTACAGTAAGCTATAGTACAAACTGCGACAAAATGTCGCAGTAACTTATCCCATTAATGTAATAAACTAGCCTCTAAAAATAATAAGACTAAAACATGAATAAAAAAATATTTAAACATGCTCGCAAGTTACATAAATGGTTAGGTTATTTATTAGCACTACAAATTTTAGCATGGTTACTAGGTGGTTTAATTATGAGTGCAATCCCTCTTGATAAAGTTCATGGGGAGCATCTTGCAACACGTACTCTTAATAACCCATTTACGCAGGCTGATTACGTTGCCTCCCTTGACGATATTGCCTCTCAGGTGGTTAATCCAACACAAATAATTTTTGAGAACTTCTTAACTACACCACTTATTACTGTCTTTAGTAATAACGAGCAGCAAAGCTTCAATGGCATAACAGGCCGACCATTTGAACCGCCAACTAAAATACAAATTACCGCAAATGCTAAAGCACACTTACTTATTGACGCTCAAGTAACAAGCGTTGTACTACTAAAGCAAGGTACGCGGGAAGTCGGATATAAAACCAATGTTTGGCAGGTGCAATTTGACGACACTTTTAACACAACACTGTACTTGTCAGAAAATAACGGCAAAGTTGTCACTGTTCGCAGCACGCTATGGCGAATATTCGACTTTTTTTGGATGTTACATATTATGGATTACGATGAGCGAGAGAATTTTAATAATCCACTGCTTATTAGCTTTTCAGCAACCAGTGTACTTTTTTGTTTAAGTGGAATATTACTACTTATACAAAATATACGACTAAAACGATTTATCCGAATTAAAAATAAGAATAAATCAAAGTAGTCATATTGGTTTTTGAGAGCTAGCGCCCACTTATCAAAGAGTAAATAAGCCTAGGGCTTATTTTATTCCAAGTGCTTAAATCGACTCAAATGTCGCTTTAACATTTCGTTTTCGAAAATCAACTCATCACGCTCACCCAGCAATTGTAAAACTAAAGCTATTGCCGACCAATCTAACGAAAAGTCATGTTGGATACGGGCCGCTTTTTTAACTAAGGTCACTGCAGATACCGTAAATTGCCACTGCGTAACATGCTCCCCCTCAATTGGAACCGCAATATTATGCTCAACTAGCTCATATAAAATTGCTTCGCTAATATCACTACTCAAACATAGCTCTTTACTAGTAAGTAAATCGTCCTTTTGTGTCACGATAATTTGCATTATGGCTTGCTCCAGTTATTACGGGGATTAAAGTGAGCTTTTTCGGCTAATTCTTCCCAAAGTTTTTTACTGGTATCATCAACAGATGTTGGATTAACAATTTTAAGCACAGCAAATAAGTCACCTTTAGCTTTTTTACTCATTAATCCCTTACCTTTAATACGCAAGCGTTGACCAGACTGACTATTAGAAGGAATAGTTAATTGGATATTACCTGTCAACGTAGGTAAATTTAGCTTTGTACCAAGAGCCGCTTCCCATGGTGCAAGAGGGACAACTATATTTAGGTTATGACCCTCAACATCAAATAATGGGTGAGGCACTAAACTAATTTGTAAATACAAGTCGCCATTTTGCCCATTCGCTGACCCTAATCCGCCTTGCCCTTTTAGTCGAATTCGTTCGCCATTTACTGAGCCTGCAGGAATTTTCACTTTAAGTGATTTTTTAATTTCAGTGACACGGCCACTGCTGTCTCGCTGCGGTAACATAAACTCAACAGGCTTCACGGTATCAACTAAAGTCTCTTCAAGAAAAATTGGGAACTCTATTTCCACATCTTGTCCTTTTTGCGCGCGAGCGGCGTTACTTCTGCTCTGCCCGGAACGATCGAATCCACCAGCTCCGCCAAACATTGAATTAATAAAGTCAGAAAACTCTTGGTCGGTTTGAGGATCGCTTTGCTGATAATTACTTTGCGAAGAGGCATTGTTACCACCATAATGGCCTTGCTGTTGACGAGCACGATTTTGTTGGTGACGACGTAACTCGTCGTATTTAGTGCGTTCTTCTTTGTTATGGATGACTTCGTAAGCTTCTGCTATTTCTTTAAACTTATCTTCTGCTTGAGGCTCTTTGCTTACATCTGGGTGATATTTTCTGGCTAACTTTTTATAAGCTACTTTAACCGCTTTATCATCTGCATCAGGCGATATTCCAAGCACTGCATAATAATCAACAAATTTCATTTGCAATCCAAATCCTCATATTGAGTAAGCTTTAAGCATACTCCTTAACGGGTAACCTTGTGTGGTTAAAATACGATAAATAGTGAGAAATAAATGAATAGTGAAAATAACTTTGAGTAAAAAATTAATCAGGCACTTTTTATTAATATAAGCGTAGGCCTTAAGTTAACTTTATCTTTTATCTTCAAGGCTTTAAACTGCCTATTCCTGTAGTTCACATTTGTGATGGATATGACTCGATTTATTCTGGCCTTATTGGCTTGTTGTGTGTGCGTTTCGGTATCAGCCGAACAATTTACCCGTTTTTCAACGGCTAAAAGACATTTAATTAAAACCCTACCTGACAACGCCAAAAGCATTTACTGCGGCTGTGATATTAAAAAAGAAGGCAAAAAACTCATTCCTGATCCTTCTAACTGTGGTTACATTCCTCGAAATACACTTACCCGCTCAGGCAAAGTAAATGTGCGAGCACTACGCATTGAGTGGGAACATATTGTTCCGGCGTGGGAATTTGGTCATCAGCTACAATGTTGGCAAGATGGCGGACGTAAAAACTGCCGTAAAGTAAGTGCTAAATTTAGAAAAATGGAAGCTGATATAAATAACTTAGCGCCAGCTATTGGCGAAATTAATGCCGATCGCTCTAATTATCGTTTTGGTATGCTTAGCGAAAACGCCACACAATATGGTCGTTGCGAAGTAAAAGTAAACTTTAAGCAACGTGTAGTTGAACCGCCTGTTTATGCACGAAAACGTATAGCTGACACCTACGCTTACATGCAAAAAACATACGGTTTAAAAATCTCTGATAAACAGCAAAAGTTATTTAATGCATGGCAAAAGCAAGCATTCGCAGATACAAGTAGTGCGAGCAAGCTCTAAGCTTTAACACTCATTTACATAAATCAAAGTTATAAATGTTGAATAAACGAGCGAGTGTTGTAATATTTTAAACAACTTATTTACAAAAAAGCCCTTACCTATGTTTAAAAATAATAAAACCTCGCTTGCCATTTTCACTGCATTTGCGGGCTTTGCTTTGACCGGTTGTGGCGGCGGTAGCGGTATCGACTCAGCTCCTGTAGTTACAACACCTGTTAGTAGCAGTCCAACATGGACTGCGGGTGTATTTGAACCCTCTAACGATTTAAAAAACTTTTGCGAAACCCCGCGTACGGGTAATGATCCCTTTAATAACAACGAGCCTTACCCAGATCAAGCAGGTTCTGCCCTTTACGAAAAACTCTGGCTTCGCTCTTGGAGCGACGAAACCTACCTTTGGTATGATGAGATTGCCGATAACGATCCTGAAAGCTTTGCCACAGTAGCAGATTATTTTGCCCAATTAAAAACAGAGCAGCTTACCGACTCAGGTGCAAAAAAAGATAACTTTCATTTTTCAGAACCTACTGAAGATTACTTTCAAGAAGCGCAATCGGGCGTTACTTCTGGTTACGGTATAAACTGGGCGTTTATTGGCGATACAGCCGACCGTATTTTACGCGTCGCTTATCTTGAAGATGATTCACCTGCAAGCCAAATAGGCTTTCAACGTGGTGATACTGTACTTTCAGTTGACGGTGTTAGCATTAATACCAATACACAGTCGGGTGTAGATACGCTTAACGAAGGCTTATTTAGCCCAACTAACGGCGACTCACATACTATTGTTGTACGCAGTAACGATGGCGCCGAAAAAACATTTAATGTAACCGCTGGCAATATTGAACAAACACCGGTTCAAAATGTTAAAACGATTACAACCGTAAATGGTTTAAGCGTGGGTTACATGCAATTTAATAGCCATATAAGCATTGCCCAAGAAGGGCTTATTGATGCGGTAAATAAGTTTAAAACCGATGGTATTGATGAGCTTGTAATCGACTTTAGATATAACGGTGGTGGTTTATTAGCACTGTCGGCACAATTGGCTTATATGGTTGCCGGTAATGCCAACGTTAACAACCGCTTTTATTATCAAACTCAACAAAACGATAAACAACCCGTTGATTCACCTTTTCCATTTATTGATGAAGAAATAGATTACTCTACTTTTTTTAGCACAGGTGAAAACCTACCTGATTTAAACCTATCAAAGGTTTATGTATTAAGCACATCAGGCACCTGTTCGGCATCAGAAGCTTTTATTAATGGTTTAAAAGGTATAGACGCAGAAGTTATTTTAATTGGCGACACAACCTGCGGTAAGCCCTATGGCTTTACCCCAACTCATAACTGCGCAACAACCTATTACACTATTCAGTTTAGTGGCGTAAATAGCAAAGGATTTGGCGAATACGCTGCGGGTTTTACACCAACCCCTACTCCACAATTTGATGCTGATGTTCAAGGTTGTGAAATTGAGGACGACTTTGATCATCAGTTAGGCGACAGTGACGAGGCCGTTTTAGCCACCGCATTATTTCATGTTGAAAATGGCAGCTGTCCAGTTAGAACGGCTGCTGCAAAAGCAGAACCAGCTAATTTTTCAAGCTCTCGTGAATCTCTCATTCCTTTAAATATGCCGGTACAATTTACCAAGCGTAATATGGACTTAACTTGGCCAACGCTGGGTGAGGAAAGGTAATGGCTAAATTATTACTCCCATTAGCCACCTTGCTCGCTTTAGGCGGATGCCAAAGTGTAGATAGTGAGGCCGCTAAACCCGCTATATTAACGAGCGTTAATCCCAGCGTTATTACAACACTACAACAGGCAATTCAACAAGCTAAGGGAGGCACATTAGTAACACTTGCCGATTCGGTATTTACTAAACGTAGCGAACTGCTAATTGATCATGCAATGAGTAAAGGGTCTGATGGCAGAGTAATTATGGGCGCGCATAATATAAAATCTGAGAAGTTTATTTTGCAACTACGTAATAACCAATGCGAGCTTTACTATCCTAAAAAAGAGCTTACTACAGTACTTGAAGGTGTTACCTGTAAAGAGTTATAAGGCACTTTATTAATGTTTATAAATTAATAAAAAAGGCGTGCAGCATATCGCTGCGCGCCTTTTTCTATTTTAAAGCGTTATTACAAGTCTTGATGCGGACCAAACACTTCATAATGAATCTGCTCGTTTTTAACACCTAACTCAAGTAACTGGTTTTTTATAAATGCCATAAAACCGGCAGGACCACATAAGTAAAAGTCACCATTACTCAATGGTAGCTGTGCTTGTACTGCGTTTAGGTTCATTAACCCAGTAAAGTCAGCGCCCTCTGTCGCTTGGTTAAACCACGTCATTGTTTGTAAGCGGTTATAAACTGCATTTAACTCATTTAAATATTTTGAAAACGAATGCTGCTGAGTATTTTCGCAGGCATGTAAATACATAATCTCTTGATTAGAGTTGTCACTTAATAACGTTTCAAGCATAGCCAGCATTGGCGTTTGCCCAACACCTGCTGAAATGAGTACCGCTGGGTTTGTGTTATTGCGTAAAAAGAAGTCTCCTGCTGGCGGGTATAACTCAACAATAGTGCCTTGCTCTAATGAGTGTAGATAATTAGACACCATGCCAGGCTTTGGCTGTAGCTCTTTTTTAACACTAATACGGTAGTTTTTAGCGTTACTTTTTTGCGAAATAGAATACTGGCGAATTTCTTCATATTCAGCGCCCTCTGGCTTAACTTTAATACCTAAATACTGCCCTGGTTTATGTGTAATAACAGCTTCGCCATCAACTGGCGTAAGTGTAAAACTCGTTACTAGTTCTGATTCAGCCTGTTTGTTGGTTATTTCAAATTGGCGAGTTCCCGCCCAACCACCGTGTTTATTTTTACTGTGCTCATACAAAGCAGCTTCTTCGGTTATACAAATATCAGCAAGTACGCCGTAAGCTTCGCGCCAAGCGTATTCAACATCGGGAGTAAATTGCTCAGGAAGAAGCTCTTTAAGCGTACCAATTAAGTGTGCACCTACAATAGGGTAATGCTCAGGTAAAATATTCAAGCTGGTATGCTTATGATTAATACGTGTTAGCGCTTCTTTTAATACGGCTAAATTATCAATATTTTGTGCATACGCAGCCAATGCATTAAAAAGTGCAAATTGCTGACGACCTGTATCTTGATTCGCCATATTAAAAATATTTTTAAGCTCAGGATTATGGCTAAATAAACGCTTATAAAAATGATCGGTAACAACCGTACCCGCCTGCGCTAATAACGGAACTGTGCTTTTTACAATCTCAATGGTTTTATCAGATAACATATGTGTTTCCTATGGATGAACTAACCACGACGCCCATCAACACGACGCCGCGTTAATATAGGTGTGCAGTGAATTAAAAATAATGAAAAAGCCACTAACCACAGCAAAGCACTTATTTGCCAAGCAAGGTGAGGCCCAATAATAAAAGGGAGTAATGAACGAGTAATAGCGGCCACAAGCAAAAACGCAAAAGCAACAGCCATGTAATGGGGAATAGCGAGTGTCCGCCCTGTATGACCATGTGATACACGCGTCATCATTGCTAAAATCATCATACCTATTGTGCCAATAGTGATTAAGTGCAGCGCATCTTTAAATTGTATTGCACTGCTATAAAAGCTAAATGCAACCATCATTAACCCTACGCCTAACGCTAAGTAAGAAAAATGTAAAGACCATAACAACGGCACTCTCAATACCTTGCTATCCCACCAACAACCAGCCCTAAGCAGGTGAAGCGCAGCAACAGTTGCAACAACTAACGCAGGATTAATCGTGTTCAAAAATAACTTGTTGATGAAAAACAAAGTGATAGCCAAAATAGATAAATACATCACCGCTTTATCTATTTTAGGAGTGCGAACTTGTGCGGCTAAACCTAGACCTTTAGCGGTAAAAAATGGTAAAACGCGGCCCGCAACAATGCCAACTAGTAAAGTAATTACCAGTACTGCGGTATCAACCACACCAAGTGCAAGCTGCATGTTTTGTTGTAAAACAAGTATTAAATACAATACATTGAGTCCACAAAGCACAGCTAAAATAGCTAAAAACGGATAGTTACTTTTGCTATTGGCTTTTAATAACATATTAGCCAACGCGGTTATGGCGCCTAACCACCAAATCACTTGTAATGTAAGTGCAGCATATAAATTAAAATGAGCAATATCTGGCAGTACTACAAAAAATGCTAAGCGCGCTGCAAGCCATATAAACGTAAGCCACATAAGAGCTTTGCCACTTATGCTCGGCACGCCTGTCCACGTTTGTGCTGCGGTAAGTAAAAAGCCAACAGCTACAACTCCTGCAAAGCCAAACAGCATTTCGTGCGCGTGCCATAATGTCGCAGGTATCGATAAGTGCCAACTTGCATGGCCTGTTAAAATAAGTAGCCAATACCCCACTGACAAAAATGCCAATAAGCCACCGCCTAAAAAGAAAGGCCTAAAAGCTAGCATCCATAACGGCCATTGAGATACTTGATGAATAGCAACGCGTGCTGGCATTGGCTCTGTTAAGTTTATAGGGCGCATTATTTTATTTCCTGCCCTACACCATACTGAGCAAAAAAGTATTCAGCGCACGCTAGTGCCTCATGCAGTGAACTAAACTGTGTTTGATTATTTAAATTATTCAGTATTAGTGTGTTCATGGCGATCTCTGTAACTAACTGCGTTACTTAGCTATTACACATACTGTGCCAACAAATTTAATTAATTAAATTCAACAAGTTAAATAAAACCACTTTACACTGTGAGTCTTTATGACCTACTATAAATTAACTCACAAAAACACAAATAGGTCATTTTGACGTGAACCAGCAATTCAACCTTACACAAGTTGCTCTAGAGCTTGCTCAAAGCACACTGCACGAGCATAGCTTTGATCAATTACTAGCAACGGTTGAGCGGGTTATTCCTAGTGATGCAAGTGCGTTATTAGTGCTTCAGGGCGAACAATTAAAACCCCTGGCAATTAAAGGATTAATGCCCGACAGTTTAGGCAGACGATTTAAAATAGTAGAACACCCTCGCCTAGAAGCTATTTGCAAAAGCACACTCGCGCTTCAATTTGCGCACGACTGCCCACTACCCGATCCATACGACGGATTGCTATTAGCTAAAACCGGCGACATACCGGTACATGCATGTTTAGGTTTACCTCTTTATGATAAAAACGCGCTACTTGGCGTACTTACGTTTGATAGCCTTAACGCCAATGCATTTAACAGCATAAGCGCTGATACACTCAATACCTTACAAACGCTGTGTAGCGCGCACTTTAAAACGGCCTTAGAACTTGCCCATTACAAACAGCATGCACAGCACTCAAGTGCATTAGTACAAGAACTAAATCGTGAAGCATTAACACGGGACGGCGGTGAAATTATTGGCCAAAGTCCGCTAATGCAAACACTTAAAAACGACATTAAACTCGTTGCAGCATCTAACTTTAGCGTGCTTATATTAGGTGAAACAGGGGTAGGGAAAGAGCTTGTTGCGCGTAATATTCACTTAAATTCAGCTCGCAAAGATCAACCGCTTATTCACTTAAATTGCGCCTCACTTCCCGAAAGCCTTGCTGAAAGTGAATTTTTTGGTCATGCGAAAGGGGCTTTTACAGGCGCACAAAATGCGCGCCAAGGTAAATTTCAGTTAGCTGATGGCGGTACATTATTTTTAGATGAAATTGGCGAACTGCCCCTGGCCATGCAAAGTAAACTATTACGAGTGCTACAAAGTGGCGAAATACAAACGGTAGGAGAAGACACGCCAAAATACGTAAATGTACGCGTCGTTGCTGCTACTAACAGAAATTTAAAAGAAGAAGTAGCTCAAGGTCGCTTTAGAGCCGATTTATACCATCGCCTCAGTGTCTACCCTATTACTGTGCCACCACTTAGTAAACGCGAGCACGACATAACACTCTTAGCTGGTTATTTTATTGAGCAAACAGCCCGTAAATTAGGGATAAAACAATTAAAACTAAGTACCGAAGCGCAAGTACTGCTTAATCAATACAATTGGCCAGGTAACGTGCGCGAGCTTGAACATGTCATTAGCCGAAGTGCGCTAAAAGCGAAACAAAGCCAATGGCAAAATCCAATAATAACAATTACAAGCGAGCACTGTGATTTAACACCTAGTGCACAGCCAAACTCTATTGTTGCAACTCAAAGCACAACCAATACCCTAATCAACCAACCTCTAAAGCAAGCTGTAGAATCTTTGCAATACAATGTAATTACCGAGCAATTAAAGCAGCATAATTACAATTGGTCAGCAGCAGCAAGAGTGCTCGAATTAGATAGAGCTAACTTGGTACGCTTGGCTAAACGCCTAGGGATAGAAGTAAAAAAAACACTATAAACATTTAAAACACGGCTAAAATGCTGCTAAAACTATTGGTTAGCAGTTAACTTACTAAAATGTGTTTTTAATAACTCGGCAAAAGCTTGCACTTTAGCAGTACGATGCACTAAATGATGCGTTACGAGCCATATATCGGTAGGCCAGTGTAGCTCATTGTGTAATATCGGTACTAAATCAGCATACTGCGCCGCCACATCATGTTGTAACCCGCCTATGCCTAAACCTTTAATAATTGCGCGAGTCGCTTCTGCGGTTTCAGACACACGCAGCTTTATTTGCGATGCAGGAATATGTTCATCAGCCCATGCAAAATAAGGCACGCGGGCATTAAAACCTGCCACGCCCGATACAAAATTATGTTGTTGTAAATCACTTAATAATTTAGGCATACCGTACTTATTAATGTAACGTTTATTAGCGTATAAACCCGATGAAAGCTGCGCCAAATGCTGAGCAATATAATCGCCTTCATCAGGTCTTGGGCCTGCACGCACTGCAATGTGTGCTTGTCCGTGATCGAGCCTTAGCCTTTTTTGTTCTAAAATAACCTCAAGCTGCACTTGTGGATGTAGCGCCTGAAATTGCTCACATACATCACCAAGTATATCCATAAAGCCACTTACCGTCGTTAGCAACAAACTACCTCTAAGGGTGCTATCGGCCGCTACTATATCGTTATGTAACTGCTCTAAGGAGCTATGGATTGTTTGTGCTGTTGCAAATAACTTGGTGCCAATTTCAGTAACCTTGTAGCCACGAGCATGGCGATGAAAAAGCCGTGCATTTAAGTTTTTTTCAAGATTATTAATTCGCCTAAGCACTGTGCTGTGGTGCACATTAAGCTCCTCGGCAGCCGCTGTTAGCGTGCCTAACCGTGCTACTTCAAACGCAACTTTAACGTCTTGCCAATCTTCAAATTTTATCGCCATGCTGCCTACCTTTTACTTATGTGCATATACGCACATAAGTGTTGCGTTTATTAGGGTTTTCTACAAGTGAAATTTTGCTACATTAGACATGTAACTTAAAACATTAAAAGGCCACTACCATGTCAGCACCAAAAATTATCGCCCTAGCTGGAAGCCTTCGCCAAGAAAGCTTTAATCAAAAAATTATTAATGAGGCAGCACGTTTTGCTCTACAAACAGGTGCTGAAGTAGAAGTAATAAAACTAAATGAATTAAACATCCCACTATTTAACGAAGATATTGAAGCGCAAGGTACACCAAGCGATGTACAGCTTTTAAAAGACAAGCTACGTACAGCCGACGGTATTTTACTAGCAAGCCCAGAGTACAACGGCTCTATTACCGCAGCGCTAAAAAATGCGATTGATTGGGCATCGCGCACAGAGCAAGGTGCTGTTCCTGCTTTTCGTAATAAAGTGGTCGCTTTGTTTGCAGCATCGCCTGGTGGGCTTGGCGGATTACGCGGTTTAAATCATGTGCGTGATATATTAAGCGGCATTGGATCGTTAGTACTTGCCGATCAACTTGCAGTACCCGCTGTGCACACATTGTTTAATGAAAATGGGCAAATAAATGAACCTGTAACGGCTGAAAAAGTATCAGCCCTCGCTCATCAGTTAGTAAGCGTTGCAAGTAAGTTAAAATAACTTGCACGCACGCCTACTTACTTTGTCGCTGCTATTTTGGCGGCGATAAAGTCGGTATGCGTTACATATAAAAGCCCTGCTACTTTACGTATAACGTAGTCTTCTTGGGGATCTATTTCTCCATCGGCATACGCTAAGCGCCATAATAATTCTATTATTTCTATTCGCTGTGCCGCGCTGCAATGCTCATTAATCTGTTTTGAAAACTGAAAGTAATCTATCGAATCATCTAAGCTACTTGCCGCGTTATTAGTAAGCTCATTAACCTCAATATCTGTTAAATTAAAATACTTTTTTAAGGTTACAGTCAGGGTTCGTTGTTCATCATGTTCAAGCTTGGTATCTGCACGCATAACTTCAATTAATAATGCAGCAACAGCTGTTTTTAAATCGTGCTCTTGCATACTTGGCTGCTGTTCATCGAATACAGCAAAAAGTTGTTTTATTTGTTTGAACATCACACTTTCCCTTTTTGGGTGTTAGACTAATACGTAAAGAAATCGACCTTATTACTCTTATTAATGGGTATAAAGTTCGCAAATTAAAGGATACATTTTATGAAAGGAATAAACACACCACGCTTATTTATAGGCGCTACGCTGGTGGCCCTTTCGAGTGCAAATACTGCACTTGCTGAAAAAGCCGAAACCGAGAAGCTCTACGACTTTGATAACAAAGTACATTACTACCAAACACAAATTGGCGAAGACAATTATAAAATAGAAATCCAGTCAGACGATTACAAACACTTTACCAATCAAAGTGTATTTTTATTGCGCCATGCTGACCGTCTATGCCGCGGCAATACCTTTATGTTGAAAGTACTTGAAGGCGTGCAAGAGTACGAACGTTTTCCAACAAAACCACGCGCTTACCAACCAGATTTAAGTGTTTTACTCCAATGCGAAACTAAAAAAGATACAAGTAAGGGTAAGTAACCTTAGTCTTTATAACCCCAAGGTGCTGATGGTGGAGTAATCGGTTTAGTTAAATCAAAATCCACCTTAAACTCACGTCCTTGGCGAATTAATCGATAAGTAAATACTTCTGGGTAAATATACATTTGCCATGTATTACCTACAGACTGCGCAAGACCTTGTTTTACAAATAACTCTTTAGAGTATTGGTCTGCTGGAAACGACTGTATCTGCGCAGACCCTGCATCAAGCGTATGGCCACCATACATAGTTGATGCGTCGTCTGTTCCATCTTTATGACGATGATCGTGCTTTAAACTCAAGCCGCTACCCGTTTTAGTTATGATCCACGTACGTGATGCATCGTCTCCTACATGAAACGGTACTTGTAACTCAGTCTCACTACATTTACGTACATGCATAACCAGTTTTTTATCTGTAAATGAGCTTGGGCCTTTCGCGTTATCTACCGCTACTTCACCTTCAAAAGCTTTACCGCAATGCGCTGCAATACTATTAAAAAAGGCATCATGGGTAGGAATAGACACTAACGGTGCAGGGCGTGCAAAAGCTGTCGATGAAGCAACTATTAAAGTTGCTGCAGTTAATAATTTCATTTGTTTCTCGTTATAGTTATTTTAAAACACCTGTAATAGTACAGTTTTCTTAAGTACTTTATTAGAAGTATCTAAATAAAAATGAGAACAGGACAACTAGATAAAATTTTAAGTAATGCTTAACGACTAAATATTAATTGCACACTCCTAGATGTGATTTTAACGTCGGGAGTCGCTGCACTCGCCCGACCTACCTGATGGATGTTGCTGTGAGTGGATGTTAATTACGTGTATTTCACTTTTCTGCAGACGTAAAAAAGCCCGACTATTTCTAGTCGGGCTCTCTACAATTTGTAGTCGGTGCGCTACGCAGTAGGATGTCGTAGTGCCCACAGCGGTGGAGAGCCACAGTGAAATGCTACACTCTCTTTGTGTCGGGAATCGTTACGCTCGCCCGAACTACGTTATAGGTGTTGCTGTGAATGTGTATTAATTGCGCGTATTTGACTTTTCTGCAGACGTAAAAAAGCCCGACTATTTCTAGTCGGGCTCTCTACAATTTGAAGCCTGGTAATGTCCTACTTTCACATAGCAAATGCTACACTATCATCGGCGCTGTTTCGTTTCACTACTGAGTTCGGCATGGAGTCAGGTGGGTCCAAAACGCTATTGTCACCAAGCAAA